>Ga0302325_10029728_pt1 | contig 11285 bp, 11 predicted proteins | sample Palsa_T0_2_FD_201948 | JGI IMG/M metagenome (GOLD analysis project Ga0302325, IMG submission 201948) | Peat permafrost microbial communities from Stordalen Mire near Abisko, Sweden - Palsa_T0_2 | ecosystem: Environmental > Terrestrial > Soil > Palsa > Peat permafrost | place: Sweden: Abisko...
ATTGTTTTTGATGACGACGGTGATAGTTCTGGGATTTTGGGCGCCGTGGATCGAATGGCTGCATTGGGGAACGCGTTCGACGGCCTGGCTGTGGCTGGGATTTGAACTGGGTGGATTGGGAATCGCCGCAACCGAAGGCATTGAGTGGGTGACTGCGCTGACGATTCTGGTTGCCGCTGCCGCTGCTGCGGTACGCGTCTGGGCCACCTCATACCTGGGCACAGGAATCGTGAACAACGCGGAGATGAAAGCCGGGATGGTGATGGCGGATGGCCCTTACCGCAGGGTGCGCAATCCGCTCTATCTCGGCAGCTGGTTGATGGTGGCTGCCATCTCGGTGCTGATGCCGCCGACCGGGGCTCTGTTCACCATGGTTGTGCTCACAATCTTTCTACTGCGGTTGACTCTCGGCGAAGAGGCATTTCTGGCCGCCAAACTGGGTGAGTCATACGCCGCTTACAAGAGCGCCGTCCCGCGCTTACTGCCCAGCCTGCGCGCGCGCGTACCGGCCAGTGGACGGAGGCCCAGCTGGGGTCGTGCCGTTTTAGGAGAGGTAATGCCGCTGGGCGTACTGATAAGCTTTGCAGCTTTGAGCTGGCAATACAATGCCAGCCTGCTGACCAGGGCGGTGTTGATCAGCTTTGGGCTGTCCCTGGTGGTTCGGGCGCTGATTCTTCCCAGGTCCGAACCATCTCAAACAGCCGGCTCGTAGATCCTCAAGACCATCCGGCGAGGCGCGTTCCCGTCATCAAGGCCGACATGATCGACGACTACCGCCATGCGGGTGCACACCATCCCGACGGCCGTCCCATGAATCCCTCGGAATATCCCTTAGCCCGCGCCATGGCGACTGGGGATCCGGTCGGCCGCGTATACAGGACGGATTGATCCTAACTCCGGGCCTGGAAGATGCCCGCGAAGGCCGCGCGATGCCGTACGAAAACCAGAATCCAGCAAAGAGTTACGAGCAGGCCCGGTCCGATGCCCTCCGGCGCCATGAACCCATGGAACAGTAGGATGTTCACGATGACCGGGGCGATCAGCGTGAGCGCAAGAGGCACAAAAAAGCCAGCCAGGAAGAGAATTCCTGAGATTAGCTGAATGGCAAAGATGAAATGGATATAGTGGGTAGCCGCGAGCGCGCCCACGAATTGACCGGCGGTCCCAGGCGGTGGCGGCGCAGGAAGAAAATGCAGGAAACCATTGAGCCCGAAGACTACAAATACAATTCCGAGCAGGATGCGGGCAATCAGGGCCACGATCTTCATGGTGCGGTTCTCCTTTTGAGCTAAGGCGGGGAGTAGCCTTTTGTGCTGTAGAAGAGACTTGTCTTCCCTCGTCGGCGATGCAAATTTTAACGACGAATGTTGTTTAAGGGCAAGCTTGGACGAAAATCTGCCCTCTTCGCGCCGGTTACGATAATTCTGGAGGCTTAATGAGCGGGACTACGAAGACGATTCGAGTTGGGTTGATTGGCTATGGATTTGCGGGCAAGACCTTCCACGCGCCGTTGATACGCTGCGTGCCGGGACTAGCGCTTACGGTGGTGGGGTCTAGCAAACCGCAAGCCGTACTGGCAGAGCTACCCAACGTCGAGGTCTGTTCTGCCGAAGAGGTGACGACCCATCTGGAAGTCGATCTGGTGGTAGTCGCTACGCCCAACGAGAGTCATTTTCCGCTGGCCGCTGCCGCACTCCGGGCAGGCAAGGATGTCGTTGTCGACAAACCTTTCACGCTCACGCTGGCCGAGGCTCGCGAACTGGTGAAGATTGCCTCCGAGCACAACCGGCTGCTCTCGGTCTTCCAGAACCGGCGCTGGTACAGCGAGGTGCTGGCGACGAAAGCGGTTCTCGAATCGGGTGTGCTGGGCGAGGTCTCGCACTATGAATGCCACATGGATCGCTTTCGCCCCAATGTGCGTCAGCGCTGGCGGGAGAATCCAGGGCCCGGCGCGGGGCTGTGGTTCGATCTGGGACCGCATTTGATCGATCAGGCGCTGCACCTGTTTGGAATGCCAAATTCGGTGAGCGCCAATTTTGCCATCCTGCGTCCTGGCGGGCAGACCGACGATTGGGCGCATGTGCAACTGAATTACCCGAAGATGAGGGCGATTCTTCATGCGTCCCTGCTGGTGGCGTGGGGCGCGGGCGCGGACGGAGGGCCGCGTTCGGCTCTGCATGGAACGCGCGCCAGTTGGGCCAAGTTTGGCGGCGATGTGCAGGAGGAGCAGTTGATGGCCGGAATGCCGCCCGATGCGGCCGGCTTTGGCGTGGACCCGGATCCTGGGATCTTGTACGACGGCGCGAGCGGTGAGCGGACCAGGATTTCAGCGCCAGCGGGCGATCAGCAACCCTATTACGCTGGAGTGCGCGACGCGATCCTGGAGAAAAGGCCGGCGCCGATTTCTGGCGAGCACGGGGTGGCCGTGATGGCCATTCTGGAGGCTTCGTTCGAATCGGGCGCTCGTGGCCAGACGCTGCCGATTCCGCTTACGGCGGAGGAACGGGCGAACTGGCCGCAGGCTTTTTCCCCAATCTGCTGAGATGGGTGAATCCGAAACTGGATGGGTACTTGAGGCCGTAGCCGAGCAGCCGGTCGACGCCGATGTGGTTGCACCAGATCAGCGCGATCGACTGGACCACCGCGTGATGGAGCGAGAACCCGGCAATGACCAAGGCAATTGGCAGCAGGTACGAGTGAACAATGTTGTAGCAACGCGCGCCCCAGCACGAACCGGCCCAATATCCCATCATAGAAAGATCGGGAACCAGCCAGAGCGCCGCGAAGAGCAACCAGCTTGCTCCGCTACGGGAATATAAGACCGCGCTGAGAACTGCGACAGCCAGCCCTTCCAGGCGAAGCCATCCGAGGACAGGCTGTGCGACAGCCGACGTGTCGAGGCGATCGGGATTCGATGGCGTCATTTCGATGGGAGGAAAGGAAAAGGCGAGCCAGACGGCCCGCCTTTTCGTGTTGCAATCCGCCGCCCTGGTTACTTCTTGACGGGCGCGATGACGTCCTTGGCAGCCTTGGCCACGCGGAACTTCACCACGGTCTTGGCCTTGATCTTGATGGCCGCGCCGGTTTGCGGGTTGCGGCCTACGCGGGCCTTGCGCTCAGCCTTAACGAGGCGGCCAATGCCGGGGATGATGAATACCCCGTTCTTCTTGGTCTCCTTGACCGCGGTCTCCGCCAGAAGATCGAGGAAGCCGCCGACCTGCTTGTTGGTGAGCTCGAGCTTTTCCGCCAACTGGCGGATGAGGGCTGTCTTGGTCAATCCTGTTGCCATTCTGTATTTCCTCCGATGTTTGCCCACTGGGCATCATATTGTTGCCTGGGTCACGCCGGCTTGGTAAACCCCGTTGAGGAAAATGCGCCTAGACAAAAGGCTAACGTGTGCGCAAATCCCCACTGTTGACGCGGGTCCGGTGAAACCTGTCGATGGATACCATGCGTCTTTTGAGGCAATAAAGTCAACTGGAAAAGCCATATTTCCACAAGAATTTAAAGGTTTTTGCCCGAAATCTTCGGTTTTTAGCGGTTTTTGCCCGATTTCGGCCCTTGCGGCAGGCCAAACATGACCGGTTTGCGCGGCTTCAGGCTTGCAGCGATGGGCGTGTTGAGAGCCGCAATGATGGGCGCCGCGAGCTTGAAATGACGCACAATTTTGGCGGCAAAATCGGGCTTCAACGCAACCTCGGCCGGCAACGTGGCTGAAAGTCCCCACTGCCGGCAGCGGATGAGATCGAGCGCGGGATGTGGCTTGCCATTGAGCTCCGCGGGAAATCCCTTCGGCGGGCGGCTGAGAGCGTTGCCGTCGAACTCACGAAATGTCTTCTTGACTGCGGGCTTCTCAAGCAGCTTGCGGAACTCGGCGTGGTTGTCCAGCAGCCAGTGACGGATGGCGGCCAGCTGATCCTTCTCCGGCATGTAAGCTCCGGCGGCAAGGATCACCTCTTTGGCGGAGATGTGGAAGTAGTAGCCGGCGCCCGAAGTCTTGTCGAGGCCGGTATGCGTCCACCAGGCGGCGACGTGGTCCTTGTAGGGGCGCTTGTCGGCGGCAAAGCGAGTGTCGCGGTAGATGCGAAAGAGGGATTTCTCAGCAGGACGGACGTGCTCGGGGGCAAACTCCAGCATGGCGTCGGTGACGCGGCGGATGATCGCCAGCATGGGCTCTTTGAGCTCGGCCTCGTAGGCGGCTTTGTTGGCGTTGAACCATTCGCGGGCTTCGACGGGATCTTTCTTGTTGATGCGGACGAGAGAGCGCAGGAAGGCCATGCCTTCTTTGCGGAGGTGGGTAGGAGCGGATGAGGGAGTGGATTTCTGACTGCGCGCCATGAGTGAGAGAGTAGCAGGCAGCGCTCATCGATTCATGATTTGTGCTTCAGTTAACGGATACTGGAATTATATTTCTGTAGATGAGTATTCTCTGGTTAAGATAAACTAGCAGGATAGGAGCAAGGCATGAGCAGCGCGACCATTTTCGAAGCCAAGACCAACCTTTCGCAACTGATTAAACAGGTGCAAAAAGGGAAGACCGTGATCATCACTTCCGGCAGAGATAAGACACCGGTTGCGAAGCTCAGCCCGGTGGAACCGGTCAAGAAGAAGAGATTGGGCGTCCTCGAAACGCCCGGCTTCGTGCTTGGTAAGGGATTCTTTGAGCCGCTGGACGACGACGAAATAGGGGACGACGTAGCTCTGTAAGCATAGTGGTGAGGAGTTTACGACAGATGAAGCTTCTTCTCGATACATGCACTGTGCTCTGGGCAACTCTTTCAACAAAATCGTTAAGCCCCAAGGCTCACCGGCTGCTCAATGCAGAGTCGAACGTCGTTTATGTCTCGGCTGTAACCGCATGGGAGATCGCGACCAAGTTCCGCAAAGGCAAGCTACCGGAAGCCGAACCGCTTGAACGTAACTTTTTCGAAGTCATGGACGCTGCAGGCTACACGCTTCTTCCCATCGACACAGAACAAGCCCTTCGCGCGGGCCGCCTGCCATGCTTGCACCGCGATCCCTTCGACCGCATCCTCGCCGCCCAAGCCCTCAGCCTCGATATCCCGGTAATCACCCCAGACCTGCTGTTCGATCAGTTCGGAGTTCGACGTATCTGGTGAAGCTACGCAATGCCTGTTCCGCCAGAGACCTTTGGTAACTCCGCAAAGAACCGCAAGGAGAAATCTTGCCCCGGAATGTGTTGCTCGTACCAGACCTGCAGTTGCGGTTGCTCGAGATGACAAACCTCGACGCGGTCCCCAAATACTTCCAACTCGAATTTGTCCCAGACTAAGCACAACGTGCTCCAATAACCTTTCGCTACATCGACGGGTACCGGGCAGCAACCTCGGCAGATTGTGAGCAGGTCGCGAGCGTTCGCTATGGTTTCTACATCGAAGGGTTCGACGCTGACATCCATTATCGCTTCGGCTATCGCTTCAACTTCTTTCCAGTCACATAAGGGCATAAATCAAGAGTAGCGAGGCAGCATTGTGCCCAAATAAAACTACCGGATGATTTTCAGTGCAGCGCGGAAGAGACCATCAAAATCCGCAGCCAGTCCCGCTTCTTTAGCGACGGAGAGCTGAATGGCTTTTTCCGCAGCCGGCCGCTGATAGCCGAGATTGGTCAGAGCCGAGAGCACGTCTTCGACGGCAGCTCCGTGAACCGCGGCAGGGACGGGTGCGGCGGCGAAATCGTCGAGCTTGTCTTTCAACTCAAGCACGAGGCGTTCCGCCAGCTTTTTGCCCACGCCGGGAATGCGTGTGAGGCTGACGTGGTCCTGGGCGCGAATGGCGGTGACGGCGCGCTCGGCGCTGAGTCCGCTGAGCAGCGTAATGGCCAGCTTGGGACCGACGCCGGTGACGGTGATCAGCCGCTCGAAGAGGCGTTTTTCGTCGCGCTCCAGAAAGCCGAAAAGGGCGAGCTGGTCTTCGCGGACCTGGGTATGGATGTGCAGCGAGGCTTCCGCGCCGACCGAGGGCAGCGAAGTAAAGGTGGGCACGGAGATGGTGACATCGTAGCCCACGCCCCCAGCTTCCACGATGGCCTGGCCGGGTTGTTTGTGGATCAGCTTGCCGCGCAGGTGGGCGATCATGGCATCTCTCGTCTTGGCATTTCCTGAGCCTCCAGCATACAGGCGCTTTGCGCTCTCGATTGTATTCTGGGCCGCGCGGCTTACTTCGAGGCTGCGAAATCGTCTTTTCATTGAACCCTGACCGGGAATTGTCCGCCGACGCTCCGGTTCGCTCGGGGTGGGTGCGGACAGATACAATAAGGGTTCAAGCTAAGCTTTGATGCGGTTTTTCAGGATTTCCAGGCAGCGCAAGTTTCGTGGACAGGGGTTGACAGCGGGTGACAAGAGAGATGGGCATGCGCCGCTTGGCGCAAAGAGGAACAGTTGTGGCGTTGGCCGCCGGGATCACCGCCGTGCTGGCTGCGGCTGCCATGGCGCAGTCGACAGGCATGGCGACACATACCACGCTGGCGACCGAATCGCAGGAGATGGGTGGACGCACGGTCACGACCTATTCCGCGACGGTGCTGGGCGAGGACGGCGCTCCCGCAACAGGCGTCGTCCGGTTGCAGGAGCAGGGCCGAAACCTGGCCAGCGCGGCGCTCGATTCCGAAGGCAAGGCCGAGATTCTGGCTGGCAGCCTGACGGCCGGCGATCACGCTTTGCGCGCCGTGTACGGCGGGGACTCAGTACATGGATCGTCGCAGTCCGACGCAGTGACGGTGCATTCGGATGCTTCCGCCGTTCCGAGCTTTGCGCTGGCCATCAGTCCGGCTTCACTGCCGGCCAGCGGGCAAACACTCGTGCCGGGCGACTCGGGGAATGTGACGGCTACCATCACTTCGGTGAACGGCTTTACCGGCTTCGTGAGCCTTTCCTGCGCGGGAGCGCCGGTCAGTCCGGGATCGTCAACGGACAATGCCATGCCTGTGGGCGTGACCTGCGTCTTTACGCCTGCCAACCTGCAAATAACTTCCGCGGTTGCAAACTCCAACAATCCCACGCTGACATCCTTTGTCACGGTCCAAACCACGGCGCCTGCGGGAGCGAACGGCTTGAACCGCAAGCCAAGTGGACTTCCCGGCCAGAACTCACAAAATGCTCTGGCGCTGGCTGTGCTGCTGCCGGGCGTGTTGGGGCTGGGTGTGCTGGGGCGTAAACGAAAGCTCTTTGGCCGCGTGGCGCTGTTGCTTCTGGTTGGCGGAGTCACGGTACTTGGAACCTCGGCCTGCAACGCGCGCTACAAGTATCTCAACCATCCGCCGACAGCCAACTTCGGTACGTTGCCCGGCGCGTACACCCTGACTGTCTGGGCACAGACCAGCGATGGCGTTACGGCTTCAGAGGAATTCGAGACTCTTGGACTGACGGTAGCAAATTAGAGCCCTGAGCCAAAGCAGAATCAGCTAAATACGAAACCACTACGCCCTGGACGGAGAGATTTACCGTCCAGGGCGTAATGCTTGCCGATGAGAATTAAGGCTTTTGCAATACGAGCACTTCGACGCCTGAAGCCGCGTCTTTTTGGTGGAAGACGGTTTCGGTAGCCTTCACAAACTGTTCCGGCTTGGCGGTTGGAATGTCCGTAAAGGTCTGCGGGTTGCGATCGGTGAGCGGGAACCAGCTCGACTGCACCTGCACCATGATGCGGTGTCCGGCGCGGAAGGTGTGGTAGAGGTCGGGCATGGTGAAGTCGACTTCGGTCACCTTGCCCGGCGTCAGCGCTTCCGGCTTCGTCCAGTCGTTACGGAACTTGGCGCGCATGGGTTCGCCGCGCAGCATCTCTTGGTAGCCGCCCATGTGCAGCGGAGGCGCATCGAGGATGCGCTTGCCTGCGCGGCCTGCATCTTCCGGGTCGGGGTAATTTTCCGGATAGACATCGATCAGCTTCACGTCGAAGTCCGCGTCGGTGCCAGTGCTGGCGATCTTGAGTTTCGGCGATATCGGGCCGGCAATGGTTACATCCTCAGTGAGAATGTCGCTTTCGTAGACCAGCACGTCAGGGCGGTAGCTGGCGAAGCGCTGGTCGTCGACCATGTAGCGCTGCGGCACGGTGTCCGTGGTGTATCCGACAAAGGGCACCGGATGCGCTGGATCGCTGACATAGGAGTCTGAGCCGGACGCTTCGGTGGGCGCGTCGAAGCTGAGTTTGCCGCCAGCGTGAAAGTAAAGAGTTTTGGCAGCGGCGGCCTTGGGTGGCCAACTATCCAGACTACGCCAGACATTGGTCCCGGTCTCAAAGACGACGGCCTTGGGCTGTGCCGCTCCTTTGCCTTTGAGATAGTGCTCGAAGAAGGGAAACTGCACGTTGGAGCGGAAGTACTCGCTGGTCTTGGCGTTGAATTGAATATCGCCCAAATGGCTGCCATCGCCGCGGGCCCAGCCGCCGTGGACCCACGGGCCTTCGACGAGTGTGGTTGGCGTTTCTGGATTGAATTTGCCGATGCCGTTGAAGGTCTTGTATGGCCCGGAGAGGTCTTCGGCGTCATACCAGCCGCCGACCACCAGCACGGCGCATTTCACGTTCTTCATGTGGTTCTCAAGGTCGCGCGCCTGCCAGTAGCTGTCGTAGGTGGTGTGCTTCATCTGGTCAACGTAAAGCCAGTTGGAGCCCTTGAGATATTTCGCTTCCATGTTGGCGAGATTGCCGGCGTCGAGATAGAAGCGATAGGTATCCGGCGTGCCGAAGTCGAAACCAACCGTTGGATGCGGCATCTGCGGCTCCTTCTGTGGAGCGAAGAAGACGTAGAAGCCGAAGTTGGCGGAGAGCATGAAGGTTCCGCCGTGGTAGGCGTCGTCGCCTTTGAAGAGGTCGGTCATAGGCGCCTGCGGGCTGGCGGCAACCAGGGCCGGATGCGAATCGATGATGCTGGCCGAGGTGTAGAAGCCGGGATAGGAGATGCCCCAGATGCCTACTTTGCCGTTGTTGCCAGCGACGTTCTTGAGCAGGAATTCGATGGTGTCGTAGGTGTCGCTCGCGTCATCCACATCCTGCGGAGACTTCTTGTCGTCGATGTGCGGGCGCATCTCGACAAATTCGCCTTCGCTCATCCAGCGGCCGCGCACGTCCTGGTAGACGAAGATATATCCACCTTTTTCAAACTCATCCGACGGTCCGAGATGCGCGGGATATTGGTCTTCGCCATAGGGTCCGACGCTGTACGGGGTGCGGTCCATCATGACCGGATACGGGCCTGGATCGGTTGGAAAGGCGCTCTGTTTGGGCACATAGACGGCGGTGAAGAGCTTCTTGCCGTCGCGCATGGGGATGCGGTACTCGTACTTGGTGTAGTGGGCCTTGACGAAGTCTTCCTGGGGCGCGTCGGTAGTTTGCGCGCTCATGCGCAGCGGCAGGACGCACATGGTGAGCAGACAACAGACAAACGGCAGACAAGCCAGAATGGGCGTGGATTTCCTGGGTGCGAAGGGCATGGATGGGCAGAGTCTCCTGAGCCAACAGATTACTCCATGGGGGACAGGCGGCGGAACGAAGTATCAGCGAATTGAAGAGGTTGCAAGAGGAGAGCTCACTAAACTCTAGGGCGGGAACGATTGAGTTTCGCCAATTGACGGATCAAACGGATCAATAGGGCGTTGAAAGACTTTGCGTCATCACTACAATCTGTCCGGCGGTGACAGTTTGGACATAGCGCGATGACATGCTGGGATGATCAAGCCCGTTTTCAGCTCGGCGTACAGTGCGATGCGATTCGAGGAAAGGTAAGCCGTCAACGCCGCGAAACGGAGCACCCCCGGTCCTTCTCAGGTGCAACGGTTTTCAAGACCGCGGTATTCGAATCCCTCTCCCTCCGCCATCAAGTCATCCATTCTTGACGGGCCAGAGATGACTCTCTGTCCCCAGAGGGGGGAGGGGTGCCACTTTCACATAGTTTCTCCTCTAACTTATTGAATGGCAGGGTCTTACATAGGTCACGATAGTGCGTTTTAGCGTGCATTTGCGCACTTTGCGACGCATTTTTGGGTTCATTTCCGGTTTCTCTTTCCCGGATGTGTTTCCATCGGCAGCTCTATTGTGCGCTTTTTGGGGTTAATTCGATGCAAATGTGGACTGGCTGGAAGTTCTTGCCATGTAGGACTCGATTTCCGCGACGCCGATCTCTCCTTTCGACGAATGGCTTTCTGGCCAGGCTGCGAAAACAAAAGACCCGACAGGCTGGCTTGTGTGCTTTCCCACCCTTGCCGCGATGAAACTGCGCCAAGGATGGGGCACGCGGCAAGGGTCAGTCCGCTATGAAGTTACTTTAAGCATAGGAAACCCACACGGAGAGTCAAGGGAGCCTGAGGATGAGTCTCAGTCTTCGCGATCTGCTGGTACCACTACTGCTGCTTGACCACCGGGGTCAGGTCTATAAGCTACAGGATAAGCGGCGTCTGAGAAACCACCCGGAAATTCAACTTTCTTTAGACGACCAAAGAAATCTGCAATTGGCTTTCGGAATACCAACGCCAATAGGACCGTCGTGAAGGGCCACGCTAAAACTTTTATGAACTCCAAAACCAGCTTTGCTGTTTCCATAGAACAAAATAATACCTACTTCGCCGCTATGAACAAAATGAGTTCACCTTCCCTATCGTCTTCGCCTCGACCGTGACTTTCCATAGCGTGCCACCGTCCAGGATCTCGAACGAGGTTGCAATCGCACGCATCCGCTTCAAGTGCGCAACAAGGTCGCACGCGGCTTCCTCGCCCATCGCAAGCTCGTCATCATCGGGTCCCAATGTGTTTTCGATCATCGAGCGGCTAGGAAGACGAACTATAATCGGTTCGGATAATCCTGGATTGAAAAGGCGGCGTCCGTGCGCATCCTCCTTTTTGCCTTCTTGATTGGCGTTGTATCTGGACTGCGCAGCATGGCAGCCCCGGCCGCGGTGAGTTGGGCGGTTCAACTAGGGTACTTGTCCGTCGGCGATACCTGGCTGGCGTTCCTGGGCTTCCGATGGACGCGGTGGATTCTGTCGATTGCAGCGCTGGGCGAGTTGATTGGGGATAAGCTGCCCTCCACGCCGAGCCGCAAGGCACTCGTTCCATTTGTGGCGCGCATTCTGAGCGGTGGTCTCTGTGGAGGCGCAATTGGAGCCACGTTAGGGAATCTCTACCTCGGCATGGTATTTGGCGTGGCCGGCGCGGTGGCCGGGACACTCGGTGGATATGCTGCCAGGATCGGCTTGGTGCGTGCTACTGGTGGGCGAGACTTTCCCATCGCGCTGCTCGAAGACTTGATCGCCATTGTCATGGCGGTCTGCGTCG
>Ga0302325_10029730_pt1 | contig 11284 bp, 8 predicted proteins | sample Palsa_T0_2_FD_201948 | JGI IMG/M metagenome (GOLD analysis project Ga0302325, IMG submission 201948) | Peat permafrost microbial communities from Stordalen Mire near Abisko, Sweden - Palsa_T0_2 | ecosystem: Environmental > Terrestrial > Soil > Palsa > Peat permafrost | place: Sweden: Abisko...
CAGATATAATTATGACTTTGACTGGCATCCTCCTATTAAGAGGTGTCTTTATTCTGGCGACAGGAATTTAACATGTAAGGCATCAGTTCCGCGCAACCAAAAATCCCAAGGCACTCTACTAAGCTCCCTTTCCGCCGCTTTCAAGGTCCCGCAAAATAACTTGGAAAAATAATATAATCAAGCATAAAGTATAGATAACCAAACAATATAATAACATTATTTAAAAAAAAATAAAAAGCAGCTTTCTAATTACAAGATTAAGGCTTAAAAGAACCAGTTATCTAATTATTAATCCTGTCGCGTTGAAATACGTTTTCTAAAAGAGAATTGAAAGCGATACGGGACTAGAGGCCGCCTCTTGAAGTGGCCGGGCCTTGGCAAAATTTCTCGCTTAAGTGGTTGTGACAGGGTTTTGATTGGTCCTTTTTTGTCGCCAGAATATGGATACCCCTGAATTTTCACTTTGTTCCGTCTTCTAGCAACTCCATGAAAGACCCTTATCTGAGACCCGAGAAACGATTTGGCCGGCGCTACAAAGAAATTGTTAGTGGGATTGGGAAAGCACTTGTAACCATCAGCTTGGTTGCGATAAAGATATAGGCTGCGATGAGAAGATTGAGAGTGACAAAAAGCAGGGAGGAGTAGCAGAAACCTTCGTATTATCAGCATTGTGAGTCCTGTAATTAAGCAGTGAAGTTTGAAGCCACGAAGTATGGCTTTCAAGACGTTGGAGAGGAGCATTATGTTTCAAAAGTACGGCAATATAAGTCAAGTGTGATCAAGATTCGGCAAATTCATAGAGACGCCGTGTGTATCAAGCTGAGATCAGGATACTTCTTGTAAGGGCATGTGCCATTGCTCATCGTACATCTAAGCGAAACCCATTGTACAGAAACATTATACAACAAGCCCTGCGTATCTTTAAAATTATTCAAAATTTATAAGACAATAGAAGAAGGTATACAGAAAATTATTTGCCACGTTTTCTCTGCGGATTTATTACGGGAGAAAAAGTAGTTAAGGGTGGTAGTAGGGTTATCATTTTGCTGAGATGTACGACGAGCAATGGCACATGCTCTTATCATGACGAATGTTTGCTCTTGTGTTGTACTCGCAACTGCAACTAATACAAGAAATTGATATGTACTCTCTGATCTATTGAAGAAAAGTAAATGGTGCGTGTAGAGTATATCTCCTGTGCAAAGTGGCGCTGGTAGATGGCAATATTTAGGTGAGTACCCAGCTGCAGTTATGAATTTCCCGAATGGGGTTATAAATGATGTAAATATTGCCACCACTTGGTTGGAACAAATTTCAAAAGCGGCAGTAAGTGCCTGTTCTTGGCACGAAATTCTTGTGCTCTAGAGAATCTTGGCTTCAAACACCGAATCTGTTAGTGAATGACACTGATTTTACTCTAAATTTCTGATAACTTCCTTGTTCACATTTCATCCAGGCGAGCTCCAAGTATCATCGTGTTTGTTCACTATGCTAGAGGCCATGAGTTCGTACTTATTGCCGCGTTTTAAAAGATCCTCTTCCCACTTCTGATTTCTTCAACCTCGATCTAAAGCTCTTCCATATCCTCAAAGACCTGGTAGCTCGACCCTTCATGCAGAACACTTGAACGACTAGCATCCACTCCTTGAAATACTAGCTTTATTGTCTTCTATTGACAAGTTAAAGTGAAAAGAATTCTGTGTCAGTGCTGGTTCGCCTCACTGAGAGTCAACCAAAATCGTCCTGCTATTCACAACAAGCAAACGATTCGGCGTCACCCTATCTACTGCACCATTTCCTCAAACGCCTCGTCGGGTAGCTAAGTTCTGCTATTCAATCACATTTTGAACAACGATTATTGTATCCCACCGACTCTAATCAGGCGATATTATCTCCCTTTCCAACAACAAGTCCTCGAACAATGTCGGAAGGTTCTGCCTCTCCTCTGAACAACCTCAGCAAGACGCCATCCCCACCACCCTCGCCTTCCTCTTCGAACGACGGGTCCGCCGTAAGGAGCGCCTGGGATCCAACAGCGAATAGGATAAAAATTTCTTTAATCATTTCAAAATCTCCTGGCCGCGCTGTAAAGCGTCCGGCCGAGGTTAAGCAAGCCGAACGTCCAGCCAAGAGGCGGAAGGCCAACGTTTCAGAAGATATGGCACAATCATCCGAAGGGGAGCAGAATATCCCACACCAACTGGAACAAGAAAATCCATATGCTCACCTTCGCCCACCATTCGAGGAGTTTTGGTCCGAAGAGGCAAACCCTATTCTCTCTGCAGTCCAAGAACAAGCTGAGCACGAGGGAGGAGAACTATACTTTGCATACGGAAAGGACATGGATGAAACTTACCTCTTTCGTCTTTTTTCATCTTCTAATTGGCCTGAACCTCCTTTCGTCGCTATTGCCAAGCTTTCAAACTACAGCTGGGTAATCGAACCGAGGAACCGCTTCCCGATTATCGTCCCATCTCAGGCAGAGCGAAACCACGTTTATGGTCTCGTCTATCAATTATCTCGGCCTGCTTTAGACATGATGAAGGCTAAAGCTGAGAAGAGAGGACTGAGATTGGAGGAGAAAGAAGTCCAGTTGTTCGGGAAGGAAAAGGGGTCCATGCCAGGATTCTGGAATAATCCTCTTGTGTCATCTGGCTCCGGCACTGTCCACGTCATGGTCGGAAATTTGGACGGAGAAGAAGGAAAGATGGGAGGAAGTAAGAAAAAGAAGGTGATGGGTGGCTTGCTTTGGGGTGCCACTCTTGGATTGCCAGAATCTTGGAAGACAGAGATTAGAGGCAAGTTGGGAACAGCCAAGGGACCAGAGGATACCGGATACTGGGGTGGTGAGGATGACGAAGAAGAGAATGAGGGTGGAAATACGGGAGGTAGGAGTAGTGCGAGGTTGAGAGGCAAGGAGAAGATTAATTATCGGGTGCATTTTGGGGAAGAAGGTTGATTGAAATGAAGAGAGTGGTATTTGGATCAGGACTTGCTTGCGATGCGAAGGAAAATACGCGCAGTTGAGGTACTGCTGACAATGGCTGCACTGTGATAGACGATTTTGGAGGGATAATTGGAGATTAATGCCCTGGCCTGCAGAGATATAGACGCAGATATGAAGAGAAAAAGCAAACTTCCCACGTTTTTTTCTGGGATTGACCTCATCAATTTATTAATCCACTTGGTTAATGAGCAATGCATATGAACGGGGTTATTTTACTTATAGAAGATAAAAGAACGTCACAACTTTGGAACTGTGACATGATATTCGCGATACTGAAGCATTCTTCACATTTGGGAAAGTTTTCAGATTTTTCTGGCAACTTTGAAAACGCGATGAATTTTGGTTGGGCAAGCTTGAGCGGTTGAGTGGTTTGGGCGTTTGGCCGGACCTCTACTCCGTAATCTGGGCCTGGGGAAGGGGCTATCCTGTCGCCATCTACTTGGTAGCGTGCCAATCTTCCCCAGCGGTCCAGATCACTACACGGGACAGCTCAGGTGAGCTGGCTGAGCCGAGGGTGAGCAGAGGGTGATGAGAGCCTGAGTAGAAGCGGCCATGCCTACCAACTGAATATGGAATGGAATTGAAGGATTAGCTAAAGTGGAGCTACCAGGGTATCTACCAACCATATCAACAACCAGTTAACAGAGTACATACAGCGAGCACATCATGCTCAGCCCTAAGATCATCGAGCACCAGAAACACACGTTGTTCAGCACCCGCTTCCCCTTGACCCACTTCGTTCTCTGCAACATAACGATTGGGAGCTGGCTCATCTGCGCCAGGAATCCGTAACCCCGAATCTTCTTCGTGATGCATGCCATGACGATTTCGTGCCCGATGGCAGAGATCAGGAAGGTGATGAGCGTTGCCATAGTCCGGCCGATGTGAGGTCGTGAGGCACTGTAGACGTGTCGTCGGAAGAAGTGGTGGACTGGGATGTTCCATTCGCGAGAGAACTCGAGCCAATCGGTGCTGTTCCACCAGTCAGAGTAGAAGTGCCTGTCCGCGAAGCCTGGGTAAGGTTAGCCAGAATTTTTTAAATTTGTTGCTATGACTTACAAGTTATTTCCGCGAAGGCTCCAAGTACGTACTCGAAGATTACGAGGAAGACTAGGAGGAAGGTGATCATGAATGGAAATAGGAGCATGGATATTGATTCTGCTAGGATGAGCCCCATTTCCGAGAATGAGGTTACTGTTTCCAGTCGATAGGCGGATTCGATCATCACGGGAAGGATGAATTCCTCGGAGGTGATCGTTAGGAGGAAGATAACTCCAAAGACTGCTAGGATCTTATATCCCAGTTCCGTCCACACAATCCCAGGTGTTCTGGGATACTCTAGCTCGTAACAGAGTGTGGGGCAGAAGATGTAATCTGTGTAATTTGCCCAGGTCAAGTTTTTGGGATATGTTACGGCTCCCATCGGTGATGTGAGCTCAATCGCAAGATCTTCTCGCAGTCGTGACAATTCATCTGCGTCATTTTTGTCCCTCGCCTCAGATGTGGGCGTATGTCCAGCACTTGGATACTGATACGCAGGCGCCTTGGAAGCTGTAGAGGGTTCGTCTAATGCTTTTAATCTTCGTTCGGTTTCGCTCAAATGACCATTGTAAAATGCGTAGGAATGCATTTTCATAAGGAGGACCAAGGTATGCAAGGTCAAAAATACTTGGGCGGTCCATGTCCATTCACGGTTGAAAGGAAGCCTAAAAATCAGCATTTGAAAGACTCATAGAGAGGAGAAAGCTTACACAACCCAAAAGGCAAACCAGACTAGCTGATACATGCTCTGGAGAGCCATTCCACCTCCTTGCCACCTCAAACCTAGCTTGTTCCCAAGCTGGCTTCTGAAAAGCCTATGAAGTGGGAGACTAACAGCAGTACTAAAGACCATCAGTCCGTCTGCTAGAGCTAATTCCCAAACTTTGACTGTAAATAGCTGCCAAATCTCGACTCTCATAGGATATCCTGTATCCTTGATATTCCGCAGCATTGTAGTTATAGCCATGATGGTAAGAGCTATCCAGAACAGTATGAAGAATCCCTGAAATTCTCGGTAGTCGCTATTGGGATCGAAATGGGAGACTCTAGAAGCGTATTCGATTGTAGGGAATAGTCTGCGGCGCTGTTCAGCTCGGAGTTGCTTTCGAGCGGACGATATCGATTGGACAGAAGGGGGAGCATCTGCAGGGATTGGCGTTGATCGTCCACTGGCCAAGTTAGCTTAGTGAAGCTCAAGAGAGGTAATATCGCACCTTGTTTGACCTGATATATTCCCGTTCTGCACATTGTCTGCAGCCAAAAGTCCCTCTTCGTTCAAAGTCCGCAAGACAGCTTGGTTCGCGGGCTTTACAGCTCTTGGCCGCAAAATATGGTCATGGCTGGTGTGACCATTGCCGTTCATCTGGATATCTGCTGAAGAAGACATGCTGCAGCTATGCTGTGGTCGTTCTGGAATTCGAGATCTGGCGAAGACGTCAACTACGGGAAGTCTGTGAAGCTTGGTTCTTGGTTGTAATTCGGAGATAATTAGGGGAGGGTGACTGGGGAGACTACAGAGACATAATACGAAACATGGCGAAGATAGCTTCCCCCAAAGTCTGCGATTATACGTGAAACCATTAGCAAAGAATTGGAATCTGACCTGCAATGATTCTGATGATGCGAAGATGCGGTCTTTGACCCGCATTTGGGGCCCAGCTGCACCAGCCACACTTACTGTGTCTTCTGATTGGATCAAAGTCACGCCTAAAAGTTGCTGCCTCAGCCGCGAAGGCCTCCAAACTTCTTAGCGGCGCCGCGAAATGCCAATGTGTGGCCTTCAACACTGCATTTTGAACACAAGAGTTCAGCGGACCAACCTCACTATCTACACTCTTGTGGACCCTACGGCTTGTCGGGATTTCTATTCGTAATTCTGATAACGGCCGGAGATCAGGCCCATCGCGGGGCCCCACATCGCCAATATGAGCTCATGTAGAGCCTCCACAATACCCCTCCAAAACCGGCCTACTAACTGTCTGTAGTAAAGCAATTCATTCGCAATGTGCGAGCCTCAAAGACCATTGCGGATGAGCGGGCGGTCGTGCAAAAAGAGAGTGCTGCCATCAGAGCAAGCTTCAGGGAGGAGAGTGGAGACTCAAACGTCAGGTAAGTTGCCAACATCAGCGATTCGAACCCTGCTGACACCATTCCCAGGCGGAACAATGTAGCAAAGCTACTATATCTCTTCACTCTTGGGGAGCGCACGCATTTCGGTCAAATAGAATGTCTCAAGCTTCTTGCATCGCCTCGGTTTGCGGATAAGCGACTAGGATACTTGGGCACAATGCTGTTGTTGGATGAGAACCAGGAGGTGTTGACTTTGGTCACCAACTCATTGAAGAAGTATGCAAGAAGTCTTTGACGTTTGGAACCAACACTAATAGTATGCAGCGATCTCAACCATTCGAATCAATACATTGTTGGCCTGGCGCTCTGTACGCTTGGCAACATTGCTTCAGTCGAAATGTCCAGAGACCTCTTCCCCGAAATCGAAACCCTTCTATCAACCGCAAACCCCTATATTCGAAGAAAAGCTGCACTTTGTGCTATGCGAATATGTCGAAAAGTCCCCGATCTCCAAGAACATTTCCTCGAAAAGGCTACTACACTTCTATCCGATCGAAATCATGGTGTCTTACTTTGCGGTTTGACCTTGGTCACAAGCCTTTGTGAAGCTGACGAAGCAGAAGGCGGCGAAGAAGGCATCGTGGAGAAATTCAGACCCTTCAGTGGAGGCCTAGTGCGGACGTTGAAAGCTCTTGCAAGCTCTGGATACGCCCCAGAACACGATGTCACCGGCATTACAGATCCATTTCTACAGGTCAAGATTCTACAATTGCTCCGGGTTCTTGGCAGGGGAGATGCACAAACAAGCGAGCAAATCAATGATATCCTGGCTCAAGTAGCGACCAACACCGACTCGTCCAAGAATGTGGGAAATTCGATTCTCTACGAAGCAGTACTTACAATCCTGGATATCGAGGCAGACTCTGGCCTACGAGTGCTTGGTGTCAACATCCTTGGTAAATTCTTGTCAAATCGGGATAACAACATTCGATACGTGGCTTTGAACACTTTGATCAAGGTTGTTGCTGTCGAGCCGAATGCTGTCCAAAGGCACCGAAACACTATCCTCGAGTGTCTTCGAGACCCCGATATCAGTATACGGAGACGAGCACTCGATTTGAGCTTCACTCTTATCAACGAGAGCAACGTTCGCCTGCTGATTCGGGAACTGCTTGCATTTTTGGAGGTCGCAGACAATGAGTTCAAGCCCATTATGACTAGCCAGATTGGTGTAGCAGCCGACAGATTCTCTCCTAATAAGCGATGGCATGTCGATACCATGTTACGTGTTCTGACCTTGGCTGGAAATTACGTCAAGGAGCAGATCCTATCATCGTTCATCCGACTTATTGCAACCACCCCTGAATTACAAACATATGCCGTCCAGAAGCTGTACATCAATCTTAAGAAAGATATCACGCAAGAGAGCTTGACCCTGGCTGGCGCATGGTGCATAGGAGAGTATGGTGATGCCCTTCTGCGAGGCGGGCAATATGAAGAGGAGGAGCTCGTGCAGGAAGTTAAGGAGAGCGAGGTTGTCGATTTATTCTCATCCGTTCTCAACAGCAGTTATGCCACTCAAATTGCCACAGAATACATCATCACTTCGTTGATGAAGCTCACCACCCGGTTCACAGATCCTGCACAAATTGATCGGATCAGGAGAATCCTGCAGAGCAACTCTGCCAGTCTAGACGTTGAAGTCCAGCAACGTGCTGTTGAATACGGCAACTTATTTGGGTACGATTCAATCAGAAAGGGCGTTTTAGAGAAGATGCCTCCACCGCAGATCAAGGAGGAATCAAGAGTCTTGGGTGAAGCTGCAAAGAAGTCCACCAAAGCATCAAATCGAAAATCGAAAATCGTCAAACCAGCTGAACAAGACTTGTTGTTCGATCTTATGGGCGATGGCGGTGTGCCAGCAGCAGATCTTGGCACAAACGGATCTCAGAACAATACAGATCTCCTTGCCGATATTCTTGGCGGGAGTACTTCTCCTCCCACGTCTCCTCCACAGCAATCTAACATGAGTTCTATCATGGATCTTTTCGACACATCCGGCACGCCTCAGCCAGCAGGTGCCCCTGCATCTTCCAACGATCTCTTTTCCGGCATGTCCTCTCCTCCACCTCAGCCGGCCCCTCCCGCCATCCCGACTCACCCTTGCTACGACAAGAACGATCTTAACATCACCTTACAATTACAAAGGAACGCCGAGGGTACAGTGCAGGTCATGGCTCGGTTCCGAAACAACTCTATGCACCAGTCAATTTCTAATGTTACCCTACAAGCCGCTGTTCCAAAAACCCAAAAACTGCAACTGAATGCCATGTCCAACCCTGAGTTAGCGCCGGGATCCGAAGCGACCCAGTCCATGAGAATCACAGGAAGCAAAGGAGTAAGTTTCCACGCCTAGAGCCAGATTCCTTGCTAACACTTTTAGCCTCCGCTGCGCTTGCGATTGAAGATCTCTTATGGGCACCCTTCAGCTGGACAGGTTACAGACCAGGTAGACTGGTCGGAGCCTAGATAATTAGATTTGCATAGCGTTTGACCAAAAATCAAGAACAGCATGAAACTCAGGCTTGATATATAACAGCAATTTATTGCTGCGTGCGCTGTCTTCCGGTGTCACGTGCCGTGGTAGCAGCCGTTGCTTCCATGGTCGATTTCCCGTTAGTGCGTTAAGCTTGCCCACAATCGTCTCTGAACCCCAGCCCTACAGACGTTGTATTTCGGTAATATCAGTTGGTTCGGGAGTTTGGGTACTGCTTACTCAGGTTGAGGTTTGCGCCTTGTCTGCTTCCTCTTCTATAGTTCGACCAGACAAATCAGTTCCAAACAACTTCAACGAAAGTGTATTTGGTACCGGGGCCTTGCTAATTATTGGGTTTCTTATTGGACTGCCGCTCCTTTCCCTTAAAGCTCTGATGCCAAGCGGCACCACCCGTCTAGGTTCGAGTCACAGGGCATCTTTCCACAATTTGGTCCCGCAGACACGAACCGTTTCCTTCCCTCTACCATTTATTTGCACACCCTGCCCTCTTCCTACATCTTTTATGGATTTTCTCAGTCAAAGTAACAACATTCATATCATTTTAACATGGGCACGATCTGAATAGATCGGCCTCCAAGCTACAACTACCACGATGTTCGGTGCTGCGCTCAAAAGGGCCTTCGCCTTCAATAGCTTGTTAAACATCAGCTTTCGAGATGGCACTACATCTTCCGCTCCCGAGGACAGAGTTATGAATATTACTGGCGTCACGAATCACAGCCTTGGGACAACAATCAAATTTAATGCGTCCGAGATCTCGAATTTCACGATCTCCAACGTAACTACATATTTTGCGAGTACCGTTACTCTCCCTATAAGCTTACTTCCGCTTTTCGAGTCTGCCACCGCCGCCAGCGAGCTTCAAGGTGCACTCTCGACCGTCACTATCTCTGTTTCCACACCTTCTTTTCCTGATGGCCATCGATCGCGGCAAAGCTCCAGCGTCATTTCGTCGACCAACCATGCAGTGGCCGTTCATCCAGTGCCTACTGAATCTGCTGTCAAGGCTAGCATTGGTGGTGATGGGCCTTCTAATGGTACCGCGTCGCACTCCTCGCCCGCTTCTTTAAACCTCCCGACGTCTTCTGCAAAACCGGCGTCCCAAGATCAGATGAAAACTTCTACCAAATCGATTGGCCCCTCAAACGGCACTGTATCTCTTTACTCGATCCTACCCTTGGGTCTGTCAAAGACTTCTGCGGCTTCGATGAAAACTTCCACCGAGCCAACGATCTCTTCTGCAAAATCAATGACAACCTTTTCGAAAGTGGCTATGAGCCATACAATGAGCCATACAAACCGCACAACTGTTCTGAACCACGGGACAGCAAATGGTCAGGGCTCTTCTACAACAACCAGTGTTGGCTTCGAAATCATGACCGGTTCGGTCGTCAAAGGCATCCCGACAGCCAGCACTGAGTATTGCTGGGACCCGGCATTAAAGAGTCATGATCAACCAGGATCTTTAGCAACTAGTACCCCAAAGCTTTTACCTGTGTGTACCCCTCCTTCGGCCTTGTCCATTCTTGCCGGTCACTCGACGGTGCGAAATTCTTCGGAGCCGTCAAAAAACCTTTCGACATCTGCAGCAAACTTTTCGGGAATCTCAGCACTGGACGCCTCTGATGATAAAACAAATAACACGCTTGTGGGATTGAGATCTGGCAGAAAGGCCCCGACAGCTAGCCTGGATATCAATGACATAGCTGAAAATACATTTACCTTCCCGAGCTCAAACTCCTCAGCTCCGATCTGGGTCCCAGCCGTCGCGTCAAATTCCTCCAGCGGCATTCCCGGCGGTCGAAACAGCTCCTCGAATAATTTTACACATGCACCCTCAAAATCTCTGCAGAGCATGCTGGAAGGCGTTCTAGAGCCCACTCACTGCAAGCATGGAATTTCTAAAGTGGGTTCTTGCGAGCTTCTCGGTAACACTACCTCGAATGCTACGTCTATTGGAATCTCAAATTCCACATTGACTCGATCCTCAAATTCCTCAGAAAGTGGTTCCTATGCCACCGATGATACCGATGAGACCGATGATGAAATGAGCATGGAAATAATTCGGAATTATTGCCAAACCCACCCATCAGTAGGAATCAACCCGGTTTGCAAACATCTTCAAGCAGATCCCGGCATCACTTTCGACAATCTGACAAAACTTGACGATCCTTTTGTATTCGACTACATTGAATATTTCAACGCGCTCAATGATCTGGAAAACTTCCCAGATGAGCCAGATATCCCTGACGTCGAATACTTTGCCCTGAATGTGGAGAATCTCAGAGATTCGCAAACATTCGAATGGTACAGTGGCTGGACAGTGCTAAGGCAAGGATCGGAGGGCTGGCTAAAGCACGGCGAGTGGCAAACATTCTGGAGAGAATTTCTCCACGAACCCAACTTCAAATGTCCAGACGGTATGGCCTCTTGTAACTATAGTCCGCCAACCTTAGAGGATATTCTCCGGCGGATCTCGAACAACAGACCTCTCGCTCGTCGGGTTTTATTCGTTACCTTAATGCTTGATATGATGCATAGTTATAGCAACCTGCTAGATGTAAGTTTATTCCGTGGGTGTTGATCAACTTTTCCTTCATGCTCATAGT
>Ga0302325_10029731_pt1 | contig 11284 bp, 7 predicted proteins | sample Palsa_T0_2_FD_201948 | JGI IMG/M metagenome (GOLD analysis project Ga0302325, IMG submission 201948) | Peat permafrost microbial communities from Stordalen Mire near Abisko, Sweden - Palsa_T0_2 | ecosystem: Environmental > Terrestrial > Soil > Palsa > Peat permafrost | place: Sweden: Abisko...
GATCCTAAAGACGAAACAGCTTTTGTAGCGCACCCCCGCCCCGGACCAGTGTGCGCCAGATCTTACTGTCGAGAATATTGGACAACTCGGTGGCTAAATGCGCGTTCTGTTGTTCGATCGAGCCCAACCGGTACTCCAAGGCTTTTAGCGATACGCCGAGGGAGCGGACCTGGCCCGCGATGCTGTCCAGCAGTTCGCTCGACGGCGTTTCCGGAACTGGTGCGGCGATACGCAGGCCCGCCAGTTGCTCAATCTCGTTCGTCGCAAGCTCCAGTTCGGCCCGCAATTTCTCCTGGAGTTCCGCTGCCGCAGCCATTTCCTGCTCCAGAACGCGAAGTCTTTCCTGGTCTGGCGCTTTCGCCAGCAGCGAGCCGATGCGCCCGTCGCGGAGAATGATTTCCCGCCGCTTATGCAGGAAATTCGAGAAGAGCCGAAGAACCTCGTCGGAGAACGGCTGCTCACGACGGCGGAACAGAATCGCGTGACTACAGACAAAGCTCGCATCGAAGTCGAGATCCGGCGAGAACCCATGTTCCCGGAAGGCCTGCAGCCAGTAAAGCAGCGGCCGGACATTGAAGTGCGTGGGTTCTTCCAAATCGTATGGGGTGGATGAGAAGAGAATGATGTCCGTGGCATTGGTCAGGTGGCCGATAGCGCTCAGACCCTGGCTCTCCGGCATATGTTCCAGCACTTCGATACAGGTGATCAGGTCGAACGGACCAGCGATGCCTTCCGCCAGCGAAGCGACTTTGCAGTACGCTTCCATGTCGCGGCGCACGTGAGCGATCGCGTAGGGCGAAACGTCCATTCCCCACGCCTCCACGCCGCGATCCCAGAACGATTCCACCAGGAAGCCGAGGGCGCAGCCCGCGTCGAGAACGCGTTTCGGATGAAACGCCCGGATCAGTTGCTCGGCAATGGAACCGAAGAACGGCGTCCATTGCGGCTCGGCCCGCGAATAGGGTACGTCGCCGCAACCAGTCCGATAATACTCCTCGTCGTAGAGTTTTCCTAACTCTTCCGCATCCAGGGGGATGGCCGCACCATTCAGCTCAGTCCTCATGATGTTGCGAGCGGTAGCCCCATATCGAATCCCCAGTATACTCAAGCTTGCTGTCGAGATGATCACGGACAAACTCGAGTCAAATCTTAAGCGGATGCGGCGTTTGCGAGAGCTTCTCGCCGGATTGCTGACGGAAAAGGGCATTGCTGTTCCCGCAGCCCACCCGCGCCTCAACGTCACGGATTTGGCCCTGGCGGAGCGGCTAAACCACCTCTCGGCAACTCTGCGCCTGAGCCAGGAACTGGCTACGCGGAATGACGAGCTTCTGCGCGCCCGTGAACTCCTGGTTGCATTGGGGCGCCAGTTGCCTCCGTCACCGCAATCGGCCGAGATCCCGGACGATTTCGACGAAGCCGCCTATCTGAGTCTTTACCCTGATGTCGCCGATGTCGTAAAGGCAGGAATTTTCCCCACCGGCTATGAACACTGGAAGCAGTTCGGAGAAGCCGAAGGCCGCCTCCGCCGCCTGAACCGGTCCAGAATCGGAATTCCCGCCGACTTTGACGAGGACGCGTATGTGGAACGTTATCCCGACGTGCAAGCGGCCATCGACAAAGGTTTGTACGAGTCCGGCTACGATCACTGGAAAAGGCGCGGGGTCAGGGAAAATCGTCGAACTCAATGCATTGGGAGTCAGTCGCATACTCCCCCTGCCGTGGATTTCGACGACGACAAATATGTGATGTTCAATCCGGACGTTGCGCAGGCCATCCGCGAGAGGAAGATTCCTTCTGCCCGTGCCCATTGGGCCAAGTATGGTCAGGTGGAGCTTCGTCCCGGAGGCGTCCTGACAGCCATCCCGGATCGCACCGAGTTCCTTTCCGAGTTGGAGCGGCGGCCGTTTGGCGTCAACCTCTACGGATTTCTGTCGAGCCCCAGCGGCATGGGAGCTTCCGCCCGCGGATACGCCACGGCTCTGCACAGCCAGTCGATCCCGTTCCGGCGCATCGACACGCCGCCGTGGAAAGGCGGCCTGGAGCTTCGCAAACTTCCCGGCTTCGAGCCCTATCGCATTAATCTGATTCAGCAGAATGCGGACATGTTCGACCGCTTTCTGCGCGCGTATGGCGCGCCTTTACTCAACGGCGCCTACAACATCGGCTACTGGATTTGGGAGCTGCCGTCGGCCCGTTCCGACTGGCACGAAGTGTACCGCTACGTCGACGAGGTCTGGACCGCCAGCGAGTTTACTCGCGAGTCGCTTCAGACCCTCACTGCGCTCGACGTCAAGCGTGTCCCGCACGTCGTCGATGGTCTGGATGAGAAGGCCACGTACGGCCGCGAGCACTTCCGGTTCCCGGAGGACGTGTTTATCTTCTGCTACGTGTTCGACGTTTCCAGCTACTTGGAGCGTAAGAACCCGTTCGCGCTGATCGAAGCTTTTCGACGTGAGTTCAAGGACTCTCCGGATGTTCTGCTCTATCTCAAAATCTGGAATTCCGCGTACGACGAGACGCGCACCAGACAACTCTTCGACGCAGTACGCAACGCCCGCAACATCCGCATCTACGACGGGCTGTTTTCGGACGAAGAGATCGTGTCTCTGCACAAAGCGATCGACTGCCTGGTGTCGCCGCACCGCAGCGAAGGTTTCGGATTGAACATGGCCGAAGCCATGTATTTCGGTAAGCCCGTGATTGCCACCCGCTACTCGGCCAACCTCGATTACATGAACGACGCCAACGGGTACCTGATCGATTGCAAGCTGACTCCCATCCTCAAAACAGCCGGCCCGTACCCCAAAGGAGCGGTCTGGGCCGATCCTTCCATCGATCATCTCGCCTATCTCATGCGGCACGTTTTCGAACATGCCGAGGAGCGCGAACAGAAAGGCCGGTTGGCTGCCCAGGAGATTCGCCGGAACTACAGCGCGACTGCCGTCGGCGAAATCATAGCGAAGCGGTTTCAGGAACTCCGCTTGGACCAGCCCAAACTCCCCTCCCATTTGTTCCGCAAGCATGAACTCCCGGGCTGGGTCAGCCTGTTTGTCCCCACCGTGAAAACCAGCGTTCGATCCGAAATCCGAGCTTTTAGCGCCAAACCGGTGATCAGTATCGTCACGCCGGTTTACAACATCGAGGCGGAGTTCCTGCGGGCGTGTATCGAATCCGTGCGGGCGCAGTGGTATCCGTTCTGGGAACTCTGCCTGTGCGACGACGGGTCAACCGACGCCGGCACTCTGGAAACACTGGCAGCTTATCAGGGAACCGACCCGCGCATCAAAATCGTTTACAACCACCAGAACCTGGGAATCGCGGGCGCGTCCAACCGTGCCGTTGAGATCTCGACGGGAGAGTTCCTCGCGTTTCTCGACAACGACGACGAACTGACGCCGGATGCGTTGCTCGAGGCCGTGCGCGCGATCAATGCGCATCCGCGAAGCGACTTCCTGTATTCCGATGAGGACAAGATCGAAACCGGCGGCCGCTACGTCGACCACTACTTCAAGCCCGACTGGTCTCCGGAGCACCTGCAATCGGTGATGTACCTGCTCCATCTGATCGTGATTCGCAAGGATCTGTTTTACCGGGCCGGCGGCTTCCGGAAGGAGTTTTCGGGCGCTCAGGACTACGATCTGGCTTTGCGCGCCACGGCCTTGGCGGGACAGATCCACCACATTCCGAAGATCCTTTATCACTGGCGAAAGCTGGCGGGTTCCGCCGCCGCGGAAGTGGATGCCAAACCGCAAGCCCTGGACGCCGGTTTCCGGGCCTTACGGGATTTCATCGCCACCCGGAAGGTCGAAGCCAAGGTAGAACCAGGAAAACTACTCGGTCACTTCCGGGTGCGGCATTCCATATCCGGAAATCCCCGCGTGACGCTGTGCATTCTGACGCATGACATTTTTGCGGAAGTTCAAGGCCGTGGCCGGATCAACCTGGTGGAACACTTCGTAAAGAGCATTGCCGCGAAGACGGACTACAAAAATTATGAGATCCTGATTTGCGACGACGCCAACCTGTCGCAGCGGACAAAGTCCGCTCTACGAGGCATAAAGTACGGAGTAGCCAGCTTCCGTTTAGGCAGTAAGCCGTTCAATTACGCCGCCAAGGCCAACTTTGCCGTCAAACAAGTGAAGAGCGAACACCTGGTACTGCTGAACGACGACATGGAAGTGATTAGTACGGAGTGGCTGTCGGCGTTGCTCGAGTTCACGCAGCAGCCGGAGATCGGCGTGGCGGGCGCACGATTGTTGTTCCCTGACAATCGCGTCCAGCATGTGGGTGTGGCGATAGGAGTCAACGACGGCGCCGCCCACGTCTACCATAATTATCCGGCGGAGTTCGTCGGCTACAACGGCTTTACGCACCTGATTCGCAACTATTCCGCTGTCACCGCGGCGTGCCTGGCTACCAGGAAGGACGTGGTGGAACGGGCCGGCGGCTTCGACGAGCATCTGGCCATCGACTATAACGACATCGACTTCTGCCTGTCCGTGCTTGAGAAAGGCTATCGGATCGTCTACACTCCGTACGCGGAACTGTATCATTTCGAGGGCCGTTCCGCTCCTCGCCATGTACAGAATCCGGACGAGGTGGCGTTATTCCGCCGCAAGTGGACCCAGTACCTGAAACACGATCCTTACTACAATCCCAACCTCACTCGTACCGGGGTCGATTTCGCGGCTCGCCATCCTGTGGAAATCCTCGCTGGATGATAAGATCACAAAAGTGATCGAGGGGTACTTGGATTCGGTGGCGGACGGCTTCGTACAGGGATGGGCCCGCAACACCCGCTCGCCCGCGGAACCTACTTCCGTTAGGGTCCACTGTAACGGCAGTCCGATCGGAACCGCGATTGCCAGCCTCTACCGGCCGGACCTGGAACAGGCGGGAGTGGGAAACGGCAAACACGGCTTTGCTTTCCCTTTGCCGGAAGGCGTGGAAGGAACGTTGACTGTTTCGGTGAACGGTACGCGGCTGCGGGGATCGTTTCCGGCGCCGCATCGGTTAGCGGAAAAAGGCCCGCATCAGCGCTACGTTTTGGCCAGGAATTATCTGAAGGGCGAGGGCATCGAGATCGGCGCGCTGGATAAGCCGATGCGGGCTCCGGAGGGCGCGCGAATCCGCACGGTGGATCGGTTGCCGGCGGCCGAGTTAAGCGTGCATTACGGTCTACCGCAAGCGGTCGGCAGAGTCGATTATGTTTGCGATGCGCAGAAACTCGAGACAATCGGCTCCGCTTCGCAGGATTTTGTAATCGCCAACCATGTGTTCGAGCACATGGAAAATCCCATCGCGGCGCTTGAGAATTGGGTGCGCGTACTCCGTCCGGGCGGATTCCTCTTCATGGCGATCCCCGACAAACGCTTTACCTTCGACGTGGACCGCCCTGTGACTCCGATCCCGCACCTTCTCGAGGAGTATCACGATCCGCTGAAGTCCGAAGCGAATCGGCGCGGCCATTACGAGGATTGGATTCGATTGGTGGAGCATCAGACGGGGGATATTGAGAAACGGCTGGCTTTTCTGCTGAGTTGCGAGTACTCGATCCACTTTCATTGCTGGACGAGTCATGCCCTGACGGAACTGATCGATGCCGTTTCCTGGATTGGTTTTGAATTGGATTGCTATAAGTTTAATCGTCCGGAAGGCATTTTCATTCTGAGGAAACTCTGAAAAAGCCCCAAATTGGCGTGGTTCGGTTATACTTATTCGGTAGCTGGGATTGCTTCCGCATCGGGGATTTTCTTGCCAATAGGCTTCATTTACCTTGCGCGGCCGGCAAGGCCGGGAAGACTTGACTGCAATGAAACGCCGGTCCTGGGTTTTGCCTGTCCTATTAGCATCCGGCCTGGATTGACAGAAGTTGGAGGAGAAAGTTGTGAGTACTTGTATTAATTTAAGACTGGTGACCTCACTTGTGGGCATCGGTCTACCGCTATTGGCAGGCGACGGGCAGCCTTCGGGCAGCGCCGCCGTAGCCGCAAAGTATCTGGCGTCACCCATTCGTTTTGAGGCGAATAAAGGTCAAGTCCTCAAGGGGGCCGACTACGTTTCGGTGGGGGCGCATCATAGTGTTTATCTGCAGAAAAATGGCGTGCGGATGGATGTGCCGGGTCAAAGCCGTCCCGAGTCCATTATGCTGCGATATGTGAAACCCGAAGCCGCTCTCCAAAGTCAGGGCGTGCATCAGATCGGTACCACAAGCTATTTGATCGGTTCCCAGCGCGACCACTGGTTCCTGGGCATCCCGAGCTATCAAAAGATCCGTTACCACCAGGTCTGGAACGGCATTGATGTCGTCTATTACGGAAATCACAGTCAACTGGAATACGACGTGATCGTCGGGGCGGGCGCGGACTTGGGCCGGGCAGCCTTCCGGATCGCCGGCGCCAAGGGTCTTAAGGTCGATGCAAATGGCGATCTGCTGATCCATACGCTGTCCGGCGACATCGTGCAACACCGTCCCCTTGCTTACCAGAACACCAGCCGGGGACGCCAGGCAGTCGAAGCGCATTATGCGGTTTCGGGCGATAGAGTATCTTTCGTGGCAGGCCAATACGACCATTCGGTCGAACTGGTGGTGGATCCGGTCATCGCCTTCTCCATACCACGCATCGTTAGCCTGGGCGCGAATAACACCGTGAGTTCTCCTACCCTACAGGGCACCGCCGTCACCGTGGACAGTTCGGGTAACAGCTATGTTGTGGGCAACACCCTGCCCATTTTCCAAGTAGCGGTAGGCGACCCGTCTTACACCGGAGCGTTCGTCAATCAGGTCAGCGTTCCGGGTAGTGAAACCAGCGAACAAATCGTATTTGGCTCTCCGAATGGAAACTCCTCGGCAACCGGCGTTGCGACGGACAGCGGCGGATCGGTCTACATTAGCGGAACCACCGCGAGTGCAAACCAGATGCCCTTTGCAAACCAGTACCAGCCCACCAATGCCGGCGGTACGGACGCCTACCTGGTCCGTTTCAATCTCAATAACATCTCCGCGCCGATCGTATATGGCACGTATCTGGGTGGCTCCGGAAACGACGAAGGAAACGGGGTTGTCATCGACACCGCCGGTAACGCTTATGTTGTGGGACAAACCGCGTCCCCGAACTTTCCCACCACCACAGGAAGCCCCTGGGCTGGCGCAACCGACGGCTTTGTGGCCAAGATCAACACCAATGCCGTCGGAGCCGCTTCGCTCGTTTACTCCTATGTGTTCGGCGGCAGCGGAACTGACGCCGCAACCTCCGTGGCCAGGGATGGCAACGGTTTCCTGTACATTGGCGGCTATACCCAATCGACCAATTTCGCTCCGAACCCCAGCTTCGGTTTGTTGAGCAGTAATCCGTCCGGAAATGCAAACGGTTTCCTGCTCAAAACGAACGGCACCGTCGCCACTTACCTGACCTTCTTGGTGGGTGGACCCATCAGCGCAGTGGCCGCCGACGGCCGGCAGCAGGCCTATGTAACCGGAGAAACCAATGGTTCCATTCCGACCAATAGCGTAAATCAAGGCTACGGCACTACCGGAGGCGCTAAACACGCGTTTGTGGCCCGTTTCGACACCACCGCAAATAGCTCCCCGTCGCTGATTTACTCTTCCTATCTGGCCGGTGGATCGCAAGAAACCGGGACCGGCATTGGAGTGGACAGTTCCGGGAACGCCACGGTGGTGGGCTCCACCATCTCGACGAATTTCCCGCTGGCCGGTTCACCGCTACAATCACAACTTTCCGGCTCGCAGGACGCATTCGTTTCGAAGGTGAATACCAATGCCTCCGGTACGTCGTCTCTGGTGTATTCGAGTTACCTCGGTGGTAGCGGAGTCGATTCCGCGGCCGGCGTGGGCATGACTCCCTACGGAAATCCCGTCGTCACGGGGCAGACGGCGTCTCCCAATTTTCCGGTTGCCGCAGGCAGCGTGGAAGACGGCGGATCCGACCCTCGAGCGTTCCTCACCAAATTCTATTATGAAGCGGCGCCGTTCGGTGTCATGGATACGCCGACCGCGAACCAGGCGAATATTGCCGGAGCCTTTGGGATCACCGGTTGGTCCCTCAGTACAATTGCGGTCGGTACCGTCGGAATCTGGCGCGAACCGGTCAACGGCGAGACGCCTTATACCAACGGGCTGGTGTTTGTGGGCGACGCCTTCCAGACTCCCGGTTCCCGTCCGGACGTCGCATCGCTTTATCCCACTTATCCGAATAACAATTGGGGCTGGGGACTGTTGGTGCTGACCAACGAACTTCCGGGTACGGGCGGAATGCCGCTGGGGAACGGGACGTACACGTTTCACGCGCTTGCGGTGGATAATGATGGTTACACGGCCGACATCGGTCAGAAGACCTGTTCCGTCAATAACGCCGCTTCCGTGCTTCCCTTCGGAACCATCGATACGCCCGCGCCGGGTGCGACGATTTCAGGTACGTCGTACGTCAACTTCGGGTGGGCGTTAACACCCCTGCCGTCGACTATTCCCATCAATGGATCCACAATCACCGTTTACATCGACGACAAACCGATCGGCCATCCGGTATACAACCAGCCCCGATCGGACATCGAGGCGACGTTTCCGGGACTTAACAACACCGACGGAGCGGTTGGCTATATGAGGATCGATACGACGAAGTACGCCAACGGACTCCATCAAATCCAGTGGTCGGTTACGGACAATAACGGCCACGTCGGGGGAATCGGAAGCCGGTTCTTCTACGTTCAGAACTAGAGTAGCTTTGCGGAAGTGAAATCCCGGCAGGGCAGCGAACACCGCCCTGCCGGGATTTTCGTTAGAGGCCTCGCAGGAACGCCGCGGGATCCTCCAAAGCGTGAATATTGGCCGCGAATTCCGTTTCGTGTTTCGACACCATCAAGGTTCCATCGGGCCGCGCGCGCAGGTTTAGCGGATGGGTGAAGCGCGGGCGATTTGCGGGCCGTTCAATCTTGGTCAGGTCGAAGTAATTCGCCGATGGCCGGATCGTTTCCTCGTAGCCGTCCTCGGGAGGATAGGCGATCACGGAATGGAAGGGAAGCGCTTGCAGGCGGGCCGTTAAGGCCGGCCAGTCGTCACGGTGCAGGTAATGGTCTTTGCGAAACTGATCCGTGATGTGCTCCACGTTGTAGGTGTAGCGAATCTCGTTTTCGGAAGAGAGCCAGTGCCGGTGCGAATGCTCCACGATGCGCGGAATCTCCTCCAGGTTCGATTGGAACGCCATTGTGATATACCGCATCTTCGGAGCTTCGGGAACTCTTTTGAAGACTTTCGCCAATAAGTTAAGATTCGCTTCAAAGACGTGGTAGCGGCCAAATTTTCGCAGCACGGCAAACAGTTCGGGATTCATGGAATCGAGCGAAACGTTTATATGATGCAGGCCGGAGTGCGCCCACCCCTCAAAAACTTCTTCCTTCATCGGCATGGCCAGATTCGTCGTGAACCATACTTTTTTGCGGCAATCGCGGGGAATCAATTCGATGAATCGATTGAGCTTGGGATGCAGCGTCGGCTCATGCAGGCACGAAAGCCAAAAGCCGGCCTCCGGAACCGACCGAATCAACCTCAACAAAGATACGAAGGTCTCCTCCGTCATGAGTTCGGTCTTAGTGACGCCGCTATAATCCACCAGGCAGAACGGACACCGCAAATTGCAATTGTTCACCAGGTCGGCGGCAATGAAATTCAGAAATACGGCCGGATCCAAACGGATGCTGGTTTGATCGTTGAACTTCAATAAGGTTCCGGTTTCTCTCACTCGGAGTTGGACCTGAACCGGTCCCGGACCCAGTTCGCCGGGTTGGACATAACAGGAGAACCCGTAGCGGCCGTCTCCAATCCCGGCGCGAACCAAATCGGGCCGCAAGCAATTCGCTTCCGCGGAACCAACCATCTGGCCGCCTAGATAGGCGTCAACCGTGAGCCTTCGATCCGGGCGAAGGCGATCGGATGCCCAACCAACCAGGGATAATCCTTCTGCCTTGTCAATGTATCCGGACACGCTCGAGCCGGGCGAGAGCGGAGCCGTATCGATGGAATCCATCGTTATGCGGGAGTGGCCGCCGGGGCGGTGTTCTTCGCCTGATAGGCCGCCACCACTTCTTTCGCGGGTCCTTGTTGAACCAGCGTGCCATGATCGAGCCAGATGGCGCGGTCGCACAGGTCCAGCACCATGGCCGCGTTGTGCGATACGAAAAGCAGCGTCTTGCCGGACTTGCGAAGCACTCGAATCCGTTCCATGCACTTAGCCTGAAAGGATTGGTCGCCCACCGCGAGAATCTCGTCGACAATCAGGATATCAGGCTTTAAGTTGACGGCTACGGAGAACGCCAGCCGCAACGACATGCCCCCGGAGTAAGTCCGCAAGGTCTGGTGAATGAAGTCGCCGACACCCGAGAATTCGACGATTGAATCGAACAAATCGTTGGTTTGTTTCCGGGAGAAACCGAGCAGGGCGGCGTTCATGCGAACGTTTTCCGCTCCGGTTAAGTCGGGATGAAATCCGGAGCCCAGTTCGAGCAGAGCGGCGACGCGGCCCTTTACGTCCAGCCTTCCCTCATTCGGCGTGGCCAGGCCGGTTACGAGACTGAGCAGCGTACTCTTACCCGCTCCGTTACCGCCGATCACCGCGATACTCTCGCCGTCTCTTACCTCGAAGCTCACGTTACGAAGAGCGTAAAAAGGAGCCGCCGGGAGCTTCCCGGTCCAAAGTTCAGCGATATGATTGCGAATCAGCTTGGCGCCGGAGTGGCGATGAAATACTTTCGAGACGGCGCGGCATGAAATTACCTGCATGAGTTACTACGAACGGTTGTGCTCCTCATGAGTATAACTTACGGCTATCCAAGCAATGCTTTCCCCTGCACTGCCTTAAGCCGTTCTTCCCTTCTCGGCCGCCGCGACCGCCCGCGCTTCCCACAGAACCCGGTCCTTCGTCCATTCCTTCGCTTCGTTTTCGGTGTTGCCTGAATGCCGATTTTCGCGCACCTTGAAGGACATGGATGTACACCTCACCAATCCCGATCTTCAGGCAAAGCTCGACCGCTGGGTAACGGAAACGGGCCGTGGCCCCGACGAGCTGGCCCGCACCCGCGAAATGCTCAACAGCCGCTATGACGGCCTGAAAAGCGGCACGCACATCCAAGTCCTGTATCCGTAGTTCTTCCACGGTTACGTTCAATGCTGGCGCCAGTCTCAGCGCCACGGCTGCGTTGGGAAGGTATGCGCCCGCCTCCATTGCGTAGATCGTCTGCCTGCTGGCTTCCGCCGCCGCGGCAAGGTGGGTTA
>Ga0302325_10029733_pt1 | contig 11283 bp, 9 predicted proteins | sample Palsa_T0_2_FD_201948 | JGI IMG/M metagenome (GOLD analysis project Ga0302325, IMG submission 201948) | Peat permafrost microbial communities from Stordalen Mire near Abisko, Sweden - Palsa_T0_2 | ecosystem: Environmental > Terrestrial > Soil > Palsa > Peat permafrost | place: Sweden: Abisko...
AGCCCGGATGCCCGGCAGATCGACGGCATCGGCGGAGCGCATCCGCTGACCTCCAAGGTGGCGGTGATCAGTCGTTCGGCCCGGGCGGACGCTGACGTCGACTATCTGTTCCTCCAGGTGGGCGTCGATGCGGCCACCGTCTCGGACCGGCAGAACTGCGGCAACCTGCTGGCCGGGGTCGGGCCGTTCGCGGTCGAGCGGGGCCTGGTGGCCAAGGCACCGGTCCGGATCCACATGGTCAACTCCGGCAGCGTGGCCACCGCCGCCTTCACCGGCGCGGACGGCACCGTCGACTACACGGGCCAGACCGCGATCGCCGGCGTCCCCGGGACGGCCGCGGCGGTGGTGCTCAACTTCGCGGGCACGCAAGGGTCGGCCACCGGCGCCCTGCTGCCCACGGGGAACGCCCGCGACGTCATCGACGGGATCACCGTCACCTGCGTGGACAATGGCATGCCGGTCGTGGTCGTGGCCGCCTCCGAGCTCGGCCAGACCGGGTACGAGGCGGTGGCTGACCTCGAGGCGGATGCTGAACTGGGCGCCAGGGTGCAGGCGCTGCGGCTCACGGCCGGCCAGCTGATGGGCCTGGGTGACGTGTCCGGCACCTCGGTGCCGAAGGTCTCGCTCGTGGCCGCCCCGGCGGACGGCGGGACGATCTGTACCCGGACGTTCATCCCGGTACGGGTGCACGAGTCGATCGGCGTGCTCGGTGCGGTCAGCGTCGCGACCGCGCTCCTGCTCGACGGGGCCGCCGGAGCGGGCCTGGCCGCCGTCACGCCGGGGCAGGCACGCTTCGACATCGAGCACCCCACCGGGCATCTCGAAGTCGAGGTCGAGATCGACACCAACCCCCAGGCCGGCCAGCCGCCCGCGGTGATCCGCGCCGGGGTGGTGCGCACCGCGCGCAAGCTCTTCGACGGCACCGTCTTCCCCCGTAGGTACTCGTGACCAGCCCGCAGCACGATCTCGGGTCGGCGGCCACGCGGCCGCCGCTGCACGACGTCGCGCACCTCGGGCACGTCGAGCTGCTGACGCCGGAGCCAGAGGCCAGCCTGCGGTTCTTCGTCGACGTGCTCGGACTGACCGAGAACGGCCGCGAAGGGAACTCGGTCTACCTGCGCACCTGGGACGACTACGAGCACCACACGATCAAGCTCACCGCGCACGACACCTCGGGTATCCGCCGGGTCGGGCTGCGGGCGTCCAGCCAGCAGGCCCTCGAAGCGCGAGTCCGCGCGATCGAGGCGACCGGGCTCGGCATCAGCTGGAAGGACGGTGACCCTGGGATCGGTCCCACGTATTTGTTCTGCGACCCTGACGGGCACGAGCTCGAGCTGTATTGGGAAACGCAGTGGTACGCGCCGCCCCCCGAACTGAAGCCGTCCCTGAAGAACCAGGCTCAGGCCTTCCCTGGCCGCGGCGTCAGCGTACGACGGCTGGATCACGTGAACTACCTGGCCGCCGACGTCGTGCCCAACGGCGAGTTCGTCCGCGACGTGCTCGGCGGCCGGGTCACCGAGCAGATCATGCTTGACGACGGCGCGATCTCCGGTCAGTGGCTGCACTTCACCAACAAGGGCTACGACCTGGTGTACACGCGCGACTGGACCGGCAGCACCGGGCGGCTGCACCACATCGCGTTCACGCCGGACAGCCGTGAGGACATCCTGCGCGCGGCCGACATCTGCCTGGACCGCGGCGTGTTCATCGAGACCGGGCCGCACAAGCACGCGATCCAGCAGACGTTCTTCCTGTACGTCTACGAGCCAGGCGGCAATCGGATCGAGCTGTGCAACCCGGCCGCCCGGCTAGTGCTGGCACCGGACTGGCGCACGATCACCTGGACCGAGACCGAGCGCGCCAAAGGCCAGGCCTGGGGCCTGAAAACCATCGAATCGTTCCACACCCACGGCACGCCGCCGGTGGCGTAGGCCAGGCAGCTAGCTCACTGGGGCAGCTGCAGCTCGGGCGGGGTGGGCGTGGTGATCACCGAGAACACCGCGCCTTGGTCGTCGTTGACCACGCCGATCCGCCCGTACGGGCTTTCCCTGACGGGTTCCACGACGCTGCCGCCTAGCTCGCTCACCCTGGCCATGGCGGCATCGGTGTCATCGACGGCGAAGTACACCGACCAGTCGGCGGGCGCTCCCTCCGGCGTCCCGTCCTCGTACTGGCCGATGCCGCCCACCTCGCGACCGTCGACCATGAACATCGCGTACCTGAAGCCGCCCTCGCTCACGTCCTGGTAGTCATAGCCGAACACGGCCCGGTAGAAGGCCTTGCTCGCCACGTAATCCCGGCTCATGTGCTCGTTCCAGGACAGCGAGCCGGGCTCGTTGGCCAGGCCGATCCCCGTGGTTGTCCCGCCTTGCCACAGACCGAAGCCGGCCCCGGCGATGTCGACGGCCAAGGCCATCCGTCCGCTGTGCATGATGTCCGTTGGTTCCACCAGCAGCTGACCGCCTGCGGCCTTGATCCTGGCCGCGACCGCGTCGGCGTCATCGGCGGCGAGGTAAGTCGTCCAGGACGGCAGGGCATCGGACGCGCCGGACTCCGGGCTGAGGCCCGCGACGACCCGGCCGTTCTTGTGGCACACGCAGTAACCGCCGGTCTCTGGGCCCCCTGACTCGATCTCCCAGCCGAACAGGGCCCGGTAGAAGGCGGCCGCCTTCGGCACGTCCGCGACCGTGACGTCGACCCAGCACGGAGTGCCGGCCAACCACGGCGTATCACGCGTTACCACCTGCATACCTCCCCGCGACCTTTGGTTGCGGACGACGCTAACACAGGGTCAGCCGGGCCTGCCCCTTACACTGTCCATTCATGTACGCCAAGACCAGGCCGACCGCTACGGGTGCGCTGACGCGCAAGCAGAAGCGGATCTTCGCGATCGTCGGCGTCCTGGTCATCCTGGCGCTCGGCGGCCTGGGGGCATGGGGCGCGTTGTCTCATGACGCCTACGGGACCTCGGCTCACGGCTGCGTGAACGTGACCCTGCCCAGTTCCACCGGCGGGTCCACGCTGCACTACTGCGGCGCTCAGGCCCGGGCGTTCTGTAAGACCGCGTTCGCTTCGACGGGCCAGATCTCTGAGCGGGCCAAGCCGCAGTGCGTGCTCGCCGGGCTGGGGCCGTCGAGCTCCGCCTCACCGTAGGAGAGCAGACTGCGCGCATGACGATCTACACGGAACACCAGGGCGTTAACCCGGTTGTCGCCGAGGTGGTGCGTTCGGGGTTCACCGAGTCATGGCACCGGGGTGCGGTAGCCGGGCTGGACGCCGACGGGATCCAGGTGATAGACGTCGGGCAGACAGGGGTGCCGCTCTTCCCGCGGTCGGCGAACAAGCCGCTGCAGGCGGCGGCGATGCTCGGCTGCGGGCTGGACCTGGGCGGCGAACTGCTGGCGCTGGCCGCGGCGAGCCACTCCGGCGAGGACTTCCACGTCGACGGCGTGCGGAAGATCCTCTCTGGGGCCGGCCTGAGCGAGGACGACCTGGGTTGCCCGCCCGGCTGGCCGCTCGACCCCGAGACCGCGCGGCGGCTGATCGAACGGGGCGAGGGCGAGTCCAGGATCCGGATGAACTGCTCGGGCAAGCACGCGGCGATGCTGGCCACCTGCGTGGCGAACCGCTGGCCGACCGCCGGGTACCTGGCCCCCGGTCATCGGCTGCAGCAGGCGATCCGGCACACCGTCGAGGAACTGGCCGACGAACAGGTGAGCGCCACGGGCGTGGACGGCTGCGGCGCGCCGTTGTTCGCGCTGACGCTGACCGGGCTGGCCCGGGCGTTCCGGGCTCTGGTCCTCTCGGCGGCGGCCACGCCGGAGCGCCGGGTGGCTGACGCCATGCGCGCCTACCCGGAGTGGACCAGCGGCACCAGCCGCGACGAGCGCAAGCTGATGGATGCCGTGCCCGGCCTGCTGGTCAAGGGAGGAGCCGAGGGCGTCGCGGCCTTCGCCTTCGCGGACGGCAGGTCAGGGGCGGTCAAGATCGACGACGGGATGGCCCGTGGCCGGACCCCGGTCACGGTGGCGGCGCTGCGCCTGCTCGGGGGCGTCGTCCCGGACGCGCTGGCCGCCATTCCCGTCATGGGCGGCGAGGCCGAAGTGGGCACCGTCCGCGCCGTCCTCTAGGTCAGTAGGACCAGGCGTGAAGCGCCTGCTCTAAGATGACGCGGTGAGCAAGAAGACCCGGCCGCGACGCAGCGGACCTCCCGGCACGTCATCCGGACGCGCTTCCAGTACGTCCAGCGCGGGAACCACGGGTGTGGGCGCCGCGTTCGCCGGGGTCGGAGATACGCTCGGCCGCGGCGAGGCCGACGCGATCGTCCAGCGGGTGCTGTCGACTCTCTGGGGTGCGATCGCGGCGGGTGACCCGCTGCGGGCCGAGCTCGAGACCTCGACCACGCTGGCGATACCACATGTGGCGGGCCAGCGGGATCCCGCCGAGATCGAGTCCTTTGTCTCCACCGTCCTGGTGAGCGAGGCGATCCGCAGGCAGACGCCTGACGGCGCCGCGATGCTCAGAACGCTGATGGCGCTGGGCACACCGGCGATCAGGAAGATCGCGAGCCGGGCTCTGGGTGAGCTGACGGGCGGCGGGATCTACCCGCCGGAGTGGGTGACCGAGATCGGGAAGGTGACGCCGGGCCAGGCCTGGCGCCGGTACGACGTCTTCGGTGATGACGAGACCGTCGCGGCGACGTTCAGCTACGGAGAAACCGAGCACGCACTCGTGATGCAGGTCGACCTGACCGGTTTCCCCATCACCACCGCGATCGGCGTGGCCTCCAATGCGGCCAGCCTGCTCGAGGCCGTCAAGCACATCGACGACGACGAGTTCGATCGCGCCGAGCAGATTGACCTGACCGAGGCGCGACGCCGGATGGAGGAACCGCTGGCCCGGTGCGAGGAGGAATCAGATCCTGGCCTGTCCGCCGATACCGTCGCGTATCTGCCCATCGCCCGGACCCGGATCCGCCGCCTCCCGGCTGAGCCCTTCTATGTTCCCGCAGACTTCACCGACGCCGATCGCGCGGCCGCGGCCGATGACTTCATGAAGAGCCCGCTGGCCGCCGAAGCCGTCGCGGCCGACGAGGAGTCGACGCGATTCTGGGCCGAGGTGCTCACCTGGTACAGCAGCCGGATTTCCGGCGAGCCGCCGACGCAGGTCGGCCCGCGCAAGCTCGCGCATATCCTCTTGGGCCACGTGGTCAGCGCCCTCACTTTGTCCCCCGCGCAGCGCCAGCACCGCGAGCCCGCGGTGACCGCGTGGGTGCGCTGGTCCGCCGAGCAGCGGAGCCTGGACGAGGCGCAGACGTCGCACCTGATCGAGCGGCTTCCCGACGCGTTCAGCCAGTTCGACGAGGCGTATGACGATCCGCGCAGCGCCACGCTCCGTGGCTACGCGGTCGGCCTGGCCGCGAGTGACGTCGACGTTTCCTGGCTAACCGCCCACGTGGGACGCCGCATCTTCGCGCTGCCGATACCGGCACCCGACGGCGAGCGCCGAGACGTCAGTGACCCAGCTGACCGCCGGGCCATGGTCGAGGCGGAGTTCGGCAGTTGCACACCGCCCGCGGGCATGACCAGCGAGCAGTTCGTGGACGCCGCGTTCGGTGTCGTCGAGGAACTCTGGCGCACCGATGACCTGAACCCCGCCTACCGGGCCGCCAGCGCCATGATGCTCGACGGTGTCGGGCGGCACGACATCATCCACCGGCTGGCCGGTGAGCCGGCACCACGGTGATCAATCGGCCGGGCGCCCGTACCCCGCCGCACCTATGTTGTTTTCTTGATCATCTGCCCCGAACGAGCCGGGTCTCAGCCCTTGCCCACCTGGCTCCCGGCGGCGATCGCGACGCCGCGAGATTTTCAGGGCCAGCACCAAGACAGCGACGCGGATAAGAGATCGGTAAGGATTTCCGGCTGCTGATCATGGCTGACCCACTTGAGTGCTCACTGAGCCAAGACGGCGCGCAGCCGGGCCAGCGCGGTGGTGTAGGCGTGCTCCGGCGGGCGGGAGTAGCCGATGACGAGGCCGGCCCGCTCGGCGTCGGTCCCGCGGACTCCGGCTCCGGCTCGAAAGCGCTCCAGGCCGTCGAGGGCCAGGCCCGCTTCGGCGGCCCGGGTGATGATGTCACGCTCACGGCGTGGCCCGGAGCAGTCAAGGACAGCGTGCAGGCCCGCCGCGATTCCGCTGATACCTAGTCCCTGACCGCGAAGTTCCTGGCCGTTCAGGATCATGGCGAGGCGGTCCCGGCGACGCCGGTAGACCAGCCGAGCCCGGCGGACCTGCCGGTCGTAGTCACCCGAGGTGATGAACTCGGCCAGGGTGAGCTGGTCAATTCCGGAAGGCCCGGCGGCCAGTTCCGCCGTAACCGCGTCGAGCAGCCTCGGCGGGACCACCAGCCAGCCGAGCCGCAGGCCGGGCGCAAGGCTCTTGCTGGCCGTGCCGGCGTAGACGACCTGTCCGGGCGCGAGCGCCTGCAGGGCGCCGACCGGCTGCCGGTCATAGCGGAACTCCCCGTCGTAGTCGTCCTCGATCACGACCCCGCCCCACGCGGCCGCCTCCCGGCGGCGCCGCGGATGCAAGGCCACGCCCAACGGGAACTGATGGGCCGGGGTCAGCAGGATCGCGTCCGTCCCGCTGGCCTCGGCGATGACGGCACCCATGCCGTCGACGGGCACCGGACACAGGCGAAGGCCCTGCCCGGCGGCGATGTCACGGTGGGCGTGGTGACCGTAGGCCTCCACGGCCAGGGTGCCCGCACCGGCGGAGCGAAGCGCGCGGGAGACCGCGGCCAGGCCGTGTGCGAAGCCCGCGCATATCACGATGTGCCCGGGATCGGCGGTGACCCCTCGCGTCCGCGCCAGGTACTCCGCCAGCGCCGCGCGCAGCGGCGGGAGACCGCGCGGGTCCGGATAGCCGAGGAGGTGAGCGGGGGCGGCCGCGAGCACCTTGCGGGCCGTGGCGAGCCACGCCCGGCGCGGGAAGGCGGACAGGTCCGGGACCCCCGCGCGCAGGTCATAGCGGGGAACATCGACCTGCTGGCGGGCCTGGACACCAGGGCTAGGGTCCGCGGCGCGGCGCGGCGCGACGGACGTGCCCGAGCCGGTCTGCGCGGTTAGCCATCCCTCCGCGACAAGCTGACTGTAGACCTCGGCCACCGTGTTGCGGGCGACGCCGATGTCTGCGGCCAGGACCCTCGATGACGGCAGTCGCGTGCCGGGGTGGAGGCGCCCGGTCCGGATCGCAGCCCGCAGCGCAGTCTCCAGGCTGGCCCTCACCCGGGTGCAGTCAAGATCCAGGTGCAGGTCGAGGTCGCCTTTGGCCCATGTTTCTGGCATGGAAATGGACCTTACCTTGGGCCGCTTGCGACCATAACGTCGTAGTCATGACGACTACTCAGGAAACAACGCAGATACCGGTCCGCCTCGACTTCGACAGCTTCGCACCGGGCTTCTCCCGTGCGATGTCCCACCTGGACCAGGCCGCGACCAAGGAACTCGACAAGGCCGAGATTGACCCCGGGCTCCGTGAGCTGATCCGGATCCGCGCCTCGCAGCTCAACGGCTGCGCCTACTGCATCGACATGCATACCAAGGACGCGCGCGCGATCGGCGAGACCGAGCAGCGCATTTACGGGCTGGCCGCCTGGGCAGAAACCCCGTACTTCACCGCCCGTGAGCGGGCCGCGCTGGCTTTCACCGAAGCGGTGACCCGGCTGGCCGACACGCACGTGCCAGACCAGGCCTATTCCGATGTGGCCGGCGAATTCAGCCCGCACGAGATCGGCGCGCTGGTCAGCCTCATCGTCGCCATCAACGCCTGGAACGCGATCGCCGTCACCACCCGCGCCTGGGTCCCCGGCTCCTATCAACCCTAGGGGCGACCGTTCCCGATCACCTCGGCCCTGCCCTGCTTAAGCCGGCCAGGGGGGCGGGGTGCGAGCGCCAGCTGGGAAGTTGCGGATGGCTGGGCAGCTCGACCCGGCCGCCGGCCCACAGCAGCGCCGTCCACGGGTCGGAATCGGCCAGATCGGTCGGCGCGTGCGGGAAAATCCGGGTCAGGACGCGGCGGCACACATCGCGCGGCGGATCGAGGCCGCGGCCGAGTCCGAGGGCGATGTCGTTGCCGTGCAGCAGCGCCTCGAAGCACCCCAGGCCCGCGAAACCCTCCGCGTCAGCCGTCCCGGCCGGATGATAGGCGCGGACATGCGCGGGTGACGCGCGCACCATCGTGGCCAGGATGCGTCCTCCGGTCACCGCGAACTCAAGCACCTCAGCGGGCGATGCGTCCTTCTCGGCGGTGGCGATGGCCCGCACGTACCGCGTCGTCGGCTGGACGGCGAGCTGCCAGGCGTAGGACATCAGGCAGTCGCCGATGTGTTCTGCGGTGTGCCAGCAGTCCCACTCCAGGGCGCCCGCCGGCACCGACCAGTCCCGGTCGGTCAGCGGCAGCAGCCCGCTCATCACGCATGCGACCACGCTGTCAAGATCATCGGCGGTGACTGTCATGATCCCCCGAGCCTACGGCTCTCACTCACCCGCGGTCAGCGCGATCGTAGTAATAGGGGCGACGCGCTAGGGGTGGTTATCCTGCGGGGATGTGGTTGATGCGGAACGTGGATCGTTACCGCCGCCATCAGGGAAGTTGCGATTCCTCTGGACTAGGGCCGGTCCCCTGCGCGGAGCTGGGATTTGACTTCGGTCTTGAGGACCTTGCCGACCTTGGAGCGGGGCAGGTCGGGCCAGACCTCGACCTGTTTGGGCGCCTTGACGCTGCCGAGGCGTTCTTTGACGAAGGAGCGGACCTCGTCTTGGGTCACGCTGCGGCCGGGCCGCAACTGCACGACCGCGGTGACGCGCTCGCCCCATTTCTCGTCGGGCAGCCCGATGACCGCGCAGTCCTGCACAGCGGGATGAGACAGGAGCACCTGCTCGACTTCGGCCGAGTAGACGTTGAAGCCGCCGGTGATGATCATGTCTTTGGCGCGGTCGACGATGAACAGGTAATTGGCGTCGTCGAGGTAGCCGATATCCCCGGTGTGATGCCATCCGTGCTGGGCGGCTTCGGCGCTGGCTTGCGGGTTCTTGTAGTAACCCGCCATCACCAGCGGGCCGCGGGCCACGATCTCACCGCGCTGCCCCGGACCGAGCAGGTTTCCGTCGTCGTCCATGATGGCGACCGTGGTGAGCGGGGTGGGGCGCCCGGCCGAGGACAGCCGCTCTCGTGCCAGTGACCCGTCGTCACCGAAGTGGTCCGCGGGCGCCAGGGTGGAGATCATCATCGGGGCTTCTGACTGGCCGAACAGCTGACCCATTACCGGCCCGATCTTCTCCAGCGCCTCCTCCAGGCGGCTCGCGGACATCGGGGCCGCGCCGTACCACAGGCACTGCAGCGAGGAAAGGTCCGCGGCGGCTAGGCCGTGGTGGTCGAGGAGCATGTAGATCAGGGTGGGAGGCAGGAACGTGTGCGTGATCCGGTGCCGCTCGACCAGGGCCAGAAAGTCGGTCAGGTCCGGCTTGCCCATGATGACGATCTCGCCGCCGAGGGTCATGATCGGGAAGCAAAGCACCCCGGCCGCGTGAGTCAGCGGCGCGAGGGCCAGGTACCTCGGGCGGGGGCGGAGCGGGTAGCTCATCAGCGTCAGCGCCGACATCGCTTCGATGTTGTGACCGGTGAGCATCACGCCCTTCGGGCGGCCGGTGGTACCTCCGGTGCCGACCAGCATGACGATGTCGCCGGGAGGCGGTTCGGCCTGCCAGGGCTCGGCAGGCTCGGGCCCGATCCACAGCTCGAACGGCACGGCTCCGGCCGGTTCGCCGTCGAGGCAGACCAGGGTGGTGAGCTTCGGCAGGTCAGGCAGGATCTTAGCGACCAGCGGGGCGAAGGCGGCCTGGAAGATCAGGCACCGGCAGTCGAAAAAGTCCAGCAGGTCGCGGTTCTCCGTCGCCTCGTTGCGCGGGTTGACCGGGCACCACACCGCGCCTGCCCGGGAGATGCCGAACACGCAGCTGAACGCGGTGGGGTCGTTCCCCGACAAGATCGCGACCTTGTCGCCAGGCGCGATCTCGTAGCGATCGAGCGCGCGGGCGATCCGCCACGACAGCCGCTGGACGTCGAAATAGGTCAGCGTGCGCCCGCCCGCGGTCAGGCAAGGTGCCTCCGGGCCCAGGGAGGCACCCTTGTCGAGAAAGTCGATCAGGCGCACGCTGCGTCCTCCGCTCGTGGGTAGGTCAGTGCTGGACCGTCAGGGTCGGCTCCATCACCAGCCCGAAGCTGCGCAGCACACCGAGCAGCTCGTGATGACCGAAGGCCTGGCAGCCCGACGCGAAGCCGACGCGCTTGGGCGGCTGCTGCAGCAGCGAGTACGCGCCGTAGGCCTGCAGCAGGCCGGTCTGCTTGTAGTTGGAGTTGCCGTGGATCACGCAGTGCGCGCGGCCGAGCGGACCTGAGGCGTGCACCGAGTCCAGTGAGGTGTTGATCCGGGTCGCTTCGCGTGGCGGCATCTGGTTCATGACGCCCGCCGCCTGCTCGGTGAGCACCCGTAGCTTCTCCGCCTCGGGAAGCCCTTCGATCTGCTCGAGGACTGCCTTGACGATCTGCGGCACGCCCAGCATGAGCGGGCGGTTGAACACGCCGCCCAGCACCTTGACGTTGGCCACGCGAGGGTCGCGCTTGAACCAGACCGGATGCGAGGTACCGCCCCACGGCAGCGCCAGGCCGGTCTCGTGCTGGCCGGGAATCGTCACGTCGTACAGCGTGCCGTCGGCGGGCCATTCGACGTAGGAGTTCTGCTCCAGGTAGTACGCCTTGGCCAGGGCCGCGTTGACCAGGATGGTCCGGGTGGACGCGACCGTCGGCATGCCCTTCCAGAAGACCAGGATGTCCAGCGTGTCCACGCCCGGCTTTTCCAGGCACAGCTGGGCGGCGACCTCGCCGGTGGTATACATCTGGGCGATGCCCGGCGCGAGCAGCAGGCCTTTGTCCGCCATCCGCTTGCCGTAGTCCTCGTCGCAGGTGATCAGCCAGTCCTGCTCCCCGGTGGTGTCCAGGTAGTGGGTTCCGGCGTTGAGGCAGGCCTCGACGACCTCGCCGCCGTACTGGCCGAACGGCCCGACCGTGTTGAGGACGACGCTGGCCCCGTCGAACAGTTCGCTGAGCGGCTCGACGTCATGCGAAACCTCGACGATCTCGTGCTCCACTGTGTCGATGCCGGGCACCTTGTCCAGGGCCTCAGCGATCCGCGCCTTGTCGCGCCCCGCCGCGACGAACGGCACG
>Ga0302325_10029734_pt1 | contig 11283 bp, 7 predicted proteins | sample Palsa_T0_2_FD_201948 | JGI IMG/M metagenome (GOLD analysis project Ga0302325, IMG submission 201948) | Peat permafrost microbial communities from Stordalen Mire near Abisko, Sweden - Palsa_T0_2 | ecosystem: Environmental > Terrestrial > Soil > Palsa > Peat permafrost | place: Sweden: Abisko...
GTGCCAAAAAACCTACCGTAGGTTTTTTGTTTTTGAGGGCTTCTGGTAATATCATTGCATGAATATTGAAGCAATTCAGGAAATGAAGGCTATGGTAGCTATCCTCGTCCTTGTGGCGGCCTGCGTTTCCGCGTGGGCCTCTTCCGCTTTGTCGCCCACCCGGCTTCAATCCAAGCCGGCGGGTTTTCCATCCCGCCTTGAACCGACCTCGATCCAGGTTCGATCCGACCTTAATCCCGCCACAATCCGACCTAATCCCACCTAATCCCACCTAACAGCCAAAAATATGCGCCACGATGCGTCTGCCCAGAGAGTGGCAGCTTGCCCCGGGCGGCTATATGGCTTATGATACCAGCTTCATGCTAACGATTTCCGATGTCAGCAAGGCCTACGGGCCGCAAATTTTGTTTGAGGACGTGTCGCTGCAAATGAACCGCGGCGACCGCGTCGGCTTGATTGGCCCCAATGGCGCGGGCAAATCGACGTTGTTCTCGCTCATCCTGGGGGACGAGGAGCCGGACCATGGAACAGTGGCGCGCGAAAAATACGTCATGGTTGGCCATTTGCCCCAAGAAAGCGCCCCGGCGGGCGATGCGACGGTTTTGGAAATGGCCCTGTCCGGCGCCCACGAACATCACCACGATTCCGGCGGATACGAGTCGGAACCGAAAGCGAAACGAATACTGTCCGGCCTGAGTTTTCGCGAGAAGGATTTCAACCGCCCTTTGCGCGAGATGAGCGGCGGCTGGGTCATGCGCGCGCATCTGGCGCGTTTGCTGGTGCAGGAACCGGACGTGCTGATGCTCGACGAACCGACCAACCACCTTGATCTGGAGTCCTTGCAGTGGTTCCAGTCTTATTTGCGCGATTACACGGGCGCGATCCTGATGATTTCGCACGACCGCAGTTTTCTAAACGAACTGGCGACGCACATCGTGGAAATCCGCCAGCGTAAATTGATTCGCTATCGCGGCAATTACGACACCAGCCTGGAATTGCGCGCGGCCGCCGAGGCCCAACAGCTCTCGGCCTACAAAAACCAGCAGCGCGAAATTGCGCACATGATGGAATTTGTCCAGCGTTTCCGCGCCAAAAACACCAAGGCCGCCCAGGCCCAAAGCAAGCTCAAACAAATTGAGCGCATGGAAAAAATCGAAGCGCCCGTGGCTGACGCCAAAAAAATTCATTTCCAATTCCCCCAGCCGCAACGCGGCGGCTTGAAGTCCATCACCCTCAAGGACATTCACTATGCCTACGGCGCCAACATCATTTATCGCGGCATAGAGTTCGTGGCTGAGCGCGGGCAGCGCATCGTGCTGGTCGGACCCAACGGGGCGGGGAAATCGACGCTGCTCAAACTTCTGGCAGGCGTTTTGACGGCGCAATCAGGCGAGCGCGAATTGGGCCACAACGTCAAGAGCGGCTACTATTCGCAATACAGAGTGGACATGCTCAAGCCTGAACGCACCGTTCTGGAAGAGGCGCTGGACACTCCTGAGAGGGTGACCGAGGAATTCGTGCGCACGGTGCTGGGATGCTTTTTGTTCCGGGGCGACGATGTTTTCAAGCAGGTTTCCGTTCTCAGCGGCGGAGAAAAAAGCCGGCTGGCGCTGGTGAAATTGCTGCTGGACCCGCCCAATTTGTTGTTGATGGACGAGCCAACGACGCATCTGGACATGCCGAGCATCGAGGCGTTGATTGGGGCGCTGAAACAGTTTTCCGGCACGATCATTTTCATCAGCCATGATGTGTATTTCATCCGCGAGTTGAGCACGCACGTGGTGCGGGTGGAGGGAGGCCGGCTGGCGCATTATCCCGGCGGCTGGCAGTATTATCTTGACAAGACTGCCGAGCAGGCGCGACTGGCCGCGCCGCCGCCGACTCCATCCGCCGCGCCGAAACCCAGAAACAAGGAACAAAAACGAATTGAAGCGGAAGCCCGGCAGGCGCGTTCGAACGAGCGAAAAGCGCACGAAGCCGCCGTGCGTAATCTGGAGGCGGAGATTCAAAAGCTGGAAGCCCGGCAGAAGGAATTGACGGTGGAACTAGAGAGTCCCACCAGTTACGAAACGCCCGGCGGCGCAATGGCCTTGAACCGCGAATGGGTGGAGAACACCAACCGCCTCAAACATCTGGCCCAACAATGGGAACAAGCCGCTCTCAAACTTGAGGTGACGAAACTAGCGGGCGTAGGGCGATGAAATGTCGGGATTTTGTACGATGAAAGATAGCACAAAGAAGTGCAATTACTTGACAAGCGGCGCATGATTCTTGCGCTCATAAATTTTAACTCCATGACCATGCGTCATTTTGCGCATGATTTCGCGCAGTCATTCCACGCCGTTGTCAGGGCAAACGCATCTAAATTGCGATGCCTCATCCTTGCGCCCTTGAGCTTCGGCGCCTCTGCGTTAAATGTCTTTCCTCAGATTTCGTTTTCGTTCATCCGCCAGCGTTTCTTTTCTAACGCAAAGACGCAACGGCCCAAAGACGCAAAGATATTAGAATTTCATTCCCATCCGCGCAACTCATGGTGACGCTTAACATCCGCCGCTTCTTGAAACGGTGAAAATTGACACGAAAATCCGGGCGGCCGATTTGTCGCGCAAGATCAGCCGATTGTGGGAGCTGTCCGCGCAAAAGATTCGCTCCATCCAGCGCGATTACGATCCTGCCAAAGGGTCGCCGGTCTTCACTGTGCGTGGACGTTACACCGCGCGCGGCTGGACCGAGTGGACGCAAGGTTTTCAAATCGGCGCGGCCATTTTGCAATTCGATGCCACGGAGGAGGCGGAGTTTCTGGAATTGGGCCGCTCGCAGACCGTGCGGTGGATGGCCCCGCATGTCAGCCACGCGGGCGTGCATGATCATGGTTTCAATAACGTCAGCACCTACGGCAATTTGCGGCGATTGATGGCCGAGGGCCGCATCCCTGTCAACGAATGGGAACGTCATTTTTACGAATTGGCGCTCAAGTTGAGTGGCGCAACCCAGGCGCGGCGCTGGACGCCGTTGCCGGATGGCGGCGGGTTCATCTATTCGTTCAACGGGCCGCATTCGCTTTTCGTCGATACCATTCGCTCGTTGCGCGCGCTGGGTGTGGCGCATCAATTGGGGCATGCCTTGATGGAGGAGAACGACCGGCGAATTTCCCTGCTGGACCGCCTCAAAGCGCACGCGACGGCGACCGCAAACTTCTCCATCTATTATGGCGGCGGGCGCGACACTTATGATGTTTGCGGCCGCACTGCGCATGAGTCGATCTTCAACATCAACGACGGCAACTTTCGCTGCCCCAATTCCCAGCAAGGCTACTCGCCCTTCAGCACCTGGACGCGCGGATTGGCTTGGGCCATGTGCGGATTCGCGGAGCAATTGGAGTTCATGCGCGCCATCGGCGACGACTCCATTACCGTGTTGCTGCTCAGGGCGGCGCGAGCGACGTGCGATTTTTACATCGCCCACGCGACGGCCGCCGACGGCATTCCGTATTGGGACACGGGCGCGCCACAGTTGCACCGTTTGGGCGATTGGCCCTCGCGTCCGGCCGATCCGTTCAACGCATACGAACCGGTGGACAGTTCCGCCGCCGCCATCGCCGCGCAAGGTTTGCTGCGGTTGGGCGCGTATCTGAAAAACAAAGGTTATTGGCAGGCGGGCCTGACGGTGTTGAACACCCTCTTTGACGAACCTTACTTGAGCGTAGATGGCCGCCACCAAGGACTTATTCTACACAGCGTTTATCACAGGCCCAATGGATGGGACCACATCCCGCGCGGACGGAAGGTTCCGTGCGGCGAATCCAGCATGTGGGGCGACTATCATGCGCGCGAAGCGGCGGTCTATGTCCAGCGCGCGGCCGCTTGCCGGCCCTGTCCCACATTTTTCTTATGACGCGCGACACGACAGATGCCGCACAAAAACGAGTCGCCCTGGTGACGGGCGGCGCGCGCGGCATTGGTCTGGGAGTGGCGCGCGCGCTGGCGCGGGAGAATTTCGATCTGGCGCTTTGCGGCGTGCGCGATTCCGTCGCCGCCTCGCCCGCGCTTGAAGAATTGCGCCAACTCGGCGCGAACGTGCTTTACGTACTGGCGGACATCAGCGAGACCGGCGCGCGGGCGAAATTGCTGGAGGCCGTGCGGGAAAAATTTGGCCGCCTGCACGTGCTGGTCAACAACGCCGGCGTCGCGCCCAAAGTCCGCGCCGACATTCTCGAAGCGACTGAAGAAAGTTTCGATTGGGTGCTCAAAGTCAATCTCCAAGGACCGTATTTTCTGACGCAGAAATGCGCGCAATGGATGGTCGAGCAAAAAAAAGAACAGCCGGATTGGCGCGGCTGCATCGTCAACATATCCTCCGTTTCCGCGACGGTCGCTTCGATCAACCGCGGGGACTATTGCATATCCAAGGCCGGCGTGGCCATGGCGACGCAACTTTGGGCGGCTCGCCTGGGAGAATTTGACATTCCCGTTTATGAAATCCGTCCCGGTCTTATTCACACCGATATGACGTCGGGCGTGCAAGCCAAGTATGACAAATTGATCGCCGAAGGATTGCTGGCGCAGTCCCGTTGGGGTGTGACGGAGGACGTAGGCAAAGCCGCCGCCACGCTGGCGCGTGGGGAATTAAGCTACTCCACCGGCCAGGTTCTCATGGTCGATGGCGGCCTGACTTTGCAACGACTCTAGAACCGCGCCGTTAGGCCAACCCGCACTTGAAATGGTTCGACGGGGTGGAAAACATCCGTGAACGCGGACGCGGACGCAGGGGTGATGCGCGAGGTATAGGCATAGTCAATATCGTGATCGCGGCTGTCAAGCAAGTTTAAAAATTCGACGTAAAGCCGCCACGTTTTGTTAAATTGGTAGCCGGCTTCCGCGTTGAGCAAGAGCGTCGATTGCGATTTATAAATTCCGTCCGAGGTCAAATCGCGCGGGCCGAAGTAGCGCAGACGGAGGCTGGCCGAGAACCCGCCCAAATCATGCAGCGTGAGGCCGGACGAAATGACCGCCCCGACTGCTTCGGGCACGCGCGTTCCGCCGAGACCAAGTGTCGTGCTGCCGGGCGCGATGGGCGCGGCATCGCCCGAGTCTGCCGAGGTAAAACGGGCGGTGGATTCCGCCAGGTCAAAGTCAAAAGCCAGATGTTTGACGGGCGTGTAGTAGTTCGCCCATTCGACTCCGTAGCGGTTGCTGGGCTGTTTTGAAGCCACCGTGGTGCCGGTGTCCCCATCTTGCTGAAGTTCGGAATCGCTGTAGAGATACCAGAGCGAAACGGTACTTTGCAAATTTGGGAGGGCCAAAGACCGCACGCCGATTTCCGCGCCTTTGGTTTGGACCAGGCCGGGAATTTTCCCGCCGGGGGTTCCGGGATAAGGATTGTCGGCCGAAACCGGTTCGACCGTTTGCGTTGCGCCGCGTCCGTCGTTACTATGAAAACCAAATCCACCCTGCGCGTAGAATTCGGTTTTTGCCCAGGGGCCGAAAATCAAACTCATCTTCGGACTCGGCAGCAAAGTCGCGGAGGCGCCGGAATTGGCCGGCGTGACCAGGCTGGTGACGTCAAAATAATCCAGGTCGCCGCGGATGGCCAAAACCGAGCGGAATTTGTCCGTCCACTGCGCTTTGCTTTCCGCGTAAAGACCGACTTCCGTGTCCGTGAAAAAATCCGCCTCCGTGGTCGCGGGCAAAACAGTGCCTGTGGCAACGTCTATTTTCTCCAAGCGCCTGCGGTCTTCCGTCTGGTAAAGTCCGTTGTTGATCCAATCGTTGCGGACTTGCAGGCCGAATGAATTTTCCACTTCGCGTCCAAACCACTGGTTGAAAAACGTGTGCCGCACATCCAATCCGCCTACCCATCGCCGGTCCTGTTGCTCGAATTGATCGCCGAGATCGGGATCGGTAAGGTAGTAGGTGAAATCGGAAAACAAATCCAAGTCGTAATAAAATCCGTAGGCCGTGACTTTGGTTTCGGAGTGAGCGTCGGAGCGATGCCATTCGGCCTGCACGCTGTAACGTTCGGAATTACCTCCGTCGGCCGGGTTGAGTGTGCCGAAGAAACCAACGAGGGGCACCGCGTTCTCGGCGAGTTGATCGCTCGAATTCCATTTGCCGTGATAGGCCCGGCCCGTGACGCTGAAGCCATTGGCATCATTGCCCTGGCTGTAGGTCATCAAGCCGTTGAATTTGGAATAGTCATCCGGATGCACCCAGGGGCCATCGTCGTGATATGCTTCGCCTGCGACCAGGAAATGGCCCGAGTCGATTTTTTGCGAAAGGCCAAAGGCGGCCCGCTCAAAACCAAACATCCCGCCTTCCACCGTAACGAAGTCCTGTGGCAGCGTCTTGTAAAACACCAGATGGGCCGCTCCGGCGGAACCATAGTTGCCGACATTCGCGTAATACGGACCTTTTTCGTAATCCAGCCTCTCCACCAACTCCGGAATGACGACGTTCATATCCGAGTAACCCTCGCCGTGCGCGTGCGAAGGCAGGTTGAGCGGCATATCGTCGAGATACGTGGCGAAATCGGTGCCGTGATCCAAATTAAAACCGCGCAGGAAATATTGGTTGGCTTTGCCGCCGCCCGCGTGCTGGGTGATGATGACGCCCGGCACCGTTTCCATGATTTCCCCAGAGCGCAGAATCGGGCGATCGGCCAATTGGGTTTGGCCAGTGGTGCCTTGCCCGGCGGAATCGGCGATGCCCAGCAGGCTGTCCTGACGCCCTTCGACTACGACTTCGGGCAATTGCGTTGGAACCGAATTTGTGGGTTTAGAAGTGGGAGCTTGGTGCGCCATGGCCGAACTTCCAAACAGGCAGGCGAGGACGAAAGCCGCCAATCGCGACGTGACCAGTCCGTGAACAAACGCAAAAAATCCAACGAGCATCATGGCCGGTCCAATTCTAATCTTATAAAGACTTGAATCTGGCAGGAGGAAAACAAAATCCGCCTGCATAGCAGCTACGGGTTTGAGGCCCGCCATCGCTGCCACAGGTGGCTTTCGCGAAGCAGATTGCGCGAAACACGAACCCGAGGGCGAGCTTTTTTTCAAAAACTATTTCAGAACGGCAGCCACTTGAAATCCAACACACGCTCGGCCAGCCAGGTGGAGGCAACCATAATGATGGCCGCCGAGCCAAAGCGTAAAATGAACCTCTGATAAAATAGCAAATGGCGCAAACTCAAAGCCAGCGGAAGAAAAACCAACACAATGGCCAACTGGCCAATCTCGACGCCCAGATTGAAACCAAAAAGTGTGAGCGCCAGTTGCCCATGTTGCAGGCCAAGGTCGCGCAAGGCATTGGCGAATCCAAAACCGTGCAACAAGCCAAAACCGAAAGCCACCATCCAGGCGCCTTCCGCAAAGAGCGGCCACAAATTGTTGAGGGCCGCCACCACCACCGAGGCGGCGATGGCCGATTCAACAAGGCGGCTCGGCAGATGGACCAATCCCATGACCGCCAGGCTGAGAGTGATGGAATGGGCAACCGTGAAAGCCGTCACGACTTTCAATACTTTCACAAAAGCGGACCGCATGTCCGCCACGGGCTGCCAGCTTCCATCGCGGCGCAAGAGCACACCTGGCAGAAGCAACGCGAGCAAGAAGAGAATATGGTCATAACCCGACCAGATGTGCCAGACACCTTCCTTTAGAAAAGTAAAGAACGGGTTGCGCGCCGGAGTCAAGCCGAACTCGAACACTTGACTTCGGGTCGTTGAACTGAAGACGCCAAGCAGAGTTTGCCCATCATGCTCAAGACGCAGGAGACCTCGATGTTTCGGATCCATGTCAAAAAACGCGTCATAGTCCAATTCGAGTCGACTGGGTTGATGGATTCCTTCCACATTGAAACGAAGCACCACGTAAGCGCCATCGGAGAGATTATCCGCCAGGTAATCCTCGATATGCAGCAAGCCCGCGTGTCCATCGCCCCAAACATGCAAGCGTGAGAGTGCGTAAGCGCACACGGCTTCCTTGCGCGAAAGCAATTCTCCCCATGTGATGCGCCCGTCGTCATTGACATCCAGTCCGATGGCATCGTCAAGATCGCGCAACGCCAGATGCCATTCCCCGATGATTCCCGTCTCCGAAAAACGAAACGTCAAATAGGCGGTGCTTTGTGTATGGGCGCAGGCCGCCTGGGTGGCGAGAGCCAGAATCGCAGCGAAAAGCGGAACAAAATGCGTCAATCGTTTTGTCATGGAACGGCCTTTGATTTGTCATTTACTTGCTGCTCCAGTTTCGCGAGTTGAACGTCCTCCAAACGGTTGCTTCGCATAAAGTCCAAGGCTGGTTGGGCCGCGCCAGGATCTGCGGCCGCGAGCGCCGATTCCAGCAGGAGGCGCAGATCGGCTGGTTCGTGCTGCACCCGCCAATTGGCCTGCGCAAGGCGCAATGCCTCATGGGGTTTTCTCAACAAGTGCAAGTCGAAACGGGCTTCCTCGCGTTGGTGAACAAAATCACCGCGCAAATGCCCCGCCTCAAAACGGGCTTTAAGGGCCGCGATATGGGCGTCGCACGTCGCGGGCCGAGGATGAAGCGCCGATTCTGCCAGAGTGAGACGAAGAAGCAGGCCATCGGCGCGGGTTTCATTATTCAACAATTTGGCCGCCTCCTCGGCACGGCCCTGGTCCAGCAGCAAGTCGGCGTAAGCGCCCAGCAGGTACGGGTCGCGCTGTCCCAAAGCGAGCGCCGCTTTGAAATCGGCCTCGGCTTCCGAGATGTGACCGAGCCGTTCCAAGGCTTCGGCCAAAACAGTGAGCGCCCACGTTTTTTCATCGCCGCTCCCGAACGAATTTCCATCAAGTGCGCTTTGCAGCAAGGCGCAACTGCGCCCAGCCTCACCGTTGAGGGCGGTCACACTGGCCGTGGCCGCCAGGGCAATCGTTCCCGGCGCGAGCTGGGCCAGGTGGAGGCACGTTTTGCGCGCTCCTGCGTAATCCCCCAGTACGGTCAGAATTATCGCGCGAGTCAGCCAGACCTGGACATTTCCCGGGTTTAAACGGCTGGCGAGGTCAAGGTCGGCAAGGGCATTGGTGAAATCATGCTGGCTTTGTTTGATAGTGGCTCGCAATACCAGCGCATCGACCGGCGGGGTGGGCATATCCCACCACGGCGCCAGAGCAGCCTGGGCGCGACCGAGATAGCGCGGGTCTGCCTCGCGCCGGCTGCGTTCGATGCAACGCCGCGCAACCTGGCAGGCCAGGCTCACATTACCAGGCTCGGCCGAAAGGAGCGCGCGCAAGCTGCGGATTTCGTGATCAGCCGGATCAAAAGCCGTGGACCGCAGCGTTTCCAACACCTGACTTTCGTCTTTTGGCAGGAAAGGCTCAGATCGGACGCTTATGGCCATGAAAACGGCAAACAGAAGAAGTGCGATTTTGCCCATAACTTTTTTCAATCAATGCGAATTTTTTAGTGAAGGAGCGGGCTTCGACATACGGTTTTTGGTTTTTGGCCAAAACCCGCCCCTAATTCATCATGCACGAAAAAGTGCCGTTCTTATGGGACTTGAATCCCCATGACCACATTGGAACCGGTCACAGTTGGCGTGCCAAGCACAACGCCCGCTTGAGTGCCCTGGGTGCGATAGAACCCGGTTCTCCCGCCGGTGATCGATGTCGAGAGGGTCGAGTTGGAACTATTATAAAGGGAGGCTACATCGGCAAAACCGCCGTTCAAATTCGTGCTCGATTGAAGAGTGATCGTGACGCTCAGCCCGTTGGGCGATCCAGCCAGCGGGGGATTGATGTACGGGAAAACCTGTTGGAACATGCTCGCCGTCACGAGCGCTCCATCGGTGAAGGGCAATTGACCCGATGGCGCGACATTCGTGGAAAGCAACGCGCCCATCATCACGCGCAACGCGATATCGACCACGTCATCGCCGGGACGGCGGCCATTCGGAAAACCGGCAACATCGCCGCCAATCACCCCAAGATCATTTTGTTGAGCAGCCGCAACGGGTGGCGTGGAAGTGTTGAGGCGAAGTTCTTCCGCCAGAGCGGGGCCGGTTTGGTTCAAACCGGTGACGCCCGTCAGGAATACTTCAACGAGGTCCGTGCGTGGAAAATTGGTCGGCGCAACAACGCCCATGCTCCCAAATAGTAGCTGGATAAGCGCAGGCAATGTGGGATTGGTGACGTAATTGGCGAATTGCGCGTCATTTGCAGGCTCGCTGGCGTTGAAAGTATCTTTATCTTTCAAGCCGATCACGAGTTCGTTCACCAATGGTTGACCAAGCCGTGAGACTTGCACAATATTTGTGCCCTGGAATTGACTGGCGCTGGTCCAGCCGCCAATGACGGAGGAAGTGTTAGTCAGGCTGGATGAGGGCACTTCCAGAATGAGCGAAGTGACGTTTTTGTTCACCAGACTGTTTTGTCCGCCGTTGACGGGTCCCAGCGGATTGCTGTAGTTAATCAGATCGAACGTTTCGCCCAGGTTGACGACAAAGGGATCCCTGCGCTGGCCCACAAAAAGCCGGCCCTGATTGGTGGAACCGGGAATGAGCACATTATAGATGTAGGCGTTGGCATAATCATTGTAGTCTGGAAGTGACTTATTGCCGATGTTGTCCACCGGCTTGGTGAAAATGATCGAGCCATTGGCCGCGTTGGTGAGATATTGCGCGACCCCAGTGCGGCGGTTGCCGAGGATCATTTTGACAGTGTAAGTCTGCGTTACATTCAAAGCGGCAATGTTGGAAACGGTGATTTGGCCGGCATTGACCAGCGGAATGGCATTCGTTTCCTGGTTTCCGGCCGGGCCAATCGCCAGGGAAATATTTTGGTACGTTGTGAAAAATTGAAACTGAAACGTGATGTGCTCATGGGCGTCGCCCACGTTGTCGATTTCTATTTCGTAAATGCCGTTGGTTTCCAATTGGAAATAATTGGGGCCGCCATAGGGGTCCTGCAGAGGCAGATAATCAGCCACCAAGGTTACGTAATTCGAGCGGCCGGTCTCGTAGCTGTTGAACATGTAAAAGTCCGCCCCGTCGAGTTTCGGCATGCCGGTGATCATGGGGGCTTCACGATGGCTGGAAGCAAAGAGGTCGCCATTGGCCAAGGTGCCTGCCACAAGCACAAGTGATAACATTGATTTCGTCATATTCGTTTGATCTTTCGTTACTGAGTTTGCATTTGTTAATTCTCTGACATACGGTGATTAAACGACGGGAATTTGAGAATGGATGCATTGGGATTCCTAAAATTGAGAATGGTTGATCTCGGCGGTTTAAATTTTTTGCATCCAACTGCCATTGGCCGGCGTTATCA
>Ga0302325_10029735_pt1 | contig 11283 bp, 8 predicted proteins | sample Palsa_T0_2_FD_201948 | JGI IMG/M metagenome (GOLD analysis project Ga0302325, IMG submission 201948) | Peat permafrost microbial communities from Stordalen Mire near Abisko, Sweden - Palsa_T0_2 | ecosystem: Environmental > Terrestrial > Soil > Palsa > Peat permafrost | place: Sweden: Abisko...
GACGCCCGGCGGCAGCACCCACGAGGCAACGACGGAAAGCGGTATCAGCCAGCACCATCTAGCCGGCCGCGTCAGCATAGGGACTTGCCGGACGGCGGCTGGGCCGTAGTCTCGAAGGCATGACCGTCACGGCGACCTTGTTCCGGTTCGAGGATTCCTACGCCCGCGAGGTGCCCGGCCTTTCCGTGCCGTGGGCGGCGGCCTCGGTGCCCGCCCCCGAGCTGCTGGTGCTCAACGAGGAGCTGGCGGCCGAGCTCGGCGTCGATCCCGCAGAACTGCGGGAGCCGCCGGGCGTCGCGCTGCTGGTCGGGCAGGTCCCGGCGGGGGTCACGACGGTCGCCCAGGCCTACGCCGGCCACCAGTTCGGCTTCTACGCGCCCCGGCTCGGGGACGGCCGCGCGTTGCTGCTCGGCGAGGTGATCGATACCCAGGGGCGCCGCCACGACCTTCATCTCAAGGGGTCCGGGCGCACCCCGTTCTCCCGCGGCGCCGACGGCAAGGCCGCGGTAGGCCCGATGCTGCGCGAGTATCTCATTGGCGAGGCCATGCAGGGTCTCGGCATCCCCACCACGCGGGCGCTCGCGGTGGTCGCCACGGGCGAGCGGGTGCTCAGGGAAAGGGCGCAGCCGGGCGCGGTACTCACCCGGGTCGCCGCGAGCCATCTGCGCGTGGGCACGTTCCAGTACGCGGCCGCGTCCGGCGACCGGGACCTGCTGCGCGCACTCGCCGACTACGCCATCGCCCGTCACTACCCGGAGGCGGCCGGCGCCCCGAACCGCTATCTGGACCTGTTCCGGCGGGTGGCCGAGGCGCAGGCGTCGCTGGTGGCCCGCTGGATGCTGGTCGGGTTCGTGCACGGGGTTATGAACACGGACAACACGACGATTTCCGGCGAGACCATCGACTACGGCCCGTGTGCGTTCATGGACGCCTTCGATCCGGCCACGGTGTTCAGCTCCATTGACGAGGGCGGCCGCTACGCCTACGGCCACCAGCCGAGGATCCTGCAGTGGAACCTGGCCCGGCTGGCTGAGGCCCTGCTGCCGCTGTTCGACGACAACAGCGAGGCCGCGGTCGAGGCCACCACCGAGGTACTTGACGGGTTCACCGACGCCTACGCGCGGCACTGGGCGGAGGGCATGGCGGCGAAGCTCGGGCTCGCTGCGCCGGACCGGGATCTGGCGGAGGACCTCCTGAAGCTGCTGCGGTCGCAGCAGCTCGACTTCACGCGGTTCTTCCGCGCGCTGTCCGCCGGCACCGCGCGGACGCTGTTCACTGAGCCGGAGCCTTTCGACGCCTGGGCCGTCCGTCGCCAGGTCCTGCTGCCCGCGGACCGTGCCACGGTGGCCGCCGCGATGGACCGGGTCAACCCCGTCTACATCCCGCGCAATCACCGCGTCGAGGAAGCGCTGGCGGCGGCGACCGATGGGGAGCTGGGACCGTTCCGCCGTCTCGTGGACGTCGTCTCCCGCCCCTTCGAGGAGCGGCCTGGCTTGGCGGACTACGCCGGCCCCGCACCGGCAGGCTGCGCCCCGTACGTCACCTACTGCGGCACCTGAGCGCTGGTCAAGGCTGGATCAGTGCGCTTCTTCCGCAAATCACCGGCCCCCGAACCGGCCCCCGAACCGACGCCGCGCCGGGTGCATGACCCATGGCACCCGCCAGAGGCGGAACTCCCTGGCATCGTGCCGATCGATACCCTTCACTTCGACCGGTCCGAGCAGGCCGCGGTAGCGATCATCGGGATAGCGGCCTACACCAGGGGATTCGAATTCTTCGTGGCCCGCCGCATCCGGCCGGGCACTCCCGGCCTCGACCAAGACCCCACGCCGGAGATGCGCCGGCGCAGGCGAGGGGACTCGGAGGACTTCCCGGTCAGCGTGCACTTCTCCGACGGCCGTACCGCCATCAGCGGAAGGCCACGCCACGACCCTGAACCCACCGGGCCGATCCTGCAATCGCGCGGAGGCGGCGGCACCTCGCACTCCCAGCTCCTGCGGTGGTGGGTGTGGCCGCTGCCCCCGGCCGGGCCGCTGGAGTTCAGCTGCCAGTGGCCGGTGTACGGGATCGGCGAGACGCGGGTCGGCATCGACGGACAACTGATCCTCGACGCCGCCCGCCGGAGCGTCCAGCTCTGGCCGGAAGATGACCCGGAGCCGCCCGGTTAGAACGACCGGTGGCCCGGTGGCGTCGCGTCTTGACCGAGGGCCACCTGTCTCGCTTGCAGCTCAGGGTCGCGCAGCAATCTGTCCACCAGGCCCGCCGGTCCGCCGACACAGGTCCAGTCGTCGTCACCCGCGTACAAAGTCACCATCGGCGCGCGGGGGAAGACGATGTCGTCTGGGCCCGTGTCCAGATATCCCAGCCACCACGCCTGGGCCGCCGAATACTCGCTCAGCCGCGCGAGCACGGCTTGGTCATGCTGCTCCTGTCCCTCACCTCCCGGCCGCACCAAGGTGGCGTACGCCTCGAAGACCGGCGGGATGGCGGCGGTGATGGCCAGGCCGGCGGACGTGCCGTCGGCGATCCACGCCACTTCCTGCTCGGTCCCGATCCGCCACGTACGGCCATCTCTGGCCTGCCTGACCATGCCACCAGCCTAGATACTCCAGCGATCGCCGCCGGCCGAAGGCAGCGCGAAGGCTGAGTAGACTCCCGTGCCGTGCTCATGCTGATGCTGTGGAGCGCGCCTCGTAGCCGCTCGACGGCGTTCTACCGCATGATGATCGAACGCGGTGACTTCACGGCGTCCACGAACCTTTTTCGCACGTCGCGGTATTCGGCCAGGCGGAAATCAGCGGCCGGGCGCTAGCCACGGCGCCGGAGGTCATCGCCGAGCTTCGCTCTCTCGCCACCACGCGACAGGTCTTCATCAAGGACACCACGGATAGACGCCACCCCGAAGCCCTCGCCGACCGGCGGTTCCTGGCGCAGGACGCACAGCACACCTTCCTGATCCGGCACCCGCGGGAGACCATCCGCTCCTCGCCCTGAGCTGGCAGCCGTCCGACCGGCCCGAATGGCAGCCCTTCCGGCACTGGTTCACCGATGTGGCGGCCAGCTCAGGATTGACCGAGGTGCCCAGCCGCCGCCGTCCGGACGTTGAACAGAACCCGCTGCGGGGGCCGTACCTTGACTATCATCTGCCCTTCTACGACAAGCTCTATCGGCGGCGCCTAGTGATCTGAGGCCGGGGGAGACCAGCGATACCTGGGCCGCCAGCCGAGCGTGGTCTCGGCGACCGAGCAGTCCATCAGTGCGCGCCAGGGATCGGCCCGGTAGCGCGCTGGGTCGGTGACGGGGATGTCGTCGGCGAGCCGGGCGGCGAGGTCGAGACTCGGCTCGGTGGCCGCGATATCAGCCGCGCACAGCAGGGCCCGGTGATGTCCGGCCAGCGGGATCGTGACCGCCTGCTGCACCGCCGCGGCGACGTCCCGCACGTCCACGAACGCGCCGTACTCCCAGTACGGCTCCCACTCTGACGCGGGATCGTCGCGCCACTGCCTCGCGATCCGCTGATACTGGCCCGGGTTCCACACCCAGACCGGGCGCAGCGACACACTCGCGATCCCGGTCCGGGCCGTGAAGCCCGCGCACAGATCTTCCGCCAGGCACTTGGACAAGCCGTAGGCGCGCATCGCCCGGCGGGGCTCGCGCGCCCTAAGCCCCCGTCAGAGCTGTCCGCGTGGGCCGTTTCGGCCAGGCGCTTGACGGCGGCCAGGCGCCGGTCCCACTGCGCGGCGAGGTCGGCCATGGCCCGGGTGGCCTGGTCGAGGCGGTTGGCCTGGACCTGGTAGAGCACCTCTCGACCCTGCTTGCGCCGGCTGACCAGCCCGGCGTCGGCGAGCACCACGAGATGCTTGGACACCGCCTGGCGGGAGAAGGGCACGTGGCCGGCCAGCCAGCTGGCGCTGGCCTCGCCGTGGCTGACCAGCAGGTCGAGCACCCGGCGGCGAGAAGGGTCGCCGATGGCCGACCACAACTCGTCATCGACCTGCGTCGTCATCCTGGCTGGCGCACCGCGGGCACGCCGGCCAGGCGGTCCAGGAAGACGCCCCACCCCTCCCGGTGCTCGCCGGCATAGCGCTGCTTCTCCGCGTCGGGCCAGTCGCGCAGCTCATGACCTGTTTCGGTGACTCGAAGCCGGGTCCGTTCCGAGCCTTCTGGCGTCAAGGTGAACTCGACGAGCATAGAGTTTCCCGCCGCCGGTTCCTCCTCACGGGGATGATTCCAGCGGAACGAGAAGCGAGCCGGCGGATCGACCGTCTCCACGACGACGGGGCCGCCCTGGTCGCCGAAGTGCATGTAGCCGTGCGCGCCGGGTTCGACGACGAGTTCCACCCGGTCGGCGAACCACTTGGTCATCTGGTCGGGCTCGGTGACGATGCGCCACACCACCTCCGCCGGTGCCTCGATCAGGACGTCCCGCTCAATCATGAGACCTGCCATCGTCAATCCGCTCCTTGCCTAAGTGCGTCGCTTAAACTGCAACCAACGGTAGCACTTAGGAACGCGGATGTGCAACACATGTTTGCAGTTGCGTCCGGGCGACTGGCTCAGCGAGCCGATCCCGGCCCCGCGGAAAGGCCGTCACGCTACCGCAGCGGCCCGGATGGCACAATGCGGGTCATGGACGTCCGGACCGACCTTGCCCCCACCGGCACGCTGCGAGCCTCGATCAACCTGGGCAACCCGGTGCTGGCTCAAGGCACGGCGGCGGCCCCCGGCGGCGTGACCGTCGATATCGCCCGCGAGCTAGGCGCCCGGCTCGGCGTCCCGGTGGAGCTGGTCTGCTTCGGCGCGGCCCGTGACTCGCTGGAGGCGATGAAGGCGGGCCGCGCCGACATCTGCTTCCTGGCCATCGACCCGGCCCGCGCGCAGACGGTGGCGTTCACCCCGCCGTATGCGGTGATCGAGGGCGTGTTCGCCGTTCCGCGCGACTCGCTCCTCACCTCGAGCGCGGACGTGGACCGCCCCGGTGTCCGCGTCGGGGTCAAGCAGGGATCCGCCTACGATCTGTTCCTCTCCCGCACTCTCGCTCACGCGGAGATAGTGCGCGGCGACGAAGGTACCAAAGTCTTTACGGAACGACAGTTGGAAGCAGCGGCCGGCATCCGTCAGCCGGTCGAGGCGTTCGCCGCCGCCCACCCAGGCGTCCGGCTACTCGAGCCGCGGTTCATGGAGATCCAGCAGGCCGTGGGCACCACCCGGACCCGCCACGACGACACCCTCGGCTTCCTGCGCACGTTCGTCGAGGAACTCAAGGCCGGCGGGTTCATCGCCGAGGCCCTGCGCCGGGCCGGCCGCCGTGACGCCACCGTCGCCCCACCCGCACTGTAGCCCCGGACCCCGGGCGCGGTGCTTGTGCCTCCCCGAACACCTGGAGGCATCGGGCGACGTGTGCATCGTCGACGGGGCGCCCCCGGCGGTTCTCAGCGCTGTTCGGCCAGTCCTACTGACAGCAGCAGCCGCCGCGCGGGGAGCGACTGGGCCGGAAGCACGGTGCGCCGGGCTGAGGCCGTCAGCAGCGGCAGGTAACGCTCTCGCGGCATCGGTTCGGCACCGAGCGACCGCAGGAACGGACTGTCCCATTGCGCGTCGATCAGCGTGCCGCCCGCCGCGGCGAATCTCGCCCCCATATCCGCGACCGCGATTCTCGCCGCGTTGGGACGCCGGCTGAACATCGAATCCCCGCTGAACACGAAGCCCACGGCGACGCCGAGGGCGCCCCCGATCAGGTCGCCGTCCTGCCAGACCTCGATGCTGTGGGCCCAGCCCTCCTCGTGCAGCTTGACCATGCTTTCCAGCAGCGCGTCGGTGAACCAGCGCGGCTCACGGCCCGCCCGGCATTCCTGCGCCACCTGCCGGAACGAAACGTTCGCCGTCGTCTGCTCACGGCCGCGTCGTAGCTCTTTCCTGGTGTTGCGGCCGAGGTGAATATCACCGGCTTTGATCACCGGCCGGGGGTCGGGTGACCACCAGGCCACCCGGTACGGGTCATCGCCGGTGCGACCCACCAGGCCGATCACGCCGTCCGACACCTGGTCCTCATACCGGAACTCGTTGACGTCGCGGGCGTATTCATCGGGCGCCGGGAACGGGAAAATCCCGTTCTGGTACGCACCGAGAACGCTGACCGGGCTCAGGTCCGCGCCGAAGGCGACCGGGCCGTCCCGCGGGCCCGGTGCGATCGTGAGGGATTCCCAGTCCGGATAGTGACTGGCCGCCATCACGGGCTCTTCAGGTACCCGGTCGTTATCAGCCGGCCGATATTGAGGTCGAGGAGTTTATCGTCGACCGGCGGGAAGACCACGCCGCTGCCCCTGAGCGCCGCCTCCGCGTGTGACCGGGTGTAAGCCGGGAAGATGTGTTCGAAGTACATTTCCGCCACCGTGAGCCCGGGTTCTTCACAGTGATCGACGAAGAGCGGGACGAAGGGGGTCATCGGGTGGCCCGGATCCTCGACGGCATTTTTCAGCAGCTCATCGACCCATTGGTGGTAAGGAATCGTCCTTATCGCGTATCCGTGCTGGCGCAGCCGGTCGACCAGTGACGCCAGGAGCGCGTATTTCGGGCTGGCCAGATGGTAGGTCCGCCCCGTCGCCTCGACGTGTGCGGCGATGTATCCGATGGCGGCCGCGCAGACGTCGACGGGCACGAAGTCGAGCGGCAGGTCGATATCCGGGGCCACGCCCTTGTCCGTGATGAACCTGATCAGCGCGCACATTTCGGTCGCGGTGTTCCAGGTCCCGGTGCGCTGATCACCGACAACATCCAGGGGGCGGTAGATGGCCACCGGCAAGCCCGCGCGGCCGGCGTTCCGCAGGAGTTCCTCGGCGACGAACTTGGTTTCTATGTAGCCCATGCACAGGTGATCGGCATAAGCCAGGGGCGTGTCCTCGGTGACCTCGTGCACGCCCATGGCACCGAAACCCGCGAGCACGGTCGTGGTGGAAACGTAGTGAACGGGTATGCGCCGGTACAGTCCGGCCAGGCGGATCAGTTCCCGGGTGCCGGTCACGTTAGCGGCCCGCAGATCCTGGTACGGGTAGACAAAGTTCACCGTCGCGCCGGCATGGTGAATGACGTCGATGGTCCGCGCGAGGTCGCCGAACGTGCCGGGGTCCAGGCCCAGGTTCGGTTCGGCCAGATCTCCGGCCAGCGGCACGATGCGATCGGTGGTCAGGCCGTCCAGGGCGTAGCGTTCGGCGGCCTGCTCGATGCGTCGCCGCGCGTCCGGGGCGCTGTCGGCCCGGACCAGGCAGTGCACCCGCGCGGAGGTGGCGGTCAGCAGTTCGCGCAGCAGGTAAAGCCCGAGGAAGCCGGTCGCCCCGGTGAGGAGTATCTCGCCCGGTCGCTTCCAGTCCGGGGGCGGACCCGCGCCCAGGTGGACCGGATCAGTCAGCCTGGCTTCGGCGGTGAAGTTGACCCGCGCATCCGCGCCGCGGGCGGTGAGCCTGCCCGCGCGGGCGTCCTGCGTGGCCTTCGAGAAACCCCGCAGGGTCGGGTCGCGGAGCAGGCGGCGGGTGAGCGGACGGACATAACCCGGTCCGATCCCGAACATGACGCGCGCGTGCGCCAGCATCTCCGCGGCCAGCAGCGAGTTGCCGCCGAGGGCGAAGAAGTTGTCGTCGAGGCCCACCCGCCCGGTCGTGAGCATCCGGGACCACAGGTGCGACATGCCCGCCTGTACCGGGGTAAATCCGCCATCGAGGCCGCCGCTGGCCACGGGCACGGGACGCGGCAGCGCCGACCGGTCGATCGTTCCTCCCGGCGTCCGCGGCATCTGGTCAAGCGCGATGAACACGGCCGGAACCATGAAGCTGGGCACGCGGGGAGCCAGAAAGCTCCGCAGGCTCGCGACCGACAGCAGCTCCCGCGGCTCGCCGTCGGCCGATCCGCCCTGGTCTGCAGGTCGCCGGGTGTAATACGCCGCGAGCTGCCGGTTACCCGGACCGAACTCGTGGGCGACGACCGCCGCCTCGGCGATCTCGGGGTGAGTGGCCAGAGCGCCCTCGACCTCGGCGGGCTCGACCCGGAAGCCGCGGATCTTCAGCTGGTGATCCACCCGGCCGATGAGCTCAAGGTTGCCGTCGCCGCGCCAGCGCCCGAGATCTCCGGTGCGGTACATCCTGCTGCCGGGCGAGACACCATGGGGGTTCGGCACGAACAGCTGGGCGGTCAGTTCTGGCCGGCCGAGATATCCCCGGGCCACGCCGCAGCCGCCGATGTAGATCTCGCCCGCGGTACCGGCGGGCACCTTGTTCAGGTTCTGGTCGAGGACGAGCACTTGCGCGTGCCGGACCGGCTTGCCTGCCGGCACCGAGGCGGCACCGGTCAGCAACTTCTCGTCGACCTCGTACAGCGTCGAAGTGACCGTCGCCTCGGTCAGCCCGTAGGCGTTGAGCAGCTTGGCTCCGGGCGCGGCCCGGATGGCCGCGGCGCAGTCCGCCGGGCTGGCCTGGTCGCCGCCGGTGATCATGAGCCGGACGCTGCGCAGCCGCTCGTCGGCTGGTTCGGTGATCGCGACCAGCTGATGCCAGTAGGCGGGGGTCAGGTCGATGACGCTGACCTGCTCGGCCGCGAGGTAGCCGAGCAGTTCGGTGGGTGCGATCGTCCCCGCGGCCGGCAGCATCAGGGTCGCTCCGCAGGTCAGCGCGACCAGGATCTGCTCGACCGACGTGTCAAAGCCCAGCGAAGCCAGCTGCAGCACCCGGTCGTCAGGGGAAATCTGGTATTCGCGCGCCATTTCCTGGCTGACGCAGGCCAGCGAGCCGTGACTGACGGCCACGGCTTTGGGCTGACCGGTGGAGCCCGAGGTGTAGATGACGTACGCGAGGTTTTCCGGCTGCAGGCTGACCTCGGGAGCGGTGGCCGGCCGGTCCGCGAGCTTCAGGCCGCGCTCGTCGATCAGCAGCAGCCGCGCGTCGGTATCCGCGAAAGTTCCCGCGTCCGCGTGGCTCGCCAGAATGACCAGGGGGCGGGCTTCGGCGCACATCTGGCGCAGCCGTGCGGCCGGAAGCGACGGATCCAGCGGCAGGTACGCACCGCCCGCCTTCAAGATGGCCAGCAGGCAGCGAACCGTTTCCACGCCGCGCTCGAGGCAGACTCCGACCAGGGTCTCCGGGCCAACGCCCAGGCTCGCCAGATGGTGGGCCAGCTTATTGGCCGACCAGTTCAGCTCACGATAGGTCAGCTGAGTCCGGCCAGAGGCGACCGCGGCCCATCCGGGGTGCCGCCATGCCTGCTCGCCGAATAGTTGATGCGCATATCGCACATTATGTTCGGGCGAAATTGGAAACCTGCTTCCGCGCCGCGCCTTGATGCGTCTCGCCGTCCGGCTCTTTGGCTCCCCCAGGCGCTGACCGGAGCAATGTCTTAATGCCCGCTAAAGGCCGGGCTGACACGCTTTATGACCAGCGAACATGGGTCACCGTCAGGCGGCCGGCCGAAAAGGCGGCAGGCTGTCATCATAAAAAATGATAAATAGCCGCAACCGGCACTCTGGCCAGCCGGAATTAGAATTCCCGCGGAGAAGCGAAAAACTCGCGGAGAATCGGGAAGGAGTGATGTGATCTTCGTAACATGCATAAGCCAGAAGCTAGCATAAACAACTAATTGGGCTTACTGGGGCTACTGAGGGACATGCGCTAGGTGCTTGGTAGCGATGTTACGGGGGGAAGATGGAGTTAGGGGCAGGACGTGCCCTGCTGAGGTGCAGCGCGGCGGAGCGGGGCCGGTGAGCATGGGGGATGCGTTGACATCGCGGCGAAATGTGCTGGTGGGTTATTTCATCTGGATGGCGTTGCTCATCGCGGTGTACTTCGGGCGGCCCGGCCTGCGCACCGAGGCGTGGGGCCTGATCGGCCTGAGCGGCGTGCTGGCCATCGCGGCCGGGGTGGTCATGAACCGGCCCGCCAGAAAGGCGCCCTGGCTGCTGCTGGTCGCCGCGAACCTGAGCTTCGCCATCGGCCAGGTCAGCTTCCTGGTCCTGACCGAGATCCTGAAGACGACGGTTCCGTTTCCGTCCTTCGCGGACGGTTTCTACCTGGCGCAGTATCCGCTCACCGCCGTGGGGTTCCTTATCTTTATCTGGTGGCGGACCCCGGACCGGGACCGGCGCAGCCTGATCGACGCGCTGACCCTGACCGTCGGGCTGGCCCTGCTGTCCTGGATCTACCTGATCCTGCCGTATGTGCACAATCCCCATCTGACGTGGCTGCAGAAAAGCGTCGCGATCGGCTATCAGCTCGGCGACGTGCTGCTGCTGGCGATGGTCGCCCGGCTGATCGTGCCCGGGGCCGCGCGGTCCAGGTCCGTCCAGTTTCTTATCCTCGGTATCGTCGGGATGCTGGCGTCCGACGTGTCGTTCGGCCTGATCCAGCTGTACGGGTCGTTTCAGACCGGAACGGTGGTCGACCTTGGCTGGGCGGTCATCTACATCGCGTGGGGGGCGGCGGCCCTGCACCCGAGCATGACCGAGCTGACTGATCCGGTGGCCCGGCAGTCGGCCGTGACCTCCCCCATCAGGCTGACCGTGCTGATGCTCGCCTCGCTGATCGCCCCGGTGGTCTTGTTCATCCAGTCGGCCACCGGCCGGAATCACGACGACGGCGTGATCGCGGTGTTCTCCGCCGTGCTGTACCTGCTGGTGCTCTCGCGGCTGTGGGACGTGGCGACCTCGCACCGCCGCGCCCTGAGCCGGGAGCGAGCCGTCAGGGTGGCGGGCGCGGCCCTGGCCTCGGCCGTGACCGTGCCGGAGGCCGCCGCCACGGTCAGGGACGCGGCGGTCGCCCTGATCGACCCGGGCTCGCCGCGCGAGGCCCTGCTCGTGGTGCGCCACGACGGTGCGCTGCGCGCCGTGGCCGGCGTGTCCGCCGATTCGCCGCGGCTGGACAAGCTGGCCGCCCTGATCGAGACGTGCGTGCCGCTGCTGACCGGCTCGCAGCCGCTGTTCCTGCCCGCGTCCCGGCTCGGCGGTCAGACGCGGGTGCTGCTCCCCGGCTGCGACGGGATCTTGCTCTGCCCGGTCACGCTGGACGACCGGCCGTCCGGTGACCCGCTGATCGCGGTGCTGGCGGTGCTGGCGGTGTTCGGGGAACAGCGGACCCTGGCCGACCTGTCCGCGACCCTGGAAATCCTCGCTCAGCAGGCCGCCTTGGCGGTCGAGCGGGTGATGCTCAGCGAGGAGGTCATCCGGCGGGGCAGCGAGGCCTACTTCCGGACCCTGGTGCAGGACACCTCGGACGCCATCTTGATCATCGGCGATGACGGCATAGTCCG
>Ga0302325_10029736_pt1 | contig 11283 bp, 6 predicted proteins | sample Palsa_T0_2_FD_201948 | JGI IMG/M metagenome (GOLD analysis project Ga0302325, IMG submission 201948) | Peat permafrost microbial communities from Stordalen Mire near Abisko, Sweden - Palsa_T0_2 | ecosystem: Environmental > Terrestrial > Soil > Palsa > Peat permafrost | place: Sweden: Abisko...
AACAATTCGCCGGACGCGTGCCGCACAGCCAGCACGTTTTTGGCCGGTTGAAAATTTGGATTCACTTCAATCGCCTCGGCGTTGAGCAGAAGCTTCAGGACCTCGGCGTCGTGCGGCTGACCGACGGACTTGTAAACGAACTTCACTTTTTTGTTGGCCGGGATGTTGGCCTGCCGCCGCAAATCGCGGCCTTGCACGATGAGTTCGTTGCGCGCCTCGATGCCTTGCGCATCGCTTTCGGCCAATCCGTAAAACGATTTGAAATCGTCGTCGAGCGGTTTGGGCCAGGGCGCGAACATGATGGTCTTGCCGCCCTGTTTTTCCGGCATATCGTCGTTGTAACCCATGCCGTGCCAGAGTTCTTCCGTGATGAACGGCAGGAACGGATGGAACATGCGCAGCGTGTGTGAGAGGACGAAATCAATCACCGCCAGTGTGTTCGCCTTTTGTGCCGTTAAAGCGTTGGAGGGTTGGAGCGTTGAAGAGTTTTTCGCTTCAACTTCTTCACGCTTCATCTCTTCAACCGGCCGCAAGCCCGCCTTACTCGCCTCGAGATACCAGTCGCAATATTCGCTCCAGAAAAAGCGGTAGAGCGTGGCCGTGGCGTCGCTGAATTTATAATCGGCAAAGGCCGTGGCCATTTCGCACAGCGCTGTGTCGAGCTTGAGCAAAATCCATTTGTCGTCCGGCGTGAGCAACTTCGGCTCAATCTCCCCCTGAATCGGGAATTCGGCGCTGCCGACCATCTGGCGGAAGCGGCAGGCGTTCCAAAGTTTGTTGCAGAAATTGCGCCCCAGCTCGACGTTTTGTTCATCGAACAAAATGTCCTGACCCAGCGGCGCGGCGCGCATCACGCCGAAACGCAGGGCGTCCGCGCCGTATTTGGCGATGAGGTCGAGCGGATCGGGTGAATTGCCCAGACTCTTGGACATCTTGCGCCCCTGCTTGTCGCGAATTATTCCGGTGAAATAGACGTTCTTAAACGGCATCTCTTCCATGAACTCGTAGCCGGCCATGATCATGCGCGCCACCCAGAAGAAAATAATGTCCGGCCCGGTCACGAGGTCAGTGGTCGGATAAAATTTCTTCAACGTGTCGGTCTGCTCCGGCCAACCCATCGTCGCAAATGGCCATAGCCACGAACTGAACCACGTGTCGAGAACGTCGGGGTCTTGTTCCCAATTTTCCTGATCTTTTGGCGGCTCAACGCCTACGTAAAAATTATTGTTTCCAGCGAATGAATCTTTCGGGTTGAAATTTTCTGTTACTGTAAAGCCTTCGGGCATGTCCAGTCCTTCGAGTGGCTCAAGTTTGGTTTTTCGATACCAAACCGGTATTCGATGTCCCCACCACAATTGACGGCTTATGCACCAATCTTGAATGTTGCCCATCCAATGATCATAAACTTTGGCCCAGCGTTCAGGATGGAATTTCATCTTCCCGTCTGCCACGACCGCACGGGATTTTTCCGCGCTCGGATAATGCAAAAACCATTGCTCGCTTAGACGCGGCTCAATTGGAGTATCTGTTCGTTCGGAAAAACCAACGTTGTGAGTGTAAGCTTCTTCGACAGGTGATATTTTTGCCACTGGAACTTTATGAGCATGCGTTGACGCTCCAAAATGACCACCCTTTACTTTGATAATTTCTAGCAACATTGCCATTGCCTTTGTTCGCGCTTCAAATCGATCTAAACCAGCAAGCTCTCCAGCCAGCGCGTTCATTTTTCCATTTGCACTTATAACTTCTCTGTCAATTGGAAGATTATGTCTCTTTGCGATTTCAAAGTCTGCTTTGTCATGACAAGGCGTTACTTTGAGAACGCCTGTTCCGAATTCAAACTCTACATGCTCATCTGCAATAATTGGAATGAACTTTAGCTGAAATGGCAAATCATCCGGTAATGGTCGAACGGCGAACTTTCCGATATAAGCTTGATAACGTGGATCTTTTGGATTCACTGCAACAGCCACATCTCCCGGAATTGTTTCTGGCCGAGTAGTCGCTATCTTCAAAAAAACCCACTCATCTTTTTCATTGCAAACCGGACTCCCATTTTCTTCTACAATTGCAACAGAAAATGTATAGAGCCATTCTCGCCGCTCTTTCATGATTACTTCTTCGTCTGATAAAGCAGTTTGAGCGATTGGATCCCAGTTTACCATTCGTTTGCCCCTATAAATGAGCTTTTTGTTATAAAGCTCCACAAACACACGTTGCACGCAGCGCGAATATTCCGGGTCCATCGTGAACCGCTCGCGCGACCAATCGCACGACGCGCCGAGCTTTTTCAATTGCTTGATGATGATGCCGCCGTGTTTTTCCTTCCATTGCCAGACGCGTTCAAGGAATTTCTCGCGGCCCAGGTCGTCACGATGCTTGATCTCGCCGGACTTTTTCAACGCGCGCTCCACGACCGTTTGTGTGGCGATGCCCGCGTGGTCCGTGCCCGGTAGCCAGAGCACTTCCCTGCCGTCCATGCGCGCCTTGCGGGCGAGGATGTCCTGGATGGTGTTGTTGAGCACGTGGCCCATGGTGAGCACGCCCGTGACATTCGGCGGCGGAATGACGATGGAATACGCCGGCTTGGACGACTTTGCGTCGGCGACGAAAAACTTTCCGTCCAACCAGGACTGGTACCACTTGTCCTCGACGGACTGCGGTTCGTAGGCTTTGGAAATTTCAGGCATGGAAACTTTTACGCGAATTGACACGAATTAAATACGAAAATGGAGGCATTCATAAACGAAAATCTGCTGCCAGCGGCTGCGGCGTTTTCCGACTCAAGACAACGCGTTTCCACTCCAGCGAATCGCCGCCAAAATTTACCAATAGACCAAGTTCAGGTTTTGATGCAGCCAAATAATTCAAAACCTGCTTTGTATGGGCGTCAGTCAACTTTTCGGCAGCCTTGCTTTCGAAAAGAATTTTGTCCCAAATGACAAAATCCGCATGATAATGGTGCGGTAAAATAACGCCTTTGTAGGCGATTTCGTATTTTAATTCGCGGGTAAAAGGAATCTGCGCGCGTTGTAATTCAACTGCGAGCGCGTCTTTATAAATAATTTCATCATAGCCTTTGCCCAACTCACGATGAATTTCCATACAAAAGCCGACGAGCTTGAACACTTCTTCTTTGTATAGTAATTCGCTCATGTTTTTTGGAATTCGTGTTAATTAGCGCAATTCGCGTAAAAAAACTATTTCTTCACCAGCGCATATTCCATGCTGTCCGCCAGCGCCTGCAGGCTCGCGTCAATGATGTTTTCGCTCACGCCGACCGTGCCCCATTCGCGCGCGCCGTCGGAGGATTGGATGAGCACACGCGTTTTGGCCGCCGTGCCGATGGCGGAATCCAAAATCCGCACCTTGTAATCCGTGAGCGTGATGTTTTTCAACCGCGGAAATGACTTCGTCAACGCCGCGCGCAATGCGCCGTCCAGCGCGTTCACCGGGCCGTCGCCTTCGGCCACCTCATGATGCACCTGGCCGCCCACGCGCACCCGCACCGTCGCCTCGCAGATGGATTCCTTGGCGTCGTGCCGCATCGAAACGTGATAGGTCTCCACGTGGAACGGCGGCTCGCGATGCTTGAGCGTCCGGCCGATGAGCAACGCCAGCGAACCTGCCGCCGCTTCATATTCGTAGCCTGCGTTTTCCAATTCCTTCACATGGTTGAGAATCGTCTTCAACGCCGGCGTATCGTTCGTGAGCTTGAACCCGAGTTCGTGCGCCTTCATCACGATGTTGCTGCGGCCCGCGAGATCGCTCACCAGCACCGTGCGCGAATTGCCCACCAGCGCCGGGTTGATGTGCTCGTAACTCGACGCCAGCTTTTGCACCGCGTTCACGTGCGTGCCGCCCTTGTGCGAAAACGCCGCCGACCCCACCCACGGCAAACGCGGGTTGTGCCGCATGTTCGCGATGTCATCCACAAACTGCGAAAGCTCCTTCAACTTGGACAGCGACTTTTCCGGCACGCACGTTTTTTTCAACTTCAACGCCACGCACGGAATCACGCTCGTCAAATTGCAATTGCCCGTGCGTTCGCCGTAACCGTTGATCGTCCCCTGCACGTGCATCGCGCCCGCGCCCAACGATGCCAGAGCGTTCGCCACGCCCAGGCCGATGTCGTCATGCGTATGGATGCCCACCTTGCAATTCAACCTGCCCGCCGCCACGCGCGTGATCGCCTCCACCTCCGCCGGGAGGCAACCGCCGTTCGTGTCGCACAACACGACAAAATCCGCGCCCGCTTTTTCCGCGGCCTGCCATGTGGCGATGGCGTATTCGGGATCCAGTTTGTAACCGTCAAAACAATGTTCGGCGTCGTAAACGACAAACTTGCCGTTGTCCTTCAGGAACTTCACCGTGTCGCCAATCATCGCCAGGTTTTCCTCCGGCGTGCAGCGCAACACTTCCTTCACGTGCAACATGGATGTCTTGCCATAAATCGTCACCACCGGCGTGCCCGCCTCAATCAGCAGGCGCACCTGGTCATCCTGCTCCACCGGCACGCCTTTCCGGCGCGTGGACCCAAACGCCGCCAACCGCGCGTTTTTGAACTTTTTCTTTTTCGCCAGCGCAAAAAATTCGATGTCCTTGGGATTCGACCCCGGCCAGCCCCCTTCAATGTAATGGACACCAAAAGCGTCGAGCTTTTCGGCAATGCGAAGCTTGTCCGCCACCGAAAAATTGATGCCTTCGCCCTGCGAACCGTCGCGCAGGGTTGTGTCGTATATTTCAACCTGGGGTTTCATAATATCCGTGAAAAAACGGACGCCCAGTATCGCTGATTTTCCGGATACTGGCAAGAAGGGTTGATGGTTGATGAGTTGAAGCGTTAAACAGTAAAGTTTTAGCATTTTTGGTGGGGCGAGACTCATTGTTACTGAATGCCCCCTTATTCAGGCCGTTTTGCCCAAAAACTTCCACTCGCCCGCGCCCGAAACTTTTGTTAGGCTCACGCCCCGTTTCAAATGATGACGTCCGCGCAAATCCGGCAATCGTTCCTCGATTTCTTCAAATCGAAGGGCCACACCATTGTTCCCTCCAGCCCCCTCATGCCCGACTCGCCGAACCTCCTGTTCACGAACGCCGGCATGAACCAGTTCGTGCCCATTTTCCTGGGGCAGAAAAAGGCCGACGTTTCCAAATGGGCCGGCGCCGTCCCCGCCAGCGATACCCGCGCCGCCGACACCCAGAAGTGTATCCGCGCCGGCGGCAAGCACAACGACCTCGACGACGTCGGCCTCGACACCTATCACCACACCTTTTTCGAGATGCTCGGCAACTGGAGCTTCGGCGATTATTTCAAGCAGGAAGCCATCGAATGGGCCTGGGAACTCGTCGTGGAAAAATGGAAATTCCCTCCCGAGCGCCTTTACGCGACGGTTTATTCGCCGGACAAAACGCAAAACGACCCCAGCGAGTTTGACCAGGAGGCCTGGGATTATTGGGCGGACAAATTCAAAAGTGTCGGACTGGACCCAAAAGTCCACATCGTCAACGGTAACAAGAAAGATAATTTTTGGATGATGGGCGAGACCGGCCCGTGCGGCCCGTGCTCGGAAATCCATGTGGACCTTACGCCGGAAGGCAGCACCCGGGGCAGTCTCGTCAACAAGGGCGACGCCCGTTGCATCGAGATTTGGAACCTCGTCTTCATCCAGTTCAACGCCAATCCGGACGGCACTTTCTCGCCGCTGCCCGCCAAGCACGTGGACACCGGCATGGGCTTCGAGCGTGTCACCAGCATTATTCAGGGCACCAAAAGCCTGAAAGATTTTGTCCACGCAAAAATTTCCAATTACGAGACCGACATTTTCCGCCCCATCTTCGACGCGCTGGAAAAATTGAGCGGGAAGAAATATGGCTCAACGCTGCCGACCAGTGCCGCTGCTCAAACGGAAACGCGCCTGAAATCGAGCGGGGAAGCCGAAGGCGACATTATTGAAGTGCCGATGGCCCCGGCGTCGCATCCCTGCCCGGATGATGAGGATGACTCTGAACCAGCGCCAGCGGCTTCCAAGGAGCAAATTGCATTGGATATTGCCTTTCGCGTTATTGCTGACCATATCCGCACGTTGAGTTTTGCCATTGCCGACGGCATCCAGCCCAGCAACGAGGGGCGCGGTTACGTGTTGCGTCGTATTTTGCGCCGCGCCGTGCGCTATGGCCGTACCCTCGGTTTCCATGAGCCATTTTTCTACAAGCTTGTGGACGTCCTTGCCGAAACCATGGGCGGCGTTTTCCCCGAAATTCGCGCCAGGAAAAAGCATGTGCAGGAAACGATTCGTGTCGAGGAAGAGGCGTTTAATAAGACGTTGGATAAGGGACTCGAACGATTCTCTCACCTTCTGGCTGCGTCACTTTATAAACACATTTTAGCTCAAGGTTACACAGGCCCTATTGAATTTGTTGGAGTGGGATTATTTGCATCAATGAATTCAATGCCTTCAGAAGGCAAACCACCCAAAATTGAAGTTGAAAAGGATTTTGCAACACAACTCAAGCTGCTGGGGATTCCAAGTCTAACCGCATTACCAGGTTCTGCTGCATTTGAGCTCTATGACACCTACGGCTTCCCTCTCGACCTCACCGAGCTCATGGCCCGCGAACGCGGTTTGACCGTGGACAAAGAAGGTTTTGAGAAGCTGATGGAAGAGCAAAAAGCCCGTGGGCGGGCCGCGCAAAAAAAAGAAGTCATCACGCTCTCGCAAATCGAAACCACGACGCCCACAAAATTTGTCGGTTACGATCGCCTTTTAGTCCATGCGAAGGTTTTGGAAGTCGTTTCGCTCAAAGACAAAACTGCCGTGGTTCTGGAAACTTCATCCTTTTACGCCGAAATGGGCGGACAGGTTGGCGACACCGGCCAGATTGAAAAGGGCGGCCATTTTTGGCGCGTCACCAATACCCAAAAATCTGGCAATACCTGGCTGCATTTTTTGGAAGGCAGCGATACGCCAACATCTGGTGAATATGTAACGTTGACCGTGTCAAAACCGCGACGCGACGCCATCCAGCGCCATCACACCGTCACACACCTGCTTCATTGGGCGCTGCACGAAGTCGTCAGCCGTGACGCGACCCAAAAAGGCTCATTCGTTGGGCCGGACAAACTCACTTTCGATTTCAATAGCGCGCCGCTCACGCCGCAACAGGTCGCCGACATCGAAAAACTGGTGAACGAACGCATCCTGGAAAACGCCGGCGTTTCCTGGACGGAAGTCCCTTATGCCGATGTCAAATCGCGCAAGGACGTCATGCAATTTTTCGGCGACAAATACGGCGACGTCGTGCGCGTCGTCCAAATCGGCGGCCAATCCGCGAAGCTGGACGGCTATTCCATGGAGCTTTGCGGCGGCACGCACACCCGCGCGACGGGCGAGATTGGCTTGTTCCGCATCGTCGGCGAAGCCGCCATCGCGGCAGGCGTTCGGCGCATTGAAGCCGTCGCCGGCCTCGAGGCTTACAGCCGCGCCAATGAAGAATTGCATTTAATCAAAACGCTCGCGGGCAAAGTGAATTCGCCCGTGCACGAGCTGGAAAAGAAAATCGAGTCGCTGCTGGAACATCAAAAGGCGCTGGAAAAGCAGATTAAAGCCACGCAACAGCGCGAAGCCTCAAACGTCGCCAGCAATTTGCTGGAACAAACCCATGCCGTGAACGGCATCCCGACCATCATCCACAACGTCGGCGGCGTGGATGGAGATTTTCTACAGGCCGTGGCGGATTGCCTCAAAGGCCGTTTCAAAGGCGTGATCGTTTTGGGCGGCGCGGCGGCCGGCGCGGTTTCGCTCGTGGCAGCGGTATCGCCTGAGTTCACGGCCAAAATCCAGGCCGGAAAAATTGTCCAGCAGATTGCGCCTATCATAGGCGGCAAAGGCGGCGGACGGCCTGACAACGCGCGCGGCGGCGGCAAAGACGCGGAAAAACTCGACGAAGCCCTGGCCAAAGCAAAAAGCCTGCTGGCCTAGTCATTATTTTTTGGTGCGGAACTGGCGCAGGGAGACAAACGGATCCACGCGCGTAAGCAGGAAATTGGCCCAGCGATATTTCCACCGCTGCCACCAGTTTTGTTTTTGCCGCCAGGCTTCAGGTTCGATGCGTCGCGAATGTTTCAGGATCTCTTCGAAGATTTCTTTGGCTCCCGCCGTGATGCTTTTGTCCCGGAAGCGCACGATCAATTCGTAGTTCAATCTCAAGCTCCGGATATCAAGGTTTGCGGAACCGACATAGGTGACCGGGCCGGCACAGATTAATTTGGCGTGAAGGATCTGCGGCTCGTATTCGTAAATTTCCACCCCAGCCTGCAACAGGCGCGGATAAAGGTTGCGGGCGGCCAGTTGGGAAAGGTACACATCGCTCCTGCCCGCGAGAATGAGGCGCACCCGCCCGCCACGACGCGCAACCCGCATCAACGCCCGGCGCATGCGATAGGTCGGCAAAAAGTAGGCGCTGACAATCAGGACATCCTTTGCCGCGGCGAAGTCGCGGCGCAACAGCTTTTTAAACGAACCGGCTTTCAAATCCGAGTGACCGGTCTGCGGGACATCGCATTGAAAAACATTGTGCCGGCGGAGAAGAAACCGCTTGAGCGGCCGGTTGCGGGAATCGGCCAGGGAAAAGATTTTGTCAAAAGACACAGCCAGCGACGCGACCAACTCCCGATGTTCCACCCGCAAGCCAACGTCACGCCAGCCGCTGGTGATGCCATCGCCGTTATATTCGTCAGAAATATTGAAACCGCCGACAAAGGCCACCCGGCCGTCACAAACCAGCAATTTGCGATGGTCGCGCACGGCAAAGCGCCAGAAGGTCAGGCGGTTGAAGCGGCGGACGCGGGCCCCGGCGGCGATGAGCGGGGCAAAATAATTTTCCGGCAATGACCAGGAGCCAAAAGCGTCAATCAGGACAGAAACACGGACACCACGTTTGGCTGCGGCGAGCAGGGCATTGGCAAAAAGCCGCCCCACCTGCCCGTCGGTATAAATATACATTTCCAGGCAAACTGAATCGCGGGCGTCAGCAATGGCATCCAGCATGGCTGGGAAGATTTCCTGGCCGGCGCAAAGCCACTCAAATGGAACGGACATGGCCTAATATAGTAGCGTCCGACACAAAGGCAAAGGACTTGCTCGGCTCGGCTTTCCGAAGCATATTTTCATCGTGCTTGCAGACGAACAAACCAGTCCCGAACAGTTCGCGATTTATCGCCGCATGACGCCGGAACAACGTTGGCGCGCGGCACGGCGGCTCTATTGGACCTGCCGCCGGCACAAAGCTGCCTTTCTTCGCAGCCAGCATCCGGATTGGCCGGAGCAACAGGTTGAAGATGAAGTGAAACGCATTTTCCTCAATGCTCGAACCTGATTTGATCGAATTGTTCGCCCGTCCGCTGGAGCATCTGCAAATCCGGTATTTGATCAGCGGCAGCGTAGCCGCGATGCTTTACGGAGAACCCCGCGTAACAAATGACATCGACTTCGTCGTTTTTCTCCGTTCAAAGGATATTTCCCTTTTGCCGGAAGCTTACCCTTCACCAGAATTTTATCTTCCACCGGAAAATGTCATTGTCACGGAAGTTGCGCGAAAGGAAAAAGGGCAATTCAACGTCATTCATCCTGATTCAGGATTGAAGGCAGATTTTTATACTGCGAATCGCGATGAACTGGACGGGTGGGCTTTTCGAAATGTGCGCCAATACAGTTTTGAAAAAATCACTGTGCGGCTTGCCCCACCCGAATATGTCATCGTTCGCAAGCTGGAATTTTATCGTGAAGGCGGCTCGGACAAGCATCTGCGGGACATCCGGGCTATGCTTGCCGTTTCCGGCGAATCTATTGATCGCGCTGAACTGGACGGATGGATTAGCCGCCGGCATTTGCAACCAGAATGGGAAAAAGTCAACACTGCCTGACCAACTGCAAGCACTTCACTGATTCGGCGACGTCGAGATTGACGGAGTAGAAGTGCCCGGCATTCCCGGCATCCCGCCCGCGTGATTCATGAGGGCCGACTGCATCAGGTCCTGCATCGAGCCATATTTCGTATAATTGGCGGGCGCCTGGAACAGGCTGGGGTCCAGTTTATCGAACGAAATATTATCAAAAGAGATGGATATGGACACGTCCGGCTGGGTCATGGCGATTTGAACCGGGAAATTGTTCAGGTCGCTCGCGTTCCAAACTGTAAACTCATTGGTCTGGTCGCTCGTCCACACCACGGTCTTATTTTTGATGCAGGGATGGCTGCCCACCGTCTCCTCGCCAAGTTTTGTGGTTTCCGTTTGAAATTGGTTGGTGGCCGCCCCGGAACTGGATACGTCCATGGCCACGTAGGACCGGATGTTTGGATAAATCATAAAAACGCTCTTCTTGTCCGAGAGGCTGACACTGACGACTTTATCCATGCCCAGCGCCTGCATTTGCGCGACGGCATCAGGCGGCAGGTTCCCGCCCTGGGCGTCGGCCATGTTCATTTCAGTGCGCGAATTATCATGGTCGAAATACATCTTGGATTTGACAGTCATGAGGCCGCTGGGGCCGTTCATTTTGGTTTGCATGGTGGCGGAAAAGACCTGGTTGGGGCCAAACAATTTCTCCATGCCATTATCAAAGTTTGCGGCGGGACTCGGCCCGCCGCCCATTTGCGCGAAAACCGGGAGGCCGCAAACTAAAACCGCAAAAATAATCGAAAGGGACTTTTTCATGACAAAACGATGCCGCATTCGCCCTTAAACGCAAGCGGATTCGGCGCTAAGGTCGGCGCCTGTCATTTGCGATTGAAGCGGCGAGGGACGGTTTGTATTGTGCGGGCGATGCCGCCACCGGAAAATAAAGTTCCTCCAGCGAAACCCACCCTGCTGCCGTTGCAGCGGCCGGTGACTTCGCTCTGGGGCGTGGGCGCGGAACGGGCGGCGCAACTGGCGCGGTTGGAAATCTCCACGGTGGAAGATTTGTTGCTTTACCGTCCGCGCCGCTACGAAGACCGGCGCCATTTCAAAAAAATTTCCGAACTCATCAAGGGCGAGCCGGCGACGGCCCGCGGCAAAATCGTGGCCCTGGGGTTGAAACGTTTTCGCGGCGGAATGAAATCAGTCTTTGAAATCATTTTGGACGACGGCAGCGCACGGCTGCATTGCCGCTGGTGGAACCTCCCGTTCATGCAAAATTATTTTGCCCAAGGCGACGACGTTTTCGTTTTCGGGAAACTCATCGAGACGAAGCCGCGGACCATGGACCATCCGGAGACCGAAGTCATCGAAGGCGGTGAGGA
>Ga0302325_10029737_pt1 | contig 11283 bp, 12 predicted proteins | sample Palsa_T0_2_FD_201948 | JGI IMG/M metagenome (GOLD analysis project Ga0302325, IMG submission 201948) | Peat permafrost microbial communities from Stordalen Mire near Abisko, Sweden - Palsa_T0_2 | ecosystem: Environmental > Terrestrial > Soil > Palsa > Peat permafrost | place: Sweden: Abisko...
AAGACGGCCGGGGGACAGCCGGCGAGCACGGCGTTGATGGCCACGACCCGGCGGGAGGCGGCCCCGAAACGGGGTTGTAGCGTGGCGATGACCTCGTCGGGATCGCCGGTCGCTTCAGCCAGCATGGCGTCGACCCGCGCCGGCGTGGGGGGCACCAAAGGCAAGCCGTCGCCCCACCCGTGCTCTTCGAAGAGCTCGTACATCGCTTCGGGCGTGAGATCCGTCAGTTCGATCATGGCAGGAGGTTCGGGTACCTCCGCCACCTGATCGGCTCCCCGCTCATCGGTCTGCGTCACGGTTCTCCCCCCGCCGTCGTCTCCAGTCTGCCATCCACACTCTTGATGAAGTGCCCGCCCAACCATGCCGCCGCGGTAGCGCCCATGACCCGCTGTCGTACTTCGCTCGCCTGGTGCGACAGGGCGCGCTGGGCCAACTGCAGGTGGGCCCCGTAATCGGGGAGTGGGGTCTGCGGCCAATCCGACCCCCACATGATCCGGTCGGGCCCGAATCTCGACAGGAGATCATCGACCAGCTCCGCCGGACCGTCGGGAGATGCTGCCTCCAAGAGGAGATGGCTCGAGACCTTCACCGCCACATTCAAGGCGGTGGTCAACTCGAGAAGCGGGCTCTCCGGGTGGACGCGTGCCCCATCGAGCTTCGGGAAGGCGCAGTGGTCGAGGGCGATCGGCAGCGTGGGGTAGCGGGCGATGGAAGGCGCCAGGGGCGGAAGCTGATGGTCGAAGGCGGTCAACACGACCGGGAGACCTGACCGGGACGCGGCGTCGAACGCCTCATCCGCCTGGGTGCTGTGGACCCAGGAGCTCCCCGGCGACACCGCGAAGAGGCGGACGCCGACCACTCCCGCCGCCGAGGACAACCGCTCGATCTCCTCGGCCGCACCATTGGCGTCCGCATCGACGGCCACGACACCCACGACGCGTCCGGAGCCAAAAGCCACCTCGTCGAGGAGGTAGGCGTTGTCGTAGGCGTACACCCCCACGGCCTGGACTGCCAGCGCCGTAGCCACGCCGTGCGCGTCCATGGTGCTCCGGAGCGCCGCCGTGTCGCAGTCCACCCCGGCCCACCAGCTGTGGGTGGCGCTGGCGTTGATCTGTCGTGGGTAACGCGTCGTGTCGTCGCTCACCACGTGGACGTGGGTGTCGATGATGCTGTCTGCGGCGAGGACTCCCGTACCGCTCACGCAGGCGCCGCCTCGGTGACCGCAGTCGCGTTGGGGGCGTCCGGGACCTTGAGCGGCAGGCGACCGAGATGTGCGCCGGCGTCGGCCAGGATCAGCTGGCCCGTGATGCACCGGCTCAGGTCCGAGGCCAGGAAGACGGTGAGGCGAGCCAGTTCATCGGGCTCGCAGACCCGCTGCAACGGGGTCGAGGCGGAAATGGCGGCGAACTGCACCTCACCGATGTTGGCGCGGATCTCCTCGGTGAACGTCGTCCCGGGGGCGATGGCATTCACCCGGATGCCCCGGGGACCGAGTTCGGCGGCGAGCGTCATCGTCAGGTGGTTGATGCCGGCCTTGGCCGCCCCGTAACTCGCCAGCCCAGAGGAGGGGCGGGTCGTCTCACCCGAGCTCACGTTGATGATCGTCCCCCCGTCGCCCTGGGCCACGAGCACCTCTGCTTCGGCCAGGCAGCACTGGTATGTGGCGTGGAGGTTCTGCCCGATGATGGCCATGGCGTCCTCCACCGCCGTGGCCACGAAGGGCCGGGCCACCCGGCCTGCCGTCATGCCCACGTTGTTGACCGCGATATCCAGGCGGCCCAGCGACGAGACCACTCGCCGGGCCAGAGCAGCCGCCTGGTCCCGATCGGTGACATCGGCTACCACGGTGACGGCACGGCCACCTTCGGCCTCGATGGCCTCCGTGGTCCCTTGGGCTCGATCGCCGTCGATGTCATTGACGGCGACCGACGCGCCGGCGCGGGCCAGCCACAGGGCGATCTGTTGTCCGATCCCTGCTCCGGCCCCCGTGACCAACGCCGCCGAACCGTCGAGTGTGATTGTGATCGACATCGCCCCCCGTTCTGCCCCTGACAGCGTACAGACAGTGCTAAATCTAATGTCCGGGCACGCAGCAGTAGCGAGGGGAGACCGTCATGGCCAGGCCAGCACTCGAGGAGCTCGTCCATCCGGACCGGGCGGCACTCGTGTTCCAGGAGCTGCAAAGGGGAGTGGTGGGGGATGAGTCAGCCCTGCCGGCCCTGGCCGAGGCGGCACGCGAGGTCGGGGTCATCGCCAACGCGTTGCGGCTGGCCCCGGCGGCCCGGGCGGCCGGGGTCCCGGTGATCCATGCCACCGCCGAGAACCTCCCCGGCGGCTTCGGGGTGAACCGCAACGCACGGCTCTTTGCCGGGACACGCCGCGCCGGCGGGGAGAACGCCCCGCGGTCATCCTCGGTGGAGCCCATGCCCGGGCTCTACGAGGAAGGCGACCTCGTGCTTCCCCGCTACCACGGACTCTCGCCCATGACGGGCGGGCCATTGGACTCGCTGCTCCGCAACAGCGGCATCACCACAGTTGTGGTCGCCGGCGTCTCATTGAACGTCGCCATCCCCAACTTGGTCTTCGATTCGGTCAACCGCTCGTATCAGGTGATCGTGGTGGCGGACGCCGTCGCTGGGACCCCGCGCCAGTACGGGGACCAGGTGATCGAGCATTGCCTCCGCTTGCTGGCCACGATGGCGTCCACCGAAGAGATGATGAAGGCGTGGAGCGTGGCCGTGTGACGACAGGTCAGCGCGGCAACCCGAGCGTCCGCTCCGCCACGATGGTGCGCTGGATCTCGTTGGACCCCGCATAGATCGTCACGGCCCTCCCGAAGAGGAAGGCGCGCTGCACGTTGTCCAGCGCGGTGCGGCTCGATCCCGTTGGACCGGGGTCCACCGTCGAGACCTCGGCTGACATGCCGCGGACGCGCATGGCCAGCTCACCGAAGCGCTGGTACCAGCTCGACCAGGCCAGCTTGGAGACCGAGGCCTCCGGCCCGGGGTGCCCGGCGACAATGGAGGGGAGCGAGCGGTCGAGGGTGGCCCGCATCAGCCGGAGCTCGATCCACGACCGCATCAGTGCGTCGCGCAGGACCGGTTCGCTCAGGGACCCGTGCGACCGGGCCAGGGTCAGCAGACCGTCGAACTCACGCTCGAATGACGACTGCATGCCGATGGCAACGTCAGAGTGCGCCCGTTCTCGTCGACCGCCAGCAGGGCCGCCCCGTGGTCTTTGGCCCGCTGCTCCACCAGCGTCCACAGATCCGGGTTGTGTCCCGACGTCTCGACCTCCCCGCCGGCGTTCCCTTTCATCCGACCGATCCCGGGGCGGTTCCAGGTTGCAGCTGCGTGACGATGGCGTAGCGGTCGGCCGGATGGGTGTGGATGCCGATGGCGACCAGCCTGTCGCGGGCGCCGTAGTGACGACGCAGCACGACCAACGCCGGTGTACCGGGCTCCGCGTGCAGAGCGGCGGCCTGTTCGTCATCGAGGAGGCCAGCCCGGATCTCCTGCTCGATTCTTTGGAGGGACGCGTCCAGTGGTGAGACGGCAGCGCTGGCAATGGCCCGCCGGGCCTTGGCGGTATCGGGCACGTACTGCTCGCTGAAGCACACCGGGTCGCGGACACTGCGGTCGCGCAGAATGCGCGGACCGGCAAATCGGTACCACCGTGCGCCGACGAGGCATCCGAGACGACGTGCCGTGTCCTGGTCGGCCCTGATGCTCTGGCCCCGGGGGCGGACGATCCAGGTTGCCTCCATATTGCCGGCAATGTCTTCGACCGACGCCGGGACCCATCGGTAGCCGACGATCGGTTCGGCCGCAATCACCGTGGTGCCCAGTCGCGGCCGCCTCTCCAGCATGCCGGCGTCGACCAGACCGCGGATGGCCTCGCGAATCGTGTGGCGGCCCACGCCGTGTTGCGTGCAGAGCTGCTGCTCGGTCGGCAGGCGCGCCCCCACTGCCACCCGGCCCGAGGAGATGTCATCGGAGATGGCACGCATGATCTCCTGATAGCGCGCTGGCCCACCCCCTGTCGCTGGACGCATTTCTGGCTCGACGCTCCCTCTGGCGATTGCCGCGATGGCGCGGGTGTGCAATGATCCGGATCATTGAGTCGATCACTGTGGTCGGTACTTGTCAAGGATGAGGGGGGCGCGGGAGCTCGTGTGGGATTTCGAGACTGATGCGGCCTACCAGGCCGATCTGGAGTGGGCCGACGATTTCGTCCGCCGGGAGGTCGAACCCCTCGAGTTCGTCATTCCCCACGTGCTCGATGTCTCGGACCCGGTACGCCAAGAGCTGATCCCCCCGCTCCAAGACGCGGTGCGGGCGCGAGGGCTGTGGGCGACGCATCTCGGTCCTGAACTGGGTGGGCAGGGTCACGGCCAGGTCAAGCTCGGCCTGCTCAACGAGATTCTCGGCCGGTCCGGCCTGGCCTCGATCATTTTCGGCTGCCAGGCTCCGGACACCGGCAATGCCGAGATCCTCGCTCACTACGGGACCGAGGAGCACAAGAAACGGTACCTCCAACCACTGCTCGACGGGCAGCTCTTCTCCACCTATTCCATGACCGAGCCGCAGGCCGGTTCCGATCCCAAGGAGTTCACCGCCCGGGCCGAGCTCGACGGCGACGAATGGGTGATCAACGGGGAGAAGTGGTTCTCCTCGAACGCCCGCTGGGCCTCCTTTTTGATAGTGATGGTGATCACCGAGCCCGAAGGTGCCCCCTATCAACGCCACTCCATGCTCATCGTCCCGGCGGATACGCCGGGGATCACCATTGTGCGCAACGTGGGCATCGCCGGGTGGGACCAGCCGGGGGAAGGGGGGCACGCCTACATCCGCTACGAGGATGTGCGCGTGCCCGTCGAGAACCTGCTCGGCGACCGGGGCGGCGCCTTCGTGGTGGCACAGACCCGCCTCGGCGGCGGGCGCATCCATCACGCCATGCGGACGGTCGGCATGGCCCGACGGGCCCTCGAAATGATGCTCGAGCGTGCCGTCTCCCGGCACACCCAAGGGGAGATCCTGGCCAAGAAGCAGCTGGTGCAGGAGATGGTGGCCGATTCGTGGCTGGAGTTGGAGCAGTTCCGGCTCCTGGTCCTCCAGACGGCCTGGAAGATCGACAAGTACCACGACACGCACCGGGTCCGCGGCGACATCGCGGCGGTGAAGATCGCCATGCCCACGGTGCTCAAGAACATCGCCTCGCGGGCCCTGCAGGTGCATGGCTCGCTCGGGCTCTCCGACGAGATGCCGTTCGTGAAGATGATCATCAACGGGTACCACGTCGGACTGGCCGACGGTCCGACGGAGGTCCACAAGGTGACCCTGGCCCGCGGGCTCCTGGCCGAGGCCCAGCCGTCACCGGGCCTGTTCCCGACCTATCACATCCCGATCCTCAGAGAGCAGGCACTCGAGAAGTACGCTGGCGTGCTGGCGCGCCACAATCGGGGTTGAGCGTGCTCGTCCGTACCCATTCGAGAACCATGCGACCGGGAGGTCATTGATGAACGCTGGGGTGTCGCAACTCTTCGACCTCTCAGAGCGCGTGGCCATCGTGACGGGCGCCACCAAGGGCCTCGGCCGGTCCCTGGCCGAAGGATTGGCAGGCGCGGGGGCGTCGATCGTCGCCGTCAGCCGGGACCAGGAGGCCTGCAGCCGGGTGGCCGGCGAGATCACCGCCAGCACCGGGCGGCCCGCGCTCGGCGTGGGTTCTCACATGGGCGAGTGGGATGCCTTGCCCGCCTTGGTCGAGACGGTGCGCGACCGGTTCGGCCGGATCGATATCCTCGTGAACAACGCGGGGATCAATCCTGCGCCCACATCGGTGATCGACATGTCCAGTGAGTACCTCGACAAGCTCTTCGCAGTGAACGTCAAGGGCCCGGTGCGTCTGGCCGGTCTGGTGGCGCCCGTCATGGCCGTACGCGCCAAGGGAAGCGTCATCAATGTGGCCACGGTCGGCGCCTATGCGGGCGGGGCCAATTTCGGCGCCTACACCTCGGCCAAGGCGGCTCTCATCAACTTCACCAAGGTGATGGCCAAGGAATGGGCATCCATGGGCATCCGTGTCAACGCGCTCTCGCCGGGGCCCTTCAACTCCACCATGATGCAGGGCGCGGCCAAGCTGGACACCGAGTTCAGCACCCGTGCCGGAGCCGCCACCCTCCAGCGCCGGGTGGCGGAGTGCGACGAGATCATCGGCGCCGCCATCTATCTCGCCTCGGACGCGTCATCGTTCGTCACCGGCGAGGACCATGTGGTGGCGGGCGGGATGTTACGCGCGTGACGCCGCCCACGTTCCGACTCGACGGCAAGGTCGCGCTGATCACCGGCGGGAGCAAAGGCCTCGGCCGGGCTATGGCGCTGGCCTTCGCCAGTGCAGGGGCCGATGTGGTCGTGGCCAGCCGCAAGGCCGAGGCATGTGAGAACGTGGCCGCAGAGGTTCGGGCCCTGGGTCGCCGGGCGCTGGCCGTGGGCTGCCATGTCGGGGTGTGGTCCGAGTGCGAGGCCGTGGTGGCGCGCACGGTAGCGGAGATGGGTCGGCTCGATGTGCTGGTCAACAACGCCGGGATCGCGCCCGTGCCGCCGTCACTCGAAGGGGTGACCGAGGACCTGTTCGACAAGACCATCGCGGTGAACCTCAAGGGGCCCCTGCGGCTTTCCGGCGTAGCCGCGGCGCACCTCCCTGACGGGGGCTCGATCATCAACATCAGCTCGGTGGCGTCGGTCCGCCCTTCCCCGCACACCGTCGTCTATGCCGCCGCCAAGGCCGGCCTCAACGCCTTGACCAAGGCGGCGGCGCAAGAATTCGGCCCCCGCGGCATTCGGGTCAACGCCATCATCTGCGGCACGTTCCAAACCGACTCCTTTGCCCGATCGATCCCCTCCGATGAAGTGGCCCGCCAGCTCGCCTCCCGTATTCCTCTCGGCCGCATCGCGTCGGCCGACGAGATCGTGGGCACCGCCCTGTTCCTTGCTTCCGACGCCTCGTCGTACATGACCGGGGCACTTCTGGCGCTCGACGGTGGGGTCTCGTGAAGGTGGCCATGCTCCCGGTGGGGCATTGCTGAGCATGGAGCTCGTCGATGCCGATTCCCTCGGCGCCTGGCTCGACGCCGAGGATCTCGAACCGGGGCGACCTCTGAAGATCGAGCCCCTGGGCGGCGGCTCGTCCAATGCCATGTTCGTCGTCGAACGTGGTAAGGCCCGGTGGGTCCTGCGCCGGCCGACGCGGGTGGCGGTCGATCGAGCCAACGAGGGCATGCACCGCGAATTCCGCATGCTGGCCGCGTTGGCCGGTACGGATGTGCCGCATCCCGAAGTGGTGGCGCTCTGCGAAGACCACGACGTGCTCGGATGCACGTTCTACCTCATGGAGCGCGTGCAGGGCGTCAATCCGTTCCCCCTCCCGGCCGTGTTCGACAGCGAACAGGGCCGGGCGCAGGTGGCCTATTCCATGGTGGAGGCTCTGGGTCGCCTCCACTCGGTCGACTGGCTCGCCGCCGGAATCGGCGACCTGGGCCACCCTGAGGGATTCCATCAGCGCCAGGTCGATCGCTGGAGTCGACAGCTCGCCTCTTACGAGGGGAGGGAACTGCCCGGCATCGAAAAGGTCATGGCGTGGCTCGAGGCCCATCTCCCCGATGACTTCACCCCCACCATCATGCACGGCGACTTCCATATGCTGAACGTCCTCATCGCCCCCGAACTGCCCGGTCGGGTGGTGGCTATCCTCGACTGGGAGACGGCGACCATCGGGGACCCGTTGCTCGACCTGGCCGGTTTCTGCGAGGTCTGGTGCCCCGTGGCCAATGTTGGATGGCCCAGCCGAGCCGAGTTGGTCGAGGGGTACCGGGAGGTGCGCGGGTTGGGCGCGCTCGCTGACCTCACCTACTACGAGGTCCTTTACCATTTCCGCTTGGCCGTACTGGTCGAGGGCATCTTCCAACGATCGTTGCGCGATCCCACCCGCCCCGACCAAGACGACATGGGGGAGCTCGTGCTGCAAAACCTGGCGCGCGCGCTCGCACTGATCGAAGAGGGAGGGTCCAGCTGATGGTTCCCACGACGAGCCGTCCGATCCTCCGTTGTCTTGCGGCAATGGTCGGACCGGGGCACCCGATGGGTGCATCGGGCTGTTTCGCATGAGTGCGCCCGCGGGGGCGGAGATGCATCTGGCGCTTCGACTGAATCTCTACCGTTCGGCCACATTGGAGGTTCCCGTCGACCTGGTGAAGGCGGCAGATGACCTCGGGTACCACTCCGTGTGGAGTGCGGAGGCGTACGGGACCGACGCGCTGTCGCCCCTGGCCTACCTGGCGGCGTTCACGCACCGGATCAAGTTGGGGACGGCCATCGCACAGCTGGCGGCCCGGCCCCCGGCCACGCTGGCCATGCATGCCATGACCATTGACGCGCTGGCCGGAGGGGGGCGGGTCATCATCGGGATCGGGGTTTCGGGCCCCCAGATCGTCGAGGGTTGGTACGGGCAACCGTGGGGACACCCCACCGAACGACTGCGCGACTACGTCGACATCGTGCGCCAGGTCTTCGCTCGCCAGGCGCCCGTGACCCACGACGGTACTGAGATATCCCTGCCCTACCGGGGTCCCGGATCCACCGGGCAGGGCAAGGCCCTGAAATCAATTCTGCACGCCTCGGCGCCCATCCCGCTGTGGCTGGCCTCGGGCGGTCCGAAGAACACCGAGCTCTGCGCTGAGATCGCCGACGGGTGGCTGCCCATGGGTCTGGGGACCGGCAATGAGCACATGACGCTGCTCGAGCGCGGCTGGGAGAAGAGGGGAGGCCGGCCAGCGGGGTTCGACATCTTCTCCGGTTTTTCCGTGCAGCTCACCGATGATGTGGCCGGCGCTCTCGACCGGATGCGCCCACTGACCGGAACCTACGTCGGGGGCATGGGCAGCGCCACCCACAACTTCCACCGCGACGCCATGGCCCGGCGGGGTTTCCCGGACGAGGCGGCGAAGATCCAAGAGCTGTGGTTGGCCGGCCGCAAAGAAGAAGCCATTGCGGCCGTGCCTGACGAGTACCTCGAGCAGAGCGCGCTGATCGGCGACGAGCAGCGCATCCGACGGCGCTGGGCCGCCTGGTCCCCACCGGCTGGCGTGACCGGCGTGATCGTCGACGTGCCCGGAGTCGAGGAGTTGCGCCTGGTGGCCGCCTTGAGGGACGGATCGTGAGCTACGAGACCATCGAGGTCGACAGGCCCGACGAGTATGTGGCCCGCATCACGCTCAACCGGCCCGAGAAACGCAACGCCATCTCGACCCGCATGCGCGTCGAGCTGCTCGATGCACTGCGCGGGCACGATGCTGATCCCGACGTCCGGGTGACCATCGTCCGTGGTGCCGGCGTCTGCTTCTCCGCCGGCTACGACCTGGGCGGCGGACCCATGATGGAGGGCTCGCCGTTCTATTCGGCCCCGGGTGACGGGCAGTGGGCCCGGCAGGCCAACGACACCTGGTTCAGTGTTTGGGACCTGGCCAAGCCGGTCATCGCCCAGATCCACGGCTACGCCATCGCCGGTGGAACCGAGTTGGCCTCGGCGTGCGACCTGGTCTACGTGGCCGATGACGCCTCCATCAGCTACCCGGTGGTGCGGGTGCTGAGCCCGCCCGACTGGCAATACCACACGGTGTTGCTGGGCCTGCGCCGGGCCATGGAGCTGATGCTCACCGGCGATCCGGTCTCGGGGGTGGAGGCGGCGGCGATCGGGTTCGCCAACCGGTCCTTCCCGCCCGACCGGCTGGAGGAGTCGGTACTGGCCATCGCGGGAAGGGTGGCGGGCATCCCGAGCGATCTCACGCAGATCAACAAGCGCAGCCGCCATCCGGGCCGGTACCGAGCTCCAGGCGTTGGCCGGGCATACCGAGACAGCGCAAGCCCGACGGGAGGGGCTACTCGAACGAATGAAGGGCGAGACCCGCCCGTAGGCGCACCGACGGTTGCCACTGGTCCGTCGAAGTCTCAGTCGCCGGCAGCGATTCCGGCGGCCCAGCGGTAGTCCGCCTTGCCGCTGGGGGAGCGGACGATGTGCTCGACGAACACGACGGCTTTGGGCACCTTGTAGCCCGCCAGATATTTGCGGGCCAGCGTCCGCAGGTCGTCCTCGCTTTGGTCGGTTCCCGGTGTCGCTTCCACCACCGCCACCACCCGTTGCCCCCAGCGCTCATCGGGAGCGCCCACCACGACGACGTCGTAGACGCCGTCGCTCTGCCGCAGAACCGCCTCCACCTCTTCGGGGTAGACCTTCTCCCCCCCGGTGTTGATACAGATCGAACCGCGCCCGAGCAGGGAGATGGTGCCGTCGGCCGCCACCGTGCCCATGTCGCCCGTGAGCGACCAGCGCCGACCGTCCCACTCGACGAACGTGGCGGCCGATTTCTCCGGATCGTTGTAGTACCCGAGCGGGATGCGGCCGGTGCGGGCCACCCGGCCAACCTTGGTCGAGCCCGGGGGCACGGGCTCGTGGGTCTCCTCGTCCATCACGACCGCCTGGCGCGCCACGAACTGCGGTTCGGGCCCGTCGCCGGTGGGCCCGACGAACACCCGCCCGGCCTGGATGCCGGTCTCCGACGATCCGTAGCCGTCGGAGAGGGGGATGGTGGGGAAGGTGGCGAGGAACCGCTCGCGCACCGCGGGCGAGAGGGGCGCGCCGCCGGAGCTGAACAGTTGCAGCGCCCGCAGGTTGGGCTTGGGGTCGAAGGAGTCCCAGGCGTCGAGCAGCGGCCGCAGGACGGCATCGCCCACCGCGCTGGTGGCCGTGACCGCTTCCCGTTCGATGGTCCGCCACACCTCGGCGGCGTCGAGCGGTCCACTCCACAGGACAACCCGGTTCCCGCCCAGCAGGTAGATCATCACGGTCCAGCATCCGGCCGCGTGCATCAGCGGCGCCAGGGTCAAGAACGTGGTCTGCTCCGGCGCGATGCGCTCGACCAGTTCACCGACCGAGGTGATCTCCGGCCGGCTCGGGTCGCCGCCACCCATGCAGGCGAAGAAGGCGTCCTCCTGGCGCCAGAGCACCCCCTTCGGCATCCCCGTCGTGCCCCCGGTGTAGAGGACGTAGTGGTCGTCTCCCGAGCGCGTCTCAAAGTCGCGCTGAGGTGACGACGCCGCCACGGCCTGCTCGTAGTCCGGACCGGTGGCCAGGGACCAGCCCAGGCGGGGGGTGTCGGTGGTCACCTCGGCCAGCCGCTCGGCGTACTCGGGCTGGTAGAGCACGCCGACCAGGTCGGCGTCGTTGAAGAGG
>Ga0302325_10029739_pt1 | contig 11282 bp, 6 predicted proteins | sample Palsa_T0_2_FD_201948 | JGI IMG/M metagenome (GOLD analysis project Ga0302325, IMG submission 201948) | Peat permafrost microbial communities from Stordalen Mire near Abisko, Sweden - Palsa_T0_2 | ecosystem: Environmental > Terrestrial > Soil > Palsa > Peat permafrost | place: Sweden: Abisko...
GGAGACCATGCGGCCCACCCATATACCTCCAACCGGGAAGGATCGCCACCAATCCAGTGGTTATCAATCAGGGTCTGGGAGTGACTTCGGGACCATTTAGCGGCTTCCGCCAGATCGTCCCAATTCTCCGCGGACAAGAGTTCCGGTGAGATATACATCTCTTGTAACTGCGTCCCAGTTCCAAAATAGTCCCTAATCTCGCTACGGAAATCGCCGCCCGGGTCTGTATCCAGATTCTTGGCTTTCTTAGCATAGATCAGCCCGTGCAACATTAGTGAGTTGATGGGGAATAGCGGACCCGCAGTCACTACGCGGCGAAAAGTATTCGCGTCCCGGTAGGTGATCCACTTTTGGCGCCAGGAACCCACACCGGCAAAATCGTGGTCCGAACCGCCGCGCCAGATGGAGTCCGCGAAGCGAAGCCAGAATGGGGACGGATAAGTTCCCGTCGTCAGGTTCACATAGAGATCCGGGCTTGACTTACGCAGATCGCCGATCAGTGAGATAGCCGCGTCGAAATCGCTGTCGAACCGGCTCCCTGCCACCACGCTGTTGGCGTTGCCGGTGCCGTCGATCTTGAATTGGTTGACATTGTAGTCTGCAATCATGCGGTGGCAGACTTCGCGAAAGCGTTCATAATACTTCGGGCCGGAAAGCGCAAATCCGTCCCGCACAATCTCGAATCCCTGCTCGCGGCCAAACTTCACACGCTCCGCTTTAGGCGCCCCGTAGCCTCCCCAGGGAGAAAGCCACACACCGATTCCCGCGCCGTACGCGGCCGCGGCCTTGGCGGCGTTGGTGAACCCATTGGGGAATCCCGAGTGAAAATTCCAAAGGCTGGAAGGGTCGTCCCAGCCATCGTCAAACATAAAGGAATCGAGCACCGCCCCACGCTTCACTTTCAGCTCCGTGCCGAACGCCTTGATCCTGTCGAGCACCCCAGCCTCATCGTAATGATTGAAATACCCCAGGTCGTACCAACTGTTGTAGTGCAGGAAAGTGCGAAACGGATGGGCCCGCTGGTCTTCCACATACTCGAGGAATCCCCGTCGCAGTTGGCCTTCCGGTGTAGTCCCAATTACCGACGAGCACGCCAGCGATTGGCCGGCCCGAACCGGTAGTTGCCTGGGCAGTGAACATCGCGCATGCGGACTGGCTACGCTGGTCAGCGAAAGCGGATGCTCGAATCCCAAAAAGAATGTGCCTGAAACTACCGGCGATCCTTTTACTGTACCCACGGCCTTGGCGCCGGGAGCGTCGAAGTCCCACAGGACAATCTCGCGTAGAGGAAAATCTTGCGATCCGGCGGCGATCGTCAGCTCGTGCCGCACGTATCGTGAATCATCGAGTACGATCGCTCGCCATGTCAGCAGGGCCCCGGTTTCAGCATCGCGAAAGGCGGCCGTCAATTCTCTACCTTGACGCTGTCCGGCCCTCTGAATGGACTTGGGGTCGCCAGAGAGGCGAGCTGCCTTGGGCTTCTGAGTCAAGGCCATTTCGCTGGATCTCAAGACCCTGCCGCCAGCCAGTTCAAGCCGGAAAACGTCGGGACCCAGCGCGAGCTTCTGTGCAGTGTGAAGGTCAGCCAGTTCGACAGCCGCCAGGTGACCGTCAACCAAACGCCACGACATCGAGAGGTGCGGATTCCCCAACGTGAGCATCGAACCTTGGGTGCGGAACTCGGCGGCGCCGCCACGCACAACCTGAGCCCTGGCAAGTCCCGCTCCGGCGGATATTCCGGCCGCTAAATGAACCAACTGCCTCCTGGTAAGTTCCATCAATTGGATGCCCCGATTCATCATAAGCCCAAATTCCGTGTTCCGCACTCACCGGCCGTCTTCGAAGCGCCAGATTTCTAGCATATTTTCGACATCATGATCCCACGAGGACTGAGCACGGAGGCAACCCCGAGAGAACCTGGGGAACCCTGGGGCAGACTCCAGGCTCCGCAAATGTTATCATCACGTAAAATGAAACGCCGTGGTTTCTTCAAAACTCTAGCCGCGCTGCCGGTGGCTCCGGCGCTGCTGTCTCAGACGCAGTCTCCCGCTCCCCAAACTCCCGCGGTCCAGCCGCCCGCCGGTGGACGAGGTGGAGGCGGAGGCGGAGGCCGCGCCGGCGGCGCCAACATTCCCACGTTCGACGAGACATCGCCTGAACTGGTGGCGGATGCCGAACCGCGCTTCTTTACGCCCGCGCAGTATTCCGCCTTGCGCAGGCTGAGCGCATTGCTCATGCCACCCACGGAGGGAAGTCCCGGCGCCATCGATTGCCGGGCGCCCGAGTTCCTCGATTTCCTGATCGGCGCATCTCTGCCCGACCGCCAAAAGCTCTACCGCAGCGGCCTCGATACCCTCAACGCCAACGCCAAAAAGAGCTTCAAGAAAGCCTTCGCCGATCTCAGCGATGCCGACGCGGACGCTGTCATCCGGCCCTTGCTCGTACCTGTGCCTTGGGTGTACGACGCGCCCAAAGACCCGGCGCTTCAGTTCGTCGCCGAGGCGCACCGCGACATCCGTACCGCGACGCAGAACTCGCGCGAGTGGGCCACGGCCGGAGCAGCGTCTGGAAGACGCCGCGGCGGCGGCGGATCTTATCTGAACCCCATCGATCCCATCTACCGGAGCTAGATTATGCCCACAAAAATTTACGACGTTCTCATCGTGGGCTCCGGCCACTCCGGCGGCATGGCGGCCAATATCCTGACCAAAGAGGGCATCGAATGCCTCATGCTCAATGCCGGCCCCGAGCCCGAATTCGAACACAACCGCGTCACCAAAGCCACCTATGAGCTGCCGTTCCACGGCTTCGGCCAGCCCGGGCGCCTTCCGCACGTCTATCAAGCCAACGAGTTCAACGCCAATCAATGGGTGGACGAGAAGGAGGCGCCTTACACGCACGATCCCGCTAACCCTTATAACTGGGTGCGCGTGCGCCTGGTGGGCGGCCGTTCGCTCTTCTGGGCGCGGCAATCGTTCCGCCTCAGTGATTACGAATTCAAGGCGGGCGATCTGGAAGGCACGGGGCAGAACTGGCCCATCAGCCTGGCCGATCTGGACCCCTATTATTCGCGCGTCGAAGGCATCTTCCGCGTCATGGGCCGCAAGGAGGGGTGGCCGGAGTTTCCCGATGGCAACTTCGTCGAAATGCAGACCGGTCCGGATAGCCAGACCATCGCCAAAATGGCGGAGGTGGGCAAGCAGAAGCATGGCATGAAGTTCTCCAAGATGCGGACGTCATTGGGGCAGAACGGGCTCGCCAGCTCGGTCAATCTGCTGCTGCCGGATGCCATGGCCACGGGGAAGCTGCAGATGGTATCGAACGCCATCGTGCGCGAGATTACCACCGATAAGAATACCGGCCTGGCCAACGGCGCGTACATCGTGGACCGGCATTCGCGGCGTGAAATGCACGTCAAGGCGCGCGCTGTGGTGGTGGCCGCGGGTTGCCTGGAGAGCACGCGGTTGCTGTTGAATTCCGGTCTATGCAATTCGAGCGGCGTGTTGGGCCATTATCTGCACGATCAGATTTACGGAGTGCAGGTAGTGGCGTCGGTGCCGGAAGCGCGCGATGGCAAGCGTCCGGAGGGACTGATGGGCGGCAGCGCATTCGTGCCCCGCTTCCGCAACCTCACCAAGGACGACAAGCGCAATTTCATCAAAGGCTATTGCGTATTGCTCAATAGCGGCGGCGGCGCGAGCCCCAATTTCTTCGCCGATTATGGCGACGGGTTGCAGAAAAAGCTGGATCACTACGCCGGCTCCTGCGTATCGGGAAGCATTTTCGGCGAGCGCCCCGCCCGCTTCGAAAACCACGTGAGCATCAACAAGAACGTGGCCGACGCCTGGGGCATTCCCGCGCTGCACATCGAGGTGAAGGATGGCCCCAATGAGCTGAACATGGCCAAGGACGCCGCCGACACCATCGAAGATATTTTCCACACTGCCGGCTGGGACCTGGTTTCCAAGACCGATCGCTTCTACCCGCCCGGATACAGCATTCACGAAGTGGGCACGTGCCGCATGGGAGACAATCCCAAAACCAGCGTGCTCAACAAGTGGAACCAGAGCCACGACGTCAAGAATCTGTTTGTGGTGGATGGCGCGGCTTTCGTCACCTGCGGATGGCAGAACCCTACTATGACGATATCGGCGCTCTCCATGCGCGCCAGCGAGTATCTGGCCGGCGAGATGAAGAAAGGCAACATCGGCTGAGGTAGGGTATGCTTTAGCTTGCCGCGGTCCCGCAAGGCCCGTGGCTGTTCGCTCACTGCAGCCTGGCGTATTCCGCCTTGGCTTGTTGGAGGATCGGGATGTCGGCATCCGCCTCTTTCCAGAGCGTGAGGAAATCCTGGTAGGCAGCCTTTGCCTTGGCTTTATCTCCCGACAAAGCCAACGCTCTGCCCATTTGCAAGCGCGCCACTACGCCTACAGGATCGCAGAAAATGAGGCCGCGATGATCGAGAATTCTCTGGAATTCCGCGGCGGCTTCGGCGTATTGGCGTGCAGCCAGAAACGCCTCTCCTCGCACGTAGGCCGGATACATGTACCCGAAGAAGCTGAACCAGCTTCCAGGGGCGGCCAAATCGTAGGGAACGGCGGCCTGTAGCAGTTCGATAGCCTCTGAAGGCTCGCCCCGCTTCAAACCATTGGCTACGTGACGAAATGGGTCCAGCGCCAAAACTGCGCGGAGCGCCGGCACGTAAATAAATCGCGCAGACGTATCCTCCGGGAAGCGCTTTTCCAAATCATCGGCGAGTGTTTGAGACCGGGCGGCGTCCCCCGCGAGCGCGAGCGCAAAGGCAGCGCCATCCTCCACATCCCGGTCCCTGGAAAGCTCGAGTGCGGCCATCGCGTTCCGCCGCGCCTCGGGCGTATTGCCAAAGAAGGCCTCCCTAACTGCCGCGCCTGCTTCGTACAAAGCCGCCTTTTCCTTCTGAGCAGCTTGTTGGGCCAGGGCCACAGCACGCCGCGACATTCTCCTGGCCTGCTGCAAGTGACCGGAATACGCCAAGGCAAAAGACTCTTCGTCGGACACCCAGTCTTCCGCTCCGGGTTTCCCCTGAGCCAGGGCCACTGCCTGTTCCATTCCCGGCTTGTCGCCTTTCAGAAAGGCGATGTAATATCGAAGGACGAAAACATCCTCGGTTTCCATTTTGCGATCGGAGGCTTGCTGCAGGACCTTTGCGGCTTCCTCCGGGCGATCGAGGTCTAGATTGCTCCAGACTTGATTGATATACCCGGGGGTAAAGTCCGGATCGATCCCGACCGCAATTTTGGCTTGTTCGATGGATTTCTCGTACTTACCGAGTCCCGGGTAAACAACCGACAAGAATCCGCGGGGCTGTTTATCGCGAGGATAGGTTTGCGTCCACGACTCAAGAGTCTGTTGCGCCTTGTCCAGGTTTCCCGTCACCTGCCGATCGTAGTTAACCGTGATAAAGAACCTCTCCTGATCACTGGCGCGATCCCGCAACTGATACGCCTTGATCGTGCTCTCCTTGGCCAGGCCAAACTCTCCAATATTGACGGCAAAGACCCCCAAGTGCGCATATGCCTTCGCGAACTTGGGGTCGATTTCAACGGCGCGCTGGAAGAGGGGCAGAGCGGCGGCAGCCCCGGTTGAGTAGGCCACCTTCAACGCCAGGCTATACTCTTTCAAGGCTTCGAGCGATGACGTGGTAGCCTCCGCGAGGGGAGTCGAGTACTTTTCGACTGTAGCCAGCGATTCGCCGACTCGGGTTCTGAACTTACTGGCGATTTGACTCAGGGAATTCAGAACGTCTTCTTTTCTGGCTGCCTGTGCCTGCTCGTCATCGAGGACCTCCCCGGTGACGCAGTTCTTTGCCCGCAACCCTAGTACGTATGCGCTTCCGACGGGTTCAATCGAGCCTTCCAGGACCGCGGCGCTCGCGGTTCGCTCACAGACTTCTTTAGCGAGCGCCGGAGTTAGTCGCGCATCCGCGGGCTGGCCCATCAGTCCCAGCACCCTCTGGATATGCTGGTCGGAGACGAGACTGAGGAAGGGCGACTGCTCCAGCTGTACCGCCAGTCCTTGGCGAAGCGCCCCGTCAAACACCGGGTCGCCCGTCTTATTTTCGAAATCGGCGAGGACAATCGTGTCCTTGTTCGTGAGTTTTGGCGTGCGGTGAAAATAGAAGTAACCTGCGACGGCGAGTGCCAGCAGAGCCGCGGCGGCAGCGACAACCTTGGTAAGCGGCGCGCGACCCGGAACGGGCGGATTAACAATCCGCCGCAGGTTAACAACCTGCCCCACAGATGTGTCCCGCTTCAAGCGTTGAAGGTCGGCGCGAATTTCCGCAGCGTGCTGGTAGCGCAGGTTGCGATCCTTTTCGAGACACTTGTCGATGATGCGCTCCAGTTCCGCCGGTACGTCGGGATTCAGGCGCACCGCGGGCACAGGAGCGTGGTTGAGAATGGAATCGAAAATGACCCCCGAGCTCGCCCCGCGAAAGGGCAGTTTGCCGGTTGCCATTTCATACAGCACCACCCCGAACGAGAATAAATCCGTGCGTGCGTCCAATGGTTTAGCGAGGACCTGCTCCGGCGACATGTAAGACACCGTCCCCATCGCGCTCCCTGAACTGGTCAGTTGGTCTTCGAGGGTAAGAGTCGATCCCGCAGTTTCGCCGGCATCTGCGCGATGGTCGAAGACGGGATTAACTTTCGCCAATCCAAAGTCGAGAATCTTCGCATGACCGCGCCTGGTTATGAAGATGTTCGCGGGCTTAATGTCGCGGTGAATGATTCCTTGCGCGTGGGCGGCTTCCAAAGCATCCGATGTCTGGATGCCAAAATCCAGCAGCTCGTCCGTGGGGACAGGCTTTTCGCGGATTCGCTGCTTCAGCGTCTCCCCTTCCAGCAGCTCCATGACAATCACCGGCTGGCGATCATGTTCCTCCACTTCATAAATCGTGCAGATGTTCGGGTGGTTCAGGGCGGAAGCGGCCCGCGCCTCCCGCTCGAAGCGGCTGAGCGCCCGTGGGTCCCGAGCGATTTCATCCGGCAGAAACTTGAGAGCCACGAACCGGTGCAGGCGGATGTCCTCGGCCTTATAGACCACGCCCATTCCACCAGCGCCCAACTTCCCGACGATGCGGTAATGGGAGACGATCTGACCGGCGAGGGAACCGGCGGTGTCTGGCCCGTCTTCGTTCTGATGAAGAGCGATAGCCCGTGCGGCCACATCCATCGCCGGATTCTCCAGGAACCTTCCTGCCTGCTCCTCCAACTCCAGCAGCGACCGGACTTCCCGCTCCAGCGCCTCATCGCCCGCGCTTGCCTCTCGCAGAAAACCGTCGCGGTCTCCCGGCGGGCGCTCCAGTACCGCTTGCAGCAGGTTATCGACTTGTTTCCATCGATCAGAGTCCATCGCTCGCCCCGCCCGCCAATTCGCGATAGAGCCATAACTTGGCGGTGCTCCAATCGCGCTTCACAGTGACAGTCGATACTTTGAGTACTTCGGCTGTCTCTCCCACGCTCAGTCCGCCAAAGAAGCGCATTTCCACCACCTGCGCTTTCCGTGCATCGAGGCGCGCCAGCGCGTTCATTGCGTCATCGAGAGCCACCAGATCCGCGGGCCGGTCGCCACCCACCACGGCCGCCTCATCCAATGAGACATGTTGCAGGCCGCCGCCGCGTTTCAGGTTGTGGCGCCGCGCATGTTCCACCAGAATGCGCCGCATCACTTGGGCCGAAACCGCGAAGAAATGGGCGCGATCCTGCCACTGCATGCGCTCATAATCTACCAGCCGCATGTAAGCTTCATTCACGAGAGCCGTGGTTTGCAGGCTGTGACCGGGGCGCTCGCGCCTCATGTAGCGGCGCGCCAGCCGGCGGAGCCCGTCATAAACGATAGGGGTCAGTCGATCGAGCGCACTCTGGTCGCCGCCGCTCCAGGCGCGGAGCAGCGTGCTTACCTCGCCCACAGCCGGCTCACCGGATTGTGCCGTCCTCAGCATGGTCAACGGGCCTAATTATACCGCCGCGCCCGGCCTTGCTTCGCTTCGTATTCTTGCGTGATCCTTCCCTGGCGCGTTCTGCGCCTACTTGAATGGAGGCACATTATGAAATCGATTCTGACTTCGATCGCGGCAAACACCTTGCTCGCCGCCCTTGCAATAGCACAGACACCACGCTATACCGTCACCGACCTGGGCACGCTGGGCGGAACCTCTAGCGACGCTTATGGCATCAACTACGCAGGCCGGGTGGCCGGAGCTGCGAGCCTCCCCAACGGGAACACACATGCGTTCCTTTCGGGGCCTGGGGACACAATGTACGACCTCGGCACGCTAGGCGGACCAAACAGCGAAGCCAGCGGGCCTAACGCGAGTTACCAGGTGCCGATTCTTGCCGAGACTTCCAAGAAAGATCCGTTCGGCAACGACTTTTGCGGTTTCGGCACTAACTTGATATGCCTTCCGGCCGTCTGGAATGGGACGATGACGCCGCTTCCTACCCTGGGCGGCAACAACGGCGAAGCGCTTGTCATCAACAATCGGGGACAAGTAATCGGACTGGCGGAGAATAGCACGCGGGATCCATCTTGCCCGCCGCCTCAAGCGCTCGATTTTGAAGCCGTGCTATGGGGGCCAAATCCGGGCCAGGTCCAGGAACTGCCTCCGCTCCCCGGCGACACCGTCGGATTCGCCTTCGGGCTGAACAACTACGGCCAGGTGGTCGGCACGTCGGGTACTTGCGCGAACACCCCACTTCTTCCGTTCAACTATGGGCCACACGCCGTGCTCTGGCAAAACGGCTCGCCCACTGCCTTCGCCAACCTGGGCGGCACGATGCTCGGCGTTGGCGTCGGTGTCAACGACCTGGGTGAAGTGGTCGGCGGTTCGGACCTGCCGAGCGAAATCCCCGGCTTTCCCTTCGTCCAGGTTCACTGCACCCTGTATAGCAAGGCCGGCCCCGAGGACTTAGGAACGGTGGGTACGGATTTCTCAAGCTTGCCGACATGGATTAATAACAATGGACAGGTGGTTGGCGCATCCTGCGACAATATGGGGAACTGCCGCGCCTTCCTCTGGCAAAACAAAGTGATGATGGACCTCAACGCCCTCATCCCGGCGAACTCGCCGCTCTATCTGATATTTCCCGAATCGATCAACGATGCGGGCGAGATCGTAGGGCTGGCCTTACAGACAAGCACCGGCGAGACTCACGCATTCGTGGCGACCCCGACCAACCCGGCCGCTGCCGGGAGCTCGCCGCCTGCCGCACAAGCCGCGGAGAGCCCGATGGTCCTCTCCGAAAATGCCCGCAAGCAACTCCAGCAGCGATTGCGCTTCGGCCGTCGCTAAACACAGTGGTGACAACCTTCGGTGTTGTGTTTACCTGACCAGGACACCGCCTGCCAACGCATGCTGCCCGCGTCCCGAGATTTACTTCGATCCGCCGCGGCCGCCCTTTTTCGGGGCTCCTTTGCCGGACTTGCCGCCTTTTTTCCCGCCCTTCTTCTTGCTTTGAGGAGAAGCAAACGTGGCGGGGGCGACGACCGTCGCCAACATGACACCCAAAAGGCCGAGGCCAAGAAAGCTGCGAAATTTGTTCATAGTGATCTTTCAGCGTACCTAACCCAGTCTGCAATACGCGCGGGCAATGAGGCAAGAGGTCCGCGAAAAATAAATGCCGTCGAACCCGCAGTTCCCCCCTTCCGGCCATTCCTCACCGCCTTCCCTTCAGAACCGAAACCGCAGCGCCAGTTGCAGCCGCCGCGCATTAGTCCCATCCGGCGGACTGCTATCGCTGATCGGCGCCAGATAGCCCGCCGTAGGCGTGAGCATCACCGGCGTCGCCAGCGGCGTCGTATTCGTGGTGGCCGCCGCGGTATAGATAGTGTCGTTAAATCCGTTGTAATTGGAGTGGTTGAACACATTGAAGCCCTCCGCCAGCGCCTCCATCCGAAAGCGTTCGCTCACGCGGATCTCGCGCGCGAGTCGAAGCGCCAGGCTGTAGTTCGCAGGGCCGGCCAGGCTGTCGCGTCCCACCGTGGGCAGTAAGTCGTGGTCGCCGCCGGTGCCTTGACCCATCAGTCCACCGAAGCCGTTGTAAGTGTTCCCGTCCGTCCCCAGGAAAGGCAGCGAGGGTACGCTGATGAATTCAGCGATGGGCCGGCCGGCCTCGATAGTCTCGATGGCGCTCAAGCGGAAGCCGCGCAGCCCACGTCCGTGCGGCTCCCATACCGCGCTCATCACCAGGCGGTAGCGCTGGTCCAAAGGACTCAAGCCGCGGTCCGAAGCCAGGTTGAACTGGTTGGCGGGCGTGCCTCCGTTGAATGCCGTTTCGGCGGCCGCGCCTTCGCCGTTGCCGCTGCCCGCCGTGTTTTCCGCCTTCGACCACGTGAAGGCTGCGTTCACCTGCACGCCCGCAGTCAGCCTGCGATGCATGTCGAGAATCAAAGCGTTATACCAGCTCTTACCGTCCGACGAGTTGACATTGACCGCGCCCCCGGCGGGATTGGGCCGCGCGGCGTTGACGCTCACCGTGGCTCCAGCCGCAGTCTTGATCACTCCCGCCGAGAAAGGCACGCTGAACGTCGTGCCGCCCGGTAACTCATAAGTGCGCGTGAATTGCGGTGCGGGCAGATTGGAATCGGTGACAATTTCCAGATGATCGCCTAAGGTGTGCGCATAACTCGCCGTAAGCACCAACCCCAAGGGCAACTGCTGCTGCACGCCGATGGTGTAATCCTGTACGCGCGGGCGCGCGAAGTTACTCGCCAGCAGCGTGGAGGTCGTGGAGAGACTTTCGCCGCTAGGCACGGAGGGCAAAATGTTGGGATAGACGGGCGCGTTCGGGTCAGTCGGCTGCAGAGTCAGTGACACCAGAGCCTTGGTAGGGTCGGTGAGGCCGGTATTCTGCAGCGCGTAGGCGATGATGCCGTTGGGAATGCGGCCGTAGTAGATGCCATATCCGCCGCGAATCACTGTTTTTCCCCTGCCGGTCAAGTCGTAAGCCAGGCCCGCGCGCGGACCGAAGCTCTTCCAATCCGTTGGAAACTTATGCGTCAGTGGAACCGCCGGGTTGGGCGCAAAAGGCGTGGGCATAGTCTCCTTGTCCCAGCGTATGCCGTAGTTGACGGTGAGCCGATGCATCGGCCGCCACTGATCCTGCACGAAGAGCGCGAAGTCGATGGTGCTGTAAGAGTATTCCGCCAGGCCGAAATCTTCAATGAAAGAGGTGTAATTCTTGGCGCCGGGAGTTACCAAGTCCTCGCCCAGGGCCAGCGTGCTCGGGTAAGTATAGACACCG
>Ga0302325_10029741_pt1 | contig 11282 bp, 10 predicted proteins | sample Palsa_T0_2_FD_201948 | JGI IMG/M metagenome (GOLD analysis project Ga0302325, IMG submission 201948) | Peat permafrost microbial communities from Stordalen Mire near Abisko, Sweden - Palsa_T0_2 | ecosystem: Environmental > Terrestrial > Soil > Palsa > Peat permafrost | place: Sweden: Abisko...
GCCTCAGTCCCGGCGCGCTCGCAGGCCGTTCACGAACGGACAGCCCATCAGCACACGGATGGCCTGGCCCAGGCCGGTGATGTCGTCGACCGGCGTGCGGAACGGCAGCCGGACGTCGCTGTCGCCATCGGCGCTTTCCACCCGCAGCCGCATGCCGTAGCGGTCGACGCCGAGCGGGCGGACATCGCCGCGCCGCAGCCGCGCCGGCAGCCGGTCGGCCAGCCGTGCGACCACGTCGCGATGAGCGGTGTCCAGATGCCTGATCCAGCACGATTCGAACGCGCAGAACGGGTCGGGGCGCGCGGCGAGTAACGCCGCGGCGTCGACGGCCTCGGCGCCGGTCGAGTCGGTGACCACCACCGACTCGCTCTCCAGCCGTGCCAGCAGGTAGCGGATGTCATCGGCACTTTCTTCTGCCACCGGGGCGGACGTCGGCGTCTGCACCTGCAGTAGCGCGGGGTCCGGATGCTCGGCCGCAATCAGGTCGAGCAGCTCATGCACCGCCGACGGCGACACCTGGTGCAGTCGGCCGCGGATCCAGACCAGGGAGCGGACCGGTTCGCGCAACGGCAACGGCGCGTAGTCGGCCAGCTCCAGCACGGCCTGCGCACCGGTTGCGCCGCAGTCGCTCAGCTGCGCGGCCACTGCGCCGCCGACCGGAACGCCGACGACGAACGACCCGTCGTCCAGCAGATGGTGCAGGGGAGTGGTGAGCGGCTCGGCACGCTCGACCGCGAGCAACGCGCCACCGGCTCGGACGCAGGTGCTGCGGATCCGCTCGGCCGTCGTTGGCGCCGGGGAGTGAGCAAGAGTCATCGTCGACCGTCCTAATAAGTGAGGTAAGCCTAACTTAACTATGAACGATCTGACGGCGCAAGAGGTTCGACCCGATAGGGTTTTGGTCGTGGCCAGCATCGCGTATCTCGGTCCTGCGGGGACCTTCACCGAAGCGGCGTTACTGCAGATGATCGACGCCGGTGTGGTTCCCCAGCACGGTGCGGGACACTGGCAGCAGATGCCGGTGGACACCACGACGGCTGCGCTGGACGCCGTCCGCGCTCGCGCGGCCGAGTTCGCCTGCGTGCCGATCGAGAACTCCATCGACGGCTCGGTGACACCCACGCTGGACAGCCTGGCGACCGGGACGCCGCTGCAATTGTTCGCCGAGCACACCCTGGACGTGGCCTTCAGCATTGTCATCCAACCCGGTCGCACGGCCGCGGACGTGCGCACGCTGGCCGCCTTCCCGGTGGCCGTGGCGCAGGTGCGGCAGTGGCTGGCCGCCCATCTGCCCGCCGCCGAACTGCGCCCGGCCAACTCCAATGCCGACGCTGCGCAGCAAGTCGCCGACGGACACGTCGACGCCGCGGTGAGTTCCCCGCTGGCCGCCACACAACGGGGTCTGTCAACGCTGGCCGACGGGGTGGTCGACGAGGCCAATGCGCGCACCCGCTTTGTGCTGGTCGGTCAACCGGGGCCGCCGCCGGCCCGCACTGGCGCCGATCGAACGTCGGTGGTGCTGCGGATCGACAACGCGCCGAGCGCGCTGGTGAGCGCGCTCGCCGAGTTCGGGATACGTGGTATCGACCTGACCCGCATCGAATCCCGGCCCACCCGTACCGAATTGGGTACCTACGTGTTCTTTCTGGACTGCGTGGGCCACATCGACGACGACGCGGTCGCCGAGGCACTCAAAGCGCTGCACCGGCGTTGTACCGATGTGCGTTATCTGGGTTCCTGGCCAACGGGAGAGCTTGCCGGCGCGCCGCCGCCGCAACTCGACGATGCGTCGCGTTGGCTGGCGGGGCTGCGCGACGGCTCTCTCGGCCCCCCTGTCGATGGGCCGGCGCAATGAGCGGTCGGCTGGTACTGGTGCGGCACGGGCAGTCCTACGCCAACGTTGATCGTCGGCTGGACACCCGCCCGCCGGGCACGGAGTTGACGCCATTGGGCCGCGAACAGGCGCGCGCGTTCGCGCGGGCTGAGACGTCGCGGCCCGGGCTGTTGCTGCATTCGGTCGCGACCCGGGCGGTGCAGACCGCCGCGGAGATCAGCGCCGAGCTCGACGTGCGGGCCAGCGAGGTGACCGGCATCCACGAGGTGCAGGTCGGCGACCTGGAAAACCGCAACGACGACGCCGCCATCGACGAATTCGACGCCGTCTACCGGCGATGGTTCGACGGCGAGCGGGACGCGCGGTTGCCTGGCGGGGAATCGGCCAACCAGGTGTTGGACCGCTACCTGCCGGTGGTGACCGACTTACGCAGCCGCTACCTCGACAATGACGGCTGGACCAGCGATATCGTCGTCGTCAGCCATGGCGCGGCGATCAGGCTGACGGCGGCCCTGCTGGCCGGCGTCGACAGCAGCTTTGCGCTCGAACATCACCTGGCCAACACTGAGTCGGTAATCCTGACGCCGGTCACCGACGGGCGGTGGAGTTGTGTGCAGTGGGGGGCCCTGCTGCCGCCGTTCGACCCGGTGCCGGACGCCGCTGCGGTGCCGGACGCGGCGGAGTCGAGCGCCGACCCGATGGGCTGACCTCGGCGGGCCGCGTCAGATCGCCACAGCCGCCGAAGCGTCGGCGGTGGCTATGTGTGCGCAGTCGCACCCGACCGCGTCGCAGTCCACGACGAAGGTGTGCGCGAACAGCTCCGGGCTGGTGCAGCCCTCTTCGGTGCATTCCGACCGGTGCAGCCAGTGGCGAATGATCGTGCCGTGGCAGTGTTCCAAGCCGGCCAGGCAATCACCACAAGGCGCGCTCATGGAACGTTCTTAGCACCCACAGCGAACAGACCTGCGATGCCGCGCCGGGCGAGGTCTGATGGCGGGCTAGGCCCAACCGAGTTCGTGCAACCGGTCGTCGTCGATGCCGAAGTGGTGGGCGATCTCGTGCATCACGGTGATCTTCACCTCCTCGACGACCTCCTCGTCGACGTCGCAGATGTCCAGCAACGCGTCGCGGTAGATCGTGATGGTGTCGGGCAGCGACCCCGCGTAGTGGGAATCGCGTTCGGTCAGCGCCACACCCTCGTAGAGCCCGAGCAGATCGTCCTCGTCGGGGTGACGATCGGCGACCAGCACCACCACGTTGTCCATCACGGCAGCCAGCTGCGACGGGATCAGGTCAAGCGCGTCGGACACCAGCTCGTCGAACCGTTGCGGATCCATCCGCACGGCCACTCGGCTATGTCCCCGGTACGGGTGGCGGAGGTTCCGCCGGAGCGGGCGCCTGTGGAGGCAATGGCGGCGGCGCCTCGGGAGCCGGGGGCGGCCCTTCGAGTGCGGGCTGGGCGGGAGCGGGCACAGGCTGCTGCGGGGCGGGTGCGGGCTGTTGCCCCGGAAGGTGTTGGTTGCCTTGCCGTTGGCTGCCGGACGAACTGCTCGATCCGCTCGGTCCGGACGAACCGTTCGACCCGGTCGACGATGCGCCGCCGCCCGTGCTCGGCGTCAGCGGGATCGGCGGTAGGTTGAGCCGCTCCTGCGGGATGTCCGGCGGCGGGACTGGGGGTTGCCCGTTGATCTTCAGCGCTCCCTTGGCGCTGTTGAGCAACGTCGCCCAGCCGCCGTTGCCCAGCGTCGCCCCGATGCTGCAGGCAACCTGGCGGCTACCGGCCGACCAGCTGGGCAACGACAGCGTGCTGTAGATCAACGTCAGCGTGGTGCTGCGCAATTGCACCGGCGCCAGGTAGGCGTCGGTCTGTTTCGTACAGGAGTCCTTGATGAAGCCGTCCTGCTCCGGCTCCGGAGGCAGCGCGTCGGGGAACTTGGCGAGCAGGTTGACCGTGCCGGTGACCTCCATTGCGTGCGGTGCGGCGCAATCGACCGGAATATCGGTGGGCTGGTTGGTCGAGGGGTCGATGCCCAGGCAGGTGCCGTCCGGCCAGGCCTTGGACTGGTCGCCATCGGCGACCTTTCCCTTGAAGGCGATCTGCTCGTTGCCGGGCCCCGGCAGCTGCAACCCGCACAGCATCCGTCGCTCGCCGAACTGCCGCCACGCTTTGTCGCCGGACCACAACATGCTGATGATGAATTTGCTGTTGGGGTCGAACTTGGCACCCAGGTAGCGGCGTACCGCCGACTCGCACTGCTCCTGGCTGATCTGCTCGATACGGGTGGCGGTCGGCGGAGGGGCGGTGGGGCCGTACTCCGAACCGGGGAACGTGCGCATGTCGATGGACTCCGCGACCTCGAACCGGTGGTCGTCTTTGCAGTCGACGACGGAGGCGGCCTCGGGCATCCGCTCCGGCCACATCAGGCAGTTGCCGTCGGTCGCGCGGTTGAAAGCGTCATTGCCCTTCGCGCCGGTGGGGGGCACCGGGTCGATGTAGCCGGCCAGCCGACCGGGACCGCCGCCGATCGGCAGGGCAGTGACGAGTCCGGCGATCAGCAGGCCGCCCAGAGCGGTGAGCAGCAGTGCGCGCCGGGTGGCCGAGGCCTGCAACGTCCCCTGCAAGCTGGTCATCCACTCGGCCCGCGGCAGCCGACGTCCCTGGGGCCCGTCGGTCCCTGCCGCTTCCCGGACGACGTGCTCGTCACGCTCGGTTTCATGCCACATCGGCTCCATTCTGACAGGCCCACCCCGCCGCGTGACAGTTGTTGCGCAAGTTGCCTCGTGTGGTTGCCGCTGGTGGCCGCCGCACGCGTAAGGTTCTAGCCCGTGATCGACCTGAAGTTGCTCCGCGAAAATCCCGACGCCGTTCGCCGTTCTCAGACCAGCCGGGGCGAGGATCCGGCTCTGGTCGACACCCTGCTGGCAGCCGATACCGCCCGTCGGACCGCGATCTCGACAGCGGACTCGCTGCGCGCCGACCAGAAGGCAGCCAGCAAGAAGGTCGGCGCCGCATCGGCTGATGAGCGTCCCGCGCTGCTGCAGCAGGCCCGCGATCTGGCCGACGAGGTCAAGGCCGCCGAGGCGCAGCAGGCGACTGCCGAAGCGGCATTCGCGGCCGCCCACCTGGCGATCTCGAACGTGATCATCGACGGCGTCCCCGCCGGCGGGGAGGACGACTACCTCGTCCTCGACGTCGTTGGTGAACCGGCCGCGATCGACAACCCCAAGGACCATCTCGAACTCGGCGAGGCGCTGGGCCTGATCGACATGGAACGCGGTGCCAAGGTCTCCGGTTCGCGGTTTTACTTCCTGACCGGCCAGGGCGCGTTATTGCAGCTGGGTCTGTTGCAGATGGCGATTCGGCTGGCCGCCGACAACGGTTTCGTACCGATCATTCCGCCGGTGCTGGTGCGTCCGGAAGTGATGGCGGGGACCGGCTTCCTCGGCGCGCACGCCGACGAGGTGTACCGGGTGGAGGCCGACGACCTTTACCTGGTCGGCACCTCGGAGGTACCGCTGGCCGGCTATCACTCCGACGAGATCCTCGACCTTTCCGGCGGGCCGCTGCGCTACGCGGGCTGGTCGTCGTGCTTTCGCCGAGAAGCCGGCAGCTACGGCAAAGACACCCGCGGCATCATCCGGGTGCACCAATTCGACAAGGTCGAGGCATTCGTCTACTGCACGCCCGCCGACGCCGAGGCCGAGCATGAGCGACTGCTGGGCTGGCAGCGCGAGATGCTGGCCCGCATCGAGGTGCCCTATCGGGTAATCGACGTGGCCGCAGGCGATCTCGGCTCGTCGGCAGCCCGCAAGTTCGACTGCGAGGCGTGGGTGCCCACCCAGCAGGCCTACCGCGAGCTGACCTCGACGTCGAACTGCACCACCTTCCAGGCCCGCCGGCTGGCCACCCGCTACCGGGACCCCAACGGCAAACCTCAGATCGCCGCGACGCTCAACGGCACGCTGGCCACCACCCGCTGGCTGGTCGCCATCCTGGAGAACCACCAGCGACCCGACGGCAGTGTGCGCATACCCGACGCGCTGGTGCCTTTCGTCGGCACCGAGGTGCTGGAGCCGGCCTAGTCCGCTTTCCGGTCATCGCCCACAGCAAAGTTCAGCTAGCGGTTTTGTCGCTGCACTATCATTCGGTGACCGCGGTCGTCCATGAGTGGATCAGGCAACCGCGTCGCAGGGGCGAAAGAGAGCGCGATGGATTGGCTGAAACTGTGGTGGCGCCAGTCCGATCACTATGACCGGCTGAGCGCGCATCTGCAGGCCCGCGGCATGGGCACCCTCACCCGAGGCACCATCTCGGCGATCGCGGGCAGTTCGGCAGTTGTCGCGCTGGGAACGATCTGGAGCGCGGCAGGACCTCGCGGGGTCGTTCAGGTGGCCGGCGCGTTGGCCGCCTGCGGCGGCGGCACCATTGTTGCTCTGCTGTGGGCGCTACGCTGGCCGACCCGAGCCCAGGCGATCCGGTACGCCGTGCTGTGTAACGCCAGCATCGCGGTGGCCGCGCTGGCCCAAAGCGAAGCCGAGGCTGCCCTGATGGGCTGCACGGCCTTCGCGACACTGGCCGGCTACATCGCCCTGTTTCACACCGCGCCGCTGATGGTGTACAACTTCGCGATCGCCAGTGTGATCGGCGCCGTCCAAGGGATAGGCATCGCGGCGAAATTCAACATCGTTGCCGCCCTGTGTGCTTACGCGCTGCTGCTGCTGCTGAATCTGGCGGTTCCTTTGGGCATCCAGGTGATTGTGCGCGTGCTCGGCGCCGATGCGGTGCGGGCCGAGCATGACCAGCTCACCGGACTGCTGACCCGGCATGCGTTTCAACGGCGTGGCAAGGCGCGGCTGGAGAAGTGTCGCGACCAGCGGGCGCATTTCGTCATCACCGTGATCGACCTGGACCGCTTCAAGGAGCTCAACGACAACTACGGACACAGCACCGGCGACGATGCGCTGGTCTCGGTGGCCCGTGCGCTGCGCGACACCAACGACGAGACCGCGGTCATCGGTCGTTCGGGCGGGGAAGAATTCGTAGTCGCCGACATCTGGCACCCCGACGACGTGAACCGCAGAGCACAGCAACTCTGCGAGGTCGTTGCCGCACTCCCGTTCGGCATCACCGCCAGCGTCGGCACTGCTGGCATCCACCCTGCCTACCGGGCCGGCGAAAGAGGCGAGTTCTTACTCCTCGAGCTGATTGCTGCGGCCGACGCCGCGATGTATGCCGCCAAACGGCGCGGTGGAAACCAGGCCAGCCACCACCACTGGCCGCTCCCTTCGCCGCTGGACAGCGTCGTTGACGACGAAACCGACTACCGCAGCGACGGAATCAGCGCCTAGCCCGCCGACGACGCAGACCGCGCAGCCAGGTGCTGGAGCCGGCATAGCGGCTTTGCGGTTATCGGCCGCAGCAAAGTTCTGATCGGCCGATGAAAAGTCGGCCTTGAACTAGGATCTTTTGATCAGCGTCCTGCACGCATTAATTGGGGAACCGCGCAGGGAGGGGGTTTGAGCGCAATGCGCCGGCTAGGCCCGTGGTGGCGACAATCCGACAATTACGACGAGTTGAGTTCCATCCTGAAGGCTCGGGGTCTGGCCACTGTCACCCGTGTCGCCATCTCGGCGATTGCGGGCGGTTTAGCGGCTGACGCGCTCGCGACGATCTGGACCCCTACGGGGCCACGAACCGTTGTGCAGCTCACCTGCACGCTGGCCGCCGGTGCCGGCGCCGTGATCTGCGCACTGATATGGGCCCTGCGCTGGCCAACCCAGGCCACGGCGGTTCGGTTTACGATGCTGGCCAGCATCAGCGTCGCGCTGATCGCGTTGGGCCAAAGCGATCCCGCGATTGCCATAGGGACCTGTACGGCATTCGCGACACTAGCCTGCTACATCGCGCTGTTTCACACCCCGCCGTTGCTGGCCTACAACATCGCGATCGCCAGCGTCATCTGCGCTGTCGAAGCCGTCCGAATGGCGGCGAAGTACAACATCCTGACGGGGCTCTGTGCCTACGCGCTGGTGTTGCTGCTCAACCTGGGGGTGCCTCTCGGCGTCCAGGTGGTGGTGCACGTGCTCGGCACCGACGCCGTGCTGGCTGAACGTGACCAGCTCACCGGACTGCTGACCCGGCGCGCCTTTCATCGGCAGGCGAAAGCCTGCCTGCAGCAGGCGGTTGAGGAACTCGCCCATGTCGTCATCACCGTGATCGACTTGGACCGCTTCAAACAGCTCAACGACAACTACGGACACCGCACCGGCGACCAGGCGCTGGTCTCGGTGGCACGTGCGCTCAGTGACACCACCGACGACACCGCAGTCATCGGCCGTTCAGGTGGTGAAGAATTCGTGATCGCCGACATGTGGCATCCCGACGACGTAGGCCGTAAAGCGCGCCAACTCTGCGACGTCATTGCCGCGTTGCCCGTGGGCATCACCGCCAGTCTCGGCACCGCCGGCATTCACCCGGCTTACGGGGTCGGCGATAGCGATGAGTTGCTTGTCGAGTTGATCGCGGCGGCCGACGCCGCGATGTATACCGCCAAACGACGCGGCGGAAATCAGGCCAGCCACCACGAGTGGCCGCTCCCGCCGCCTCTGGAGCTTTTTACCGAAGACGAAACCGACTCCCGCAACGACGGAATCAGCGCCTAAGCGTTCACGGGCGTCTGCGCATGCCGGCGCTGCCGCTCGATGGTGGCGAAATAGAACGCGAACGCGAACGCGAAACTGGTGAACAGGCTGGAGACGAAGTACAGCCACGGCCGCCGCAGCCCGCGCCGATATCCGTCGACGATGGTGAACAGCGGCAACAGCACGACATTGGCGATCGTGTAATCCTGGCTCGCCGAACTGGCCGCCGGGTTGGTGAACATCAATCGGATGTATTCGGCCCAGCTGCCGTGCTGACCCCACAGCGGATTGGTCGATCCGTGTGAATACTCCTGCACGAAGCGGATATTGAAGTACCAGCCCAACACGACCGAGGCGATACCGACGACGTAGTAGAGGAGTTCCAGCGGCGAGAACAACGAGCCGCCGGCCGGGCGGGAGAAAACCGCCCGGTTGGAGGCGATGATCCACGTGATGACTGCGAGGCCGAGCACTGCGTGCGTGAGAAGCGAGACCATGGGCGCAGTCTCACTCCCGGGCCGAAGTTTTGTCAATATTGACAGAAAGCTGGGTGGGGTAATTTACAGCCATGGTCCGGCCGGCTCAGACGGTGCGCAGCGAGCGCACCCGCGAGGCACTGCGCCAGGCCGCTGTGGTGCGGTTCCTGGCTCAGGGTGTCGAGGACACCTCGGCCGAGCAGATCGCGGCCGATGCCGGAGTCTCACTGCGGACTTTCTACCGCCACTTCTCCTCCAAGCACGATTTGTTGTTTGCCGACTACACCGGATTGCACTGGTTTCGCGCAGCGCTGGCCGACAGGGCAGCCACCGAATCGATCATCGATTCCGTGCAGGGCGCGATCTTCGCATTCCCGTATGACGTTGATGCGGTGTCCAAAATCGCTGCGCTGCGAGACGACGAGATCGACCCGGGCCGCATCGTCCGCCATATTCAGGACGTCCAAGCCGACTTCGCTGACGCCATCGCAGCCCAGCTGCAGCTCCGTAGCTGCGCGGTTGACCCGACGCCGGATGACCGGGTGCGCGTGGCGGTGACGGCGCGCTGCATTGCGGCCGCGGTCTTCGGCGCGATGGAGGTCTGGATGCTCGGCGAGGATCGATCGCTCGGCGAGTTGGCGCGGGTGTGCCATCTGGCGTTGGAGTCCTTGCGGTCCGGCATCACCGACGCGTGGGCGGATCATGTTTCGTCATAATTGACAAAACTTTGTGTGCGTGTCAGCCTGCATTGCTGGAGGGCATGGAGCATGACTGGACGCGAAACAAGCTATGACGCGATAGTTATCGGCGCCGGGCACAACGGACTGGCCGCGGCGGTGCTGCTGCAGAAGGCCGGCCTGCGGACCCTGTGCCTGGAATCCAAGCTCTACGTAGGCGGAATGGCCTCCACCGTAGAGCTTTTCGACGGATACCAGTTCGAGATCGCGGGGTCGGTGCAGTTCCCGACCGCGCCGGTGGTCAGGCAGGAGTTGGGCCTGGACTCCCTGCCGACGATCGACCTGGAGGTGATGTCGGTCGCGCTGCGCGGCGTCGGTGACGACCCGTTGGTCCAGTACAGCGACCCGATCAAGCTGTTCACCCACCTCAACGAGGTGCACGGAGCCGACGCCGTCAACGGCATGGCTGGGCTGATGGCTTGGGCCCAGGCGCCGACCCGGGCACTGGGCCGCTTCGAGGCCGGTGCCCCGCCCAAGACGCTCGACGAGATGTATGCCTGTGCCACCAACGAATTCGAGCGCTCGGCCATCGATGACATGCTGTTTGGCTCGGTCACCGACGTGCTGGACCGCTATCTTCCGGACCGCGAGAAGCACGGCGCGCTGCGCGGCTCGATGACGGTGCTGGCGGTGAACACGCTTTACCGTGGGCCGGCCACGCCGGGCAGCGCGGCCGCGCTCGCTTTCGGACTGGGTGTTCCCGACGGCGACTTTATCCAGATGAAGAAGCTGCGGGGCGGCATCGGCGCGCTCACCGCGCATCTGGCCGACGTGCTGGTCAGCGGTGGCGGCGAGGTCCGGCTGCGCACGAAGGTGGCGGAAATCCTGGTCAGCGACGCCCATGTGAGCGGGGTGCGCACCGAGGCGGGAGAGACCCTGACCGCGCCGATCGTCGTCTCCGCGATCGCGCCTGACCTGACGATCAACGAGTTGGTCGACCCCGCCGCCGTGCCCGCCGGCATCCGGGAACGGTACGCGCGAATCGACCACCGCGGCAGTTACATCCAGATGCACTTCGCACTGGACGAGGCCCCGGTTTTCGCGGCACCGTATGAGGCGCTCAACGACCCGATCATGCAGGCGTCGATCGGCATCTTCAGCACACCGGAGGAAGTCCAGCAGCAGTGGGAGGACTGCCGTCGCGGGATTGTGCCCGCCGACCCGACGGTCGTCTTTCAGGTCCCCTCGCAGAACGATCCCGATCTGGCGCCGCAGGGTAAGCACGCCGCGTCGGCGTTCGCGTTGTGGTTCCCCATCGAGGGCGAGGTGGACTACGGCGCGGCGAAGGTCGAGATGGGTCAGCGGGTGATCGACAAGATCACCCGGTTGGCACCCAACTTCGAACGCAGCATCAGCAGGCACACCACCTTCACCCCGAAGCACATGGGCGTGATGTTCGGCGCTCCCGGCGGCGACTACTGCCACGGCTTGTTCCATGCGAACCAGGTCGGCCCCAACCGGCCCGGTCCGAGAGGCTTTCTCGGACAGCCGATTCCGGTCGAGGGGCTATACCTGGCCAGCACCGGATGTCATGGTGGGCCGGGTATCACGTTCATCCCGGGGTACAACGCCGCGCATCAAGCGCTGGCCGAC
>Ga0302325_10029745_pt1 | contig 11282 bp, 7 predicted proteins | sample Palsa_T0_2_FD_201948 | JGI IMG/M metagenome (GOLD analysis project Ga0302325, IMG submission 201948) | Peat permafrost microbial communities from Stordalen Mire near Abisko, Sweden - Palsa_T0_2 | ecosystem: Environmental > Terrestrial > Soil > Palsa > Peat permafrost | place: Sweden: Abisko...
CCACCGCCACCGCTTCCCGTGTCCCGGCGATGACGACCTGGCCCGGCGCGTTGTAGTTGGCCACCCAGACATCCCCTTCGGCTCGTTGGCAGGCGGCCTCGGCGTCATCGTCGGCGATGCCCAACAAGGCGGCCATCGTTCCGGGCGCATCCTCGCCGGCCTGGGCCATGGCGTCGCCCCGGGCCAGCACCAGTTGGATCCCGTGCTCAAACGTGAGAGCCCCACTGGCCACCAGAGCGGTGTACTCGCCCAAGCTGTGGCCGGCGCACGCGGCCGGGGCGAGGCCGATCCGCTCCACGGCGTCGAGGACGACCAGGCTGAGGACGGTGGTGGCCAGCTGCGCGTTCTCCGTCTTGGTCAACTCTTCAATCGGTGCTTCTACGAGAAGGTGGGTCAGGTCTCGGCCGGTGGCTTCGGAGGCCTCGTCGACCACCTCCCAAGATGGGTGATCAACCCATGGGCCACCCATGCCGGAACGCTGGGATCCCTGACCGGGGAAGGTGAAAACCAACACGTGTTCGACGTCTCCATTCGTCGGGCGGGTAGCGAATCCACAGTGTGGCACGCCGGGATCGACGGAGTGGCATTGCCGGGTCCAACTTCCTACCAGTGGTGCTACTGCAGGTGGATCGACCGCGTGCATGGACGGCGCCACCTGCTTCGGACCGGTAATCCTCTTGGTACGACCAGGGGAGTGTCGTCAGGCTGGGAGTGTCTCCAGCGCGTGTCGAGCGCGCCGTCTGATGATCTGATAGCCGCCCGCATCAGCCGCGTGCAGCGCAGCGGTCAGCAGTGTTCTCACCTGCGGAACTCTCTCGGGATCGGCTCGCTGCAAAAGGAAGTCTGCCCATTCGAGTCGGGTCATGGCCAAGCACCACTGCGCTCCGATGCGCTCGTGATCGTGGGCAGCCCGTTCAAAATACAGTTCGGCTTCGCCGGGGCGGCCGAGGCTGGCGGCCAGGAGGCCGAGGTAGTGATTGACCTGGCACAGGGTGGTGGCGGTGGCATACGGGTACTGATCGGCAAAGGGGAGGAGAACGGTGAAGAGCGATTCGGCCGGCTCGACCCAACCCAGCTTGGCCACTACATAGGCCCGCTGCGTGACGGTGAACAGCCACATGAGGTCAGCCCGGAGACGCTCCAGCCCATCGGCCACGAAGGGTTCAATGGCTTCCTGCGCTTCGTCGTAGCGATCCAGATCTATGCAGAACGCCGCCACTCCACTGGCGAAGCCGGGAATACCCGGATTGTCAATGGCGGCCTGTCGCATCAGATCCACCAGTTGGTCGCCGGTGCCCCGCATGCGATGGAGGCATCCGAGTTGGATGGTAAAGGTGGCGTAGGCGTCCGGTTGCCCGGTGGTGGACCCGATCTCGGCCGCCAGCAGAGCCAGTCGTTCCCCCTCGTCGCAATCTCCAGCCAGCATGGCGCGGGCGGCCCGGGCGTAGGTATCGGCCCAGAGCAGGGTCGGTTGCCCGAGACGATCGGCAATCTCCCGGCTCATGGCGGCACAGGCGTCAGCGCCTTTCACGTCACCGGCTTGGTACAAGACGTTGGCTCGCCAGTAGGCGCACCAGAACATCGACACCGCGTCGTCGGCTTGCTGGGCGGCGAACAGCGCCTCACTCGAAATGCTCATCCGCTCAGCCAGGGTCCCGGGCAAGTTGAGGGTCGTCAGGTAGCAGTGGCCCACAAAGGCCAGAGCGGATGGGTCGCACTGGCGGGCGATCTGGAGAGCCCGCTCCAACAGGTTCCGGCGCCGATCAAGGTCCACATCGAAGGTCAATTCGGTGGCAAGGAGCGCGAGCAGGCACGCTTCGTCAGCTGACTCGGTGCCCGCAATGGCCGAGCAGGCTTTTTCAAGCACGGTGACTCGCTCGGCGTCCACCGCTCCTCCAGCGCTGAAATAGCCCCGGCTGTTGGCCAAGGCGGCGGCCACCAGCAATTCGGTCGAACCGATGTCCTGGGCCAGCGCGGCAGCATCCATAAGCGTGGCCCGAAACGTGGCGTCGCCCACCAGACGCTGCGCCGTACCAGTGCCGATCAGCAGTTGGCAGCGCAACCGGTCATCGGGCTGCCGCTCCAACAGGGTGAGTGCCCGCGCATACCAGCGCAACGCTTCGTCGGGTGCCAGTTGTCCCATCGCCAATTCTCCGGCCGTCCGGGCATAGCCGATGGCCTTGGAGAGGTCACTCGGATCATGCGTGCGGGACCAGTGGTGAGCCAGTTCGACCACTCGCTGATCAAAGCGAACGTGGGTCTGGCGCTCAATGGCCCTCGCCACGCTGCGGTGGAGCTGGGCCCGCCGTTCCGGCGTCAGTGCTTCGTAGAGGGTGTGCTCGACGAGGGCATGGATGAAGCGGTAACGATCACCCTCGGGATTGACGATGAGAGCTGCCTCCGTGGCGATGTCGAGGACGTCGAGCAATTCACCTTCGTTGACTTCGCAGGAAGCGGCCAATAACCTGAAGTCAAAGTCGCGACCGATAACCGAAGCGACCGACAGGACCCGGATGGCTACCTCTCCGAGCCGAGTGACCCGTTGCCCGATGACCTCACGTACCGAACTCGGCAAGCCGTGGCGATGGATTTCGTTCGAAATGAACCACCGCCCTTCCCGCTGGTAGATGGCACCCGTATCGACAGAATGCTGCAGAAGCTCCCCCACAAAGAACGGGTTCCCGCCGGTCTCCGCCAACAGGGCGTCCCGCAATCGGAGACCGACATCATCAAGCGCCTGGCCTGCCGTGATCTCCATCAGTACACGAAGCTCTTCGCGGGTCAGCCCACCCAGGTCGATCCGATCTGCGTTCCCCATTCGGCGGGCATCACCGAGCAATGGGGCCAGCGGATGGTGGAGCCCTACCGTGGATTCGCGGAAGGTCCCGATGATCAGAATCGGCGACGGCTCGGCCGATGACGCCACATGTCGGAGGAGGCGAAGGCTGGGAGTGTCGGCCCATTGCAGATCTTCCAGCACCAGCACCACCGGTGCAATGGCGGCTGCGACCTGCAACGCACTGAGTACCGCCCCGAACCAGACGTAGCGGGCGGCCTCCGGCTCAGCCGTCTCGGAATCCTCCGGCAGGTCGAGAAAGCGACCCAGAGAGGGCGTCATGCGCACCAGTGGTGCGGCAAACGGGTGGAGGGCGCGTCGCAGGGAATCGGGAGCATGCTCGACCAGGTGGGTCAGCACCTCAGCCCATGGTTGGTACGGAGTTCCGACCTCCTCGTCGGCTTGGCCGAACAGGACGATGGCACCTTCTTGGTGGGCCAGCTGCGCCACGTGTGCCGCCAGGGTGGATTTCCCGATTCCGGGCTCTCCACCGAGGAAGACCAGCCGATGCCGGCCCTCGGCGGCCACCGAATGCAGGAGAGAGGAGAGAAGCTCCCTTTCCGCCGCCCGTCCCACCAACCCATCGTTGGGTGTTTTGGCGCAGGGCGCCGGCAAAGGCAACACCGGGACTCGGTCGCCGGGCGCCGGAGTGCTCAGGGCCGGGCGAACGCGCTCGGTTTTGTGTTCAGCACCCAGGTCCAGTTCTGGAAGGCGATCCCGGATCGCCTGTTCCATCCAGATGACCTCTGGTCCCGGCTCAATCCCCAATCGCTCGACCAATGTCGTGCGGAGTTGATCGGCCACCAGGAGCGCTTCGTCGCCCAACCCGCTCCGGTACAGAGCGAGCATCCGGTGTCGCCATAACCGCTCGCGGGTCCAGTTGGCGGCGGTCAGCGCCTCAAGTTCTGCCAGCACCTCACGGTGGTGTCCGAGTTGGAGGTCCGCTTCTATCCGGATCTCAGTGGCACTGAGACGGAGTTCGTCCAGCCGGCGTGCCTCGCCTTGGGCGAAGGGCTCGTCACGCACCTCGCTGAACGCTGGCCCGCGCCAGAGGCTGAGAGCCTGGCCGATGGTGGTCGAGGTGGCGCCCGGTTGGGCGGAAGCCAGGTGGGCCCGACCCTGGGCAAAGAGGCGTTCGAATCGGATGATGTCGGTGCGGTCCGGATCGATCTCCAGTGCGTATCCCGGGGCGCAGGTGGCGATGACCTCGGCTTCGACTCCGGCGGCGCGTATGCGTTGGCGGAGACGGGACACGGTTGACCGGAGGGTGGTCTCAGAAGCGTTCTTGCCGCCTTCGGGCCAGACCGATTCGAGGATGGCATCAACAGGAATGGCGATGCCCCGGTCAACGAGGAGTCGGGCGATGAGTGCCCGGCTCTTGGTTCCACCGAGATTGATGGGCTGACCCCGAAACGACACCACCACGGGGCCAAGCGCGAGCAGCTCCAATGCCTCGCTCGACGCGTTCGGTACAACAGGGTGATCCATTGGCGGCACTGTCGCTACTTTGGAGGCGGACCTTGGTTGTTGCAAGTAGTCGGATTGCAACCCGAATGTCAGGCCTGTGGCACACTTTCGAGATCGGACCTTGCGGGCAGGACGACAATCACGCGCCCGTGGCCCGGGCAGAAATCGACACCTCGCTATCAAGTCAGTTTGTCGAGGCACTCGCTGATCCGAATCAGTCGATCGCCATCGATCGCATCGTTGCACCCGAGGGTGCCCCGGCACTGGTCTGCTTCGGGGGCATCAGCGGGGGACTCTTCGGGCCACCTTTCGAATTCCTCCACCTCACGGAGGCCTTCACCGCCCACAGAGTCTTCGTCCGCGATCTGGAACAGTGCTGGTACCAACAAGGCATCCGAAATTTGGGCACCGACGTCCCGGGTGCCGCCGACGCGCTGGACCACGTGCTCAACGACCTCGGTGCCACCCGTCGCATCTTCGTCGGAACTTCGTCGGGGGGCTTCGCTGCCGTGCTTTTCGGGGTGTTGGCGGGCGCCGATGAGATAGTGGCATTCGCCCCCCAAGCGTCTCTTAAACGGGTCTTCCGGGCCCGTCATTTCGATCGCCGTTGGGCCCCTATGGTCAAGAAGGCTCGCCGGAACAGCATCGATCCAGCGCACATCGACCTGGTGCAACTGCTGAGGACGTCCCCCGGGAGCACCAAGGTACGCGTCCATTACGGGACCGACAGCCGCCTCGACACCGTGTGCGCTCGACGCCTGGGCAGCTCCTCCCGGGTGAGCCTGACGGCCCACCCGGGAGAGCACACCTTTGTTCGTGAACTCCGAGACTCGGGATCCCTGGAGGCCCTACTCCGTTCGGTTCTCGAGCCTGACGTCGAAGAGCCCGACGTCGAAGCGATGGGCCAACGGGGTCAGCAGCCCGAATAGATCTTCGTCGAGTCCTTGCTCGCCTCGGCCACCAGATCGGTCGAACCGGAATAGACGGCCCAAATCGTGCCCATGGAGCATTCGAGATCGGCTGTCTTGAGGGTGGCGGTGCAGGTCTCTGTCCAGATGCCCAGGAGAGAGGGCAGTCCCAGCAGGCACGAGGAAATCGGCTCGGACGGGAGCGGTGAGTTGACCCCTCCGGATGTGAGTGAGAAGTTGACCTCGCCCGAGGGGGTGACAAGGGCACCCTTGACCAGCTCCAGGGTGACGGTCGCCAATACGGTGACGGGACTGCTGTCCGATGTCGTATCGGGCGATGCCTCAACTGATGTGTTCGTGGTCAGCAGATTGACGGATGCGGCACCGGCCGGAAACACGGCCCCGGCCAGCGATCCGGCAATGAGGCCTAGTGTCATCGCAGTTCCGCCAATTTTGATGTGTGAGCGCTTCATGGTCGTCCTTTCGTTGACCGGACGAGGAGTGCCGGTACGAGAAGGGTCACATGGCGGGATTGCAGCGACATTGCACCGACATTGCACCAATATTGCACGGCGGCTGCCTGCACTCTGAACTGGACTTTCGTCCACGGCCAGCCCGGTTGGCCACCGTGGCTGGCAAGGTGCCCGGAGCGGGACTTGAACCCGCACGTCCTTTCGAACAACGGCTTTTGAGGCCGCCGCGTCTGCCGATTCCGCCATCCGGGCTGGAGAGGTGATGCTACAGGGCAGGATCTACGGTGGCTTCGTGGGCGGTCACCGGCGATGAACCTGGTCGGCGTCGAGCTGGTCCGCGTTGAGGTGCCCTTCCGGCAGCCAATCGGCACGGCGGTCGGCCTCCATCACACCCGGTCGTTGCTCTTCGTGCGGGTGGTCACCGACGCCGGCGAAGGCTGGGGCGAGTGTGCGGCACTCGGTGAAAGAACGTCGGTCGATCCCAGTGTCGACGACGTGGAGGAGGCCGCGGCGTCCCGGGGCGTTCGGCGCCTCATGGATTCGACCGCGGCCCGCCACGGTGGCGTGCCCAGCGAACATGAGATGGCCCAACTCTTCGGGAGCTCACCCATCGACCGCATGCTTGGCGCTGTCTTCGAGATGGCGGTGGCCGACGTCGAACTCCGCCAGGGCGGAAGGTCCCTGGCCGCGTCACTGGGGGTGGAGGCCGGCTTCGAGGCCATGCCCGTGGGCGCGGCGATCGGGATCCCGGTGGACCACGACTTGGGCCGATTGCTGGGGGACATCGATGAAGCGGTCGCCGCCGGCGCGGCCCGGGTGCGGCTCAAAATTTCGCCGGGCTGGGATGTTGAGCCGGTGCGGGCCATCCGGGCCGAGCATCCTGAGTTGGTGCTCCAAGTCGATGCCAACGGTTCGTATGTCCCCGAAGACGCCGAGCACCTGAGCCGCCTGGCTGACTGGGGGGTCGTCTGCATAGAGCAGCCTCTCCCCCCGGGTGACCTGGTGGCCCACGCGCAATTGGCGGCCCGCCTGGCCGTGCCCATCTGCCTGGATGAGTCCCTCTCGTCACCTCGCCGCGTCCTCGATGCCATCCGCAACGGGGCCTGCCAGGTCGCCTGCCTCAAGCCGGGGCGCTTGGGTGGCCTGCGGGCGACGAGATTGGCTCACGCTGCCTGCGTGGAGGCCGGGGTGTCGGTGTTCGTGGGCGGGTTCTTCGAAGCTGGACTGGGTCGGGCGTCCAACCTGGCTCTGGCGGCATGTCTGGCCCAGGGCGCGGTGGGAATGGTTGGGGACGTGTCTGCGCCTTCCACGTATCTAGAGGTCGATCCGTGTGGCTATCCGCAAGTCCGGCATGGTTGGGTCCGGGTGCCCGATCAACCCGGGGTGGGCTCATGGCCGGACGACGTGGAACTGGCCAATCTGGGGGCGCAGCGGCGCTGGTTCCCCGCCACGTACACTTGACGGTCCATGCATCACACCCTGCTGGAACGGCGGATTCGCGATGTGCACTCCCGGTTGAAGCGCGCCCGGGAAGAATTGGCGGTGCTGGACGAGCAGCTGGCGGTGGTGGTGGAGTCGGCCGACGAGGCCCGCGTCCGCTCACTCGTCTCCGAGACTCCGTTGGCCGCCCATGAGCACAGCGAGGCGGCCCGCCACGCCGACGCCATGACCAGGGCCCGGGAGGCTTTGGCTCTCACGGTCCTGGCACTGGAGAAGAAGCAGGATGAGCTTCTGGCTGACGTCGCCACCGGCCGCTCGTGACCGACACGCACACAGCGACCTTGGCCCGGGTCGTCATCGCCGAAGACGAAGCGATCATCCGCCTGGATCTCAAGGAAATTCTCACCTCCGCCGGCTACGACGTGGTTGGCGAGACGGGCCGAGGTGACGAGGCGGTGCTGCTGGTGGAGGAACATCAACCCGATCTGGCCATCCTCGATATCAAGATGCCCGGAATGGACGGCCTGCGGGCCGCCCGGGAGATCACCTCACGCCATCAGGTGGCGGTGCTCCTCTTGACCGCATTCAGCCAGCGCGACCTGATTGAGGAGGCCCGTGACGCCGGAGTGGCCGCGTATCTCATCAAGCCGTTCCAGCCCCGCGAGCTCCTGCCCGCCATCGCCGAGGTGCTGGCCAAGGCCCGCCAGGAATGGGCCATTGCGGCCGAAGAGAGCGGGGGAGGCGCCGAGGACAAAATTGCCACCCGGCGATTGGTCGAAGAGGCCAAGACCGTGCTGATGGACAGCCACGATCTGGCCGAACCGGAAGCCTTCGCCTTCGTGCAGCAGACCTCCATGCAGACCAGGACCCGCATGCGCGATGTGGCCCAGCAGATCGTCGACGGTACGCTGAAGCCCTGAATGGCGCCGACACTGGAGCGATCAGGACCACTGTTTCTCCTTGACGGAATGTCGCTGGCCTTCCGCGCCTACTTCGCCCTCCCCGACACGCTGTCGACCTCTTCGGGGGTGGTCACCAATGCCCTGCACGGTTTCGTCTCCATGGTGGCCACCATCGTCAAGGATCACGAGCCCGGGGCGTTGGCCGTCGCCTTCGACCTGCCTGGTGAGACCTTCCGCGACGGCATGGTGGAGGACTACAAGGGGGGCCGGGCCGAGACACCTGACAACCTGCCGCCGCAGTTCGAGATGATCCGTGAGGTGATGGAGGCTCTGGGCATCCCCGTCATCGAGGCACCAGGCTTCGAGGCGGACGACGTCTTGGCCACATTGGCCACGGAAGCCCGGGACCGTGGGTGCGATGTCGTGGTGGTCACCGGGGACCGCGACAGCTTCCAATTGATAGAGGACCCGCACATCCGTGTGCTCTACAACCGGCGCGGGGTCAGCGACTACTCCCTGTACGACGAGGCGGGGATCGTCGAACGTTGTGGCGTGCCGCCATCGCAATACGTCCTCCTGGCCGCCCTGCGCGGCGACCCTTCGGACAACCTGCCCGGGGTCCCCGGGGTGGGCGAGAAGACGGCGGCCAAATTGCTCACGTCGTACGGCGACCTGGACGGGATCTACGCGCATCTCGATGAGCTGACACCCAAGCTGCGGGAGAACCTGGCCGCCAACGAGCACCTGGCCCGGTCCAACGCCGCCGTGATCCCGCTGGTCTGCGACGTGCCGCTCGACGTCCATGTCGATCAACTCGAGCTGGGCGGGTGGGACCTGGGCACGGTCGAGGCGGCGTTCGAGCGTTACGAGATGCGGTCGCATTGGAAGCGGATTGAGCGTCTCCTCAAGTCCGGGGCGCTGGGCACCTCCGGGTCCGGGGCAATGGCGAGTACGGAAGGGAACTCGAAAGAGGGAGAGACAGCGCCCGAGGTCGCCGTCACCGTCGCCGACACCGTCACCGTCGGGACCGTGACGGTGTCGACCACGGCGGGCGGCGCGGCCAAGGACCTGGACACACTGGGCAAGGGCCCGGTGGCGCTGGCCTGCCGCTGGGCGGGCACGCCGGGACGCAGTGATGTGGTCGGGCTGACTCTGGTGGCCCCCGACGGCGAAGGCTCGAGTACGGCGGTGATGGTGCCGGGGGACCTGTTGCCGGCAGTGACGGTGGCCAAGAAAGTCGCCAGTGCATTGGCCCGGCCGGTCATTGGGCACCAGGTCAAAGAGATCATGCGGTCGCTCCTCCCGATAGGCATCGATTGCACCGGGTTGACCATGGACACCGCAGTGGCCGCCTATCTGTTGGACGCCAGCAGCGGCGAATACGAACTCGGTGACCTGCGGGGCACCGATGGCCAGCTCGAGTTGGCCATGGGTGATCCCAGCACCGAGCTGGCGGACCTGGCCCAGTCCATGGCGACCGAAGCGAGCGATATGGCGGCGCTGGCCGTGGGCTACCGGGAGCGGATCGTGGCCGAGGGCATGGTCGAACTGCTCGACGAGATTGAAACGCCATTGGTCAGGGTGCTGGCCAAAATGGAAGTTGCCGGCATCGGCATCGATCGCCAAGAGTTGCAGGGAATCGCCGATGCGCTCAAGACATCGGCCGCCACCCTGCAGGCCAAGGTGACCGAGCTGGCCGGGCACGAGTTCAATGTGAATTCGACGCCGCAGCTGCGGACGGTGCTCTACGACGAGTTGGGCCTGACCCCGGGCAAGAAGACCAAGACCGGGTACTCGACCGACGCCCAGACGCTGGAGAGCCTACGCGACGCCCACCCGATCATTCCAGCCCTGCTGTCCTACAGAGAGGTCGAGAAACTGCGCTCGACCTACGGGGAGAACCTGCTGGCCGAGGTGGCGGCGGACGGCCGCATTCACGCTTCGTTCGGCCAGACCGTGGCCCGGACCGGACGCATCTCGTCGGACCGGCCCAACCTGCACAACATCCCGGTCCGCTCGGAATTGGGCAAGCAGTTCCGGCGGGCCTTCGTGCCGGCACCGGGATGCACGTTCCTGGTGGCCGACTACGACCAGGTCGAGTTGCGGGTCATCGCCCATCTGTCGGACGACCCGGGACTCATTGAGGCCATGACCTCGGGCTCCGACGTGCACCGGGTTGTGGCAGCCGGCGTCTACCGGGTGCCGCTCGATGAGGTGACCCACACCCAGCGCGAGTTCTCGAAGATGGTCTCCTACGGCCTGGCCTATGGCATGGAGGCCTACGGCCTGAGCCAGCGCCTGGGTGTCCCGGTCGATGAGGCGGCGGCCATCATGGACAGCTACTTCGGCGCCTTCCCCCGGGTCAAGGCCTACATGGACGAGACGGTGGCCGAGGCGCGGGACCAGGGATTCACCCGCACCCAGTTCGGCCGGATCCGACCGCTCCCCGATTTGAACGCCTCGAACTACCGGGTCCGTCAGACGGCCGAGCGCCAGGCCATGAACAGCGGGATCCAGGGGCTGGCGGCCGACATCTTCAAGTTGGCCCTGGTCCGGCTGGACCGCGAACTGGAGACCAAGAAGTTGGCCAGCCGCCTGGTGCTCCAGGTCCACGATGAGGTGATCGTCGAGGTGGCGCCGGGGGAGGAAGCCGAAGTCAGCCGCCTCACCGAGTCCGCCCTGACCGGTGCGGCCAACCTGAAGGTTCCGCTCACCATCTCCATGGCGACCGGACCGAGTTGGGCCGCCGCCAAGGGATAGGTCGGGCAGCTGATATTCTCTAACGCCCGCTGGCACCGGCAGTCGGGCACCCTATTGGACTCACACCGACCCCGGCGCGGTCACCTGAAGCGAGCTTCTGAATGACGGACGTGCGCACCACCCTCCTTTCCCCCGAAGCCATGGGGAGTTTCGACGCCGAAGGCAACTACACCCCCCGCACCATTGTCGATGACGACCTGGGCGAGGCGGATCTCGAACAGGCGATGGGCGACTCCATCATCGAGTTTGAAGATGGTGACGTGATTGAGGGGACGGTCGTAAAGATCGACCGCGACGAGGTGCTGCTGGACATCGGCTTCAAGTCCGAGGGCGTGATCCCGGCCCGTGAGCTGTCGATCCGCAACGATGTCCACCCCGAAGAGATCGTGTCGCTGGGCGACCATATAGAGGCGCTGGTCCTGCAGAAGGAAGACAAAGAAGGGCGCCTCGTCCTGTCGAAGAAGCGGGCCCAGTACGAGCGGGCCTGGACGACCAT
>Ga0302325_10029746_pt1 | contig 11281 bp, 12 predicted proteins | sample Palsa_T0_2_FD_201948 | JGI IMG/M metagenome (GOLD analysis project Ga0302325, IMG submission 201948) | Peat permafrost microbial communities from Stordalen Mire near Abisko, Sweden - Palsa_T0_2 | ecosystem: Environmental > Terrestrial > Soil > Palsa > Peat permafrost | place: Sweden: Abisko...
CCGGTACCAAGCCCGCTACTGGCACGCCGGGAGTACGCACGTAGCTCCGGCCACGTTCAGTACCAAGGCCGATGCACTGGCCTGGCTCTCTGCGGCCGAGACCGACATACACCGGGGCGCCTGGACCGCGCCTAAGGCTGGCAAGGTGACGCTGTCGGAGTACACCCACTCCTGGCTTTCGGGCCGCTCCGACCTTCGCCCCGTGACTCGCGCCAAGTACGAGCACATGCTCGAGCGCCACGTCCTGCCGACTCTCGGTGCTTACGGGCTGGCTGCCTTGAGCCCTTCCGCGGTGCGCTCGTGGTACATGGGCATGCGGGAGCGTTACATGACTACGGCAGATGACGCCTATCGCATGCTGCGGGCTGCCCTTATCACCGCCGTCAGCGACGGGCTCATCGTGAAGAGCCCCTGCCAGGTAAAGGGTGCCGGCAACGCTCGTTCTGCCGAACGGCCGGTGCTCTCGGTCGCGGAGTTCTCGGCAGCCGCCGACACGGTCCCGGACCGTTACCGGCTCGCGGTGCTCCTGTCCGCCTGGTGCCAATTGCGAAGAGGTGAGGTGCTAGGCCTCCAACGAAGGGACATTGACCTTCTGCACAGGACCATCCGGATTGAGCGCGCGCTGGTACGGCCCATGAGCGGACGGGTGATAGTCGGGCCGCCGAAGACAGCCGCCGGCGTCAGGACTCTCGCCGTCCCCTCCAACATGCTCCCGGCTTTGAGGGAGCACTTGGACCGGTTCGTGACGGCCGAGCCCGAAGCTTGGCTGTTCGCCGCCGACGATTGCGGTCCCGTGGACCCCAGCACCCTCGATCGTGCCTGGCAGCGGGCGAGAGGAGCGATCGGAAGGCCGGAGGTCTTCTTCCACGACCTTCGTCATTCCGGTCTCACCTGGGCGGCGGCCTCCGGTGCCTCGGTTGCCGAATTGATGCGGCGCGGCGGCCACGCCAACCCCAGGGCCGCGCTTCGCTATCAGCACGCCACTGAAGACCGGGATCGAGCGATCGCAGATGCGTTGGCCGACCTGGCGTCCAGCGCGGTGCTTCCAATGGATCGACCGGCCAAGCCGCCGACCGCTAAGCCGGGGACCAAAACGGGCTGAGTTCACCGTCCCTCATGTTCGCCCTCGCCCAACCCCCGATCCCAGACATGGGGGCTGCGCTAGCGCCCGCCGGCAACATGATGCAGGCGGCTGCAGTGTCCCGAACGCTGCTTAGTCTCCTCGGTGGTGGAACTATACCCTTATTGAGCAGGTTGTTTACTGCCAGCTGCTGCCACATCAGCCCACCAATTGCCGGGTCGTAATGGCACGGATTTGGCACGAGCTAGGTTCCAATTCTTTTCGTCGGCTGGTCGACCCTGACGCCGGAGAGCACCCTCGCCCGCCGCAGGCAACACTTTGCGAGTGGCGGCCCACCACATTTCGCTTCAAGATGTCCTCAACCTCACCGCGGCTGCCGCCCAAGCCATTGCTCGGTTTCATCCGCACGCAGCTTAGCCTGCACCTCGAGGTCGCAGGTCCGACGACGCATTCGACCAAGGTGGAGGGTTCGAAGCCCGGTAACCGACACCCATGGCGGCTGAAGCAGCGGACCAGAGGGCGACGGCCGGGTAGGACCTCGTGCATCAGGCGACTGTCCTTGTATAGCGCCGGACGGTACGGCGGCAGCATCCGAGGTGCTCGGCGACCTGGCCTACGGTCCAGCCGGCGGCTCGCAGCCGGCGGGCTTCATTGGCCTGCTCTGCAGTGACCTCGGCGCCAAAGTGCCGAGGCGCCCGGTTCGCCCCTTACTCCGAGGTTCCTTCTGTAACGAGGGGTCCGCTGAGATCGTCCGTTAGGCCCTTCAGATCCGAAACGTAGGTGAGGACCTTCTGCCACGCCTGCTCGCTCTGGCCCTGTATCTCTTTATACGTCCTTCGTTCAGGACCACCGAGCGGAGAGGCCTTGGCCACAAGATGAGCGGCCGCAAGGCGTTGGTCGACCTCTTTCGCCTTTCGGATCAGTCGCGCTCCCTCCTCGGCACCGTCGGTCTGGCCGGCCACGACGCCGCTCACGACTGGACCATACCCGAACTCAGCAGCCTTGCTAAGCGGCGATGCCCCGCCCGGCAGCGCCTCCGACCACCTGTCTCTCGGTAGTCCCGCCCTTGGCGCCGTAGCTCGGGAGCGTGTTCACCGTGTCCGAGAGGACCGCGCTGCGGGATTGGCTCATTGATCTTGCTCGCGCCGACGAGCACGTCACGAGCGCGGCTGTTCTCGGGTCTGGGGCGGATGGCCACGAGGACAGGTGGTCCGAAATCGACCTTGCCCTACGGTTGGCTCCTGGTCGGGACCCAAAGGTCATTGCTGACGCCCGGGCAGAACGGCTTGGCGAGCGAGTGCAGCCCGTGAGCCAGTTGGACATATGGTCACTGGGGGCTCTTTACCGCGTCTTCCTGCTCCCCGACACGTTGCAGGTGGACGTGTCGTTCTGGCCCGACGACCGGTTCGCGGCGCATGGCCCAAACCTCCGCCTTTTCTTTGGGGAAGCCAATGAGCCGGTCAGCACACCATCCGGATCGGCTGCTCGGGTGCTCGGGATGGCCTGGTTGTACGCCTTGCATCTCCGTTCAAGCATCGCCCGTGGCCGCGCCTGGCAGTCCGTCTACATGATCAACGGCGTCCGCGACCATGTCGTCGAGCTGGCTTGCCTTCGGTACGGCCTTCCGTCAGCGCAGGGCAGAGGGACCGACGAGCTTCCCTTTGATTTGAGATCAGCGCTCAAGGCGACGCTCCCGCAGACCACGGAAGACGGGGAGCCATCGCGCTGCTTTGGCGAGCTGGTGCCGCTGCTCGTCTCCGAAGCACACCATGTCGATCCGCAAGGCGCCCAAGAGCTTGCCGACGTGCCGGCCGAACTCGTCCGCACATCAGGTTCGAGTGCAGGCGACGACTTGTAGGCGGGTTCTGGTGCTTTCGCGATGCTGTAGCCCGCAAAGTCACGCTTCTTGGCGGCAATGACCGCCAATGGCGTAGCCCGCATAATCACCCTTTGGCCAGAGCATGTACACGTGGTCTTGGAAGAGTAACCAAAAGCGCTGCTGTTTCCGGCGACGCGGCAGCCGACCTGCGGGTCGGCCGGAAGGTTGGGACCGAGGCCGCCCGGGATAACCACGTGCGCCTTATCGTGGACCTCCAGCGAGAAACTCGTTTTGTCAATGGAACCGGTAACCGGAAAGCGGTTGTAGTAGACGCCGCGGACCTTGCACCGCGCGCGTTCGGTGCCGTTCAAGACGATGCCTCCGGGGTATTTCGACTCCTCGGTCCAAGTCCCAGTCAACAGGCCCGCACCGTTGAGGCGCTCGCGGTGGTCGTGTTCGTGGTCGAGTTTGCGAAGCGCGGCGTCGTGCTTCCGACGCTGCTGTCCCCGTGCTGGGTCAGAAAGACCCCGGCAAGAGTACTCCCCGACGTCAAGACGCCTACCGCGAGGTAGGGCCACACGTGTGTCACGTCTCTGGCCGTTCGGGTTCCGCTGCGCCGTGCTCGCGAAGCCATCCCTGGACCAGATCCGAGCAGGGTTTGCAAAAACCGCCGCACAGAAAACACTGGCTGATGTGGAGCCCGAAAGACCAAGTGGACTCGTCTCCCACCTCGCCGCAACGATCGCAGATCTGGTTCTCCACTGTTCCCGCAAGCGATCGCTGGTAGCTCATGGTGGTGTCCCACGGAGTGGTGGGCTTCGAGGTAATCCTCGGTGCGGTCAGCTAAGAGCAACGAGCTATGTCGGTCGCCTAGGGCCTCCGACACGCGCAGGCCGTTCAGGCTCTTCCTGCTCAGGTAAACCTTTCCGGTCATCGTACTGACTAACCGTGAAGAAAGTCTGTTCGGCGTTGACCCGCCACTGGTTCGAGGAACAATTTGACGACGGGGCCGCCGAAGGACCCAGGAGCATTGGGAACACGAACCGCTAGGAAGGCGTCCTCTTGCGACCACTGAGGCGGCCCCAGTACACCGAGCACCGCCACCTCTCGGATCTCCCGGTTGAGGAGGCCGGCTCCCCTCCCAAATGAGCGGATCCTGACCAGCCCCTCCCGTGGAGGCGCGAGAACTGTGGCATATAAATAGTCGCCGGTGACATCTGCCCGACTTGTGAACCGAATGTCCTCGCTTGTGAATGCGGAGGCCGTGCTGTCCACGAAGGACCCGGCCTTTGCTTTAGCCGGCCCTTCGCCAGCGATCAACCACGGACGGCTCCCAAAGATAGCTTCGCCATTGATTGCCAGCCACCTGCCAATGCCCTCGAGCAGCGATTGCTCCTCAGGCGCGATCGTGCCGTCCGGCTTTGGCCCTATATTCAGGAGAAGGTTGCCGTTTTTCGATACGGTGTCCACAAGCTCGGCAATGAGTTCCGCGACAGACTTATAATCGTGGTTACCTATCCAGCACCACGACGTCCGGGAGACGGACGTATCGCTCTGCCAAGGCTCGGAGCGCACCGCTGCAACAGTACCGCGCTCGACATCGTAAACAGCAGTTCCAGCCTCAAAGGCATCCCACTTGTAATTAATGGCGACCTGCACGCCCCACTCTACCGCGCGGTTGTAGTAGTAGCTCGCGAATAGCTTGAGATAAGGTTGGAATGCAGGCTGTTCGATCCACCAGTCAAACCAAAATATCTGAGGCCGGTATTTGTCGATGATCTCGACCGAGCGGAGCAGCCAATCTTGGAGATAAAGGTCGTTTGGCGCGGTCTCTTCCCGTTGGGCTGGCCCGTAGAAATCGAGGAACCGCGGGTCGAGAACATCCGAATCGAAGCGGGCCCCTCCGTTCATGAAAAACCAGTGTTCCGCCCGGTGGGACGAGGCGCCTCGGATGATCCAGGCACGGTCCATAGATGTCAATAGCTCACCGAAGACGTCCCGCTTCGGTCCCATCCGGGCAGCGCTCCATCGTGTTCGGCCCGAATCGTACATCGTAAACCCGTCGTGGTGCTCGGCGACCGGGACGGCGAATTGTGCGCCGGCACGACGGAACAGGACTGCCCATTCATCTGGGTCGAAGTTCTCCATCTGAAAGCTCGGGATGAAGTCCTTATAACCGAAGCTTGCTTGTGGCCCGTAGGTCTGCAAATGGTGCTGGAACTCTTCCGTCCCGTCCAGGTACATGTTGCGTGGGTACCACTCGTTTCGAAACGCCGGGACCGAGTAGAGGCCCCAATGAATGAACACGCCAAATTTCGCGTCACGGTACCAGCGTGGCACTTGATATTCGCGCAGAGAGTCCCAGCTGTCGCGGAACGGCCCCCGTCGAACTACCTCACGAACTACGTCAAGCGCGCCACCACTGCCGGAGATGTCGACCTGCTCTGGAAGCGATGGTACGTCAAGCGGGATAATACTTGGCATTGCTTGCCACAAGCCTTTCTGGCGTCACGTGGAACGGTGAACTACGAGGGTTGTTTACCACTGAAGCGAGAGATCGGGTTCGACCCTTCGAGGAGAAGACTGCGGACATCACCCTTTTGGTGTGACTTCTTACCCTTGCTATGGTAGATATGGAACGGTCGACGAAACGACCACTGCGGAGCGGGCCCGCTTTTGTACTCAGCAGACAACGCGAAGCTTGGTGGGAAACCTCCACCAGGGAACTGAACGTGCTGGTTTCACATATACCCTCCGCCTGTCTGGTTTGGGACGAGGCTGCCGTCGTGAGCGAGGACCAATGGGTACGCATAAGGTTGCCTTCGGGTTATATGGCCTCGTCGGAAAGACAAAGCTTTATATCGTGCCCCCGGTCGCAGATGAGCTCTCCGTCTTTGGTCCCCAGCTCCGCTGCCAGGACCGACGACCTGCGGGCCGGGTAGGGCCGTTGAGGCGTGGTCGGGTCCGCCTCGGGCAGCGTGAAATAGACGATGTACGCACGATCTCCATCGACGACGACGTCGCTGTGCAGGCCCGGGCCCACATCATCTTCACGACCGCTTTGGCTGGCACTGACGGTGTCTAGGATCCGGCCTGCCGGCCGCCAAAGGGACAGGTCGTCCGAGCGGTAGGCCAACTGTCCGTCCCACGAATCGACAACAAGCCAGTAATCGCTGCAGAACCGAAAGACGTTAGGGCCCTCATGACCGCCCGGTGTCCGCAGCGCTCGCCGAGGGTTATGCCATATCTCCAAGTCAGGGCTGTCGACCGACCAGGTGCTGTTGCCGTCGGCCTCATCCTTGTACCACAGGCGGTAACCCCCTCCTGGGTGGGGGTGCGCGGCGGCGTCGATCACACGGTCGCTGCTAAGGGCTAGGGGACCACAGTGGTCCCAGCTGACCAGGTCGTCGCTGATGTAGTGGTGGATGTGCCGGGCGTGCCCGGCCCACTGGTCGGGGACCCCTCGGATGTAGGAGACGAACATGTGGTAGCCACCACTGGCCCAGATGACTTCGGGCGCCCAGAACGTGTTCCTGCCGAACTCGTGGTCGAGATCGAGGACGCCCCGGTAACACCACGTGGCGCCGCCGTCATTGGAGGATGCAACGCCCACGTCGCTCCCATGGACCCACCCGACCCCCTTCGTCGGCACGGTTGCCCGCCGACTCGTGTAGAGCATCCACCAAGAGCCTTCCCGGCGGTTGCGGATCAGCACGGGATCGCTCGCCCCGTCGAACACTGGGTCGCGGTACAACGGGCTCATCGTCTGGACGTCCTCTCTGAAGATTGGTCGCTAGGTATTGGCAAAGCCTGAGAGAAGCCGCGGTCTAGCTTGGCAGCCCCCGACGGTGCGCTGCCTTCTCAGCCCCCTCAGACTGGAACAATTTTTCGGGAAAGACTTGCCATCAGGCACCGAATGTGTAACGCTACATGCTAGAGGTACTGGCCGGCAACATGGCCCGGGAGAATGCTTGCTCACCCGCTCGGGGAGCAAATACTGAACGAGGGGGACTGCGAAGCCCAAGTCCTTGGCGCGCTCTCTGAACAAGACGGCGCATGGACGGGAGCTGCGAGTTGTACGCGTTTTGACCGCGGAGAAGTTCAGCAAGAAGGGGTGGGTTGCGTTGACAAAACTGGGACGTTGTCGGGCGGGGAGCGCTTGTGAGCGTACGTCTGTCCGCCGCTTGCCTGATCATGTTCGGTCGTCGGAGATGATGAGGCCCTGGACCAAGACGGCCTCGAATTGTGAGGGCACCCATATGGCGAGCCATCGGGACGGCTACAGGTGACCCGGGTTACCGTAGAACCCGGCCGAGCGATTGGTCTCGTCAACCGCGACATTTTTGGCGGCTTCATCGAGCACCTGGGCCGGTGTATTTACGGCGGTATTTATGAAGAAGGCTCGGCCCTCAGTGACCAGCGGGGCATCAGGCTCGACACCCTGGCACTGCTCAAGGAGCTCCAGGTGAGCGTGCTGCGCTGGCCCGGGGGGAACTTCGCCTCGAACTACCACTGGCAGGACGGCGTTGGGCCCAAGGACGATCGCCCAGTGCGAAGCGACCTGGCGTGGGGTGGCGTAGAGACCAACCGGTTCGGCACCGAAGAGTTCATGGAGTACTGCTCCGCCCTAGGCACGCAACCTTACGTCTGCTTGAACATGGGTTCTGGGTCCCTCGAAGAGGCCCTGGCATGGGTCGAGTACTGCAACGGGGACCGGGCCACCTATTGGGGGCCGAACAACGCCGGCTGAACGGGCGTGACAAGCCTTACGGTGTCACGTGGTGGGGCCTTGGTAACGAGATGTACGGCGACTGGCAGGTGGGCTCGATGTCAGCGCGCGAGTACGTGCGAGAGGCCAGCAGGTGGGCCAGGGCTATAAAGTTGCTCGACCCGGGGGCCAAACTCGTTAGCTGCGGCCTGAGCGGCTGGGACGATTGGGACCGCGATGTGATCGACGGTATGGCCGGTCTCGTTGACCTCCACTCGCTGCATATCTATACGGGGTCAGACGACTACTGGACGAACGTGCTCCAAGTCCATCAAGCGGAACGGGCGATCGCTTGCGCCGCCGGGCTCATCCAGCGTGCCGCCTATGTGCAAAAGCTCCAACGGTGGCCGCGTATCGCTTATGACGAATGGAACGTCTGGTTTCGCACGAGCGACGGCGCCCTCGAGGAGCGCTACAGCATGGCCGACGCCCTCGCCGTCGGCACTTATCTGAACATATTCGTGCGGAACTGCGCGTGGGTCCAGATGGCCAACTTGGCCCAGTTGGTCAATGCCATCGCCCCGATCGTGACGACCAGCGGGACGGCGGTGGTGCAGCCGATCTTTTACCCTTTGATGCTGCACGCGGGCAATGCGTTGCCCCTCGCCGTCGACACCCATGTTTACGGGCCGACGGTGAAGGCTCCTTCCCCGCGCCCGGAAGACCGTTGGTCTCACCGCCTTGACGGTCTCGGCCCCTTCACCCTTGTTGACGCGGCGTCCACCGTGGACGAGGCTCGCGAGGCAATGAGCCCCACGATCGTAAACCGTGGCGAGGAAGAAGACAACCTCGAGGTAGAGCTGCGTGATGTTCATTTCGAGGGCGATGCCGTCGTGCAAACTCTCACGACCGCCGCTGGCTCCTCGGGGTCGTCAGTGCCCGGCGTGGAGAACGTAGTGCTTGAAAAGAGTACCGAGGAACCGGTCGGCCCCAGGCTACGCCTCAGGCTCCCGCCGAAGTCTTTCACTGCCGTGCAGGCGTGTCTAAAAGTCCCATAGGCCCCCTGTAGGGCCCCCATCTTTGCATCGTCCATATAGGCCCTTCGGTCTCCGAGGGGAGGAACACGGAAAACCATGACCTCGTCGACCCAGTCGACCTGGAGGCAGCCACGGAGCTCGTTAACGGCCACCGGAATGTCCTTTAGCTACCGGCGAAGTCCCTCACCATCGTGGAGGTTCCCTTCAGAAAATGGTGTTCGACCGTCGCACCAACCGGACATGGGATGTCTCGCCATCGATCCGGAGGTTTGCTTCAGGTGGGTACACCGCGCAAGCGGGCTACAAATACCGGGCTTTTACCCAAGTCACGATTAGGTAGGTAACAAAACACACCGCTCACTATATGAAAGGTTAGGCACAAGATGACAAGTGACACCACCAGCGGTAGGGGGTTGTCCCGCCGCACCTTCTTGGCTCAAGCGGCCGGCGGTGCTGCCCTGGCAGCTGTCGGCCCTTCGCTACTGAGGATGGGGACAGCCGCAGCCGCTCCCGTTCCAGCAGCTCAGGACGCCCCCTCCGGGACACTCACCTTCATGACCTGGGACACACCTGCGGTGATGCAGCCCGTCGTCGCAGCGTTCAACAAGCAATATCCCGGGGTGAACGTCGAGATGTCTTATACGCCTCCCGTCCCCCAGTACATCTCAACCCTCCAGGAGCGCCTGCTGGCCGGTACGGCAGCGGACGTGTTCATCTATACCGCTGAGAACAAGGCACAGTTGAACCAGGGCAACTTTGTCCGCAACCTGGCCGACCAGCCCTGGGTGAAGTACATGGCGACCAATAACCGCCAGTTCATGTCCACGCCCGAAGGCGTGTGGGGCCTGTCCCCCGCGTCCTGGGCGGGCGCCGTTATCTACAACAAGCAGCTCCTAGCCAAAGCCGGGCACAAGGCCTTGCCCGGCACTTGGGCGGGTTTCCTTGACCTCCTCTCAACTCTCAAGAGCATGAAGGTGACCCCCTATTACGATGCTGGCACACCGGGCACCGCGCTTGAGTCCCTCATCGGGACCTATTACCAGAACACCTTCAAAAAGAACGTCGATTCCGAGATATTCGCCGGGAAGCTCTCGTTCCTCCAGGCGTGGGAAGTGCCGTTGAGCCAGTACTCCCTGCTGTACGCCGAAGGCCTGGTCTCACCCGCTGTAATTGGACTGACAAGCACCGAAATGGACAGCGAGATGGCAATCGGGAAGCTCTTCGGGCTCGGGTCGGGCCCCTGGGACGTCGCCGCCATCCAGAAGGACAACCCATCGATCGAGCTGTTCATGGCGGCTACGCCCGGGCCCAAGGCCGGCCAACAGTACTGGTGCGGTGCGCCCAACGAGGGCTGGGCCGTAAATGCCAAAGCCCAGAACCCGACTGCCGCGCTGGCTTTCCTGTCCTTCCTTGCCAGCCCGACCGGCCTGAAGGCGTATACGACCTCGGCAGGGTCGATAAGCACCATGACAGACTACGTGTCGACCGTTAACCCGGCCATAACGGCCGCCTCGCAAGCGGCGCGAAACAGCGACTACTACTACAACGGGGTCTCATGGCCCTCGCAGTACGTGTCGCAACTCTCGACCGTGCTCACAGCCGAGCTACAGTCCATGTTCCAAGGTAAGGCCACGGTCAAGCAGGTCCTCGATGCGCTGGACGCAGAACTGAAGCGGCTCCTGAAATCATGAACCCTGCCCGCCCCCGAGCAGCCGGCACTTCTACGGGCCGCGCCCCCGCGGCCCCCGCCGGCAGCTCGTTGGCCACGGTCCCCCGGGACTCCCGTCTGGGACCGCGGCCGGGCGGCATGGGAGCTCGCCGGTTCTTCGACGTACTTGCCACCCAGGCCTTCCTGACACCCCTGTTGTTCGTCTTCCTCGCGCTCTTCGTGGTGCCCTTAGGCGCCTCGGTTTTCCTGAGTTTCACCAATTTCAACGGCTACTCGACCAACTTCCATTTCGTCGGCTTTTCCAACTATTCGTCGGTGCTCACCAACCCCCAGATCCTGGGTGGGTTGACTTTTACCGTCATGTATGCCGTAGCGACGACAGTGGCGGTCACGGTCCTCGCCATACCTCTTGCTGTCGTGTTCAACCGGCGGTTCTTCGGTCGCAACTTCGTCCGCGCCGCCCTGTTCTTTCCCGCCGTGCCGAGCCTGCTCGTGCTCGGGCTGGTCTGGGCCTACATCTTCGCACCCATCAGCTCCGGCGTCATCAACTCAGTGCTGCACACCCTGTTCGGGATGAACCCCGTGCTGTGGTTAGCCGAGGACCGCCTCGCCCAGCTGTCGGTCATCATAGTAGGTGTCTGGGCCCAGACCGGCTGGCACGCCGTGCTCTACCTGGCTTATCTCCAGTCGGTGCCACGTGACTACTACGACGCGGCCGTGGTAGATGGGGCATCGAGCCCGCAGCAGTTCTTCCGGATAACCCTTCCCCTGCTGGCCCCGGCCATGACCGTCAGCGTCGTACTGCTCATTACCGGCGGGCTACGCGTCTACGAGCTGCCGCTCTCCATGACCGGCGGAGGCGGGCCAGGGTACTCCACCTACACCGTCACCCAGAACATCTTGCTGTACGGAGTGTCTGATGGACAGTACGGGCCGGGCTCGGCGCTGAGCGTCCTGTTCCTGGTGC
>Ga0302325_10029747_pt1 | contig 11281 bp, 13 predicted proteins | sample Palsa_T0_2_FD_201948 | JGI IMG/M metagenome (GOLD analysis project Ga0302325, IMG submission 201948) | Peat permafrost microbial communities from Stordalen Mire near Abisko, Sweden - Palsa_T0_2 | ecosystem: Environmental > Terrestrial > Soil > Palsa > Peat permafrost | place: Sweden: Abisko...
AGTAGGAGTGCGCGCGCCCTGGCCGGGATCGAAGCGCTAGTGTTTCACCATGCGGATTTCAGTGCCGTTCTTTCTAAACTCCACTTTGTCCATGAGTTGGTTGATGAGAAAAATCCCGCGCCCATGATTGGAATAGATGTTTTCTCCGACCGTGCAACTGGGCGTGGCTTCAGGACTAAAGCCAGTGCCTGGATCTCGCACCACAATCAACACACTATGCTCTTCGTCACCGCTCACCAGGCACTCCACCGTCTTGGTGGGATCTTCTCTGGCGCCGTGAATCACCGCATTGGCCAGCGCCTCCTGCAGCGCTAACTCAATCGCATCCTCTTTGCCGTCCCCGCTTTTTATCTGGCGGACAACGGCCATCACTGCCTGCACCACGGGGTCCACCGCCTTGCGATCGGCGGACAGCGTTACCCGCAAAAGCAATTGCAATTTGTCCGGATCAAAATCTTTTTCGGGAAGAGGTTCCTCGGAAGAATCACCTGATGGCATGTTTGACTCGTTCTTGGCGAGCAGCCTCCGCTGTTCATCGATTCTAGCTGGTAACCCTCAGTACAACAAACTCGAACCGGCGGACGGACGAGAGCCCACCTCGAAACCGGCAGGGACAGCGCCAATCCGACATATTGTCGTTCATCGCCCCCCGTTTCTCCTGGCGGTGTTTCCTTCTGAAGGCGCAAGGGGCAGCGCTTTTGCTGCCTCGGCCCGCCCATGGGTCAAATGCTCCAACTGCCTTCTCCAGTCGAGTTCTTCGACAAAGCCGTGCGATTCCCGCCAGTTAGGCTGAACCTTGACGTAAAGCTCAAGAAAAACTTTCGTCTCCAACCTCCGCTCGATCTGCAAGCGGGCAGACGTACCAATCCGCTTCAGCATCTCTCCCTTTTTTCCAATCAGGATGCCTTTCTGGCCTTCGCGCTCGCAGTAAATCGTGGCGGAAATGCGCGTTAGCTTGGCCCCCTCCTCGAAACTGTCAACCACCACAGCGGTGGCGTATGGAAGTTCTTGCTCGGTTTCGACGAGCACGCGCTCGCGAACGATTTCCGCGGCCATGAAGCGCGCCGGCTGGTCCGTGATCTGGTCTTCTGGAAAATAGGGACGTCCGGCGGGCAAAGCCGCCGTGACCTGCTTCAGCAGGAGGTCGAGTCCATCCCGCTTCAACGCGGAAATTGGGATGATCTCGTGAAATTGGTGCAGTTTTTTGTACTCCTCAATCAGCGGCAACAGCTTGCCCTTGCCCCCTCGCAGCGCATCCACTTTATTCAGGATCAGGCAAACTTTCGTCGGCGAATGCTTCAGCATCTGTAGAGCGAACTCATCGCGTCGATCCAGCTTGCGCGTTGCATCCATGATCAGTAGGACAAGATCGCAGCCTTCGAGCGCTTCCCGCACTTCGACCATCATCTTGCGGCCCAGCGAGCTGTCTGGTTTGTGCACGCCGGGAGTATCGATCAAGACAATCTGCGCAGCGTCGCGGCCCTTACCCTTGGGCAGGTTGACGATGCCTTGGATTCGATTGCGCGTGGTTTGCGGCTTGGGCGAGATGATGGCGAGTTTTTCGCCCACGAGAGCATTGAGCAAGGTCGACTTGCCGGCGTTCGGACGGCCGAGAATGCAGACAAAACCGGAGCGGAAGGGCATAGATGCGGGCTTTAGCTTTCGGGCTCGGGCAAAATCCTAAAACTGAGACGCAACCGCCACAGTATGACAAGCCGACGCCCAGCGCCCACATTCCGACTATATCAGGCTATGGTCGCTTCTTCTTTCGCAGCGACGTATCGGCACGAGCTGCGGCGTGGGCCAGTTCGATCAGATCACCACGGAGGCGGCGATATCGGTATTGAAGCAGGAGAGCCATTGTCAGCTACAGCGCATGGTATTTGCCGGTGCTTTTTCCTAGCAGCTTTGCTGGAAGGAGCCGAGCTAGACGACGGAGACGCCGCGAATGCGCTGGAAGTGACGGGCGTTCAACGTCATCACCGCATAACCAAGATGTAGCGCGGTTACGCCGATCACCAGATCCTCGAATGCGAACTGGATGCCCTTGGCCTCCTGCTCACCTTCGATGCGTCCCACCATCCGTGCGATGTCGACGGTCACGGGATGTACGGGCACATCTCGGCACAGTCGCTCGATAAACTCCATGCGTCGCTCTGGATGCGCTTGTGTCGGGTGCGGTAAGCCCCCTGCACGAGTTCGGCGACCGTCCCACCGACAGGCCGACCTCGGTTTCTCCCTGACTGGTCTGCACCGGTTCGGAGATTTGCCGGACACTGTGACCTCTGCGCTCGGCAGCGATGATGACCCTGGAATCGAGAATGATTCCCACGCGGGCGGGTTCCACGCTTTGCGGTTTTTGACAATCTCTTCCACGTCGGCGGCGAAGTCGGGATCGAGGACCGGGGCCTTCCCGGTTTCTACCTCATGTACTTTCGCCAGGGCGATGCACTCGGAGAGCAAACGGCCACGCACCCGGCTCGGCGCGCGCCACCACGATCGGTTCGCGCCCCTCGATGACGATCTCAGCCCCGGCGCGTACCCGCGCCAGCACATCCGCAAAGTTGCTGGCGGCTTCCGCTTCCGAGATGTGGATGATGTTCTGCGCCACAGGCAGCACTATATCGCTCGGCAATAAACCATGGACAAGAACGTGGCGATCGGAAAACTATGCATTTCTAACATGCGAAACCGTGATGCAAAGAACCAAATGTTTATGCGGGTTCCAAGAAGCTTTTGAACACTGTTCCAACAAAACAGGAAGGCTAGCTTCTGCCTCCACGACAGAGATCCAGCGGCGGGTGAGAGAGCTGTATGGCGGCGAAAACCCTAGGCGGCATGAAAATCCGCAGGCGTAAACGGAACTCCTTCGCAAGCATTTTGGGGGCTCTCGAAATTGCGGAAACCTCTGTTTGCCGAAGCCCGAAAGCCGTAGCCGACGCCCGATTTATATCAGCTTCAACTGCCGCGGCTGCACCACGGTAATTCTCACGCGCTCCACCTTGCGGTCCGTCGAATCCAGAACCTCAAAGCGTAGGCCGTCGTCATCCACAGTTTCGCCGCGCTGCGGGATGTGCCCTGCGAGCTCACTGACCAAGCCCGCCACAGTGGCCGATTCCCTTCCTTCCGGTTTTGTCCCGAACAACTCGGCGAGGCGGTCCACATCCATTCCGCCGGAAACGATGTAAGACTGATCATTTTCCCGCAAGATCTCCGGTGTCTCATGCTCATCCCGAATTTCGCCCACGATCTCTTCCACCAAATCTTCGATCGTGACCAGGCCGGCCACGCCACCGTACTCATCGACCACGATCGCCATACGGATGTTGCTTTTCTGCATCTCCCGGAGAAGATCGCTGCCAAGCTTGCTCTCGGGCACGAAATAAACGTCGCGCCGCATCAGCGTTTCCAGAGTGCGCTTGGAAGCCTCAGTGTCTGGCACTTGCAATACATCCTGGGCGTAGACGATGCCTTTGATGTTGTGGATGCTTTCCACATACACCGGAACTCGCGAATAGTGCTTGCTGCGAAGCATTTCGATGAATCGTTCGACCGTGGTTTCCACCGGTACGGCAAACATCTCCGGACGCGGCTTCATGGCTTCGTGCACGGTTTTGCCGCCGAATTCCACGGCGGACTGAATCAGGTCGCGGTCCCCTTCCTGGATAATGCCTTCTTCCTGTCCCGCTTCGATCAACGCATCCACGGCTTCGGCCGCGCTTTCCGGCTGCTCGCCTGTGTTTTGGCGGGTGAGCGATACCACGGACTGCAGGAAACCGAGAACGATGGTCACGGGCAGCACCAGATAAATCAGGATTCGCAGAAGCCACGTCCATCGGATCAGCCAGGTGCCGTCGGTACGCGAGAAAAACACGAATGGCAGAAATTGGTTGAGGACAATGATGACCAGAATCAGGCTGACGGCGGCCTGCAGAATCTCATATATGGTCCAGCGCTGGTCAGCGAAGACCGCGAAGCCCACAAGCAAGGCGATGGTGGCCGTGGTCAACTGCTTGAGCACTGCCATGGAGAGCGAAGCTCGGGCGCGGCTCACGTGCAGGTTGGGCTCAACCTTCTGCTCGAAGCAGTCAATGTTGTCCTGAAATTCCCGCGACAGAAATTTGCCGATCTCCTGATAGACACGGTCCACGTAGGAGGCCAGCGCCACCAGACCCAGCAGCGGGATGAGCGCGAGTGCGACGCCCCAATTCATGCCGTTCTCCGCCTGGCGCGGGGCGCGCGATCACTGCGTTCCTCGCGGGTTGAAACCTTGCCGGCTCGCCTCTGTTCCCTCTCGATCAGCCCCGCCTCCAACTTCAGTTGTCGTCGCAACCGGCCCTCTCTGCGGGCCATCTCGCCATTATCGCGCTCGTGATCGAAGCCCGCCAGGTGCAGGATGCCGTGCAGCGCCAGAATCTTCACCTCGTCGGCAAGAGTGTGGCTCAGGCGCGCAGAGTTTTCCCGGGCGATGTCGGCAGAAATTGCCACGTCTCCGGCAACGCGCCTGGACTTGCTGCGTTCCAGTTGCGGCGACGGAAACGACAACACGTCGGTGGCCTTGTCCGCTCCCCGGAACCGCCGGTTGAGGGCGCGCAACTCGGGACTGTTCGTCACCAATACATTCACCGTGCCACGCAAATGGACCACTCGCCTCGCCCGCAACACAAAGCGTTCGAGCGTTGACGCGCTCAACCCCGCGATTCTTTTTCGGAAGATAACCAACTTGTTCCCAGCGCCCCTACTCAAACACCTCGAACACTACGCAAAATAAACAGGAGGGCCCGATTTCAGCCCTCCCACCATGACAAAGATTCTATTCCCCCAAAGCTCCTTTGGATCGATCGTTGGCGTTCGACCCCTCCGGGCTCTTCCCTTCGGCGTTCTTCCCGCCTGCCAGTAGCAGCATCTGCTGCTCGGCGACGAGCGCCTTGTGTTCGTCGTAGGCACGAATGATCCGCTGTACCAGGTGATGCCGCACCACATCGGACTCGTCGAAGTGAACGAACGTCAAACCTTCCACCCGCTTCAGGATGTCGATCGCTTCGAGCAACCCACTGCGGCGGGCGTTGGGCAAGTCGATCTGCGTGATGTCTCCGGTAATCACCGCTTTGGAGTTGAATCCGAGGCGGGTGACGAACATCTTCATCTGTTCCGAAGTCGTGTTCTGCGCTTCGTCGAGAATCACGAAAGAATCGTTCAAGGTGCGCCCGCGCATGAATGCAATCGGCGCGATCTCGATGACATTTTTCTCCAGATAGCGGTCCACCTTCTCCGGATCGAGCATGTCATAAAGCGCGTCATACAGCGGACGCAGGTAAGGATCGATCTTATCCTGCAACGTGCCCGGCAAAAAACCGAGACGTTCGCCCGCTTCCACCGCCGGACGCGCCAGGATGATGCGGTTTACCCGCTTGGCCAACAGTGCGGAAATCGCCATCGCCACGGCGAGATAGGTCTTGCCTGTGCCCGCCGGACCAACCCCGAATACCATGTCGTGTTTCTCGATCGCCTCGACATAGCGCCGCTGATTCACGCTCTTCGGTTGCACCATGCGCCGTCCCAGCGAACGTTGGCGGCCGGCATCGGCCAGTCCGCGCAGGGTGGCGCTTGCATCCGCCGTCAGAACCCGCAGCATGCCGTTGAGATCGCCGTTGTTAAAGCTGTATCCGGAGCGCTGCAGGCTTTCGTAATCGGCAAACACCTGCTCGGCGCGAGCCACGTCGCGCGCCGCGCCCTCCAGTTCAATGGCGTTCGACCGCAGGTCAATGGTGACGTTCAGGCCATCTTCCAGCACGCGCACATTCTCGTCGCGCGTGCCAAACAAAGTCTCGATGTTGGGACTAATCCCGATGCTTTTCTTCATTCAATCTCTTTGACGAACCATGTAGGCATGCGTCTGGAAACAGTTACACCTCAGCCACTTCACAGACAAAACAGGATTATGCTTGGAGACGGGACCAGCCGGGATGTTCATGCCCAGAGGGCAAGTCACTACCATTGAGTAAAGCGTACCCCGCGGCGGGGTGGGAGTCAATGGCCGGCAAACCAAAGAAGGTTAACCGTTTGACCGGCTGAGACTTAGTCTCGTAGAATAACGTATTCGGTACCCACCGGAATATCTCTCTGTATACACAAAGGGCAACGAAGCAATATGGCTAATCATTTTTCGGCGCTTAAACGCGCCCGTCAGACCGAGAAGCGCACGGCTACCAATCGCGCCAACACCTCCCGCCTGCGCACCGCTCTGCGTACGCTGCGCGAGACCATCGAGAAGGGCGACAAGCAAGCCGCCGAACAGACCTACCGCCAGACGGTTTCCGCACTCGACAAGGCGATCCAGAAGGGCTCGCTGCACGGCAATACGGCCGCGCGTTACAAGTCCCGCCTGGGCGCTCGCGTCAATGCGATGAAGTAGGCGCGATTCGCCCTTGGCCTTTGGCTCTTACCCTTTCGAACAACGGAGGAGGGAAAAGCCGAGCGAGTCGGAAGTGCTCTCTTCACAGCTACTCTTTAAAAGTCACACCGGCAATTGTTCCTGCATCCATCTCGGAGTTTCGAACTTCGGTTCGGTGCTCAAATCCATCACGAGACGCTCCAGAACGATCCGCTTGCTTACGGGATTCGATCGCAAAGCAAGGTCAGCCTTGGCCACCAGGCGAATCGCGCGCGTGAGTTCGCGGCGCGATTTGTAGCGGCGGGCCTGCTTGATGATGTCATCGGCGGCGAATGGAGGCACGCGGAAACCCTGCCACAGCGCGGCCCACAACATGCGCTGGTCGCGCACGTTGCGTTCGAAAATCACCAGCATCTGGCGGAAGGTTTTCGCCAACATGAAGATGTGTCCGATAGCGGCCTCCTCGCCATCGCCCGAAGACAGGATCGCATCCAGCACCTCGAGCGCGCGCACGCGATCTTTCGCAGAGATGGCGTCGGTCAACTCATAGAGCGAACGCTGCTTGGCCGCCAGAACCATCGTCTCTACGTCAACGAGCGTGATGTGGCTCCGAGCGCCGACGTAGAGCATGAGTTTCTCCAGTTCATTGGAAATCATCATCATGTCAGCGCCCAGCGCGTCGACGAGTTCGCGTGCGCCGTCGGGATCGATCTTCACTGCGCGGCGGGTGCAATAATCGGAAATCCAGCGCGCAGCTTCGCCTTCCTCCACTCGCCCCAGTTCGACGATGCCGCAGTACCGGCCCATGGTCTCGCGGATGCGCTGGTATCGTTCCTTATCCTGCATGTCCATGCGGCGGACGTCCGCGGGAATGCTGATATGGTCGGCGACGAACACCACCAGCGCGTCGGGATTCGGATTCTTGCAGTAGCCTTCGATGGCGGCGAGTTTTTCGTCATGCGAGCCACGCCCAAAAAGACTCTTCACGCCGCGCACAAAAAAGACCTGGAACGGCGCCACCAGGGAGGGTGTGCGAGCGCGGTCGAGAACTTCAGCGAGGTCGTTTTCCGCCAGGTCGAACTCGAACCGGCTGAAGTCGCGCAGACCAGCCGGAACCAGGTGCTCGAGGATGGCGTCACGAAAGCGCTTGCGGAAGAACGCTTCGTCCCCAACAAATACGTAGGCCGGACGCAGCTTGCGCGACTCGAGTTCGCTGACAAATCGATCCGCCTGGGCGAAGGCCCGCATCAGAAGTTCTCCTGACAATGATAACGCCTCACAGCACCCCGTCTTTGGCCAACGACGCACGACCAGCAAATCACGGCCATTTGAAACGCTAGCATCTAAAAGCCCTCCAGAATGTTGGAGACCAAGGTACGGGCAAAATCCCGAGAGAGCCGCCGGAACGCAGGCGAGTCTTCCTCGAAAAAACTGACCAGGTCCTGCGAAACTTCATACTGCTCGCGAAACAGATAGGAAGGATTCTGGTAGAGCACCTGGCCCTGCCGGTCTGTCAGTGACACCCTCATGCTCACCACCACCAAGACGCTGGCGGCCTGTCCCGTCGTGGTGTTGTAGGTGAGCGGCGTCGAAGAGGCTGAGACTACGGTGCCGCGCAGCGTGGCATCGGCCGCTTCGCCGGGACTATTCAGAATCTGATAGTGGGTGCGCGTCGTAAACTCGCGTACCACCGACGAAGTCAGCAACTGTTCAATGCGGTAAGTGCTGGTCTCGTTTACAAACGCAGGAACGGCAATGGTCTTGACGTTTTCGGGAAGCTGCACAGCGTGGCCGGCCGTGTGATATCCGCAGCCAGTGCTGGCCACCGTCCAGGTCAGGAAGATCGATACCAGCCAGACGGCCTGGCGGGCCTTCATTGGATTTTTCCCAGGGGACGGGTCGCGATCATGCTCTCGGCGCATTCCACCGCGGTCATGGCCGCGATGCGCAGGTTGTCGGCCGCGGCCCACAGCCAGATCCCGTTCGGCCGGACCGCTTCGCTCTTGAGCGAAACCAGAATGTTGGCCTGACCCGCCGTGTTCACGTTGCTTGGCTGCGAGTCGTCTTCCGCTCGCGCCAGCGTTACGTGATCTCCATCCAGGGCCTGCGACAATTGTTCGTGATCGACGGCGTGCTCCATCTCCAAGAAGATGGCCAGGGCATGACCATGAAAAACCGGAGGCTGGAGCAGCATCAGCGCGGGCTGAGGCGCGTCCGTTCCAACGATCTTCAGGTAATGGCGGCGCACGCGTGCTTCGAGCGACTCAAGTGAGAGCTGTGATTTCTGCCCGTAGCGCGCAAGCATGTTGAACGCCACCTGCTCATCGAACACATCCTTCGGCAGCGGCTGGAACGACAGCAAATTAACGGTTTGCTGGTGCAACTCGTCCATGCCTTTCTGTCCCTGCTCGGACGCCGGTTCGAAAACCGTCGCCACCGCGCTACGGATGGCGCCCGCCTTGCGCGCCCGCAGCAGCAGCAAAGCCAGAGTCACGGCCGCGGGATGAGCCACAATGCAGGGGGCCGGCTGGAGCTCTGGTTGCCACATCTCTCCACGCTCACGCTCCATCCAGACAGAGCGGACGCTGGCGCCAGCTTCTTCATCCAACGCACCGGAAAGATCAATGATCGCGCTGCCGGCATCGCGGGCGCGTTTCCAGTTCTGGCGGGTACACTTCGCGTCGGCGGCAAAGAAGGTGAAATCCACGTGCGTAAACTGCTCTGCGCGCACGCTCTGGATGAAGTTGAGTTCGTCGCCCGTCGCTTCGAGCTGGCCGATCGACTCGTCATCGTCAAGCAGGCGAACATCGACCGCGGGGAAGTTGCGCTCATTGAGCATTTCAGCGACTTCTTTCCCTTGGAGCGTGGCCGCACCCACGATGGCCACGCGGTAGAGCTGTCCGCGCGCAGAAGTGGAAAGGGACGGTGCCGCGATTTTGGACGGCGTACTCATGAAGTCTGTGAAGCCTCCTTGTAGGCGGGCGGCGGAGGTTGGTTCCGGCGGCGGAATATCCATTGCAAACGCCAGAACACTCCGGACAAGGTATAGAGCAGCGCCACTCCGAACAGCACCGGCTTGGAAAAGAACCAGATGCCAGCGAAGAGCGCCCCAAAAAGAATAATCAAACGGAAGGGATGGCGCGAGCGGAAATCAATGTCTTTGAAGCTGTAGAAGCGCCAGGTGCTCACCATCAGGTAACCCACGGCGGCCACCATCGCCAGCCAGGTCATCGCCGTGTACCAGGATTCGAGCGGAACGCCTGACTGAAAATGAACCACGGCAGCGACGACCCCCGCGCCGGCTGGAATGGGCATGCCGACGAAGTACTTCTTCCCCGGCCGTCCCGGATTCGACGGCTGCGGGTTGGTTGTGATGTTGAAACGCGCCAGGCGGCTGGCTCCGGCCATTAGAAACAGAAAGGCGGCAATTGCCCCCAATTGGGTGATCTTGATGTTCCAATTCCACTCGGTGAGCGCAACCGGCGGCATCAGATGAAATCCCCACGTCCAGGCCAGCATCGCCGGAGCCACTCCAAACGTGATCACATCCGCCAGGGAATCGAGTTCCTTGCCAAATTCGCTGCTGGTTCCGGTCATACGCGCCACGCGCCCATCGAGGCCGTCGAACAACACAGCAAACCCAATCGCCTTAGCGGCGTTGTCCAAATGCCAGTAATTTAAGGCATTGGCGTGGACAACCTCCAGGATGGCGTAGAAGCCGGCCGCCATATTGCCGGTGGTAAACAGCGACGGCAGAATGTACATCCCCTTGCGCATGCGGCGTGGACGCCGCTCGTCCTGATTCGGTCTTGGAGTCGGAAGATCCATCAGCGCACTCCTTCGCTGGTGGAATAATTCCCCGCACTTGCCAATTCGCCTTTCGGCTGCAGGTAAGCCAGGACGCTTGCTCCGCCCCGAACCCGGTCTCCGACTTTCACTTGCAAAACGGCGGAAGCATCGAATAAGACGTCCACGCGAGAACCGAACTTAATCAGTCCTACGCGCTGGCCGCGCTCCAGTCGGTCGCCCACCTTCGGATGGAAGACGATCCTTCGCGCCAGCAATCCGGCGATCTGCTTGAAGACGACCACCTGGCCGTCGCCCTCCACGCGGACAATATTCTGCTCGTTCTGCTCCGCCGAAGCTTGATTCATGGCGTTCAGAAACTTCCCGCGCTGATAGCGCACTTCACGCACGACTCCCGCAATTGGTGAACGGTTCACGTGCACGTCGAAAACACTCAAGAAGATGCTGATACGGGCCTGCTTCTCCCCACCCGTCGCTACGAATGAGACATCCGTAACCTTCCCATCCCCCGGCGACACCAGGGCGCCCGCGGCATCCGGGATGGCTCGCTCCGGGTCGCGAAAGAACCAGAGGAAGAACAGCGCAAGCAACAGCGGCACCAGAGCCCAGGCAGGCTGTTCCACCCAGCCCACCACAACTGCGGCCGCAATCAAAGCAAGCGCGTAAAGGTAGCCGTCACGAACCATGGGAACAGAGTCTCATTATAGAGCAGAGGCGGGAGGCTCTGGCTCTACGTCGGATTCGAAGTGTGTGTAAGCCCAAGTAAAGAAAAGGGGCCGAGGAGCGCCCGTGGGTAGGTACAAAACGCCTCTAGCAGCGATGGCTGCCTTCAAATGGCCAGAAATTATGCTACGTGAGTTCCGTACTGCTGCCGATACTGCCGCTCGATCGATTGCATCTGGTCTTTGAGCCGCAGCTTCAGCTTCTTGAGCCGAACTTCCTCAAGCTTTTCATCTTCGCTGAGATAACGTTTTTGGGTAAGAGAATCAAGACGAGTGGAATACTGCATATGCTCCTGAGCCAGCCTGCGGAACTCATCATGGCTGGTCAGGAGAGTGTCTTTCGGAGTCAGCATCCTGC
>Ga0302325_10029748_pt1 | contig 11281 bp, 7 predicted proteins | sample Palsa_T0_2_FD_201948 | JGI IMG/M metagenome (GOLD analysis project Ga0302325, IMG submission 201948) | Peat permafrost microbial communities from Stordalen Mire near Abisko, Sweden - Palsa_T0_2 | ecosystem: Environmental > Terrestrial > Soil > Palsa > Peat permafrost | place: Sweden: Abisko...
CGCGGGCAACCGCCGGGTGCTGCTCGGTGACGAGTTCGCGGCCACCTTCAAGGGCACCCAGTGGGGACGGGGCGCGATCGGCACCGCCGAGTGGACCGGGGTCCGGCTGCGCGACCTGCTTGAGCCAGCCGGCCTGGCGCCGGGCGCGCGCGAGGTGATGCCCGAGTCGCTCGACGCGATCCGGGCCCGCCGGCCGATGCCGCTGGCCAAGGCGAGGGCCGATGACACCATCGTCGCGCTGGCCATGAACGGGGATATCCTGCCCGCTGACCATGGATTTCCCGCCCGGATGGTGGTGTCCGGCTGGCTCGGGGCGGCCAGCATCAAGTGGCTCGACCGGATCGAGGTCAGCCAGCGGCACCTGTACGTGCCCTGGAACACCGAGGACTATGTGCTGATCGGTCCCGGCTTTGCGTCCGACGGCCCGGCTCGCGGCCCGGCGATCACCGCCCAGCCGCTGTCGGTGCTGACCGAACTGCCCTGGCCGGCCCGGCTCCGGGCGGAGCGGCAGATGATCCGCGGCCGCGCGTTCGCCGGGGAGGTCGCGATCGCGGCGGTCGAGTACCGGGTCGACGACGGGCCCTGGCGGCCCGCCGATCTGCGCTCCCCCGAGATACCGGGCGCCTGGGTGCGGTGGCAGTTCCCCTGGGCCCCCGAACCGGGCGACTACGTCCTGCGGGTCCGGGCGACCGACGAGCGGGGCCGCACCCAGCCGGACGCGTCGGAGTGGAACGAGCTCGGGTACCTCCAGCGCTCGGTGCTGTCGCACCCCGTGCAGGTCGAGGGACTGACCTAGCAGGCGCGGTACATCAGCCGAAGAGCGTTATCGACGTCCTCGTAGGCGCTCTTGATCGATCCGCGTCCCGTTACCCAGCTCCGCAGCGAGTTGTAGAGCACCGCTTGCAACGTCACCAGCACGGCCCTTCTGTCGCCCTCGATGGGCCCGTCGAAGGCGGCGGCGACGATCTCTTCGAACTGGACGCTGAGCGACTCGTAGACCTCGGCCGCGTAGGAGTCGTTCGTCGTCTGGAGGGCCATCAGCACGCGGAAGAACTGCGGCTGGACCTGGAACGCCTTGATCGTGCGGTGGAAGACCTCGCGCAGCCGGTCCTGCTCCGGTGCCTCCGCGAGCGCGCTCTTCTCCAGACGCACCTTCATGGCATGCTGCCACTCATAGAACGCGGCCGCGAACAGGTGCTCCTTGGATGAGAAGTACCGGTAGACCGTCCCCAGGGCAACGTTGGCGTCCCGGGCGACCTCCGAGATCTTCACGCTCTCGTGGTCACTGCCCGCCAGCGCCTTGAGCGCCGCGCGCACAATACGCTCCCGGCGCTCCCGTAGGTCGCGGCGGAGTTCCTCAGGAGGCGGGGGCCCAGCAGCCCGTAGCATCCGTCTCCTCCCGCTGGTCTTCTACCGCACGGCGTAGCGCCGTGGCCTGGGGGCATTCTAACAGCGGGAACGAGAATTAGATTCTCATACCTGGCCAGCAGCAGGGGCGAACCGGTTCAGCTGGCCGGCCGGCGGACCGACAGGTACTTGCCGTTGTCGTGCATCACCGCACGGCACTGCTCGGGGGTGTAGTTGAAGTTTTCCAGGTCCTTGATGTAGCTGCGCGGCTCGGCCAGGCCTTCGACGTGCGGGTAGTCCGAGCCCATGAGGATGTGATCCTGGCCGAGCAGGCCCAGCAGGCTGGCCAGCTCGTCCTCGTAAAACGGCGAGACCCAGACGTGCCGTTTGAACGTCTCCCGCGGGTCCTCGGGGAACAGGTGCGGCACCTGGCCGAACGTCTTGGTCAGCTTCTCGAACAGGTGGAACACCCAGGCCGTGCCGGCCTCGATCGAGGCCGTCCGCAGGTTCGGGAACCGATGGAACAGGCCCAGGGCGAGGTGGCTGGCGAACGTATCGTGCAGCGCGTCGCTCGAGACCAGGCTGCGGAAGGCGCTGGCCCGGAAGGCCTCGGTGAAGTCGCTCTCACCCCAGGCGCCGAGGTACTTGGTGTAGGCGGTTTCGCCCCCGTGGTAGAGGACGGTGATTCCCGAGTCGCTGGCGAGCCGCCAGAACCCGTCGAACATCGGGTCGGCTGGCGCCCGCGAGCCCCGCTCGGTCATGACCGGGCCGCCGACCATCACCACGAACCGGGCGTCGTGCTCGAGCGCCCACTGCAGTTCGCTCACCGCGTTGGCGGGATCGGACAGCGTGATGTAAGGGGCGGCGAAGATACGCTCCTGGTAGGCGAAGCCCCAGTCCTCTTCCAGCCACCGGTTGAACGCACGGAAGGCCGCGGTCAGGGCCGGGAGGTCGGCAATGAGCGCCTGCTCCATGCCGACGCCCAGCGTCGGCAGGAAGATGGCGGCTGCCACGCCCTGCGCGTCCATCACGGCGAGGCGAGCGTCACGGTCACGGTACTCCGCGCGAATGGGCTCGAGGTCGCCGAACAGCTTCGACGGGTCGGCGCTTCTGGGGTTGCGCCCGCGGAAGTACTCGTCCATCACCCCCGGAGCGGCGACCGGGTCGAAGGTCGGGTTGGGGATGAACTTGTTGATCCTGCCGCCGACGAGCAGGCGCTGCCGCCCGTTGAGCGTGACCCACTGCATCGCGCGCTTGCGGTATTCCGGCTCAAGGTGACGCGTGAACGCGTCCAGCGCCTCGTAGTAGTGGTTGTCGCAGTCGAACATGGGAAACGACAGTTCGGCCATGGCTAACGCCTCCGACGCGATCATCAGGGTCACTGTCCATCTGTTATCAATCTAGATTGGGATTTCAGTTCGTGCAAGCAAAGGCCCGACCTCCGCTGCTCACGGTCAGCCGTGGGAGTGGTCCTTGACGATCCTCGGCGACTTAGCCGAAACTGGGGTCTAGTTCGCAGAAGTTGGCCAGGTCCGGCGAGACTGACCAAGAGGCGAGACCGTGACAGAATCCAAAGACGGATCTTCCGCGCACCTGCGCTGGGCGGGGGCGGAAGTGATCGCGGCTGAGACCCGGCACGCCCTGCTCGGACCCGACGGCCCCTTTGAGCTGACGACCGAGCCGGTACTCGGATGCCCGCATACCGTCTTCGCCCGGCGGCCGAAGACGTTGCGCGAAACATTGAATCGGCACAGCGCCGACTACCGTGACCTTGTCTTCCTGGCCTCGCCCGACCGCACCTGGACGTTCCGCGACGCGCTGTCGCAGATCGATGCGCTGGGGGTCCTGCTGGCCGAGCGGTACCAGGTCAAGGCGGGCGACCGGGTTGCGATCGTGGCGGCCAACTCGGCCGAGTACGCGCTGCTGATGTGGGCTACCGTGACCCTGGGGGCGATTGTCACCAGCCTCAACGGATGGTGGGCGGGACCTGAGCTGCAGGCCGGTATCGAGTTGACCGGCCCGGTCCTGATCGCCGGGGACGAACGGCGGCTGGCCCGGTTCGATCACCACTCGGGGCCGGCGCAGCTGCCGGTAAGGCTGATTGACGCGCTGGTGGCCGAATCTGAGTCCTACCGGGGGCAGGTCCCCGCCCCGCCTGACATCACCGAGGACTCCCCGGCGGTGATCCTCTTTACCAGCGGCACCACCGGCCGCCCCAAGGGCGCAACCCTCTCGCACCGCAACATCATCAACTTCGGGATGGTGCAGATGCTGAGCGGGGCGCTCAGCGCGGCCGCGGTCCCGGGCGCAGGCGACACCGCCCCGGCTCAGCCGCCCGCGCAGACAATCTCCATCCTGACCAGCCCCATGTTTCACATCTCGGGCCTCGTCGGCGTGTTCATCACGGGCGCGTTCGCCCATGCCAAGCTGGTCTTCGCCCGGCCCGGCGCCTGGGACCCGGCGGCCTACCTCGCGCTGACCACGGAGCACTCGGTGACGGCCTGGAGCGGTGTGCCGACCCAGTTCTGGCGTATCCTGCGCCATCCGGAGCTGGCCTCCTACGACGTCAGCTCCCTGGTCAGCGTGGGCTCGGGCGGGGCCACCTTCCCGCCCCAGCTGGTGCGCGACCTGCACGCGCGCTTCCCGAAGGTCCGGCTGGGCAGCGGCTACGGCATGAGCGAGAGCACCGGGCTCGGCACGATCACCGGCGGGGACCTGTTCATCAGCGTTCCCGACAGCGCCGGGCCCGCTCAGCCGACCGTGGAAGTGCAGATCCGCGACGAGTTCGGCGCCGTGCTCGGCGCGGGCGACGTCGGGCAGATCCACCTGCGAACGCCGTCGATCTTCCTGGGTTACTGGGAGGATCCGTCCGCGACCGCCGCCGTGCTCGACGAGGAACGGTGGTACGCCACCGGCGACTACGGCTGCATCTCCAACGGGCTGCTCTACCTGCAGAGCCGGCGGCGGGACCTGATTCTGCGCGGCGGCGAGAACATTTACCCGGTCGAGATCGAGAACCGGCTGCTCGAGCACGCCCAGATCGACGACGCGGCCGTGATCGGGGTCGACCACCCGGAGCTCGGTTCGGAGCCGAAGGCGTTCATCGTGCGCTCCCCCGGCGCTCAGCTCAGCTCGGCCGAGGTGCGCGACTGGTGCGCGCTCGCGCTGGCCAGGTACAAGGTTCCGGCCGAGGTTGAGTTCGTGCCCGCCCTCCCCTACAACGCGGCCGGCAAGCTGCTCAAGCAGGAACTAGAACGCCTCGAGCACAAGCGGCGGCTGAACTCGGCCGCGCCGCGGCGGCAGCCGTCCGCAGGGCGGTGAACAACCCTCAGCTCCTCGGCAGGCCCAGGACTTGCTCGCCGATCACGTTGAGCTGGATCTCCAGCGTTCCGCCACCGATCAGGGTCGGCGGAAGGGACAGGTAAGCCTGGCTGGCGTCGCCGGCGCTGGCGTCAAGCGCGGCCGCCTCCGGTCCCTGCCAGTCGAACACCAGGCGCCGCAGAGCGGCGTCGTTCCAGGCCGACACGACCTTCAGCACACTCGACTCGCCGCCCGGGCGGAGCCCTTCGATCTGGCGCAGCAGCGAACGCTGGCTGAGGGCCCCGAAGGCGTTGATGTCCGCCGTCACCGCCCCGCAGTCGCGTAGCTTCGCCTCGTCCGCGACCAGGCCGAACCGGCTCAGGTAGCCGGCCGGCCGCTCTCGTCGCCGACTGGATCCGGTGGCGATGTTGACCCGCTCGTTCCCGAGGGTCGTACGGGCCAGCCGCCAGCCCTCCCCCGGCGGGCCGACCAGCAGCCCGGTCGGCACCAGCACGTCATTGAGGAACACCTCGTTGAACAGGTAGCCGCCGTTGGCCTCGCGCAGCGGGCGAACCTCGATCCCGGGCGAGCGCATGTCGACCAGGAAGTAGCTCAGCCCGCGGTGCTTGGGCGCCTCCGGATCGGTCCTGGCCAGGCAGATCGCCCAGTCGGCGGCCTGCGCGTTCGATGTCCACACCTTCTGGCCGTTGAGTACCCACCCGTCGGCGGTCCGCTCCGCGCGGGTGCGCAGCGAGGCGAGGTCCGAGCCGGCCCCGGGCTCGCTGAACAGCTGGCACCACTCGATTTCGCCGCGCAGGGACGGCCCTACGAATCGCCGCCGCTGCTCGTCGGAGCCGTGCGCGAGGATGGTGGGAACGGCCCATTGGCCGATGATCATGGTGGGCTGGGCGAGCCCCAGCCGGGCGAATTCCTGGGCGACGACTATCTGCTCCACTGGGCTCGCGTCGCGGCCGTAGGGGCGCGGGTAGCTCGGCGCCACCAGCCCTCGGTCGGCCAGGAATACCCGTCGGCTGGCATCTTCCAGCGCGGCCGCCTCGGACAGCAGCGCCGCGACCTCGGACCGGAAGCCGGCCGGCTCGCCGTCAAGCACCAGCATGTGCTCACGCTCGACGGCCTGGGCGAGGCGGCCCAGGTCGAGCTCCCGCTCGGCCCGCGGGCCCTGAAGTGACTGCAACGCCATCGCCCGCCGCCAGTACAGGTGGACGTCATGCTCCCAGGTGTAGCCGATGCCGCCGAGCAGCGTCACCGTCTCCAAGGCGAGGTCCACCGCCCCGGGCGCGCAGACCACGGCCGCGGTCGCCGCGGCCAGTCGGAACTGCGCCGGCTCGTCGGCGTCGGCCGCGGCGGCGTCCCACGCGGCGGCCGCGATGAGCTCGGCCCGGGCGTAGAGCCGGGCGCACTTGTGCTTGATCGCCTGGAACTCGCCGATCGTGCGGCCGAACTGCTCCCGCACCTTGACGTACTCCAGCCCGGTCCGCTGACACCACCGCGCCAGGCCGGACGCCTCGGCCGCCAGCAGCGCCGCGACGACGGCCCTGAGCGTGGCCGAATCCACCTGCAGCCAGTGCTCGGCGGGCACGCGCAGGCCGTCCAGCCGCACCCGGGCGATGTCCCGCGTGAGGTCGACGCCGCGCAGCGCGCTCACCGCGGCCGCAGCCAGCTGCTCTGAGGGCAAGACGAACCATCTGGCCGTACCGCCCTCGTCGCGGGCGCCGAGGACCAGCGTCTGCGCGGCGGCCGCACCGAGGATCGGACTGCTCGACCCGGTGACCGTCATGCAGTCTCCGTTCACGGTCGCCGTGAGTCCGTCACCCGTCGTCGCGGTGGCCGCGGTCGCGCCCGCGACGAACGCTGGCAGCAGCGCGTCGCGAATCGCCTGTGATCCGTAGCGGTCGATGATCGTGCTGGTCAGCAGCGTCGGCAGGAGCGGCCCGGGGACCAGCTGGGCCGCCGTCTCCTCAACCAGCGTGGCCAGCTCGACCAGCCCGGCCCCGTCGCCGCCATGCGACGGCGGCAGGTGCAGGCCGAGCAGGCCCTGCTCGGCGAACGCCGTCCATAGGGCCGGGCGGCGGCCAGCCGCGTAGTCGTCCAGGCGGGCCCGGGTCTGCCTCGTGTCGCAGTGCCGGGCGCAGACCTTGGCGACTGCCTCGGCCAGCGCGAGCTGGTCATCGGTGAGCGCGATCGGCATAGCGGCCGCCGTCAGCCTTCGATTTTCAGCACGCGGGCCGCGTTCTGGTAGAGGAACTTGGGCCAGACCTCGTCCCGGAACGGCACGGTCGGCAGGTCACCGAAGATCCGTTCCAGCGACAGCCCCATCGGGAAGTAGCCGCCGTAGATGATCTTGTCCGCCCCGCGGGAGTTCGCGTACTTGATGACCGCCTCCGGGTAGTACTTCGGGGCGAACGCAGAGGTCGAGTAGTACAGGTTCGGCCACTTGAGCATCAGCTTGCACGCCAGCTCCTCCCACGGTTCACACCCGTGGCGGGTGATGAAGACGAGCTCAGGAAAGTCGTACATCACGGTGTCGATCCTGGCCACCTCCTGCGGCGCGTACTTGAGCCGCGGACCCGGGACGCCGGCGCAGACGAAGATCGGGATGCCAAGGTCGACGCACGTCTGGTAAACCGGGTACATCTTCGGGTCGTCGATCGCCACCTGCGGGAAGGTCCCGGCCGGGAAGACCGAGGTGGCCCGAATGCCGTGCTCCTCGTACTCCTGCCTGATCGCCCGCACGCTGCCCGAGACATCGTTCGGGTCGGTCACCGCGCCCGACGCGACGAACCGGTCGGGATGCCGCTTGAGTGCCAGTTTCGAGGTGGGGTCGGACACGCCGATCAGGGCCTTGGTGATGTTGAAGCGGTCCATCTCGTGCAGGGTCACCGCTACCGGGTCCGAGGTCGGCAGGTCCTTGGGCACGTTCTTGAACATGTACTCGGCCGGGAACTGCATCTCCTCCAGCGAGCCCCTGTCGCGCGTCTGCCGCCGGATGAAGTCGTACTGCTCGAACCCCTCGTGCGGGAACCCGATCATCGTGTCGAACACCGGCAAACCAGCTGGCATCGGCATGCCCGAAGCCCTTCCCTAGATACTAGAATCCAGCTTCATTTCGATGCGCGAGACAACACACTGCATGAGATGACCATGCGACGAATCTTGACCTAAGATAGTAGACTCGGATTCTAGTCTGGAGTGAATGTGAGGACAAGCGCGGCAGGGCCGCGATCGCGACCGAGCCGGCACGAGTGCCTGGCTTACCGCTCGGCGACGGTGACGAGGACCTTCACATGGTTTCCCGACCAGGCGAGCTCGAAGGCCTCGGCGACCTGAGCGAGCGGACGGGTGGCGGTCACGAAGTCTGTACGCCTGACGACCCCGGTGCGGAGCAGGTCGGCCGACTCCCTGAAGTCTTCCGGTAGATAGGTGGCGCTGCCCTGGATGCGGATCTGGTGGTCCTGGATGACGGGCAGCGGGACGGTGACCTCCGTGGCCGGCACGCCGACCACGACCACCGTGCCGCCCTTGTCGGCGATGGCGATCGCCTGGTCCATCGACGACTGCACGGCGGCGCAGTCGAACACGACGTCGGCGCTTCCGCCGAGCGCTTTCCGCACCTGGCCGGCCAGGTCAGGGGTGCGCGGGTCGATGGCGTCGTCGGCGCCGAGCGCGATCGCCCGGTCGCGTTTACGCGGATTGGGATCGGTGCTGATGACCGTCCGCGCGCCGCGCGCTCGCAGCACCGCGAGCGTGAGCAGCCCGATCGTCCCGGCTCCGAGGACGGCGACCGAACGGCCGGCCACGTCGCCCGCGAGGCGGACCGCGTGCACCGGCGTCGCCAGCGGCTCGATCAGCGCGGCGGCGTGATCGTCAAGCGTGTCCGGCACCGGGAACAACCGGTCGGCGGGCACGGTGAAGTGCTCGGCCATGCCGCCTTGGCGGTAGCCGCAGCCGAAGAACCCGAGGTTCTCGCACAGGTTCTCCCGCCCAGAGGCGCACATTTTGCACCGCCCGCAGGGCAGGTAGGGCACCACCGTGACCCGCTGACCGGGCACGATCCCCGCCACGGCGGAGCCCGTCGCCTCGATGATCCCGACCACTTCGTGGCCGGGGCGGTAGGGCAGCGCGACGAAGGGGTGACGCCCGCGGGCGGCATGCAGGTCGGAGCCGCAAACGCCGGCTACCAGCGTGCGGACCAGAGCCTCGTGCGGGTCGGGAGCGGGGATGCCGGCGGTCTCAACCGCGATCTGGCCGGGGTAGATGACGACCTGCCGCATGCTGGTCACGGCGCCTCCTTAAGCGGGACCGGCGGCGACTGCCCGGCCGGGGCCGGCGCCGCGTAGTGGTCAAGATCGGCGAACGTTTTTCTTACGCCCCGGTCGAACAGGGAGCTGAGGATCGACCGGTAGACGGCGGTGAACCGAGTGTCGTCGGCCAGCTCGCCGAAGACCGCGCGGTTGTCGTCCAGAAATGCGGTCGGGTGGCGGCGCTGCCGGCCCGCCGCCGCCTGCAGCTGCGGGGCGAGGTCGTCGTCAAGCTCGTGCGGCGTGCCGTTCTCGTCGTTGCCCTCGGCGTCGCGGGCCCAGCTGGCCACGACGGCGGCCGACCGGGTGACCGGCCCTCCGACCGCGAGCTGCTCCCGGATGACGGGCAGCAGGAACTTGGGAATGCAGTCGGACGCGTTGGCGCACAGTCGGTCCACCGTGTCGCGGACCTCAGGGTTGGCAAACCGCTCGATCAGCTGATTCGCGTACCCGAGCAGGTCAACGCCGGGAACGGGTCGGAGCGTGGGAATGGCTTCCCGCGTCATGTAGTCGAGCAGGAACCGCGCGAACAGCGGGTCGGTGCTGACCTCGTGCACGAAGCGATACCCGACCTGCCGACCCGGGTGGCACAGGGCCTGGTGGCTGGCGTTGAGCAGCCGCAGTTTCATCAGCTCGTAGGGTTCAACGTCGGGCACGATCTGCACGCCGACGTCTTCGAGCGGCGGCCGGCCGTCGGTGAAGTCATCCTCGAGCACCCACTGGGTGAACGGCTCGCACAGCACCGGCCACCGGTCATCGATGCCGAACCGGCGGTTGAGCTCGGCCCGGTCCTCGTCGGTGGTCTTGGGCGTGATCCGGTCGACCATGCAGTTCGGAAAGCGAACGTGGGCGGTTATCCAGTCGGCGAGATCCGGGTCGCGCAGCCGGGCGAACGCGGTAAACGCGCGCCGGCCCACGTCTCCGTTGCCCTGGATGTTGTCACAGGACAAGATTGTGAAGGCGGGCAGGCCGCGCGCCCGGCGGCGCGCGAGCGCCTCGGTCACCAGGCCGAAGATGGTGCGCGGGACCGATCCCGGTCGCAGGTCGGCCAGGACCGACTCGCCGGTCGGGTCGAATTCACCGGTAACGGCATTGAGGCCGTAGCCGCCTTCGGTGACGGTGAGCGAGACGATCCTGATGCCCGGCTCGGCCATCTTCTCGACCGCGGCCTCCGGGTCGTCGGGCGCGAGCAGGTACTCGACGATCGACCCGATCACACGGGCGTCCCAGGTGCCGTCACCATGGCGAATGACGAGGGTGTAGAGGCCGTCCTGGGCGGCCAGCGCATCGCGCATCCCGGTGTTGGACGGCTGCACCCCGATACCGCAGATGCCCCAGTCGAGCGCGGCGCCCCTGTTCATCAGCGTGTCTAGGTACACCGCCTGGTGCGAGCGGTGAAAATTGCCGACGCCGATGTGCACGATTCCGGTGCTGACGTCGTGGCGGTCGTAACGCGGAACGGCAACCGCCGCGTTCAGCCGGGTCAGGGTTTTCTCGGTCAGGTGAGTCACGACGTTCCTCCCGCGCAGTCCGTGAGCTCGCCCGCGGATCGCTGGGCGGTTGTGATTGCGGTGACGACGCGACCGAATCGCGCGCGGCGCTGCGCGTGGAAGGCGACCGCCGCCGGGTCCGGCTCGGCCACCAAACGGGCCGAGGGCGCCAGCGGCCCCTGGATGTCGGCCAGGCTCACCAGGCCCGCAGCGTGGGCGCCGAGCAGGGCCGCGCCCCGGCCGGATGCCGCGGGCACGTCCACCGCGAACAGCGGGACGCCAAGGACGTCCGCCAGCAGCTGCCGCCAGCCGGCGGCCAGGGTGCCGCCGCCGGCCAGCCGCAGCTGCGTCGGGTGATCGTCCGCCACCAGGGCGTCCAGCGCGTCGCGGATGGAGAACGCGGTCCCTTCCAGCGCGGACCGCATCAGCGACGTCCGGTCGTGCGCCAGCGCCAACGCGGTCCACGAGCCGCGCAGCGCCGGATCGGAATGAGGGGTGCGTTCCCCGGACAGATGCGGGACGAAGAGGGGGTCGTCGGCCCGGCCCTGATGACCGGCGCTGGCGTACAGCTCGTCCCAGCTGGCGTTCATGATCTCGCGCACCCAGTTGAGGCTGAGCCCTGCGCTGAGGGTGGCGCCCATCTGGTACCACCCGTCGGGGAGGGCGGACCGGTACAGGTTGACCCCGGCGTCGACCCGGCTGACGGGCTTGGTCACCGGGCGGATGACCTGCGCGCCGGTGCCGACCGTGAGCTGGATGTCATCGCCGCCGACCAGGCCGCTGCCGACAAGCGCGGCGGCCGTGTCGGCCGCCCCGGCCGCCACC
>Ga0302325_10029749_pt1 | contig 11281 bp, 8 predicted proteins | sample Palsa_T0_2_FD_201948 | JGI IMG/M metagenome (GOLD analysis project Ga0302325, IMG submission 201948) | Peat permafrost microbial communities from Stordalen Mire near Abisko, Sweden - Palsa_T0_2 | ecosystem: Environmental > Terrestrial > Soil > Palsa > Peat permafrost | place: Sweden: Abisko...
TGACCTCAGGTCCAGCACCACATGCTGAGATGGCAGAACCCAACGCAGGCGGGACGTTCTCCCCGTTGAGGGTCGTAGAGGTCGAGCTGACTGAGCCGCTGCCGAGCTTGCAGCCGAGTGACCAATATGGGAGCGCATTCGTCCTTGCCCGGCTGCACACGGAGCCGATTGGCGTACTGACGGTCGGGCTGGGGGACGACGGGGTCTCTCCCGACCAGCTCGCAGCGCAGCTCTGGGGTGAGCTGAGCGAGCCGATTGTCGAGCGCTTCGTCGCGGCGGGGCTGGCTGCGCCCACCGAACTGACCGGTGCGGGCCTAGCGGCCGAGCCGGATGCATGGCCTTTCCTGCGCAGCAGGTCGGCGGCGCTGGCCGGCGCCCCGAGCATCAGCGTTGTCCTCTGCACCCGCGATCGTGCGGCTCAGCTGGAGAAGTGCCTGGAGCGCCTGGCGCACTTGGTTTACCCGCGTTTCGAGGTCTTGGTTGTCGACAACGCCCCCACCTCCGACGCCGTCCAGATCATCGTTGAAAGCTACGAGGGCTCGACCACGAAGTTTCGCTACTGCAGAGAACCAACGCCCGGGCTTTCCTGGGCCAGGAATGCCGGGATCGCCGCCACGACCAGCGAGATCATTGCCTTCGTGGACGATGACGACGAGCCGGATGAATCCTGGCTCGCCGGGATCGCGGACGGCTTCGCCCGGAGCAACACCATTGGCTGCGTCACCGGGATGATTCTGCCCGCCCTGCTCGACACCCCGGCCGAGGGACTGTTCGAGGAGCTTGGCGGACACATCAAGGGCCGCGGTTTTGCTAAAGACACGTTTTCTAAGTCAGGCCCGCAGAGCCCGCTGTTCCCGCTGCCGCCGTTCGGCACCGGCGCCAATATGGCTTTCAGAAGAGACGTGCTGGAAAGAATCGGCGGCTTCGACGTGGCTCTGGGGGCCGGCACCCCAGCTTGCGCCGGCGAGGACACGCTGAGCATCGCGCTCACCCTGCTCGAGGGCTACGAGGTCGCCTACGAGCCTTCCGCGCTCATGTGGCACCACCACCGCCAGGACCTCAGCGGCCTGAGCCGTCAGTTGCACGGGTACAGCATCGGGCTGACCGCTTTCTACGCCGCGCTGCTCAGGCAGCGCCCAAGCGCAATTTTCGGACTGCTTAAGCTGCTGCCGGCCGCGGTCGGGTACCTGAGAAACCCCGCCAGCACTCCTGACAGCGCACCTGACCCCGGTGCCGTGCTGGACCGCCGACAGCGGGAAGGGATGATCGCAGGGCCCTTCCGTTACATCACCAGCGTGCGCATGCAGCGCCGTGCAGCGAAAGTAAAGCCTCCTGCCGCGGGATTGCGATAATGCGCGATTGGCATTTGTCCGAATCTCCTGCCGGTGAGTCAACGCTGGGTCAAGGCGGGGGAACAATCGTAGCCGCCGAGAAGGTTTCAGATTTGCCGACGGAAGTTCCAATGACGTCTCCGGACGGAGAAACAGACCAGACGGCCGAGACGGCCGAGGCGCGGGAAGCGTCTGCCAGGGAAGCGCAGACGACGGAGATAGCTCGGGTTCCTGAGACGGCTCAGACGCCTGAGACGCCGGAAACTCAGACGCCGGAGACGCGGTCAGGGACGACCCGGGAGGCCAAACAGTCCCGCCTCCCGGTGAGCGTCCTCACGCTTCTCGCGGCCATGGGCGTCTTCTGCGCGAATGCCGCCTTCGTGGCCGGGCGTCTGGGGCACGCGGATTCCGATTGGGCCAACCGCGCGTACTGGCTCGGCCAGGCTCTCATCCTGATTCCGATAGGAATCCGGCTGTTCAGTCGGCGGCCGCTATCCAAGCGCGACACGATCGTCCTGATAGTCGTGCTCACCGTTGCCGAATACCTGCTGAAGGTCTGCTACAGCCCGTCTGGCTTCACATTTTCTGATGAGCTCCTGCAATGGCGGAGCACGACGAACCTACTGAATACCGGCGATCCATTTACGGCTAACTTCGGCATACCGGTTGGACCGCACTACCCGGGGCTGCAGCTAGCTACGGTTGCGCTGATGGACGCGACCGGCCTCTCGCTGTTCTCGGCCGGCTTGATTGTCGTCGGGGTCGCCCATCTCCTGTTCATTTGCGTGCTGTACTGGGTCTTCACCGCGGTAACCCGCTCGCATCGAGTGGGCGCCATCGCGGTGCTCATTTACTACACGACGCCGGACTTGACCTCGTTCAACTCCATGTACGTGTACGAAACGCTCGCGCTGGCGTTCATGGGGATCACCGTGCTCGCCGCCTGGAAAGTGGCGACCCTTGAATCGCGGGGGGACCGAACCCGGTGGTTCATCATCGCCGTGCTCGGCATCCTGGCAACCGTGATCACCCACCACGTCACGAGCTATGTGCTCACGTTGACCCTGATGCTGGTGGCAGTGGTCTGCCGATTCACAGGCTCACGGGCCGCGGCGAGACGAATAGGCGCGTTGGCGGTCATCGCGCTGGCGGCGGTCGCGTGCTGGATCGCCTTCGTCGCACCGTTCACGATCACCTATTTCACGCCCACGGTGCAGGGAATGGTAAACGGCCTCAATTCCCTGCTCGGAAGCGGAAGCTCCTCGGCTCCGTCCACATCGCTGTCGCCGCTCAATGACCAGTTGCTCGAGGGGCTCGGCATTCTGGCCACGACCGTGCTGCTTGTGTACGGCTGCTGGCAGGTTTGGCGGGCCTACAAGTCCGATTCATGGATCGTCGCCATGATGATCGGCTCCCTGGCCTGGTTCGCAGACCTGGCCATCCGTGTCGGCTTCCCGGACGGGCAGGAGCTGGCCGGGCGATCGGCGACCTTCGTCTACATCCCCGTGAGCGTTGTCACCGCGGTCGCCCTCACGAAATACGTCAACAGCAAGATCGTGCGTAATTGGAGAGCGGCCGCCATGACCGTCGGCGCGATCGCGGTAATCACCCTGCAATTTGATGGACTAGCTAACGGGTGGCCACCCTATTGGGAGAGACTCCCGGGCCCGTATCAGGTCGGCGGCGTTGAAAGGTCAACCGGGCCCGAGGAAATCGCGATGGCCAACTGGACTCTGTCCAAGCTCGGCCGAGGCAATAAATTCGCCACGGATATCGGGAACTACCCGTCGCTCGCCGGTTACGGTTATCAGAACCCTCTCCAGAATGTTGCTTACGTATTTCAGTCGCCGACGCTGTCGCCCGCGCTCGTGCTGCAGTATGAACAGCAGGGGGTGCAGTACGTACTGGCCGACAACAGGCTCAGCCAGGCTCTGCCGGTCTCCGGGTCGTACTTCCCAGGGGAGACCACCGTTGACACTCAGAAGCTGCCGCTTATCGACCTCACCAAATTCAATGCACCAGGGATTCCCCGTGTGTTCGACGACGGGAACATCGTCATCTACCAGGTGCAAGGTCCGGCATCATGATCCGTAAAAATCTGGACCTAGCCATCGCCGGGGTCATAGCGGCACTCGGCTGCGCGGCGGCCGCGGTCCACGCGCCCACCGCCGTGACGATCATTCTCGGCGTCGGCCTCATCGCAGTTCCCGGCTACCTGTGGGCCGAGGTGCTACTGACGCGGCGGACACCCGCCTTCGAACGGGTCATGATCGGCACCGGGCTTGCGCTTATGCTGCCGATCTTTGGCGGCCTGGTGATGTACGCGGCGGGAATTGCGCTGTATCGGACGGCCTGGCTTGGCCTGCTCGCGGGCGGGACCGTCGTCGGTATCGTCGTGCTGGCCATCGTGCGCAGGAAATCAGCACCGGCCGAGCCTGGAACATCGGCGAAGACGAAAACAAAGCTGCCCGTCCGCCATGCCCTCATTTACGGCGCCGCGGCCGTGTTCGCCGTGGCGACAATTGTCATCGCCGTCATCAGTTCCGACAACCAGTCCCAGCCTGGCTATACCCAGTTGTGGATGGCGCAGGTCAAGAACGAGGCGGTCGCGAGTCTCGGCGTCAACAATCAGCAGGGGGGCACGGTGGTGTACCGGCTCCAGCTGTTGAAAAAGGGCCGGGTCAGCGCCACCTGGAATCTGACCTTGGCCAATGGCCAGACCTGGCAACGCGACATTCCCTATACGAGCAAGTACGCGCTCGCTGCAAATCTCTACCGACTACCGAATCTAGCCGATCCGTACCGTACGGTCGGTAACAACCAGTAGTGACGGAACTTGGGGGAGTGACGTATGAATGAGATGGGTTTCCAGCCGCGAGAACCTGCCCGCGTGTGCTATTACATGCAGACGCACAAGGACCCGAGGCAAATTGCTCGGCTGGTTCGGACAATCAAGGAGGGCAGCCCCAGCAGCATCATACTGATAGATCATGATGTCTCGGCCCCGCCCCTTGACCGCTCTCTTTTCGTCGACTTGTCAGATATTCATTTTATTGGCACCTCGGGCGGTTACGGCGACTTCTCGCACATCGACCGGTACTTGGCCGCTGTTGACTGGCTTGATGACCATGGTATTCAGTTCGACTGGCTGCAAAACCTGACCGGACAGGATTATCCGCTCCGTCCGATAGCCGATATAGAACAAGCATTTGCCGTCGGCGGCTTTGACGGCTACATGCAGTACGCCCCGGTGTTCCCGGAGCGGACCCCGCCCGACGCCGACTGGGGGGCCGGCCCCGCTTACCGGTTGTGCACTCCGTTTGACAGTGCTATGCGTTTCGACTACTCGCACCGACGATTCGGTATGCCGTCCACACTCAAGCAGCGCTTGCTGCGTCCGTTCATGGTAGTCAACTACGTGCAGTCCTGGTTTACGGTGAGCCTCGCCTTCTCCAGCGCCGGCTGGCGCAGGAAGACCACGATCTTCAACGACGACTTCATCCTCTACGGGGGATCGTTCTTCTGCACGCTGTCGGCGTCATGCGTTCGGTACGCCCGTGACTTTGCCGCGGAGCACCCCGATATCGTCAACTACTTCCGCACCATGGCCGGGCCGGACGAGCTCTTCCTGCAGACCGTGCTGGTCAACTCCGGTAAATTTCGCATATCTCACCTGGGAACCCATTACGTGTACTTCCCGGGCGGTCGTTATAACCACCCCAAGACGCTTGGGACGGACGACCTGCCGAAGATGCTGGCTAGCGGCGCGCATTGGGCCAGGAAGTTCGATTCCGGCACCGAAGTTCTCGATGCGCTTGACCTTCAGGTGAGGCCGACCTGGCCAGATAGCGCTCCCGGATCATTCGGGCACGTTCAGCTACCAGAGGCCGATTCCCTCGATGCCGGAATGTTACGAGCCTGACATGAAATCAACCCGGGTGGTCGGACAAGATGGGTCTCGAGTACTAAACCGGACGTCTGAATACCTGCGATGGATCTGCCCGATGTGTGTAAACCTAGGCGGGGGATCGTGCGTCTAATACACAGAGATGTCCACACTCCAGCCTTCTATCGTAACTACGCCCGAGTCGCCCTGGCTCAGCCGAGCCAGCCAAGCGTCTACACCCGCGCTCACAGCGCAGCGTGCGGCGGGCAGTCACCAAGGGAGACCGAAGTGTCACCAGCTGGATGACCCCCAAACAGTGGGGTCTTGAGGGTCAGGCCAGGTTTTGTTGGGTGAGACAGGGATAGCCGTTGCGAGCGATGGGGGTTACTCGGTGGTAAGCACTAACCACACTGCAAGCGTGCCGCTGGAAATTGACCGCGAGCCGTCAGTCGTTCTGGCGGAGGTGGCGGAGATAGTCGAAGAGGTGGCGGAGACCGTCAGCGACCATGGAGCCACCCATGATGTGACCCTCTCCGATGATTTCGATCGGCCGGGGCGCGTCAAATTGTCGATCCTCATGGCCGCATATAACGAAGAGCGCACTATCGTCAAGGCAGTAAAGAGCATCCTGCAGGTTCCCTTCCCCTGCGAAGTCGAGCTGATCGTCGTCGACGACGGAAGTACGGACGCTACCTCCGATCTTCTCAAGATGATCAACGACCCCCGGATGATCTCTCATCGGCACGCCAAGAACTCCGGTAAGGGCATGAGCCTGCGGACCGCCGCCGCCCTGGCGTCGGGCACCCACATGGTGCCCTTCGACGCGGATCTCGAGTACGCGGCCGAGGACATCGCCAACATGGTGATCCCGGTTATCAACGGCCGGTGCGATGTTGTCTACGGGGCGCGGCTCTTCGGGGTTAACACCGTTTACCAGTCCTTCCGGTACGCCATGGGCAACAAGATGATGACCCAGATGGCGAACATCCTCTACGACTCGTACCTCAGCGACATGCACACGTGCCTGAAGCTCATGCCCCTCGACGTCTTCATGGGCCTGAACCTGACCGAGAAGGGTTTCGGGCTTGACACTCAGGTCACCGCGCTGCTGCTGCGGAGCGGCGTGCGGCCTTTCGAGGTCCCGATCAGCTACCACAGTCGTTCTCGCGCCCAGGGGAAGAAGATCAGCTGGCGCGATGCGGTTAAGTGCGGCTGGATTCTCATGAGGACGCGTGTGTCTGCTCGCGGCCGGGCGGCATCTATTCTCCCGGTAAAATCCGTCGCCTGAGCCTTACTAGTCATCCGGAAAGTGAGTCGCTCCGCCATGGGCAATGACGTGAACAACAACGAGCACATCGATGGCGTTCCCGCCCTCGCCGTGCTGCAGCCTGATTCCGACCTTGCCGGTGGCGGCGCAACCGAGACGTTTCCCTCGGTCTCGGTCGTCATCCCGTGTTACTCCATGAAGCGGTGGGATTTCCTGCTGAGAAGCGTGGCGTCGGTACGAGAGCAGAACGCGACGCCGATGGAGATCATCGTTGTGGTCGATCACAATCCGGAACTGCTGGCTCGGGTCAAGAGCGAGATCCCGAACGTCATCGCGATTCCCAATGGCGGAATGCAAGGCGTCTCAGGCGGCCGCAATAGCGGCGCCAAGGCCTCGCGCGGGGAAGTGGTCGCGTTCCTTGACGACGATGTCGTCGCCCCGGCCGACTGGCTCAGCGGCCTGGTGGCCCATCTGCGTGACCCCGACGTGGTGGGGGCTGGAACTTATTTCGAGGGCAACTGGGAGTCTCCCCGCCCGGGGTGGTTCCCGGGCGAGTTCGGCTGGACGCTGGGCCTTTCCTACTCGGGGATGCCGACGGAGCCAACTGCGGTCCGCAATGTGTGGACGAGCGCCATGGTGGTGCGAAGGTCCGCCTTCGAGGCGGTCGACGGCTTTCGCGAGGACTTCGGAAAGATCGGCGACCGCAACCTCCCCGAGGACACCGACCTGTGCCTGCGGATCACGTCCGCGCAGGACAGCAGCAAGGGTCTGTGGATCTACGATCCGCTGCGCATCGCGCTGCACCAGGTTCCGGCCGGGCGGGCGACGTTCCGGTACTTCCTCAGCCGGTGTTTCCTGCAGGGCTGGGGGAAGGCCGCGATGGCGAGCATGGACGGATTCGGCACGAGCACCTCGATGGAGATGGATTACACCCGTCGGATTCTTCCGGCCGGCGTGCGCCGCGGCTTGATCGAGACGCTTCGGGGGGACCTCTCCGGGGCGCAGCGCAGCGCGTCGATCGTCCTCGCGCTGTCGTTCACGGTGGCCGGCTATTGCTGGTACACGCTGACGGTTCGCGGCGGTCACGCCAAGCACGCTTAACGGCCCCGGCCACGGCCCCGGCGTTCACCGTCGGCCGCCGGCGCCGGGCCGGACGGGGCGTGAGATAGCGCATAGTATTATCACTCGTGCGGACAAGGCGGTTCGCAGTTTTTGCGGGTAGCATCGCGGTGCGTGTCGTAGACAGGGTCGTCGTTCGTAAGTGCAAGTGCAAGCAGTCACAGGCGCATCGCTTTCTGTGTGGATGCTTCTTTGCCGACGGGTAATCATGTCGGGGGTATCAGCAAGTGCCGCAGCACGACCAGGACTACGCGCAGAGGCAGCTCGACGGCCTCGTCGCGTTGATGGCGATTGCCGAGCCGGACGTCACCGTACTCCCATTCTCCGGCACCGCCGTTCGCATGAGGTACTCCGGGGCGCTTGAGCAGCTCGACCAACCCGAGGTCGACGAGCAGGGCGTCGAGCCCGGCCTCAGGCAGACCGGGCAAATTACCGCGGTCCTGCGCCTGATGCGCAGCAATCAGCTGCTGCGGAGCTCGCTGAATATCATCATGAACGCCGGCGTTCAGTCGGCCTTCGGCTTTGCCTTCTGGATTCTCGCCGCCCGCCTCTTCAGCCAAGGCGAGGTCGGGGAGGCCAGTTCCCTCATTTCCGCCTCCACCCTGCTCGCCTTCTTCGGGCTCCTCGGGCTCAATATCACGTTCCTCCGCTTTTTGCCCGTCTCGCAGCACCGGGATCGCCTCATTACCGCCGGACTGGTCCTCGTCGGCGGTTTCAGCGGCGTGCTCGCGATCGGGTACCTAATCCTCACGCCCGTCATCGCCCCCGCCATTTCTTTCGTCGCCCATAATGTGTGGCTGGCGGTCGGCTTCGTCGTGCTGACGATCGGCGGCGGCCTCAGCAGCATTACCGACTCCGTTTTTATCTCATCCGGTAAAGCAAGTTTCAACATTATCACCGACGGCATCGTCGGCGGCGTCGTCAAGATCGGCCTGATCCTCGCCGTGGCCGGCGGCAGCACCTACGAGCTGTTCTTCGCGTCAAGCGCCGGGTTCGCCGCGGCGGGCTTCTCCAGCATTGTGCTCATGATGATCGTCTTGCGCTGGCGGCCCAAGTTCAGTGAATTCAGAGAACTGCTCAGGCCGGTCCTGAAGTTCACCGGAGTGAATTACGTCGCGGGCGTTCTCAGCCTGCTGCCCACCCTCATCGTGCCGATCATCGTCCTCGACCGTCTCGGCAAAGACGACGCGGGCTACTATTACATAGCTTTCCAGCTCGCGAACCTGATTTACACCGCCGCGTTCTCGGTGGAACAGGCGTTCCTGGTCGAGGGGGCGAGCGCGGGCATCATCACCCGCTCGGCCCTGATGCGGAGCCTTCGGGTGCTGCTCGCGCTCTGCGTCCCGGCGTTCGTCCTTGTGCTCCTGTTCGGGCATGAGATTCTGCTCGCGTTCGGGCCGAAATACGCCGTGCACGCCGCGCTGGTTCTGGTGGCGCTCACCACGGCCGTTCTCCCGATTGCGCTGAACAACTGGTCGCTGACCATCCTGCGGCTGTCGAACAACCTCCGCGCGGTTGTCTGGGCCAACCTCGTTTACGTCGTCGTCATCACCGGACTGGCGTGGATTCTGGCCGGGCACGGCCTGAATGCGGTGGCTCTCAGCTGGCCGATCGGCACTTCCGCCTCGGCCCTGGTCGCCGGCACGGCCGCCTACCGGTCGATACGACGGCAGCGTTCCACCCCGGATAAACGCAATCGAACAGGCCAGCAAGCCGCCGCTACACAGTAACCATCGACGTGCGAGCGGCCCTCAAGTCCCGCCCGCATTGCGCGCTACCGATCTGGACAATCGGGGCTAATCCGCTGCCGGTCCTCGGTACCGTAGCTAACTGCAAGTCCTAGGAACTGACAAATAAGGAGCCCATCCCTCATGACCTCCCTGCAAGAGCTGCTGCTTGCCCCCGACGTCCAGCCGCGCGTCGTCGCCGACTGCCAGAAGCTAGTCGAGCAGGAACTCTCGTCCAAGGGCATTGCCGCGACCCCGCTCAAGGTCGCCTACAAGGCGGTGACCGCGTTCGCACCCGGTTACTACCAGCAGACGATCGAGGCAATGCTCCCGCATATTGCCGATGCGCTTGAGCCGTTCTGGGCCGACTTCACCGCCTCCGGCGGCTCGGAGTTCGGCGACTACCTGGCCAAGCGGCCGACCGAGGTGTCGGAGGCGCTGCTGACCGTCACCGACAACATGGCGGCCGGATCGCAGCGGGCGACGGTCGTCAAGGCCTACAAGGCGGTGCGGAACGGCGCGGGCAAGAACATTGAGGCCGCGCTGCCGAACCTCGGCGCGATGGTTCAGAGCTACGCCTGATACCTGCGCCTGATCGCGAGCCGAAGGCCGCCGCCGTTCACCCTAGGCGGCGGCCTTTACTTTCGCGGGTGTGTCCGGGACCGGCGCGGCCCGGTTGCTGAGGCCCGCCCCCCTGGCCCGCAGGTACCGGCTGGTGGCCGTGGCGGCCAGGCAGAGGCCGAGCCCGATCACCCGGACCGTGCCCTCGCTCGGCCACGGCCACAGGTGCGTCAGCTTGATCCCCAGCGTGACCGGATGCGTCACCGCGTTCAGCGACAGGTAGATGACGAGGGCGGTCGCGAGGACGACGGCGGTCTCCGCCACCGCCTGCACCGCCAGCACGCCCGGGGCGCCCGGAGTGCTCGCCGCGGCCTCCGCGGGCGGCTCGCTGCGCCGTCGCAGCTGCAGGTACTTGCTGACCACGAGGCTCACGATGGCGACCGCGAACGCGATCACCCCGGTCGTGTCGGTCCGCAGCCACGGGATGTCCGGCCAATACGGGTTGGCCTCGCCACCGGTGAAGCTGGCGACGAGGGCCGACCCGGACCAGATCAGCACGGCGGTGTAGCCGAGACCGAAGGCAACCGATTCGACGATCAGCGTGCGATTGTTCTGGCTTCTGGTGCCCACGACCCTCACTATAGGGAAGCCAAGCTGAGCTTCAGCTGAGGCGGCGCGCTCAGCCTCCCAGGCGGCGGGTGAACCCCGGCGGTATGACCAGATCGTCCGGTGTCAGCTCGGCGATGGACGAATGCCCGAGCCCGAGCAGGCACGCGTCGATGCCGGAGCGCATCAGGTCGAGCACGTTCTCCACCCCGGCCTGCCCGTTGGCGCCGAGCCCCCACAGGTAGGCCCGCCCGATCATCACCGCCCGCGCCCCCAGGGCGAGCGCCTTGACCACGTCGCTGCCGCGCCGCACCCCGCCGTCGAGCAGCACCTCGACCTGGTCGCCGACGGTCCGGGCGATGTCCGGCAGCAGCCGGATGGTGGCGGGTGTGCCGTCGAGGTTGTTACCGCCGTGGTTGGACACCGAGATGGCGGACACGCCCGCGTCGACGGCTCGCTTCGCGTCGTCGATGCGGGTGACGCCCTTGAGCATGAACGGCCCGTCCCACTGCGAGCGCAGCCAGGCGACGTCCTCCCAGGACGGCGGCGCGCTCCCCATCCACTGCCCGTAGGCGCCGAAGAACGTCGGCGCGGGCGCCCCGTTGACCGGCAGGTTGGGCACGGTCAGGTCCGGGATCTCGCCGTTGCGGAGCCACTGGTACAGGTACGACGGCCGGGTCACGACCGAGGGGGCCTGCCGCATCATCTCCTGCAGCGTCATCTTCTCCGGGATCCGCGGCGACCCCCAGTCCCGGCCGAAGGAGAACGACCAGTCGAGCGTGAC
>Ga0302325_10029750_pt1 | contig 11281 bp, 10 predicted proteins | sample Palsa_T0_2_FD_201948 | JGI IMG/M metagenome (GOLD analysis project Ga0302325, IMG submission 201948) | Peat permafrost microbial communities from Stordalen Mire near Abisko, Sweden - Palsa_T0_2 | ecosystem: Environmental > Terrestrial > Soil > Palsa > Peat permafrost | place: Sweden: Abisko...
AGAACGATGGAAAATAATTCAGGCACTGCGAATCTCGATGCGTTCAGTATAGAGAACGCGAGGTGTGTTTGTATAGAATCGTCCGCGAAAATTTTCGCATTAGGGCTTTAGTGAAAAAAAGCGCCAAGATGGTTAATCGACGCCGACGACATCGTTTCGCAAGACTTCGGCGGGGCTCTCGCGGCGAACGACCAACCGGTGCGTGCCGCCGCCGGCGAAAGCGACGGCCGGGCGGCCGAAGCGATTGTAGTTGCTCGCCATGCTGTACGTGTACGCTCCGGTCGTATCGAGACTCATCAGATCGTCGCGCCGCAGATCGCCCGGAAGCTCGGCGACCACGAGCCGGTCGTTCTCGCAGGAGCGCCCGCAAATCGTGAACTCGACGGCCGCAGCGGCGGAAGCTCGGCCCGCGAGCCGCGGATGATGGTAGGCGCCGTACAGCGCGGGCCGCGGATTGTCCGCGATACCCCCGTCCACGATCGCGAACAGGCGCGAGCCCTGCCGCTTCACCGAAACGACGCGGTAGAGGGAAGTCCCCGCGCGGGCGATGATGCCACGCCCGGGCTCGATGCCGAGGCGAGGTCGCGGCAGGCCGCGCGCGGCGGCGCCTGCCGTACATTCCAGGGCTAGGAGTTCGAGGGTCGCGCGCAGGTCGAAGCCCTCGCCGCTCGGCTCCGGGGTAACCCCGAAGCCTCCGCCCACCACGAGATCGCGCAGCGGGGCGCCGAGTGCGTGTGCGCGCGCGTACACGTCCAAAAGGATCGGCAAACTCGCGGCATACGGGGCACCTTCGAAGATCTGCGACCCGATGTGGCTGTGGAATCCCACGAGCCGCAGGCCGGGTGCGCGCGTCGCCGCGATCAGGGCCGCATCGATGTCGGCGAGGGCGAAGCCGAACTTCGATTCTTCTCCGCCCGTGCGGACGTAGACGTGCGTGTGCGCCTCGATGCCCGTGTTGACGCGCAGCAAGACGTCGACCGGACGTGCCGGCGATGCAAGGCCGGCGAGCGCTTGGAGTTCGTCCGCGTGGTCGACGATCACGCGCCCGATCCGACCGTCGACGGCGGCTTGGAGCTCGGCGCCGTCTTTGCCGCAGCCGTGCATGACCATGCGTTCGGGCGGAACGCCGGCGCCTTCGGCGGTGAGCAGTTCGCCGAGCGAGCAGATGTCGAGGCCGAGCGAACTGCGCGCGATCCGGCGGGCGAGCGCGTCGAAGAGCAGCGCCTTTGCGGCGTAGCAGATGTCGAGGTCGAACTCCGCACCGAGTGCTTCGAAGGTGCCGATGGCCCGATCGAGTTCGTCCGTGTCGATCACGAGGAGCGGCGTGCCGTAGGTGCCGGCCAGCTCTTCGGCCGGGACGTCGCCGAGGCGGAGGTCAGTCGTCACGGTGGGTTACGAGGGAGCGATAGACACCGTGCTCGGCGATGTAGCGGTCGACCACGTCGGGCACGAGGTAGCGGATGCTTCCCCCGCGCGCCAGCTGCGCGCGCACGAGCGTGGCCGACCCGTTGAGGGCGGGCAGATCGAGCACGCGCAGTTTTCGGCGACGTCCCGGATCGAGCGTTTCGAGCAACGTGTCGAACCCTTCCGGATCGCGCTCGGCACGCGGCGCGACCGCGAACATTTCCAAGTTGTCAAGCACGTCTTCGAAGCGCTGCCAGGGCGAATCGACGAGCGAATCTCCGCCGACGACGAAGGTCAATTCGTCGTCGCGATAGCGAGCGCGCAAGCGCGGCATCAGATCGGCCGTGTAGCCGGTCGCGCCTTCGAGCAGATCGCTTTCATCGATCGCGAAGTTTGGGTTGGGTGCGAGCGCTCCGCGCAGCATCGCGAGGCGTTGTTCGATCGATGCCACCGGTCCGCTGCGATAGTGCGAACCGCGCGTCGGCAGAAAGATCATGCGCTCGAGCCCGAGCTCGACGCGCGCGGCTTCGGCTACGAAGAGATGCGCGTTGTGAACCGGATCGAAGGTTCCGCCGAAAAGCCCGAGCTTCACGGCGCGGCGTGCGCCGCGTGGTGCGAAGCGGTCACGGCACCTGCGTGGAATCCGCTGCGATACCCGAGCGCGTACGAAATCGCCACGACGAGTGCGAGCGCGATGAGAAAGCCGGTATAAAATTTCGTGGTCGCGCTCACGAGTAGTCGAACTCGTGGCCCGCGATGCTCACGGTGTCGCCTTCGGTCGCGCCCATTTCACGCAGCTTCTTATCGACGCCCATCTTGGCGAGGATCGATTCGAAACGGCCGAGGCCTTCATCGGTATCGAAATCGGTCATGGCCGCGAGGCGCTCGACGCGTTCGCCCATCACGTGGTAGACGCCGGCGCCGTCGACGACGATCTTGAACGCCTCTTGCGGGGTCAGCATGAAGCGCGGTGCGTCCGGCGCCACGATCTCGGGCATCGGCGTCGCACCGATCGTCGCGTAGGCGGCGAACAGTAATTCGCGCACGCCTTCACCGGTGGCCGCGGAGATGCCGCGCAGGCCTTCAATCGAGCCGCGTAATTCCTCGAATCGTTCGCGCGCTTCCGGCAGATCGAGCTTCGAGAGCACGCGAATGATCGGGCGCTCCAAGAGGGCCGGATTCCAGAGCCGCAGTTCGTTTTCGATCGTGGCTTTGTCGGCGAGGATTTGTTCCGCCGTATTCGAGCCGTCCATGAGATGGAGAAGGACGCGAGTCCGCTCGACGTGGCGCAGGAAGCGGTCGCCGAGCCCTTGGCCCGCGTGCGCGCCTTCGATGAGCCCCGGCACGTCGACCATCACGAACGACTCTTCGGGGCCTAGGCGCACGACGCCGAGCTGCGGTTCGAGGGTCGTGAACGGGTAGTCGGCGATCTTCGGCCGCGCCGCGGAAGCCACGGAGAGCAACGTCGATTTGCCGGCGTTGGGCAGACCGACGACGCCGCAATCGGCCAGCAGCTTCAGTTCCAAACGCAGCGTGCACGTCTCGGAGGGTTCGCCCTTTTCCGCGAAGCGCGGCGCCTGCCGTTTGCTCGTGGCGAAATGCTGGTTGCCGAGGCCGCCGCGGCCGCCCTTGGCGACGCAGATGCGTTCGCCCGAGAAGGAGAGATCGGCGAGCAATACCTCGCGGCCTTCGTCCTCGATCCGGAAGACGAGGGTACCGACCGGGACGGGCACGACGAGATCTTCGGAACTGCGCCCGGATTTATTGGAGGTCGAGCCGTCGTTGCCGGGCGCTGCCGCGAACTGCTTCTTGAAACGGAACTCGATCAAGGTCGAGAGTTCGGGCGTCGCCTCGAGGATGACGTCGCCACCGCGGCCACCGTCGCCGCCGGCAGGGCCGCCTTTCGGCACGTATTTTTCACGGCGCCAGGCAACGATGCCGTCGCCGCCGGCTCCGCCCGTGGCCACGATCGTGGCCTCGTCGATGAATTGCACGCTGCTACGCTTGCCCCGGCGTGCGCGGCAAAAAAGAAAAGAGCCCGCAGGCTCCTATCGCCGAGTCTTCGGAGCCCGGGGCTCGCTCAGACCGCGGCGATGACGTTGACGTGTTTACGATTCCGCTTCTCCGTGAAGCTCACGACGCCCGGAACGAGCGCGAAGAGCGTGTCGTCCTTGCCGATGCCGACGCCGAGGCCGGGGTGGAATTTCGTCCCGCGCTGGCGCACGATGATGTTGCCCGCGAGCACGATCTCGCCGCCGAAGCGCTTGACGCCCAGGCGCTGCGAATTGGAATCGCGGCCGTTGCGGGTGGAGCCTGCGCCCTTTTTGGACGCAAAAAGCTGAAGATCGAACGTAAACATGGCGGGCGTAAGTATAGCAGGCGCGGGGAGTCCAATGCAACCGCAGCGCATCTGCCGAATAAGCAAGCGCTTTATTGAACTACCGCGAATGATTATGTGGTCCAATTCGTGAGGCGCAAGGCCTTCACGCGTGAGAACTCGCGAAGATTGTTCGTCACAAGATCCACGTGCAGGCTGAGCGCGTGAGATGCGATCATCGTATCAAGCGGGCCGATTGGCGTGCCGTTGCCCTCGAGCGCAGTGCGAACGAAGCCGTATGCTTCCGCCGCCGGAGGATCGAACGGCGCCACGATAAGGGGCAAAAGAAAAGCATCCAGTGCGGCGGCGTTTCGTTCTCGAAACTCGCTCTTCTCGACGCCGAAGCGCAACTCCGCAAGCGTAACCACCGAGATGCACACCTCTCCCGGATCTGTGGCAACGAGCCGGCTCAAGAGCGCCTCCGATCTGCGCTTGATGAGGTAAATGCACGTGTCGGTGTCGAGCATAAAGCGGATCAGAACTCTTCGCGACCCCGGTCAGGCTGCACGGGCTGCTCGCGCGATCCAAGGTAGTCATCCGAGAACATCGACAGGCTGCCTATGAGCGTGTCCCAAGGATGCGTTTTCGGCAGCAGAATGACGGCGCTACCGATACGCCGGATGAACACCTCGTCGCCCTCGAAGCGAAACTCCTTCGGCAGGCGAACCGCTTGGCTTGGCCCATTCTTGAACAGTTTTGCGACACGCATAGTGGCTCCCGGAAATAGATACATTAAGTATATATTTCACGTCGTTCCCCGTCAAGCAACGCGGCTTCGGTTGGAGGCTCGTACGGCTCACGCATGCAGTTGCGCCGCAAGGGCGTCGACGGCGTTGCCTTGGCACGCACCGATGTACGGCGAGGCAGCCGTACTTTGCAGGCCGATGGTGTTGTCTTCGCCCGTGCCGATCGCGTCGTAGGTGGAACAGGCCGAGTTCCCGGAGCCGCCGAGAATCGCGCTGTATTCGCCCGCGGCGATGTCGGATTCTCCGCTAATTCCTGCAAAGTGCGAGGCGGCGCTATCCGTGCTGCACGGCGCGGGCGTCGCGTCCGGGCGGGGCGTTCGAGCGGACGGTCGCGATGCACCGGGATTGGCACCGGGATAGGTACGCACGGCTAGGATTGCCGCGAGGCGAGAGCTGCGCTCGTCGCACTCGGAGCGGCGCCGGCGAGGATCATTCCCACACAGCCCCGGCGAGGTTGTAACCTGCTCCGCGCGTCGTGACCAGACATAGACAAATATGGGCATGTACTCTCGCGACGGGCCTTTGAGCACGATTTATTCGAGTGCCACAGTGGTGGCACACTTGCGGAGTAACGTGGGGATGTGGTCCTCGCACATCGTGTTCGTTTAATCCCAAGTCCGCAACAAGAGCAGCATTTTGTTTGCGCCTGCGGGGCAGCTCGGTTTGCCTAAAATTGGGCCTTGGCTCAGTGGTGTGCTGAGTTCGAGTGCGGTGGTAAGCCGTCGGAGGTCGCACTGCGCAGGTCGCTTAACGCGATCAAAGATCGCGAGTTCCCGTGGATGCGGGACGTCACGAAGAACGCCCCGCAGCAGGCAGTCAAGAATCTGGGCCGCGCCTACGCCAACTTCTTCGACGACCTGGCAAGATATCGTCGTGGCGAGCTTATCAGAAAGCGCGTCCGTGTTCCCACCTTCAAGAAGAAGCGCCGGCGGGACAGTCTCCGCGCCGAAAACGGCCCTGATGCTTCGCACGAAAACGCCGTCCCCATCGCCGGTAAGGCTGTAACGCTTACCGGTCATCGGCTGGCTTGCGATGCGCGAAGAGGTTCGTTTCGCCGGTCGAATTCTCTCGGTCACGGTGTCGCGTCGTGCCGATCAGTGGTATGCCACCTTCGCTCAGTATCCGCATAGGAGAACGACCTTTCGGGCGGCGGCGCACAGGCAAGGCGCCGCCATGCCAGCGATGCTAGCACCGCGGTGTCTCACGGCCGTTTCAGAACCTCGGCGTGCGTCGCGGGTCGCGGCCTACTCGTTGAGCGCGCTGCGCGATGCTGCGAGGTCGAGGTCGGCTTGGATGCGCCGCAGCACGACGTTGTCGATCTCGCCCGCTTCGCGCATTTCGATGATCGCCTGGCGCTGTGCCGCGATCAGTTCGCGTTCCACATCGAGGTGGCGCGTCTTGTGGTCGCGATCGGGACCGTCGCTTGTATCCGCGTGAAGGTCGCGTTTGTGCTCGAATTCCTTACGCAGCGCGCGTGCGTGCGGCACGTCGATGCGGCCGTCGGCTTCGAGTTCGTCGATGCGCGCGAGCGCGGCGTCGGCGGCGCGCACGAGCGCGCGCCGTACCTCGTCGGCTTCTTCGTTGCCGCCCTTGATGTGCAGCTTGCGTACGACCCAGGGCAAGGTGAGCCCGCCGCCGACGAGCGTTACCAAGATCACGGAGAACGTGACGAAGATGATGAGGTCGCGGTTTGGAAACGGCGCACCGTTCGGGAGTGCGAGCGGAATGGCGAGCGCGGCCGCGAGCGATACCGCGCCGCGCAATCCCGACCAGGCGACGACGAGCGCGTTCTTCCAATCCGGCGCCGCGTGATCGGCGGGCGCCGAGGTGGGTGCATATTCGGCGGCCACCGCGAGCCCGAGGCGCACGGCGATCACCACCAAGTTCACCGCAATCGCGTACCCCATAACGACGAGCCACGGCGTATGATGGAACGCAGCGAGCGCGACGTCGTGCAATTGCAACCCGACCACCAAGAACAACACGGCGTTGATGAGGAACGTCATCGTGTTCCAAAAACCCGCGAGCTGCGCGCGTGCGGCCGGCGCCAAGCGGCGCGGGCTCAGGTGGTTGATGCCGACGCCCGCGGTTACGACGGCGAGCACGCCGGAGAGGCCGAACTTCTGCGCGGGCACGTAGGCGAGAAATGGAACCAGGACCGCGATCGCGCCCTGCAACTGCGGATCGCGAATACGCCGCCATAACTCGCCGCCGAGGAGGCTCGCAAGCGAGCCGACGATCAGCGATCCGGCGACGGTGAGCGCGAATTGCAGCACCGCGAACCCCGGATGGAAGACGCCGTTTGAAACGACGGCGACCGCGGCCGCGAAGAGAACGAGCGCCGTCGCATCGTTGAGGAGGCTCTCGCCATCGATGATCGCGATCACATGGCGCGGGAGATGGAAGTGTTCGAGCACCGGCACCGCCGCAAGCTCGTCCGTCGGCGACACGATCGCGCCGAGCACGAACGCGGCGCCCCACGACATGCCGGGCACGATCGCGTGCGCGAGCGCGGCCACCGCCACGGTCGTGGCGATCACGAGGCCGACGGCAAGCAAGGCGATCTGCGACGCGTTCTCGAGCATCACGTCGGTCGGCGCGCTAACCGATTCCCAGAACAGCAGCGGCGGAAGAAAGATGAGGAGCACGAGGCTTGGGTCGAGCTGGATCTTCGGCAGGCCCGGCACGAAGCCGAGCACGAGGCCACCCACCACGAGCACGATCGGATACGAAATGTTGACGCGCTTCGCCAGCGCCACGAGCGGAATCGTGGTGACGAGCAGAGCGATCAGGACGACGATGACCGAGTCCGCCATAAGCCTCGAAAGCGGGTACGACGCTCGCCCGGTACGTCATCCTCAAACGGCCCGCGAGCGCGAATTCAGGCGTCCCGAGCAGACTGATTCCGCTTTCCCGGCCTTCCTGCTTGCCCGCCGGGAAGGGCCAAGCCCCACGCATCGAGGAATCGGGAGCCGCTAGCATGGGGGCTTTTTCAGCGCCTCTTTATAACGATAGAGGGTTGCAGCCGGCGCGGGCGTCCGCCCGGGCCATCGGGGGCGTGTCCTCCGAAAGTAAGGAGATCGGGGACCTGGTCCCCCGCTATAATGAAAAAACGGGTCGTCATCACCGGCATGGGCGCGGTTACGCCGCTTGGCAACACGAGGGAAGAATTCTGGCGTCGCTTGATCGCCGGCGAGAGCGGTGTAGCCAAGATCACGGCGTTCGATGCCGCGAAGGCCGGCCTCAAAGCCCAAATCGCCGCCGAAGTGAAGGATTTCAACGCCGATGACCTCATCGGCCGGCGCGACGCACGCCGCATGGACCGCTATGCGCAGTTCGCTTGGGTCGCCGCGCAAGAAGCGATCGCCGACGCGAAGTTCCCCGAAGATAAGGAAATCCGCGACCAAACGGGCGTGATCGTAGCGAGCGGCATCGGCGGCATCATCACGATCCAAGATAACGTCACGAAGGCCCGCGCCCTCGGGACGGCCGGCCGCATCACGCCGTTCTTCATTCCGATGCTGATGAGCAACGCGGCGCCCGCGCAGATTTCGATGCGCTATAAATTTCGCGGACCGATGTATGCGGTTTCGAGCGCGTGTGCGAGTTCGAACGACGCGTTCGGGGTCTCCTTCGAGATGATTGCGAGCGGCCGCGTGCCCGCGATGATCACGGGCGGCTCCGAGGCCACGATCATCGATTGCGCGATGGGCGGCTTCGATTCGATGAAGGCGCTTTCGACCCGCAACGACGAGCCCGAACGTGCGAGCCGTCCCTTCGATAAGGCACGCGACGGCTTCGTGCTCGCCGAAGGCGGCGCGATCTTCGTGCTCGAGGAACTCGAATTCGCGAAGTCGCGCGGCGCGCATATTTATGCGGAACTGCTCGGTTACGGTGAATCGGCCGACGCGTACGATCTCGTCGCGGTCGATCCGGCCGGCGGCGGCGTGGAACTCGCGCTCGGCCGCGCGTTTACGTGCGCGGGCATCAAGCCGAGCGAGGTGGATTACGTCAACGCACACGCGACCTCGACGCCGATCGGCGATCCTGCCGAATCGCAAGCGCTCGGCCGCGTGATCGGCGCGGACGGCCACAAGTTCGCGGTGAGTTCCACGAAGAGCATGCACGGACACGCGCTTGGAGCTGCGGGTGCAATCGAAGGCGTCGCGACCGTGCTCGCGCTTTACCACGGCATCATTCCGCCGACGATCAACTACGAAAACCCCGATCCGGAATGCACGCTCGATTACGTTCCGAACGTCGCGCGCAAAGCGGATATCAAGATCGCGATCTCGAGTTCGTTCGGCTTCGGCGGCCACAACAGCGTCGTCGTCTTCGCGAAATACACGGCCTGACGTAGCGTGGCGGGTGAACAACGGCGGCGGCGTTTGCGCGCGCTTTTGACGCGGGCGGGCATCGCGCCGGGCAACGTCGCGGCGTTCGAAGCGGCGTTCGTGCACGAGAGCGCCGTCAAAGAGCGGTTGGCGGAGCGTTCGAACGAGCGCTTGGAATTTCTCGGCGATGCGATCTTGGGGTTCATCACGGCGCGTTTGCTGTTCGAGCGGTATCGCGAAGCTTCCGAGGGGGAGCTTGCGCTGCGGAAGAACGCGCTCGTCTCCGATGCGGCGGTCGCGGCTACCGCGGAGCGGCTCGGTTTCGAAGAACTCTTGCTGCTCGGAGCCGGGCTCGCTTCGGCGGCTCCGGCCCGGCGGCGTTCGGCGCTCGGCGATGCGTTCGAGGCGTTCGTGGCGGCGCTGTACCGCGAAGCCGGCGATGACGTGGCCGCGGCGTTTGTGCTGCACCAGCACATGCTCCCGTTCGAGGCGCTCGGCGCCGCGATCAAAGATCCGAAATCGGTGCTGCAAGAGTGGGCGCAGGGCCGCGGGGCGGCCGTACCCGCCTACGTCGACCGCTTCGAAGGGCCCGATCACGAGCGGACGTTTTTCGCGGAGGTGACGATCGACAGCGACCTCCGCGCCGAGGGTAGCGGCCCGACGAAAAAAGCTGCTCAGCTTGCCGCGGCGGCACGGGCGCTGGAATTGCTCGGCGAGCGGCATGGCGACGTGCGGCAGACGCCGCTTTCGGCGCCGAGCGCGCTTCCGGTGAATGCGCAAAAGCCGGCGCGCAAGCGCCCTCGCTTCGGCACCGAGCAGACGAAGCGGGCTACCGTGTCGAAAAGACGTCGTTCGTGAGGCTCAAGTCGCTCCGGCTCTTCGGATTCAAAACCTTTGCGGAGCAGACGTCCCTCGTGTTTGAGCCCGGCATCACCGCGCTCGTCGGTCCCAACGGCTCGGGGAAATCGAACCTTGTCGACGCGATCCGCTGGGTGCTCGGGGAGCAGAGTTCCAAGCAACTGCGCTCGTCGAAAACCGAAGACGTCATCTTCATGGGCAACGACCGGCGTAAGCCGCTTGGCATGGCCGAAGTCTCGCTGACGTTCGATAACCACGACGGGGCGCTCAAGATCGACGCAACCGAAGTGCAGATCACGCGGCGTGCGTATCGCGCGGGCGAGAGCGAGTTCTACATCAACCGGCAGAGCGTGCGGCTGCGCGATGTGGTCGAGCTGCTGATGGGCACGGGGCTTGGGCCGGGCTCGTATGCGATCGTCTCGCAGGGACAGATCGACGCGATCCTCGCCGCCAAGCCCTCGGAGCGGCGCAGCCTCTTCGAAGAGACCGCCGGCATCAATAAGTTTCTCGCGCGCAAGAACGAATCGCTGCGCCGCCTGGAACAGACGGAGCAGAACGGCATCCGCGTGAACGATCTCGTTTCGGAGATCACGGGGCGTATTCCGGAACTCGAAACGCAGGCGCGCCGCGCCAAGCGGTTCCGCAGATCGTCGGCGCGGTTGCGCGATCTCGAGATCCTGTCGTACTTGCGCGCGAGTGCGTCGCGCCGCTCTGAACGCGAGACGTTGCAGACGCAGTTGGAGCGCTTCGAGTTCGAACGCGCGTCGGCGGCCGCGCGCGTCGCGACGCTCGATGCGGACGTCGCTACGCTGCGCACCGATCTGCTCAATCGCGAGAGTGCGCTCGAAGGTTTGCGCGTGGAAGCCACGCGCGAGCGCAGCGATCTCGCCGAACTCGAATCGCAGCACGCGGCGGCGAGCGCGCGCCTGACCGCGTTGCAAAGCCAGTCCTCGCAGATCACGGGCGACCGCGAACGCGCGGAGGCCGAACAAGCCGAACTGCGCGCAGCGGTGGAAGAGCTCGAAAGCGCGATCGGCCCGCGCAGCGCCGAACTCGAAGCGCATCGCGAGCGCGAGCGTGCCGCGCAGGACGCGCTCTCGACCGCGCGCACCGCGCTCGATCAGATCTTCACCGCGCTGCGCCAAGTGGAAGCCGCCGCGGCCGCCGATGCCGCGAGCGAAGCGGAGCGGCGCGCGCAGCTCGCGGCCGTGCAAGCCGATTACGAACGCGTGGAACGCGAGGCGTTCACGCTGCGCGACGAAGCCGAGAAGAAGAGCAGCCTCGTGGCCGGGAGCACGCACGATCTCGAAGCCGCCCGCGCCGCCCTCGCCCACCTCGAAGACCGTTCGGCCGACGCGGGCGCCGTAGCGCAGAAGGCCGACGCACGCGTCGCGCTCGCCGCGCAGGGACTGATCGACGCGCAGGCCGCGTACCGTTCGGCCACGAGCGAACTCGCGAGCGCCGAAGCGCGGTTGCACACGATTGAAGAACTCGAAGCCAACCTCGAAGGTCACATCCCCGGCACGCGCGCCGTGTTGGAAGCGAACGCACGCGGCGAATTC
>Ga0302325_10029751_pt1 | contig 11281 bp, 12 predicted proteins | sample Palsa_T0_2_FD_201948 | JGI IMG/M metagenome (GOLD analysis project Ga0302325, IMG submission 201948) | Peat permafrost microbial communities from Stordalen Mire near Abisko, Sweden - Palsa_T0_2 | ecosystem: Environmental > Terrestrial > Soil > Palsa > Peat permafrost | place: Sweden: Abisko...
CCGATCCGTGCCATCTTCGATAAATATTACTTCGATGCTCCCAGCCCGCGTGTCTTTCCGTCCGAAATTGCGGACCATTGGTTTCATCGCAAAGCGGCCGAGGTAGATGCCGTGATCTTCTATCTTCCGCACGAAGACGACATTCTAGGTTGGGATTATCCGCGCCAGCGCGATTATCTCGATGGGCGCGCTATTCCGCATCTGATGCTGCGCGAGGAGTCACCCGCACAGATAGGCGCATTTCTAGCGAGGCTTCCGCATGGCTGAGAAACAATTGGAATGCACCGTTCGGGCCGCCGCGTATCAAAAGGCTTGGTTCGCCCAACTGCGCGAGGACGTGTTTGCAAAGCGCAGACCTTACGCCATTGTGCAGGCCGATATGCCGATCGAGCTGTTCCACGCGATGGACGTTCCGGTGGTGAGCAATCAGTGGTGGGCCGCCATGGTCTCTGCCAAACGTCTGGCGCCGCATTATCTGGATGGCCTCGAAACGTTGGGCTACCATGACGGCCTGTGCCGCTATTGCAGCCTTTCGCTTGCCTCTACTATTGCGGGTAATGCAGCCCAAGCGCCCTGGGGCGGTCTGCCGAAACCCGCACTGCTTTCGGCCCGGCTCACATGCGATTGCATCCAGCGCGTTTTCGAAATCTGGGCCGCCAGGTTTGGAAGCCCCTTTTTTCCGTTGGACGCTCCGGCCGCCTCCGAGCTTCCGCCGCGCTGGTGGGAGTTGAGCCGCCATCGCTGGAGCGAGCTCTTCGAAAGCCACCGCTTGGATTTTATGGTGGCTCAGTTTCATTCCCTGATCGGGACCCTCGAACAAATCACCGGAAATACATTTGACGTGGAGCGCCTCCGCACTCTTATGGAAGGCGTCAACCAGCAGGAGCGGTATTTCGAGGAAGTGCGCGACATGATTTGCGCGGCCCCACAGACGCCGATCCGAATGCATGAGCAGGTGAGTAATGTCATGGCGGCGCAGTGGCTGCGCGGCAGCGATTGGGCCATTTCGCACGCTCGCGCGTTTCGCGATGAAGTGAAGGAGCGCGTGGATTCGGGCCTCGCAGCGTGCCCGTCCGAGCGCTTGCGGCTCATGTGGGTGGGGGCCGGCTTATGGCACGATACCGATTTCTACACTGCTTTTGAAGAACGCTACGGCGCGGTATTTGTGTGGTCCATGTACCTGGCCTTTGGACCGGACGGTTACATTCGCTATGGACTGGAGGATCCGCTCCGGGCGCTGGCTAGCCGAACCGTCAGTTTCAACGAACAGCTCCACAACCCGCCCTGGGCCAACGAATGGATTGTTCACCAGGCGAAAGAGCACCGCATCGACGCCGCGCTGGTTCTTGAACCTCTGGGCACGCGGCCGTCGGCCACCGGCAACCTATTCATCGAAAGGGCGCTGGAAGCCGCGGGTATTCCGGTTCTCCCGATTGTCGCGGACATGGTGGATGCGCGCGGCTGGAACGGCGTCGAGATGCGCGGCAAAGTTAATCAGTTTCTCGAAGGGATAGGTTCCAGCGCAACGCGGGATCGCGCGTAGTGCCGCAGAAACGCGATTTCTATTGAGGCCACAATCACGCCACCGGCGACGAAGTACCAACCGGCCGTGAAACCTCCCGTGCGATCGCGCAGAATCCCCAATACCTGCGGTCCCACGTATCCAAACAGTCCGCCGCCCAACCCCACAACACCCATCACAGGACCGATTTCGCTTCTTCCAACCACATCCGCCGCCAGGGCGAAAATCTGATTCGTCGCGCACAGGCCGAGCGCGATCACTAGGGCAGTAGCCACGCGGAAGATCATTAGATTAGGAGTCATCATCGCGAAACAAGCCGGAACCAGCAGTATGGCAAGGCCGATCATCATGTCCCAGCGGTCAAACCTGTCGCAGAGATAACCGAACAGAAGATTGAGGAAAATGGCGGCGACGTAACTGGTGCTGATGACGTAGGCGCTAGCGATCGCATTCAGATGAAAGGTCGTTTTCACCGCCAACGGCACAAAGAAGGTGGCGCTGAATCCGCCCATGTTGATCAGGCCCAGAAGGATCATGCTCCAAACTACGGGCGCACGGAACGCACTCCTGCTTGGTGCCGCGGGACCATGACCGTGAAACGAACTCGCGCCGCCGGCCCCGGACCCAGACTTGTAGACGAACCAGAAAACGGCAGCGCCCACGAGTGCCATACAGGCGAAACCGATGATCCCGCCGCGCCATCCGTAGGGCTCCGCGATGATCGTGCCGAATGGTGCGCCAATCACCGATGCCAGCGACGACATTGCCCCGAGAATGCCCATTGCCGTGCTGCGAAAGTCGGGCGGCGATACGAGCGCAATGGACGTCATCACGCAGACGAAGGCCACTCGATATCCGATCAGCCATACTACTCGAGCACCCAGTGCCAGTTCGTACGTGGAGGCTTGGCTGAGCAACACAAGACCGAACGCAACACCCAACAATCCGGCGGTAAGCGCGGGTTTCTCTCCCACTCGCTTGGCCAACAAACCGGCTGGAACGCTGACCGCCATCGCCACCAGACCGTACAGCCCGGTGAATAGCCCGATCTGCGAATAGGTGATGCCGAAATCTTTCTGGATCGCCGGCAGGAGCGGCGAGAATCCCAGACTCGACATTTGGATGGCCATCATCGCGACAATGATGGCGGCGAACGAAGCTATCCAGCCGTGGTGGTAGGACACGGGCTCCTAGCGTTTATCCACTACGATGACGCCGCCCTTGACCACCAGTTTAGTTTTCAGCCAATTCCAATAGCCATCCAGCGGATTGCCATCCAGCAGAATCAGGTCGGCGAGTTTGCCCGGCTCCAGCGTCCCTAGCTGGTCGCTCATCTGGATGTAGGACGCCGTGTTGGGCCCAATCATCTTGATGAGGTCCTGCATCGAGAACATCACGTTCAGCATTTTCAGCTCGTGGTCCAGCCCGGCCGTCGGGTCATACGTGGTGTCGGTGCAGTAGCCGAGGATGACACCGGCGTCCCAAATCGTGCGCGCGTTCACTGGCATGTATCCCGCTTCCTCGCCGAGCCGGACGCCGTCGACGATTCCTTCGGGCCACGGCTTGCCATCGCGGAACCGCGCCTTGTTGTCGTTCGCGAAAACTCCGAATACGGGCGAACCAAAGGCCACGGTCCCCAGCACTTTCACGCCTGCGGCAGCTACCTTCTTCGCGTCCTCTTTGCTCACCCAATCCTTGTTTGGCAGGTGAACCAGCAGCGGCACTCCGGCATCCACGGCGGCTATCATCGCGGAGGAACTTACGGCGTGAACCTGGACCATAACGCCAACTTTCTTAGCCTCGTCCACTACCGCCCTAAGAACTTCCAATTCCTTTTCGCTCGGCCCGGGGATTGGAGTAAGGGCGATTTCGCCCGTAAACTTGATCCCCATAGCGGCCATCTTCCGTACCTCCGCGCGAGCGGTCTCCGGGGTGTTATTGTTCAGCCGCAAGGATCCAGAAGGGATGATACGCGGTCCGTTGATGACGCCCTTGTCGATGTGATCCCTGAGCGCGATGTTTCCTTCCGCCGGCCCACCTCCGGACAGGACGGTGGTGTATCCGGCTTCCAAAAGCGCCTGCATCTGCTGCTTCTCATTGGGTCCGGTGTTGATGTGCCGGTGACCATCGATGAAGCCGGGCATGGCAGTCATGCCTTTGGCATCGATGATTTTGCCATTGCCAGCCGGCTTGCCGGAAGGCTCGCCGGACGTTACAGAAGTGATTTTTCCCGCGCGTACCACGATCGATCCGCGCTCGATTACCGTGCCGTTCGGGCCGATGATGCGGGCGTTGGTGATGGTGAGGTCCTGCGCGGAAAGAGACGCAAGCGCCCCCCATATCGAGCAGGCAAACTTGGCCAATTTGTAAGGTTTCACGCCGATTCTCCCCCGGCGGGTATTTTACCTCTTCTCGGCGACTGCAACGGCAGTCAGGGCCAGCGCTACGCTCGAAATCTTCTCCGCCGTTTCAGCAAAGGACGCTTTATAGTGCGGCTCTTGCCGCAGAAACTGATCGATGGAGGAAATGCAGCGCAGGCTGGAATCGAGCTTCGGATTCGACCCGGCAACATAAGCGCCTAGCTGGATCAGGTCTTCCGAGTTGCGATAGAGAGACATGGCCTCGCGCAGCTTCTGCGCCAAAGCCTGCTCCTCCGGAGTTGAAATCTTCGAGATAAGCCTGCTCACCGATTGAAGCAGATCGATAGCGGGATAGTGTCCCTTTTCGCCGAGCTTGCGCGACAGAATGACGTGGCCGTCAAGGATCGAACGTACCGCGTCCGAGATCGGTTCGTTAAAATCGTCGCCCTCCACCAGCACGGTGTAAAGTCCGGTAATGGATCCGCGCTGAAAATTGCCGGCACGCTCGAAGACCTTGGGAAGCAGGCCGAACACGGACGGCGTGTAGCCTTTCTGGCTGGGAGGCTCACCGGCGGCGAGGCCGATTTCGCGCTGCGCCATGGCCAGCCGCGTCACCGAGTCCATGATGAGCAGAACGTCCAATCCTTGATCGCGAAAATATTCGGCGATGGCCGTGCAGGTGAGTGCGGCGCGCACGCGCAACGGCGCGGGCCGATCCGAGGTCGCAACCACGACTACCGCTCGCTTCAGACCCTCCGGGCCGAGCTCGTGATCGATAAATTCCAGGACTTCGCGATTTCGCTCGCCGATCAGTCCAACTACCGTTACATCCGCGCCGTTGTGTTTGGCCAAACTACCCAGCAATACGCTTTTACCGACTCCGCTGCCTCCGAAAATGCCCACGCGCTGGCCTTTGCCTATTGGGAGCATACCATCGATCGCGCGCACGCCGGTGATCAAACGTTCCGTGATATGGCGGCGGTCCATGGGATTCGGCGGAGGCGCCTGCAGTGCATACGGTACGCTGGATTCGATGGGTGGCTTGCCGTCGATCGGCCGCCCGTAACCGTCCAGGACGCGACCCAGAAGCCCCGGGCCAACTTTCACGTTGGACTCATCGGCGCGCGCGACAATCGAACTTCCGGCCACCAGCCCATCGGTTTCCTCCAGCGGCATCGAGAGGAGCTGGCCATCGCGGAATCCAACCACCTGTACCAGGATTCGCCGATTGTTTGACGATTCGATTTCGCACACCTCTCCGACTGCCGCGAGAGGCCCCGTGGATTGTACGATCAGGCCGGTGACTTCGGTGACTGTACCGGTGCGCCGCAGAGGATCGATGTGATCGAGGGCGCCCTCGAAACCCGATAGTGGAGATTTGTTCTGGAGGCTCATGCTCCCAGGCGATCTGCAAGGCCGCGCTCAATTTCTGCGAGCTGCGAATCGATGCCGGCGTCGAGATTGCCGCGTCCGGTCTCAAAGATGCATGCGCCCGGATCGAGCGTCGGATCGGGAGCCACCTGAATCTGGCGCTGTTGCGGAAGATTTCTCAAATCCTGGTCGAGCCGCGCTGCCATGGCGGGATGCACCCGTACACGATGCACGTCCTGCCGATCGAGCTTCTCGAGAACCACCGAGACGATGCTTTGGAGGATGTCAGGGGAAACCAGCAGTTCGCGATGCACGATTCGCCGCGCGATCGCCATGGACAATCGCAGCAGATCGGCTTGCGCCTCCTTATAAATGGACGCTCGCATTTCCGCCAGTCCCGCGACGGCGCGCATCAGTTCCGCGCTGGCCGCTCTGGCCGGTTCTTCAAGTGCTGCGCGGGCGGCTGCTTCGCCCTCCAGATACCCTCGCTGTACAGCTTGACGGATCTGTTCGTCGTCGTATTGGCGAGTTTGTACCGGAGGAGCCGGTTTTGGCGAGGCGGCCGGCATTTCGCGTGTGGCCCCGGAGTTCCAGTCGAACGCCCGGTAGGACGTGGCCTGTTTGATGACTCGATCGGCAGGCATCGTTCTAACCTTCGTCGTCCAGTAGCCACGTGCGCAGGAGCTGCGTCGCGGCTGCCGGATCTTTGCGAACTTCCTGCCGCAGGTACTTGGTCAGTGCTTCGTTTTTTGTCGCAGAGAGCATGGGAGCTTTAAGCGAGTCGATCAGCTTTTGCTCCTCGTTTATCGGTTCATCCGCGCCCGCGGAAAGTTCTGCGGAGGGCTGGCGGGGAGCGGGTGGCGTTAGCGCGGCGGCAGACGCGGTTTCGGTCACGTTGACACGCTGACGGCGGCCTCGGGTTGCGAACCAGATGCCAGCGCCGATGATCAGCATCGCGCCCGCTGCTTCTCCTCCGATGATTTTCGGATCCTGCTTCAGATACCACGGCCCTTTATCCTTGCCGGCCGACGAGCCGTTCTGGGTACTCAGCTCGTTTGGCCGTTCCTCTCGAATGGCTCCGTCGAACGGCAGAGTTTCGACAGTCACCTGATCGCCTCGCGCGGCATTGATGCCGGCGACGTTGGTGACCAGATTCTTGATCACATTGATTTTTTCAGGCAGCGGCGCGATGAAGGTGCGGGTATAAGTTGCGCCTTTTTTCTCCCACTTCATTTCCTGATCCAGCAGCACGGCGACGGTGACGCGCTTGACCGCGCCTCGTGGATGTTCCACATGCCGCACCAGCCGGCTGGTTTGGTAGTTAGTGTTCTCGGTGCGGCGCGTGGTGCCGGTGCCGGCCGGAGCGGTGGGGGGTGGAGGATCGGGAAGATTCGCGGCTACCCCAGGAACTCCCGCATTGAGGCGGCCGGCAATGGATTCATCCGTGCGCTGCGACGAAACGATGGCGGATTTGGCCGGGTCCAGTACTTCTTCACTTTCTTCCTCGCCCGAGAAGTCGCATTCGACCGAAACGCCGGTTCGATAATTTCCGGCGCCCAGGATGGGATCCAGCGTTTCATTGAGCTTCTTGGACAGCTCATGCTCGACATTGACTTGATATTCGAACTGGCCGTCGGAGGCGGAGCCCAAAGGGTCGCTGCTGCGAGGCTTATTGAGCAGATTGCCGTGCGAATCCATAATGGTGACCTGCTGCGGCGACAGGCCTTCCACGGCGCTGGCGACCAGATGAGCGATGGCTGCGACGTTTTCCGGCGCCAGTGATGCCTGGCGGCGTAGATTCAGCAGCACGCTGGCTTTGGCGGGCTGGCGAGATTCGACAAACACGGAATCTTTTGGGAACGTGAGATGCACGCGCGCTTTTTCGATCTCGCCCAGCGCGGAGATGGTTCGTTCGAGTTCGCCTTCGAGCGCGCGCCGGTAATTCACCTGCTCGGCAAAATCCGTGGTGGCGAAATTGGTTTTATCAAACAGCTCGAAGCCAATGCGGCCCGACTTCGGGAGGCCTTCCCGGGCGAGCAATAAGCGCGCTTCTGAAGCTTTATCGGTGGGTACGAGAATGGTATTGCCGTCGTCTTCCAGCCGGTACTCGATGTTGCCCTCTTTTAGTTTCTGGACGACTTGCGATGCGTCTTCCCCCGCCATGCCGCGATACAGGGCTTTGAAATTGGCATCGTGGCGCCAGTTTGAGATCGCCAGGAACGCGCCTCCGGCAGCCAGAATGGCCACCAGGATGGAGACCCTTTGAAAGGCCGACATTGCGTTCCAGACTTTTTGCAATTGATCCAAGCTGCTTCTCCCGTCCTACTCGAAAACTAATCCGGCATCTTCATTACTTCTTGATACGCTTGCACGATTTTGTTGCGAACCTGCACGAACATATCGAAGGCCAGGCTGGATCGCTGCACGGCGAGCATCGTGGTGTGTGGATCGTCCTGCTCTCCGGAGACGAACTGGTTGACGGAGGTCTCGGCGCCGGTTTGTAATTGCGAAACATTCTGGATGGATTGCTGGAGAATGGAGCTGAAAGCATCGGAGGCTGAGGCGCCGCCCGCTGCCGGCGCGATTGCTTCCGGCAGGGGAATATTTTGAATCGGTTGAAGCGATGGGATAGAAGGCATCTGTCAAAAAGTCCGTTTTACTTGAGAAGATCGAGCGACCGCTGGATCATGTCTTTCACGGCCGTTATGGCTGCCACGTTGGCTTGATAACCTCTGGAGGCCGTCATCAGGTCGACCATATCCTCGGCCGGATTGATGCGCGGGAAAGCGACATACCCATCCACGTCCGCGTCGGGATGTCCGGGCAAGTAGCGTTTCTCGGGATCGCGCTGGTCCACTGAAATGTCGGCAACCCGAACGCCTTGGCCCTCCAGCGCCGACTGAAATTCGCTGGCGAAAGGCGAGTCGACGGTACTGCTCGCAAATATGACGTCCTTGCGGCGATAGGCCCCTCCTTCGGGGGTGCGGGTAGTTTCCGAGTTGGCGAGATTCTCAGCGAGCACTTCGGCGCGCGCGCGTTGCGCCTCCATACCGGAAGCGGAAACGGAGATACTTCCAAACAAACTCATGAGGTGCGTCCTTCGGTGATGGCTTCGCGAATTTCGTGAATGTTTCCGCGCAGCAGCTGAGTGGCAATGTTGAAGCGGATATCGTTTTCGGCCAGCAATCGCGCCTGGTGGTCCAGATTGACGTTGTTGCCGTCGTTCTTGGTAGGCAGGCCTTCCGGCTCGACGATCGCGGGCTGTGAACCACCGGCGCGGGTTAGCTCGCTGTGAAAATCGATGTCCTGGGTCTTATATCCGGGCGTATCGGCATTGGCAATATTCCGCGCCACCAGTTTTTGGCGCGCGCTGAGAGCGTCGAGATACTGTTCCAGCTTGGATAATCCATCCACCATGAAGCTTGACGAGGGCAATTCATTTGCCATTCCGAACTGCCGCTAAGTCAAGGTCAACTTGAGAGCAGCTCCAGCCCCCGGAGCCAACATTTTGGATTAGGTAGTTAAGGTGAGCATGTTTTCGGCAGTCTGCATCATCGAGTTAATGACGCTAATGACTTCCGAAGAGGCCTGAAAGGCCTCCTGATACTGGATCAGGTGGACGGATTCGGCGTCGAGGTTGACGCCCTGGATCTGAGTCCGATTGGCTTGCGCCTGCTGGAGCAGTTGGGTGGACATATTGAGTCCGGACTGCTGTGTGTCGATTGCGCTGGCAGCATTGCTCTCGGTGGTGTTGAGAAACGCGGAGAAGCTTTGGCCGTTGATCTGAGTGGCGGGCGTGGCGCCCGAGGTGATGCTGGCCAGGGTCTCGGGGGCGTTGGGGTTGGCCGCAATAGCGCTGGCAAGATCGGCGGAAGTGTAGGAGGAGTTCACCTGGAGCGACCCCGCGATCCCGGTGGCATTTCCGGACGCATATTGAAACAGCGGCGTGGATCCACCGACTGTAGAATTGACCGAATCCGCGAAGCTCTCGGCTATTTGATTTAGCGCGCCCTGCTGGCTTCCGTTGCCGATGAGCGTTGGGGCGAAATTGTTCAGAAAATTAATCTGGCCGCCGAGCTGGCCTCCCGTGATGGAACTGGTGACATTCTTGCCTTGGCCGTCCAGGATCTCCAGCGTGGGATTACCACCGGGATACGCCGAACCTGCCGTGGGCCCAACCAGCGTAGCTTGCAGCTTGAATTGCTGGACTCCGCTGAGCAAGGGCGTAGAGCCGTTCGTAAAGATCGAAATGGTGCCGTTGTTGCTCAACTGGGTGTTTATGGGAACCAGGTTGGAGAGCGACTCGAGCGCCGCGTAGGCCTGTGCCTGCGTCGTCGCGCTGGGCGTAACTCCCGTCGCGATCTGCTGGTTGTACTGCTGAACCTCACCTACCAGCTGGTTGATTTGCGACACCGTGTCCTGAGCGCCCGATTGGGCGTTGGTCACTGCCTGCTGCACGGTTTGCGCCGCGGTGGCAATGCTGGAGGCAAACGCCTGAGCGTTCTCGATGACGCCATTTTGCGTGGCGCTGGAGTGGGGTGAGGCCGCAAGCGTGGTAAAGCTTTGCAGCAACGTCGTGAGGGAACCGAGAATGCCTGTCGATCCGGTGACGTCGTTCAAATCCATTACCTGCCCGACAGCGGTAGCGTTGTCGGTGAAGGCCTGATATTGTCCCGATTGGCTCTGCTGATACCAGACGGCTTGCTCGGCGAACTGGCTGCGGCTGTTTCCGGTATTGATGGTGACACCGCCGGGCTCATTCCCGCTGAGGTCGAAGGCGTCGCTCAGCGGTTCCACGGTCTGTACCGCGTACCCGGGCGTGGTCTGATTGGCCAGGTTCTGGCCCGTAATACCAATGGCCGTCGAGTCCTGAGTGAGCGCGTTAGCGGCCACCTGCAGAGTTGCGCTTAAAGGGATCATCGAATTTATAACGTCCGTTCCAATCCCTTGGAAGTGTAGCCAACGAAGGATTCGGTTTCGAGCTGTATGCGGGCTTGTTCGAAAGCGGCGGCTTGGCGAAGCATGGATCGAACCAGGGTCAGCCGATTCCGCAAGCTCTCCAGCCGAGGCGCCATTTCGGGCTTAGCGGCCAAACGTTCGCGTTCACGGCAAGCCCATTCCATTTCGTAAATAAACCGCAGCAGGTCGCCGCGCTTCGGACTGAGCAGGAGGGCCCGGGCCTTCTCAACGGAGGCTTCCACGCGATCGAGCCAGGCATTTGTAAACTCGGGCGTGAATTCCGGAGCTTCCGCCACCGCCGGTGGCGCGCTAACGGCTACTTCAAGGGACATGCGTAGGATCCGTGTCCTGATCGACGATGGCTTGACTCAATTTGGCCGGGTTGACGCTATATTGACCCGACTGGTACACCTGTTTCAGCTGGGCGACTTGCTGCGCTCGCTGGTTGCCGGCAGTTCCAAGCACCGATGCGGCGGTTTGCGCGACATCGGAGACGTCTACGCGATCCAGGCCAAATTGCTGCGGCTTCAGGTTGGGGGGCGCGCTCTGCGTCTGCCCTAAACGCGCAGCCTGGCTAGCGTTCTGCGCTTGTCCGATGTTGTCTGATGTCCCTGGTCCAATTTTCATGCGAATCCCTTAACGCACCGCTGAGAATACACTTCCAATCATGTTTTCGGCCGTCTTTTGCATTTTAGGCAAACTTTTTTGGGCAGCGGCCTATAACTTGGGGCATGAGCGATCAATACTTCATCCTTCTAGACCCTGTGCAATCGATGTACCATACCAAAAATATATTCTGAATCCCGCGAATTGCGGCGATACACTCACTGAACGCAAGTGGGCCCAGAACGGGCAGCGGCGCTCTGAAACATACGATTCATAAAAGGAGAATCCAAATGGGTAGCAGTGCAGTATCTTTAACGTCCGCGATGCAGTCGAACCTGTATTCACTGGACACGATCAATTCACAGATCCAGACGGCGCAGGAAGATTTGTCTACCGGCAAGTCGGTCAATTCGGCCGCGGACAACGCCACGGCATTTTTTGTAGCGCAATCGGCCACCAATGA
>Ga0302325_10029752_pt1 | contig 11281 bp, 7 predicted proteins | sample Palsa_T0_2_FD_201948 | JGI IMG/M metagenome (GOLD analysis project Ga0302325, IMG submission 201948) | Peat permafrost microbial communities from Stordalen Mire near Abisko, Sweden - Palsa_T0_2 | ecosystem: Environmental > Terrestrial > Soil > Palsa > Peat permafrost | place: Sweden: Abisko...
TTGTCTTGGATGAGGCGAGCCACCGAGAGGCCGCGGTGGAGAGTGGTTGGATAGAAGCATCGTTGATCGTGATGCCCGGCGTTGCGAGCGCATCGTCAAACACCACCGAATCGATCCGCAAGCCAATCGGGAAATGCACAACTCCATTGGGATCGCAATACATATAGACATTCCCCGCCGAGTCGCACCAATAGCGAACACCCCCGATAGGATTGAGAGCGATCACCGCCGATTCAACGGCAACGCCGCCCGTGGCAACCGATAGCGGCGTGATCGCCTGATTTGTAACCTCGGAGGGATGAGCGTGATCTGCGCGCGCCGATGAGGTGGATACGCCCACCGCGCCGGCGGTGTTAGCCTCAACCGGCGTGGTAGTCGCCAGGTTACCGCCCACTGGCCCTTGTACGCCTTGCGGGATCGTTAGATTGATCTGCTGATTTGGCGCCGTACCGCTTACAGAGGCCGCGGCGGATGAGCCGGCGGCGCCCGTTGTCACCGTGCCGATAGCGAGCGTGTTGGTCGGCCCCGCTGGCCCGGTTGCGCCGGTTGGCCCGGTTGGGCCAGTTGCGCCCGCTGGCCCTGTTGCGCCCGTTGCGCCCGCTGGCCCGGTTGCGCCGGTTGGCCCCGCTGGCCCGGTTTGAATCGTTGCGAGCGGCGCAGTGTTGGGCGTGAAATCATCGAAATCCCAAGAGGTGCCCGAGGGTTGGATCAAGTAACCTGGCCCGAGCACATTTTGCCCGGACGTGTTGTTGATCACCTGTACCAGATAGGCGATATTCTCGGGGTAAGTAAGCGTAGTATCGGCGAGAAAGATTGAGAACGCGCCACTGACAACTGGAGCAACCACTGGCCCGCTGATTGCCTGGCCGTCTCCGTTGACGCGAAAAGAGAGAGGCGAGCCATTCTGATTGCAAGGCTGAAACGATATCGTGGCGTTGCTTATTTTATTGCCGGTCGCATCACATACGTTGCTCCCCGATACAGTTGTAAATCCGGTTGGCATCCAAGAATCTCCCTATATCGAGAGTAGAATCGCGCTGTAAATCCGCGCCAATTCTACTCAGGAAGATCGAAACTCGGATGCTGCTTTGCCAGGCACGCGAGCGCCGCGGCGAGCGTCATACCTTGAGCGAGCCCATGAGCCGCATGATGTGCGGCCACCTTATCGGGAATCGCCGTCAAGAGGTGCAAACTATCCAAAACGATGAGCCGCGGATCTTGCTTTGCCGCGGCGAGTTGATGGGCATTCATCACGCAATAGACAAGCGCGAATCCGTTGTAATGCAACGGCGCTTCCCATTGATTGGCGTACTCTGCAGCGAGCGGAGCGCCAGGCTCGCCAAGTGGCGAAAATACCCATCTCCGCTTGTGATCCAAAATCATGCTTCCCCCTAAGATGGCATGATGGTTTGATTGTGGATAAGCAAACGCTCGGCGCCGCCCACAAGCCAGTAATTTTGCTGATCGTACTCATCCGCCTCAACCGAGAGCTTGACGCGCACGCCGGGCTCGCCGTCAAAGGTCCCAATGCGGTACGGCATTTTCCACTCGCCATCCACCCATACGGGATCAAGCGGGCTCATGCGGTGATCGCCCACGCGATACCATACCGCCGAATCCGCAATGCGGCGCCGAATCACCTTCCGGAATACATCGATACCAAGGGCCATGTGACGCCCGAGGATATGCTCGCCCTCTTGTACGTTTCCCACCTCCACAGTGCCCCGCTCTCTCACCTGTACCAGCTCGCGAGAATCCGGGCAAGGCGATTGGTTGCCGCCGGAAGATCCGCCCGTGCCCGAGCTGGCCGGCGTGGTAACGGTAATGATCGGCCCTTGGTAAAAGCCATCGGCGCAAGCCTGCAATGCGTGTGTACCGTTGGGCGAGGAATCGGGCGCGGTGGGCGGCGTTGCGCCGGCGCAGCAAAGGGCGCCCGTGGCAACGCTCACGCAAGTGTAAAAATAATACGTGGTTGCCGCCAGCAATCCGGTCCAAGAGAGCGTGGTAGCCACGGTGGTAAACGTAGATCCATCGGGCCGCAAGAGCGATTGCGACGCGGCGTTAAGCGATATCGAGCACGAGCCGCTTGTGTTGGTATTGATGGGCACGGTCACGGTGAAAGGCGCGCCAGGCGGAATCGATGTTCCGTTGAGGCCGCTGCTAGAGGTGGTGTTGCTGTAGCTCGCCACGTCTACGCTTTCGACACTACCAGTCGCGAGCGAGCTAATCGCCTTGATCAGATAGGCGCCCGAGCGCATCACCGTATCGGTCCATGTTAGCGCCGTGCCGTCCCACAATACCTCGGCGGTGGTCCAATCCACTGAGGTGCTATCGGTGGCGTACCGGATCTCATAGTGATCTGCGCCGGCGGCGGCGTTCCACGTCAAGATGGTTGAGCCCCCCGTGGCCGAGCCCTGCAGGTTGCCGTTAAAGCCAGTTACATCCGCCGGCGCATTGGTAGAGGCCACAACCGTTATCGAGGCCGTTACGGGCGCGCCTAGCAGGTTATTCGCCCAATCCAGGCCGGTCACCGTAACCGTATAGACGGTACCGATGTAGCCCACAAAGGTGCATCCCTGGCCTTGGATGTTGCCGAGGATGGTTGGCTTGCCATTGCCGGCCTGTACCTGTACCTGTGCGCCCACGGCGGTGTTAGAGTTTTGCCACCCAACGGCCACTATCGCCGAGTTGGTTGAGCCCGTGAGCGTGCCATTTTGATACTGCTCGGTGAGGGTGAGGTTCAGGATCACGGGCGCCGTGGTGGGTACGCCAACGATCTCGCCATAGTTAGGTATTACATCGGTGTACGCCGTAGCGTTGTACTCAAGCGCGCTGATCTCGAAACTGAAATCTCCCGATTTCTTCATGTTGATCACGCGGAAGAGCTTGGCGGGTTGGTAGCCGGCGGATTGGCCATAAGCCCACGCGCTATCGGTGCAAGGCACGCCCGAGAATTGGCCGCTGATCGTGATCACCGAGCCGCCATAAGTGTTGGGCGCCGCCGGCGTAATCGCAACGGAAAGCACATCCATGTTATCGATCACGTTGGTATCGTAGAGAGTGACCACCTGGCCGGCTGCGAGCGTACCCGCCGAGTACGCCAAAGTGATTTGGCTGCTTGAATATCCGTTGGCCACGTACTCGGTACCATCCGGGCCAACGGCTTTGACGATGCGGCCACTCGGGAGCGCCGCGGTAAAGTTGATGGCCTGGCCAACCACCGAATGTATCGTGGCCGTTCCCCGCTCGATGACGGGATGTTGTACGCTCACCGTCCAGCCGGCGGATGGAGCAAACGCGAGATCGGTACGCTCCACGTTGAGCGTGGTAAGCGTAGAGCCGGCCTGCACGCGCCCGCCAACCGCCCACTGCGTAACATCGGCCTGTGTCGCGATCACCGAGCCCACGCTGCAGCAAACGGCCTCGATGGCGGCGGCAAACTGAATCGTGCGCAGTGAGAGCTTTGTGCTCATGAGGTGGTAATAAGCCCATCGCCACGCTTGATCTCGGTTAGTGCAGCCGAGCAGTTTAACGCGCGATACCTTCGGCTGCAGGCCCGAGTTGAGATCCGCCGCGGTCATCACGGAAACGGGAAGATCCATGCGATAGGTGCGGGCCGCATCGGCAAACTCGGCCTCTATGAGTGAGCAGCGATCATCGAGAGCGAGCCATGTTTCTTGGAAAGAGTCTTTCTTGGTGTTGCCAATTGTGAAGAGCTGTACAGGATCGGCGGGCGCGTCGATGATCACCGAGTACCGCATCCCAATCTGGATCACGCAAGCGCGGCTCATGTTGCCAATCGCCTGCAGAACCTTCCACGAGTCGCCCGCTTGGTCGAACACGCCGGCGAATACAAAGCGCCGCGCCGAGGTGCCATCCTGATTGGTCACCGTCTCATCGCAGAAGTTTGCCCACGCCACAAAAGCCGGTACATCGATCAGCGAGGCCGCAACGTTCATGCCATAGACGGGATTCGTAATAACGTCATAGGCGACAATGGCCGGGTTATCGTGCTCATAGCCGGCGAGCTGCGCGGGCAACACGGTATCCGCGCCGATATCATGCACAATCGTGGCCATGACTTGGATATCTTCGCCGGCCATCTGCGAAGTGGCCAGGGCCTTGACGCCAACCAAAATCATGTTGGGGTAGCTGAGGTTTGACCAGAAAATCTCGTTAATGTTCCAAAGCCAGATATCGCAGATGTGTTTGTTATCGGTGGAATCGGCGTACACAACATCGTTGTTGTTGTCCTGGCAATATCCGATCTTGGTAACCTTCACATCCCACTGACCGGCGGTGAGGCCGTATACGCTCACGGTGTCAAAGTAGGCGTTCAAGCTCGTGCAATCGATCACGCGGTAACCTTCCCACCATTGCGTCACGAGCGCTTGATTGAGATTCGGATCGGTAGGCTGCCACTCGCCTTGGAAAGTGGCCGAGGTGGTTGAGGTGGTTGTATCGAGATTAACAATTACAACCTCTTGCGTACCGCTCCACGGCTGGCCGGCATAGTAGGTGCCCGGATCGCTGTTACTCGTGGCATAGACTATGCCACTGCCGGCGAAACGATCGGTTGGCACAACCACCCAGGCCGGATAGGTTACGCTTCCATCGGTATGCGTTGTCTTAATGCTTTGCGTGTTATCGGCGAAGAGCGGTGAAACCCACGCGCCGGTGTTGTGTGGCGCCACTTGGATTTGATAGATCACCTTGAGCGGTACGGTGTTTCCATCGTCAGTAATCCGGTAAAGGCCGCTCGGGAGCTTGGTGGTGATATCGAGCCCTTGAATGTTTGTTCCGGTTCCATTGACGGTTACCGGGCCGTTGCTCACGAGCAATTGCGTTTCCTGCGGGTAGCCGTTGACTGTTTTGTCAAAGCCATCGATAGCCGTCTGAGTATTTGAACCGAGACGGCTTTGGTAAGAACACTGCACGTAGTTGGTGAGAGGCTGCAGGTTGATGAGCAGGTTTGAGATACTGGCCGCAACGCCCCATCCGTAGCACACGAGCACATTGATATAAGCATTGGCGCCGTCGAAATCGACATAAGACGAAACGATGTTTCCATTCCATCCCATCGTGCCGTATCCCTTGGGCACGGGTACGCCGGGCTGCGCGAGTCCCTTTGGGCCGGTTGGATCGTAAGTGGTGGACCACGCCGGCGCCGATGGCAAGCCAGGAGAGATCGCCCAGCTCACAAGCGCGCCGCCAATCGCGGCGCCGAGAGCTGCGCCCACAAAGGGCGCCGTTGCCGATGCAGCAAAGAGAAATCCCGCGGCAAGAAAGCCGCCGAAGGCCGCCGCCGCTGTACCTGCGGCAACAACCAACATCATGAGCATTTCTTTACCGAAAGAGCCGCCGCCGGCGTGGGTAAAGAGCACAATCTCATTGCCGGGCGTAATCGCTGTACGCCAGATTGCATCATCGGGCACACGCTCGCCGTTGACGCTGCAGTGATAGGCTTGCGGATCGATGCCGGCGCGGGTAACGATGGCGCCGAGGCTCTCGTTTTCCCACGCCTCTATCGTGGTTGTCTTGCGCTCATCGAGGCGAAATGGGTTAAGAACCTCGATAATGCGAACCGGCGCCACTGCGAGCGATTCGGGTAACTCACTGCTAACTTTCTGAGTTATTACTAAGCCTGTCTCCACCGATAGAAGCCCTCTATTCGGTTATGCCACGGAAACGCATCATAGCGCTCTCTTGACACCCCGCGGGCCTGAAAGGCATGGATCATATACCCGCCGCCGCATACCACGCCGATATGCCACCGCGGATTGTCCGAGCGAATCAGTATTCCATCGCCTGGCTCGGGCGATTCAACGCGGTCCCAGGAGGCGAGAGCCATACTCAACTCGTGCTCATTGCTCTCGTAAGGCGGCATGGCGCGCCCGAGGCGCCGCTGTAGCTCGATGAGCAAGCCAACGCAATCGAAAGCATCAGGCCCGCGCCCGCCGTCTTGAAATGGCTTGCCGAGCAGATCGAGCCAAACGGCCATCGGTAGCTTGGGAGATCCGCTCGGAGATCCGATCATGGCTGCGCCTCTTGGCTGCACGGCGACCAAAACGCAACGGTGCCAGGCGGCCCGAAAACCTCTTGATGCACGGCCATTGAGACAGTGTTGGAAGATAGCACGCAAGCGGCGATGTGCTTGAGCCCTCGCGCCGCGGCCTCTCGCTTGAGTGTAGCCATGAGCGCTTTATATAGGCCGCGCCGGCGCGAATCAGGCCGAGTCCATGCCAGGCCCACAAAGGCGCTCTCTTGCCATACTTGCCACACTGCAAAGGCGAGGATCTCGCGGGCGCCGTCGCTTGCGATGAGGATGTGATTACCCTCGGTGGGGATGTAGGCTTGCGGGTGATTTCCGTTTATCTCTCGGCTAATCTCTTGCGTGAGCCGGAGCAACGAATCATCTGAAATGCTCTGCTGTGATTCGATGTAATATGACAACTCCAAAACATCCCCCTATGCCTGCGCGGCGAGCGAGGCGCCATTTGTGCCGATTCCAGGGAAGGCCCCGAATCGGGCTTGATTGTCATGAACCTGGCATCCGTTCGCGCCGTCGTATGTTCCATCGCAATTCGAGATTGTGCCCGTGTAACCGCATTGCGGGCCTTTGTAGTTGGTCACCCACATACAGAACGTAGCCCGGTAGAGATACCGAGGAAATAGCATCCTGATCGGCGATGCTGCGGAGAGCGAGAGCGTTACAAGCTCTGCCGTGCAGTTGGATTTCATGATCGTAGTTGTAAGCGCGAGATCCGGCTCGCCGGCGGGATGCGCAGTATTGTAGACATAAATATTTGCCACGGCGCCCACAATGCCGGCGTATTGCTCGATAAGCCCTTGCAGTAGGCGCATCGTGTTGGAGGCTCGGAGAATCGCGCTCGGGAGTTGGCCCGAGCTGGATTGCTCGGTGCTGAATTCAAAACTGAATGGCTGATAGGTTTGCGGGCCGTTGCCGTCGCCGGCATCAAACACAATCGGATCGACATTGCGGGCGAGCCTCATGTGCTCACCGTTCCATATCACATCCAAGAGCAAGAGCCAGGCATCTCCCGAGGATAGCTTGGATTTATCGCGCTGCGCGGCGAGAGACAATACCGCCATCGGTGACAAGGCTGCAGACATTAAACCTCCGTCAACTCAAAGCTCGTGCCATAGACTTTTTGGCCGTTGCCGTATCCGATATCTGAGATCTCAGGGAGCTTTGTGAACCGCACAGGGCGCCCAAGCGGCGCCGAGCCGGCCATGCGGCCATACGGTTGCACGGGCGTGAGCAGCGAGCAGCCAACCTCATCCCACAAGATCGAGGCCGATCCATCGAGGTTGATTGTTCCCACGGCGGTGTTATGGATATTCAACACGCCGAGAATGCCAAGGCTGAAACTCACCGCATTTGGCGGGATCGTGAACGAGTACCAAAAATCTTGCCAACCTGGCGTTGCCGTATTGAACCATGTACCGATCATCTGAGTTGTAGTGCCATTAGCGAGCGTTACATTGACGGCCACGTTTGCAGATAGAGCCCAATAGTCCGGCAATGTGCCCGGCGTGGGATTCACGCGCCCGTGGAAGAGATACACCTCTCCGGGCGTGCAAGGTATCTGCGCCCTGCTATTGACCACGGCTTGTAAATACTGGCCTACGGCGAGCGATTGGCCCGCCACGGTGTTAAATCCGAGCGCCTGCAGCCCATCCTCTACGCCAGTAGTGGCCACCGTGATCGCCAACTGAGGGATTGCCGCGCTGGCAACATACCATCCGCGCACAAGCTCGGTGGGCGAGGCTGCGGGAATCTCGAAACTCCAATTCAAGAGCAGGTTTGGATACAGGAAGGCATTGCCGCCGCGGTCCGCCGTGATCTCGGAAAAGTAATCGAGCACGCGGGCATCTTCCGCGGTGAGGTTGCGCGTGTTGATCTTCCAAGTGCGGCGGGCGCGCGTGAATCGTGGGCGAGTGGCAACCGCCCCGCTCTCATTCTGATCGCGGATCGTGTCATCCTCTAAACTGCGAGAGGAATCCATCGAAGGTTGGCGCGTTAGTGATGGAAAAATCGGATAGGTTGCCACAACTCCACCTTGCCGCCTCGGCGCGAAACTGCGCGAATCCGAGCAATGGCCGCAAGCTAAGGGCATGAGGATCACGACCAAAATCGATGCCACCGAGGCCGTGGCCGGCCTGTACGATCTGCAAAAGAAACACTTGCCCTTCGCGATGGCGAAAGCACTTACAGGCTCGGCGAAGGCCGGCCAGGTAGCCACTCAAGATTCACTCGGCGCCAAGTTTCAATTACGGAATTCCTTTACGCGCCAGGGGATTCGCATAAAGCCGGCGGATCGGAATCAGGGCCGCATGGAGGCCGATGTGCATACCGATACGGCCAACCGTGCCACGGGCGCGCCCGATTACCTCTTGCAGCAAGAGGAAGGCGGCGAGAAAATGCCCTTTGGTGGCCGGCAATACCTTGCTGTGCCCACGCGCTATCTGCGCCAGATGGCGCCTGGCGTCATTCCTGCAGAGCTCAGGCCCAAGAACCTGCTCGGCGCGCTTGGAGGCCGTTACACGGCTCGCAGGCGCGATACTGGCCAACTGGCGTTACGTGATCAGAGGCTCGTGCGAGGTTTTATATTCTTTATGCAGACTTTGAAGGATGGCCACAAGGCGATCATGGGCCGGTATTTTACCGAGCAAGAGGCGTACCCGTTTTATCTGCTGATACCCGAGGCCAACATCAAACCGCGGCTCGCTATGGAGCAAACGGTGGAGAAAGCCGCGCGCGAGGCATTTCCGCAACTTTGGAGGGATGTTTGGAAAACTATAATGGTACGAGGCTTGAAGGTTAAGCCTTGACTCGGAATTATTGCTTTGCTAGATTTGTACCCACAAAAGGAGAGACTTTCCGATGCGTACCGCTGCCAAGTTTATTGCCGCTCTTGCTGCTTTGGGAATCGTTGCCGTAATCGCATTGACTCACCCCGGCCTGCCTAAACTAGATACAACGGGATCAGCCGGCTTTCTCCTTTTCCTCGGTGCGGTGATCTGCTACTTTGCGCCGGCCTTCGTGGCCACCGCCCGCAATTGCAAAGCGATTGATGGGATCTTGGTGGTAAACGTCTTTCTCGGTTGGACGTTTATCGGATGGGTTGTTGCCCTGGCTTGGGCGGCCTCGGGCGAGACTCGCGCCAAGGTTACTGCGTAACCACCTTAGAGGCTTATTAGACCTAGAATTCCTTGCGCAACAGGCCCGTTTGTCTCAAGTTGCTTAAGCATGATCTGAATCACCTGGCCCTCGCCGCCGTCTGAGGTTTGCGAGGCTTGACTTGCTTGCACGGGCGCGCCCGTGTTGTTGATCACGATCTGCACACCGCCCGAGCCCGTGGCGCCCGCCCCGAGGCCCATCTGTGCCACTGAGGCCGCGGCGCTCGGGATCGTACCGGCGCCCGAGCCCAGGCCGCCATTGGATGCCACGCCGGCGCCTTTCTTGCCGAATAGGCCACCGAGTAGGCCACTCAATAGGCCCTCACCCTGGCCCATGATCCCGCTGCGCCCCTTGGTACCGCCGCCGCGCTTGCCGGAATCGTCGCCGAAGAGCGCGCCAAAGAGCTGCTTTTCGGCGAGCTGGCCGGTATCTTTCAAAATGCCATCGCGCATTTGCTTCCACCGTTTATTCCACTTCTCATTCATCTCGAAAAGAGGATCAAAGATTGCGTGGGCGTAACCCTCAACCGCTTGCTGCAGTTGGTTGTTGGTTTCCTTTTGGATCTGCTGCATGTTTTGTGTGATGGATTGCTGTATCCGGGCCTCGGAATCCAAGCCGGCCTCGCCATACTGCGCATAGGCCGCGGCGATCCCTTGCAGTTGTGTGATCTCGCCGGCGCGGATGGCGCGCAGCTTTTCCTCGGCCTCGGCCTGGCTGATCGTATGCGAGAGCTGCTCTTGCTGTACCTGCGCCTCGGCGAGCGCGGCGGCACGGCTGATCTGCTCGGATCGGCGATCCAGGGCCTCAATCTGCAGCTTTTGCTCTTTGAGCTTTTCAAACGCGTCAAACTCGGCGAGCTGCGCCGGCGAGGCGCCGCCGTTGGCGAGATCCTTACGCTGCTCGCCCGACTTGAGGCGCTGCTCGGCGATGGCCTTTTGCGAGTTGTTGCCCGAGAGCTTTTCGAGATCCGCCTCCATTGCGGCGATGGCCTCGGCCTGGCGCTTGAGGCTCTCGGCGCGAGCCGTCGCCAACTCCTGCTCTTTCGTTACTTGGTGGCCCTGCAGGTCAAGGATCTTTCCATTGAGATCGATCGATTGCTTGGAAAGATCATTCAACTCGGCCTCTTGCGCGAGCTGATCGGCTTTACCCTTTGGCTTTGTCTTGTGTAGCGCATCCATGCGGCTTTGGATTGCGGCTTGCTGCGCCTCAAGGGCGGCGCGCTCTTTGTCGAAAGCGGTCTGCTCGATGCTGGCCCGCTCGGTGAAGTAGTTGGCATCTGAAACAAGCCCTTGCTTGTGCAAGCCCTCAAGGATGGCGAGTTCCTGCTCGGCTGCGGATTTCGCGCGCGTCTCTTCCAAGCGATCCGCGGCCTCGGCGAGTTGCATCTTGGTATCGGCGAGCCGCTTTTGCGCCGCGGCGATCTTGTTAGCCTCTTCGGGATTCTCCTGAAACTCGGGCTTGGTGCCCGTGGGCGCGGCGAGCAGAGGATGCGAGGATTGGCTCAAGAGATCTTTGAGGCGCCTTGCCTGCAGCTCTTGCGGCGTGTCTTTGTAGGTCACGCCAGGCAACATGAATTCCGTAAAACCCTTCATCGGGTTGTCTTTGAAATCCTGCATCAGCTTGGTAACGCTATTGGCCAACTGCTCAAGCGCCGGCGCGGTATCGGTGGTGATCTCAAGCGCGAGGCCCTCAAAGGCCCCTTTCATCTCGATTACCTTGCTGTGCAGGGCTTCCATTTTCTGAATGCCGGCGGTATCGAGCACGAGGCCGAGCGCCTCGGCCTGGCCTCGGTAACGCTCGATACCGGCGGCGCCTTGATCAAGAATGGGGATGAGTTGCTGGCCGGCTCTGCCGAAGAGTTCCGAGGCAATGGCGTTTTTCTTGATCCCATCCGGCATGGATGCAAAGCGATCCGCGATCAGCTCAAGCACGCGGTACATATCGCCGCCCGTGGCCTGCAGATTCTTTTGACTAATGCCGATGGCTGCGAACGCCGCCGCAGCCTTGGCACCGCCTTGCTGCCACTCGTACACGCTCGTGGATAGCTTTTTGAATGCCTTGGTTAGTACCTCGAAA
>Ga0302325_10029753_pt1 | contig 11281 bp, 10 predicted proteins | sample Palsa_T0_2_FD_201948 | JGI IMG/M metagenome (GOLD analysis project Ga0302325, IMG submission 201948) | Peat permafrost microbial communities from Stordalen Mire near Abisko, Sweden - Palsa_T0_2 | ecosystem: Environmental > Terrestrial > Soil > Palsa > Peat permafrost | place: Sweden: Abisko...
CGGCGCGGTTTTCCGTGGGAGAAGCGGCAAATAACCGCGAGGGGGAGCGGACCATCCAACGCATAAAGCCGGACGCGGTTCTCGCCGATCTGTTGGCCGATCCGTCCGATGCGGGGCTGACGATCTCCGAATGGCTTCGGGCGAGCGGCAGCTCGATACCCTGCTACATCGTCAGTACGGCGGGCGAGGCCTTGGTGGGGTCCGTCGGGCTTCACGAACTTGGCGTGACGGGCGTCTTCCTGAAGCCGGTCGATGCGGCCCTCGTAATCCAGACCCTGCGAACCCAGCTCGCCGTCGCTTCAAGTGACTACGGCCATGCATGAGGTCTCTCTAATTGAGGACGTTATCGCCATGGTCCAGCTGGAGCAGACCAAGCACGCCTTCTCACGCGTCAACCTGATTAAACTTAAGGTCGGGGCCTTGGGACACGCCGAACCTGAGGCGCTGCGCTTCTGCTTCGACGCGGTCGCGACCGGCACGATCGCTGAGGGCTCCCGCCTGGAAATCGAGATCATCCCCGGCGAGGGTTGGTGCGCCGATTGTCGCTCCAACGTGCCGCTCCATGATCGGTTTGGCGCCTGCCCCGATTGCGCGGGCGAGCGCGTGCGAATGACGGGCGGAGACGTCCTGCGCCTGGCCGAAATGGAGGTCGAGTGATGTGCACGGTTTGCGGCTGCGGAACGGCGAGCGTTGTGGACGCTCATACTCATGAAGCCGCAGCCCCCGAGCGCGCCCATGCGCACCCTCATGACCACGATCACGGGCATGACCACGATCATGGGCGCGGCCACGACTATGGGCCCGGCGCTGACCATCATCATGAGCACGCCCTCGCCGCGATCGATTTCGGGACGGGCCTGGCGGGCGTGAGCGTCGCCGGTCTCAGCCAGGAGCGGACCATCAGCATCGAACGCGACATTCTTGCGAAGAACAACGCCTACGCAGACGCCAACCGAAGCCTGCTGCTGCAAGCGGGCGTCTTCGCTCTGAACCTGCTCTCCAGCCCCGGATCCGGAAAGACCTCAGTGCTGGTGAGAACAATCACGGACCTCAAGGATCGCTGGCCCATGGCGGTGATCGAGGGGGACCAGCAGACCTCGAACGATGCCGAGCGGATTCGACAGACCGGGGCGCAGGCCGTGCAGATCAACACGGGAAAGGGCTGTCATCTGGACGCCCACATGGTCGGCCACGCGCTTGAGCAGCTGTCCCTCGAGCCGGGCGGGCTACTGTTCATCGAGAACGTCGGCAATCTGGTGTGCCCGGCCGCCTTCGACCTCGGCGAGGACTGCAAGGTCGTGGTCCTCTCCGTGACCGAAGGCGAGGACAAGCCGCTCAAATACCCGGATATGTTCGCGGCCGCGGACCTGATGCTGCTGAACAAGTCCGATCTCCTGCCCCACCTGGATTTCGACGTCGATGCCTGTCTCGCCGCAGCGCTTCGCGTCAACCCGCGGCTCCAGATTCTGACGGTGTCGGCCCGCACCGGAGAAGGTCTCGCCGCCTTCTACGCCTGGATCGAGGGACGCGCAGCGGAGGTCGCGGGCCCGATTGCGAGACTAACGTGAGGCCGTTATGCCCACGGCGGTAGCCGACCTCTCTGCCGGTCCTGAACGGCTGCGGGTTCGGGTGCGCGGCGCCGTACAGGGCGTCGGGTTTCGCCCCTTTGTCTATGGCTTGGCCGAGCGTTACGGACTCTCCGGGTTCGTGCTGAACGACCAGGACGGCGTCCTCGCCGAAGTCGAAGGCGATGCCAGCGACATGTTCCTGTCGGCGCTGCGGCGGGAGCGCCCCGCCCTCGCCCGTATCGACAAGATAGCGGTGACCCGCGTGCCCACGATTGGGCAGAAGGGCTTCGCGATACTCGAAAGCCTCAACGCAGGTCCCGGCGCAAGCGTCGGCGTGCCCGACGCAGCAACCTGCCAATCCTGCCTCAAGGATCTTTTTGATCCGGCCAGCCGGTTCCACCTCTATCCCTTCGTCACCTGCACCGACTGCGGTCCGCGGTTCACCATCACGCACCGCGCGCCCTATGATCGGGCAAACACGGCGATGTCGGACTTCAAGCTCTGTTGCGCGTGCGCCGCCGACTACGGCGACCCGAGCAGCCGGCGCTTTCATGCGGAGGCCATCGCCTGCCCCGCCTGCGGACCGCGCCTCAGCCACCCGATCGACGAGATCGCGGCAGCTTTGCAGAACGGCCGGATTGTCGCGCTCAAAGGCATCGGCGGCTTTCATCTGGTATGCGATGCGACCAGCGAGGTCGCGGTCCGCCGTGTGCGAGAGCGGAAGCATCGCCCCGCAAGACCGTTCGCTATAATGACCGCCTCCGACAGAGGCCTCTGGCCCTTCGCCAAGCCGACTCTCGCGGAGCGGGAGCTGCTCGGTCGCTCCGCACGCCCCATTGTTTTGGTGCGCAAGGGATCTGGCCTGGCCGCGTCGGTCGCGCCCGGGCTCAGCCGCGTTGGCGTGATGTTGCCCTCGGCGCCGGTGCATCACCTCCTGTTCGAGGCCCTCTCCTCCGGGCGCGTGGGCGGACCGGCGTCTTGCGCCCTCGTCGTCACCAGCGCGAACATCGCCGGTGAGCCGCTCGTCATCGACAACGATGTGGCGATCAAGGACCTGGCCTGCATCGCCGACTTGATCGTGACCCACGATCGCTCGATCCTCAAACGAGCCGATGACTCGGTCATGGCCATCATCGACGGCGCTCCAGCCTTCATTCGACGCGGCCGCGGGTTTACCCCCGAACCCATCGATTTAGGCGAGGACGGCCCGGCGGTCGTCGCGGTCGGGGCGCATCTGAAGGCCACCGTCTGTGTCACCCGCGGGCGCGAGGCCTTTGTTTCGCAACATCTTGGCGATCTCAACACCGCCCAGACTGTCCGGTTCTATGAGGACACCCTTCACCTATTGCTGGCCGATTTAGGGGTTAAGCCAGAGCTTGTCGCCTGCGATCGGCATCCCGACTACCGCTCGACCCTCATCGCCGAAGGCCTCGGTCTGCCAATGTTGCGGGTTCAACATCACGCCGCCCATCTCGCGGCGGTCGCGGCCGAACGTCACCTCCGTGAACCGCTGATCGGCGTGGCCCTCGACGGTCACGGCTATGGGTCCGGCGGAGCCGCCTGGGGCGGCGAGCTCATGCGCGGTGATGGCGGCGAATGGCGCAGGCGCGGCCATCTCCTGCCGCTCGCTCTGCCGGGCGGGGACCGCGCCGCCCGCGAACCCTGGCGTATGGGCCTGGCCGCACTGGTCGCCGTCGGCCGCGGCGCCGAGGCGGCTGGCCGGTTTTCCCGCCACCCGCTGGCCGCCACGCTTGCCGAGATGGTGTCGGCCAATTCGGGCGCGCCGCGAACCAGCAGCATGGGCCGCCTGTTCGATGCCGCCGCCGCCCTGCTCGGGGTTTGCGAAGACCAGAGCTACGAAGGCCAGGCGGCCATGGAACTGGAAGCCCTGGTGGGCTTTCCCGACGTCCTTCCGGGAGGGTTTCGGATCGAGCAGAATATTCTAGATTTCAGACCCCTGCTCAGCGCCCTGCTCGAGCCCGGCCTTGGGACGCGACAAGGCGCGGCCCTGTTCCACGGCACGCTGATCGCGGGCCTCGCCGAGTGGATTGGCCAATACGCTAAGCAGATGGGACAGACCGACGTCGTGCTGGGCGGCGGATGCTTCATGAACCGCGTCTTGGCGGATGGATTGACCCAAGCCCTGCGCCGGCGCGGTCTGAGCCCACGGCTCCCGCGGCTTGTTCCAGCCAACGATGGGGGGATTTCATTCGGTCAGGCCGCCATTGCGAGGGCGCACTTGATGGCCGACCGCCGGCCGTAGCGATGACATAGGAACCGAACAGATGTGCCTGGCCATTCCCATTCGCGTTGAAGCCCTGCTGCCCGATCAGATGGCCCGCGTGACGCTGGGCGGCGTCTCCAAGGTCGTCTCGATCGCCCTGGTGGAGGATGTGCGGGTTGGCGACTACGTGCTCCTGCATGTCGGCTACGCCCTCACCCGTCTCGATCCTGATGAAGCCGAACGGACCCTGGCCCTCATGCGCGAGGCGGCGGTTCCAGGCCTCCCCACGATGAAAGAGGCCGCCGCATGAAGTACATCGACGAATATCGCGATGGCGGCCTGGCGCGGTCGATCGCCGCGACGATCGCCCGCGAGGCGGTCTCGGGTCGCCACTACAAGTTCATGGAATTCTGCGGCGGCCACACCCATGCCATTTCACGCTACGGCATCGAGGATTTGCTCCCATCCAATGTTGAGATGGTTCATGGACCGGGTTGTCCGGTCTGTGTTCTGCCCGTCGGACGTATCGACGATGCAATCAGGCTAGCGATGCGGCCCGAGGTCACGTTGTGCACCTATGCCGATCTGATGCGCGTGCCCGCCTCAAGCGGCGCCAGTCTGTTGAAGGCCAAGGCGGCGGGCGCCGATATTCGCATGATCTATTCGTCGATGGACGCGGTGCTGATCGCCGAGGCGGAGCCAGCGCGGCAGGTGGTCTTCTTCGCGATCGGGTTCGAGACGACCACCCCGTCGACGGCCCTCTCCATTGGGCTGGCGCGCCGAAAGCAGCTCACCAACTTCAGCGTGTTCTGTAACCACGTGCTCACCCCTCCAGCGATCCGCGCCATCCTCGACACCGCCAACCTCCCTGAGGTCGAGCGCGTGCTGGTCGATGGGTTCGTCGGGCCGGCGCATGTCAGCACCGTGATTGGCACGAGCCCCTATGTCGGCCTGGCCGCCGAATTCGAAAAACCGGTCGTGGTGGCCGGCTTCGAGCCGCTGGACGTGGTGCAGGCGATCCTGATGCTGGTCCGCCAGGTGAACGAAGGCCGCAGTGATGTCGAGAATCAGTACATCCGGGCGGTGACAGCCGAGGGCAATCTCATCGCTCAGCGCGAAATCGCCGAAATCTTCGAGCTGCGAGAGACGTTCGAATGGCGCGGCCTGGGGGAACTCCCGGCGAGCGCTCTGCGCCTGCGTGAAACGTACGCCCAATTTGACGCCGAGCAGCGCTTCGACGTCGTCCCCGTGCCTGCGGCCGACAACCCGGCCTGCGAGTGCGGCGATGTGCTTCGGGGGTTGAAGAAGCCGGCGGACTGCAAGCTGTTCGGCACTGTCTGTTCGCCCGAGACGCCGATGGGCTCCTGCATGGTCTCGCCCGAGGGCGCCTGCGCGGCGCACTGGACCTACGGCCGGTTCCGGGACCGAGCCAAGGCGAGCGCCGTTCGGGCGATGGCGTGAGTTCGCCCAGGCTGCGCGCCCGCAAGCTGGATATACGCGGCGGGCTTGTCGATCTCTCCCACGGCGCCGGTGGGCGTGCGTCGGCGCAACTGATCGACGAGATCTTCCGCGAGGCGTTCGACAACCCGTTCCTCAACCAAGGCAACGACCAGGCCGCGTTCGATGTGCAGGCCGGCCGTATGGTGATTTCGACCGATGGCTATGTGATCTGGCCGCTGTTCTTCCCAGGCGGCGACATCGGGTCTTTGGCTGTCCATGGCACGATCAATGACTTGGCGATGGCAGGGGCCCGCCCGCTGCATCTGGCGGCCAGCTATATCCTGGAGGAAGGCTTCCCGCTCGCCGATCTGCAGCGGATCGCCATCAGCATGGGACGCGCCGCGTCCGAGGCGGGTGTGGCGATTGTGACTGGGGACACTAAGGTGGTCGAGCGCGGCAAGGCGGACGGGGTCTTTATTACGACCACGGGCATTGGCGTCGTCCCGGCAGGCCTTGATCTGTCCGGCGACCGCGCGCGCCCCGGCGATCGCGTGATCCTGTCAGGCTCCATCGGCGACCACGGCGTAGCGGTGATGTCGAAGCGCAGCAGCCTGGGGTTCGAGACCGAGATACTGTCCGACAGCGCCTCTCTTCACGGGCTGGTCGCCGATATGGTGGCCGCGGGAGGATCGTCGCTGCGCCTCCTGCGCGACCCGACCCGAGGCGGCCTCGCCGCCACCCTCAACGAGATCGCCCAACAGTCGCGGTGTGGATTCCTGATCGAGGAGTCCGCAATTCCGGTGCGCCCCGAAGTCGTCGCGGCTTGCGAACTGCTCGGGCTGGATCCTCTCTATGTGGCCAACGAAGGCAAGCTTGTCGCCGTCGCCGAGCGAGGCGCCACGGACGCCCTTCTCGCCGCCATGCGCGCTCATCCCCTAGGGCGAGAGGCCTCCGTTATTGGCGAGGCCACTGCCGATGATCAGTATTTTGTTCAAATGACCACGTCTTTTGGGGGTGGCCGGATCGTCGACTGGCTCGCGGGCGAGCAACTTCCTCGGATATGTTGATCGAGGGGGCCAGCGAGCGACCGCGCAGCGAAGAACTCGCGCCTCGGCAAGCGTTGTTTCGAAGGTCAGTTCTGTTCGGTCCGCTGATTGGGTTCAATCTGGTCGCCTGGGCGTGGGCCGTCTCGGCGTTCCATGACCATCCCGCTCTGCTTGGGGCGGCCCTGCTGGCTTGGGTCTTTGGCCTTCGGCACGCCGTTGATGCTGACCATATCGCCGCCATCGACAACGTCGTCCGAAAGCTGATCCACGATGGTCGTCGTGCGGAAACCGTGGGGTTTTGGTTCTCGCTCGGCCATTCAACCGTCGTGGTGCTGGCTTCGCTGGCCATTGCGGCCTCGGCGATCGGTATCGAAGCCTGGCTGGGCCTCGCGCGCCAGATTGGCGGCGTTGCTGGCACGCTTGTCTCGGCGCTCTTCCTGCTTGGGATCGCGATAGCTAACCTTTTCGTTCTCCGAAGCGTATGGCGCAGCTTTCGTCTCGTCAGGCAGGGCGCAAGCCTTGAGGCGGAAGCGCTCGACGCGGTGCTGGCCGGACCCGGGCTAGTGGCGCGCCTGCTTCGGCCTCTTTTCAGGGCCATTACTCACAGCTGGCAAATGTATCCCCTTGGTTTTCTGTTCGGCCTGGGCTTCGACACCGCGACGGAAATTGGCGTTTTGGGGCTCTCGGCAACCCAGGCCGCGCGGGGCATGTCGCCGTGGCAGGTGATGGTGTTTCCCGCCCTCTTCACGGCTGGCATGGCTCTCGTCGACACGCTGGACAGCGTCCTGATGACCCACGCCTATGGCTGGGCGTTCATCAACCCCCTGCGCAAGCTCTGGTACAATCTCACCATCACAGCGGCGTCGGTTCTGGTGGCCTTGCTGATCGGCGCAGTCGAGGTTCTCGGCCTCATGGCCGGACGGTTGTCCCTGAACGGCCCTTTTTGGACGGTGGTTGGCGGCCCCAACAGCGGCTTTGGGTATCTCGGTTTCGCGGTCATCGGCCTCTTCGTGCTGAGCTGGATTGCGTCGTTCGCCGTCTATCGCTTGCGGGGTTACGACCGCCTTTGAGTAGATTCCGAGCCTGCCCGCGCCATGTCAGAAGCCTAAAACCTTCCCGTGCCGAGCCATTTGGCGAGTCAGAGAATTTCCGAACGTTTAGCTAGGACCAGCTGAGCGGCGCCGCGGGCATCTACCGACGGCGTGCGGTCTTTCCAATCTGGTGCAGCGACACGGAAAAGGAAAACCAATGACCTACCAGAGCCTTAGCCCTTTCAACGGGGAGCTGATCAAGGGTTTCGAGGACATCAACGCCGCGGAATACGAGACCAAACTGGCGGCGGCCCAAACCTGTTTCGAAACGTGGCGCCACAAGACCTATGCCGAGCGTGCGGTGATCATCGCCAAGGCCGCGCAGCTGTTACATGAGCAGGCCGACGCCTTCGCCCACACCATGACCTTGGAAATGGGCAAGCGGATCGGAGAGGCGCGCGGCGAGGTCGAGTTCAGCTCCAGGATCCTCGCCTACTACGCCAAGAACGCCGAGCGCTTCCTCGCCCCGGTAAAGCTCAACCCGACCGTGGGCGAAGCCCATATGGAGAGCAGCCCGATCGGGGTCATCTTCGGCGTCGAGCCCTGGAATTTCCCCTACTATCAGCTGGCGCGGATCGCCGGGCCTCACCTGATGGCCGGCAACACGCTGGTCGTGAAGCACGCCGGCATCGTGCCGCAATGCGCCCTCAAGTTCGAAAAGCTGCTGCTGGACGCGGGCGCCCCGGTCGGCCTCTACACCAACCTCTTCATCTCCCATGAACAGTCTGACCAGGTTGTCGACGATCCCCGCATCAAGGGCGTCTGCCTCACCGGCAGCGTGGCGGCGGGCCAGAGCATCGCGGCGCGTGCCGGGAGGAACCTGAAGGTCTCTTCAATGGAACTCGGCGGCAGCGACGCCTTCATCGTGCTCGAGGACGCCGACCTCGACCACACCATTCCCTGGGCGGTCTGGGGCCGAATGTACAATACCGGCCAGACCTGCTGCGCCGCCAAGCGCTTCATCGTCGTCGACGCCATCGCCGACAAATTCATCGAACGGTTCCAGGCCGCTCTGAGCGCGCTTAAGGCCGGCGATCCGATGGACGAGAAGACGACGCTCGGTCCCTTGTCGAGCGAAGCGGCCTTGGTGCAGCTGCTTAAGCAGGTGGACACCGCCGTCGCCAAAGGCGCCAAGCTGCTTATCGGCGGCAAGCGCATCGATCGCGCCGGCTCCTACATGCAACCGTCGATCCTGACGGACATCAAGCCGGACAACCCCGCTTTCCGCGACGAGTTCTTCGGTCCGGTGGCCCTGTTCTTCCGGGTCAAGGACGAGGCGGCCGCTATCGCTCTGGCCAATGATTCCGACTTTGGCCTGGGTGGCTCGGTCTGGACCAAGGATGTCGCGCGCGGCAAACGGGTCGCCTCCAAGGTCGAGACCGGCATGATGTTCATCAACAACATCGACTGGTCCGACGCCGAGCTTCCCTTCGGCGGCATCAAGAACTCCGGCTACGGACGCGAGCTCGGCGACATGGGCATCCAGGAGTTCGTCAACAAGAAGCTGGTTCGCACCGCGAACGAGCACGCTCCGGCCTAGATCCGGCGAGGCGAGGGCGTCGTTCCGGCGCCCTCGCTCCGTGCTCTGCTGCTTTAGAACTGGACACCCCATGTACGTCAACGTCGCCGTCCTGAAGGAGACTCAAGCCAACGAACGGCGCGTCGCCCTCACGCCTTCGGTTGTGCCAAAGCTGATCAAGCTTGGGGCCAAGCTGCACATGCAGTCCCGAGCGGGCGAGGCGATCAGGCTGGGCGACGACGCCTACAAGGACGTCCAGTTCATCGAAGACCGCGCCGATTTAGTGGCGGACGCCGATGTCGTCCTATGCGTCCAACCACCCGCCTTGGCGGTGATCGACGCCATGAAGCCCGGCGCGATCCTGGTCTGTTTTGTCTATGCGGCGAATGAGCCCGAACTGGTCAAGCGGCTGCTGGCGAAGAAGATCACCTGCTTCGCCATGGAGCGGATCCCGCGGATCTCGCGGGCGCAGTCGATGGACGCCCTGTCGAGCCAATCGGCGCTCGCCGGCTACTACGCGGTCGCGCTCGGCATGACCCACATGACCAGCGTGCTGCCCAAGATCACCTCGGCCGCCGGGGTCATCGGACCAGCCAAGGTGTTGGTGATGGGCCTCGGCGTCGCGGGCCTCGAAGCCATTGCCACCGCCCAGCGCCTAGGCGCCGTTGTGGAAGGCTACGACGTGCGTCCGGCCACGAAAGAGCAGGCCCTGTCCCTGGGCGCGACCTTCGTCGACACCGGCGTCGATGCGACCGGCAAGGGCGGCTATGCCCGCGCCCTCACGCCCGAGGAGAAGGTCAAGGTCGATGCGGCCCTGACAAAGCATATCCAGGCCTCCGACCTGATCGTCACCACGGCGGCGATCCCTGGCAAAGCGTCGCCCAAGCTGATCAGCAAGGCGCAGGTCGCCGGGATGAAGGCTGGCGCGGTGATCGTCGACCTTTCCGCCGAGGGCGGCGGCAATTGCGAGGACACGACCCCCGGGCAGACGACGGAGGTCGGCGGAGTGACGATCGTCGCGCCGCTGAACGTGCCGTCACTGCTCGGCAGGGACGCCAGCGAACTCTACGCCAAGAACCAATATGCGCTGCTGGCCCTGATGATGAAGGACAACATCATCACCATCGACTGGACCGACGAGGTCATCGCCAAGACGGCCCTGACCCACGACGGCAAGCTTTGCGACGCGCAGGCCAAGCCGGACGGGGGCGCGAAGACCACAGACCTCAAAGCACCCGCGAAAGCGGCCTGAGAACGATCGGACCCTCTCCATGAGTTTCGACATAGCCATGACCGGGTTTGTCGCCCTGTACGTCTTCATGCTCGCGGCCTTCGCGGGCTGGGTGATCATCGGCAATGTTCCGGCGATCCTGCACACGCCGCTGATGTCCGGCTCCAACTTCGTGCACGGCATCGTCGTGGTCGGCGGCCTGTTCGCCCTCTTCAACGCGACGACGCCGCTCGAGCAGGGGATTGGGTTCTTCGCGGTGTTGCTGGGCGCGGGGAATGTGGCCGGCGGCTACGCCGTCACCGACCGCATGCTCGCCATGTTCAAGACCAGCAACGACACCCACAAGTCCAAGCACAAAGCCCACGGTCATCACGCCAAGGGCCACGGCCACAAGAAGCGCTGAGGACCCCACATGCTCGTCCAGCTTTCCCAACTCGCCATCGGCGGGGTCGATCTCGTCGCGGCCTTCCTGTTCATGTTCGGCCTCAAGCAGATGTCTTCGCCGGCGACCGCGCCCGGAGGCATCCGCCTGGCCGGCATCGGCATGGCGGCCGCCGTCCTGGTCAGCTTCCTCTATATTTTCACCGTCGAGGCGGCCGCGCGGCCGCACCTGATGATCAACATCGCCCTGGCGGTGGTGGCGCTGGGGATCGGCGGCGCGGGCGCCTGGTTCGTCGGGCGCAAGGTCGCCATGACGGCCATGCCGCAGATGGTGGCGATCTATAACGGCATGGGCGGCGGCGCCGCGGGCTCGATCGCCGCGGTCGAGCTCTTCGGCGGCCGCACCCAAGGGGTCACCCAACTCATCGTGACCCTGTTGGGCGGCCTGATCGGAGCGGTGTCGCTCTCCGGTTCCGTCATCGCCTGGGCCAAGCTCGATGGCGTCCTGAAGAAGCCCCTGCGCTTCAAGGGCCAGCAGTTCGTCAATGCGACGGCGCTGCTGGCGTCGGTCGCCGTCGCCGGCGTGATCCTGGCGTCTGTCCTGGGCGTGGGCGGCCTGTTGCTGCCCACCTCGACCTGGATCTGGATCTTCTTCGCCTGCGCCCTGCTGTTCGGCATTCTCATGACCCTGCCGATCGGCGGCGCGGACATGCCGGTGGTGATCTCCATCTACAATGCCTTCACCGGCCTGGCCGTCGGACTGGAAGGCTTCGTCCTGCAG
>Ga0302325_10029755_pt1 | contig 11280 bp, 3 predicted proteins | sample Palsa_T0_2_FD_201948 | JGI IMG/M metagenome (GOLD analysis project Ga0302325, IMG submission 201948) | Peat permafrost microbial communities from Stordalen Mire near Abisko, Sweden - Palsa_T0_2 | ecosystem: Environmental > Terrestrial > Soil > Palsa > Peat permafrost | place: Sweden: Abisko...
CCATATAATACATGCCGGGATCGATCAGTGCGATGCGCAGATCGAGTGCCTTGGCGGTCTCGCCGGTCACCATGCTGTAGGCACCTCCGGTATCGACCAGCATGGCCTCGTCCTTGCCGTCGATCGATGTCGGCACAAGCGGGCGGCCTGCGTCATCGAAATGCATTGCGAGCGAACTCGCCATCAGCAGACCGCAATGCTTCTCGCCATCGGCCTGCGCGACGGCCGGCACGAGCGCGACAAGCGCGGCCACCGCAATCCATTTCTTGTGCATTTGTTTCCCCTTCGCCGTCTGCCAGACTATCGGAAATCGGTATTGGCGGCACGCATTCGAGTGAGATTTTTCGCTTTTTCTCGTCGTCAGTTGACCGACGGTCGCGGTGTACAAGGCACCGCGTTGATTGTGATCGATGCGGCAGAAAGCCCGGGCGCAATCGCGTCGACGCGGATCGGTCCGGCTGCTTTCGAGGCCTGGACGATCGCCTGACATAACCCGTTGAACGCACGCCTTTGGAATGCCTTGTCGGGCTCATGGCTGGCCGGGTTGCCATTGCCCACGCCAATCAGCTCGCCGGACCCGGCGATCGTGAACGCAATCGCGTCGCCGGCGGTCGGTACGGTGCGGCCCTGCGAATCCACGACCTCGACCGCGATCACGGCGACATCTTCTCCGTCCGCGGCAAGCGCTGCGCGATCTGGCTTGAGCATGATTGCGGCGGGCGGTCCGACAGTCTCGCGCCGTGAAATCAGGATCTGCCGACCGTTCCTGAAGCCGCGTGCCTCCAGCACGCCCGGCGCAAAGGGGACGCTCCATTCGACATGACCGTTGCGCGCAACATCGCGCGATCCCAGGTCCTGGCCGTTCAGGAACAATGCGACACGATCGAGATTGGTGTGGCACCACACGGAGATGGTTTGCCCGGCACGCCAGTTCCAGTGCGGAAAGAGATGGAGCAGCGGTTCGTCCGACCACCAGGCGCGATAATAGAACCAGTTGTCCTTGGGGAAGCCGCAAGCGTCCATGATGCCGAATTGAGAGGAAACGCTCGGCCATTTGTTGAAGGGCGTCGGCTCGCCGCGATAGTCGAAGCCCGTCCACACGAAACCGCCGGCGATGTACGGTCTGGGCGCCACAAAGCGCCACCACGCCTCTGCGGTCGACGCCCACCACGGAAAATCCGTGTCGTAGGCCGGCACAAAGCCTTTCACGTCGTCGCGCGCATAGGCGCCGCGCGTGCACACAGTGCTGCCGGTTTCCGTGCCGACGACGGGCTTGGCGGCAAAGCGGCGGTGAAATTCCTCCATATTCGGCGTGCGGTAGTTGAAGCCAACGACGTCGATGACGGCGGTGACGCCTTCGCCCCAATCCCTGTCCATGGCGATCGTGCAGGGGCGAGTGGGATCGAGGCCGCGCGCGAGCCGTTTCATCGAGCGCGCGATGCGCGCGCCCCGCTCCGTGCCTCGTTGCCCAATGACCACAGGACGACGCTCGGATGATTGCGGTCGCGTCGGATCATGCGCGAGAGCTGGCTCAGCCCTTCCGCGTCGGACGACATCATGCGAGTCTCGTCGATCACCAGCATGCCGAGCCGGTCGCAGGCGTCGAGCAATTCGGGTGCGGGCGGATTGTGAGCGGTGCGATAGGCGTTCGACCCGAGTGCCTTGAGCTGTTCGATGCGCCAGACATGCAGGCGGTCGGGCAGGGCGCTGCCGACGCCTGCGTGATCCTGATGGTTGCAGGTGCCCTTGATTTTCACTGCTTCTCCGTTGAGCAGAACGCCGCGCTCGGAATCGAAGCGGATCGCGCGAATCCCGAAATTGGTCGCGGAGCGGTCGATCGCATGTCCGCTTACCCGCAACTCCGCAACCGCGCGATAAAGATGCGGCGTGTCGATGGACCACAGAAGCGGTGCAGTGATCGCCGTACGCTTCTGAAAATTGCGCGTCTCGCCGGGATTGAGCAGCGCCGGCGCGGACTCGATCTTCCCGAGTTTGCGCCCACCGGGATCGAAGAGCGTCCAGGCGACCTGGCACTGCGCGGCGCTGTCGCCTTCGTTGATTGCCTCGGTGTTCAGCGAAATCGCGGCGCGCGTGCCTGTCGGCTCCGCGCGCACGGCGGTTCCCCATTGTACAATGTGCACGGGGGCGGTCTTCACCAACCAGACGTGGCGATAGATGCCGGCGCCTTCGTAGAACCAGCCTTCGCCGAGCGTCGCATCCACGCGCACCGTCAGAACGTTTTTCCCGCCATAGTTCGCGAAGTCGGTCACGTCCACGCGAAAGGGCGCGTAGCCGCTTTCGTTGTGGCCCACGACATAGCCGTTGAACATCACGAGGCAGTTGCGAAAGACGCCGTCGAATTCGAAGGCGATGCGCTTTCCCAGATCGCCCGCCGCCAGATCGAACCGGCGCCGGTACCAGCCGATGCTGGTCTCGGGATAGTCGCGGCCGAGCGGCTTGAACCCGTGTGCGGCGCGCGGATCTTCCTCGGCCTTCGGATCGAGCGCAGCAGATGGCTCAAAGGGAAGTTCGACGGCCCAATCGTGGGGCAAGTCGATGGCGTTCCAGCCGCCGTCGTCGAATTCCAGATCGGCAGCGGAGGCCACATCCTTGCCGGACTTGGCGAATGTTCTCTGCTCTGCGCCGAAACCGAAATCCTTCGCCGGATCGCACGCATGCCCGAAATGAAAGCGCCAGCCGAAATCGAACAGCAGCGTCTCGCGCAGCATGTCGATCGTTTCGGACGGCCCGGGAGGCGACCTTGCTTCGGCAACGTCGCCGTCCGTCGACTGCGCGGCTGCGGCAGCAATCCCACTTTGGAGCAGGCCACGTCGTGTGAGTTCCATTCCGATCCCTGCCAGCTCGGGAATTTTCCCGTATCGTCAATGATAATATCAATATTATCAATAGCGGGCGGCAATGAAGGATGGAACTTCCCGATCGGCGATCCCGACACCACCGCGGTCGATTTTATAAACGGTATGAATGTCAGTGGCTTGAATACCGGCAGTCCTGCGCTTTCGGGCAGCCTCCTGATCTCTGCGCTGAACATAAATCTGAGCCGCCAGTTCCGTCTCGGCTTTCTGGTCGAGCAGACGCCGGAAGCGGCGAATTGTGTGTGCCTCGCGCCGCAGACCGACAATCTGGGTTTGCGGCGGCCGGAGATCCACTACAGCCTGTCGCAATACACCATCGACGGTCTCGTCGCGGCCAAGAAGACGGCGGATCGGATCTTCGCCAAGATGGGCGCCCGGCAATATACGACGCCGCCTGCAGCCGACGATCCGATTTCGTTTCCGGTCACGATTGACGGCGAGGAAACGCGGCTCAAATATTTCGGGTCCGGTCATATCGTGGGCACCTGTCGGATGGGCGGCGACAAGACACAATCGGTGGTCGACCCGACCTCGCGGTCGTGGGATCACCCCAATCTCTTTCTTGCGGGCAGCGCGGTGTTTCCGACGGTGGCAACCGGCAATCCGACATTGACACTTGCGGCACTCGCGCTGCGGGCGGCGGACACCATTCTGAACAGCGATTTGAAGAATTAGCGATCGTGCGGCAGCCATGTCATGGGCGCTGCGACACAAAGACCGCAGCGATTCCAGGAAAATAAATCCCGTCCACTTCGTTCCGCCGTATCATCGAAAAACTTGCGCCGCGGTTAATCATGGAACAAGTCTGCGATTGGGCCGTTTGCACTGAGCAATATTGCACAGTGCTCTCTGTGAGTTTGTCCTAATTTGACGCGGCAGGATCGCGACCTCCGCTTCGTTCCAGGGCGAATGTCTTTGTGCGGCGCGCGAGCTTCGCCAAAGTACGATTTTGCCGGACGTGCCGAAGCGCGCCCTCTCGAGGGTGCGGTCGTCGCGCGTCCGTGCTTCGACATGGCCTCGTCCGAGAGATTTCAGATTTTGCGCTGTCGGATTCCGATTTCATCAAACTTGACAATTTGCGGAGCAAAGTAACTTGGCCGGGTCACGCTTCCATGCTTTTCAGCACGTCGGCTCGACGCCACCCGAAGAACCCATTCGCGCGGAACTCTTCAGTGTCGAACGCCTCGAACAGCACGCCGAAAGTCTCGCGGCGGCGCAGCGCATCGCCCCCAGGCCCAGGACGATACGCCTGCTGCGGCCCCGCCTGAACGAGAACGCCCTGATTTTGACCGAGACCTATCGCTCCGTCGTTCGCGCGACCCAGGCGCATCGCACGATCCCCCCGGCCGGGGAGTGGCTGCTGGACAATTATCACGTCGTCGACGAACAGATACGAGAGATCAGGAACGACCTTCCGGCAGGATTCTATCGCAGGCTCCCGAAACTCGCCGAAGGACCCTTGCAGGGATATCCGAGGATTTACGGAGTCGCATGGGCGCTCGTCGCGCACACCGACAGCGCCTTCGACATGCAGAAGCTGACGCGCTTCATAGAGGCCTATCAGCGCGTTCAACCACTCACAATCGGCGAATTGTGGGCGTTCGCGATCACCTTGCGGATCACGCTGGTCGAAAACCTGCGTCGCCTTTCCGAAGAAATCATCGCGCGGTTGTCCGCGAGCCAAACCGCCGATTCACTGGCCGATCGCCTCCTGGCAATGGATGGCCGGGCGCCCGAGCCGGAGGCGGCGATCGTGCAAAGCCTGGACCAGACTCCCTGGTCGGCGGCGTTTGCCGTGCAGCTCGTCCAACGAATGCGCGACCGCGACCCTGATACCACGCCGGCCCTTCGTTGGTTGAACGCGCGATTGAATGCGGAGGGTACGACTACCGATCAAATCGTTCGAGACGAGGTACAGCGCGAGGGCGCCATCAATGTGACCGTCCGCAATGTCATCACAAGCATGCGGTTTGTCTCGACGATCAACTGGGCCGAATTCTTCGAAAGCGTAAGCCCGGTCGATGCCGTGCTGCGCGAAGGCAGCGAGTTCGCGGCCATGGATTTTCCGACGCGCGATCAGTATCGCCGCGCGATCGAGGAACTGGCGCGCGGGTCGGGCCGCGACGAGATCGAAATCGCACGTCGCGCGGTCGAGGCGTCCAGGCGCGCCGGCCGCGCGGACGGGCGCGAATCCGGCCGCAGAAGCGATCCTGGCTATTACCTCATCGCCCAGGGCCGTCGCGATTTCGAGAAGGCAGTGGCTTCGCGCGTGCCGATCAAGACTTCGCTGTTCCGCGCCCATTCGCGCCTCGGCGTGATGAGTTATGTGGGAATGGTCGCGGCCGCCACTGCGATCGTTCTGGGCCTCGCGCTGATTGCGGTCGCCGCCGCCGGAATCGGCGGATGGTCTCTCGCGCTGCTGGGGCTTGCCGGCCTGATTCCGGCTTCGGACGTTGCGGTCGCGCTGGTCAACCGCGCGATCACGCAACAGGTCGGGGCCATGCGCCTGCCGGGCCTCGAGCTGCGCCACGGCATCCCCCCAGATCTGCGCACAATCGTCGTCGTGCCTACCTTTCTGAGCGACTCAATCTCGATCCGGAAGGAAGTGGAGCGGCTGGAAATCCACTATCTTTCCAATCCCGACGAAGGTTTCGTTTTCGCCCTGCTTTCCGACTGGCTCGATTCCGTCACCGAGCATACTGCAAACGACGAAAAATATGTCTGCGAGGCCGCCGTCGCCATCGCGGAGTTGAACGAGCGTTACGGCCCGACAGAAAATGGTGCGCGTTTCTTTTTGCTGCACCGTCGGCGCGTCTGGAACGAAGGCGAAGGCAAATGGATCGGGTGGGAACGCAAACGCGGCAAGCTGCACGAACTCAATCGGCTGCTGCGCGGCGCCAATGATACGACGTTCATATCGATCGACGGCCGACCTGCGTCGCTCCCTTCGGGGATTCGCTACGTCATAACGCTGGACTCCGATACGCGTCTTCCGATCGGAACCGCGAGACGGCTCGTCGGAAAAATTGCGCACCCGCTCAACCGTCCGTACTTCGATCCGCAGAGGGGCCTCGTGGTGAGGGGGCATGGCGTGCTTCAACCGCGCGTGACGCCTTCGCTTCCGATCGGCAGCGAGGGGTCGCTTTTTCAGCGGGTGTTTTCCGGTCCCAACGGGTTGGATCCTTATGCACTAGCGGTGTCCGACGTCTATCAGGATCTCTTCGAAGAGGGGTCCTATTGCGGCAAGGGAATCTACGAGGTCGATATTCTCGAGGCCGCGCTCGAGGGACAGATCGCGGAGAATACTGTCCTCAGCCACGATCTCCTGGAAGGCATCTTCGCCCGTGCAGGGCTCGTATCCGATATCGAAGTCGTCGAGGAATTCCCGTCGCGGTACAGCGTGGCGGCTGCCCGCCAGCACCGCTGGGTGCGCGGCGACTGGCAACTCTTGCCATGGATATTCGGCATCGGTCGGGGCGGCGGCAAGCACAAGACATCTCTCCCACTGATGGGACGCTGGAAGCTGATCGACAACCTGCGGCGATCGCTGTCTGCGCCGGCGGCGCTCTTCTCCCTGTTGATGGGCTGGTTTCAGCCGGTGGAAGCGGCAGGGGTATGGACTGCCTACATCATAGCGACGATCGCTTTTCCGCCAATGGTGCCGACAATTGCCGGCATTATCCCTCGCCGGCCCGGAGTGTCCCTGCGCAGCCATTTGCGCTCGATGGGGATCGATTTCGAATTGGGACTTCAGCAGAGCGCCTTCCTCGTAACGTTCTTGTCGCACCAGGCCTGGGTGATGCTCGACGCGATCGTGCGCACCCTCGCGCGATTGTTTGTTCATCGCCGCCGGTTGCTCGAATGGGTTACTGCCGCACAGACCAATGACGATCTGCAATTCGATCGGCGCGGCCTCTTTGCACAGATCGGCGCGAGCGCCATCTTTGCGGCCCTCGCGGCCATCGCGATCTACTATAACGGGGAGGGTACCTGGCCGATTGCCGCACCCTTTGGAATGTTATGGGTGTTGTCGCCGTTCATCGCGCGACGGGCGAGCGAGCCCGCGCCCACTTCGGGTCATCTCGCGATCGGCTCGGCCGATGCGGTCGCGCTGCGACTGGTTGCGCGCCGGACCTGGCGCTTCTTCGAGACCTTCATCACGGCGGAAGACAATATGCTTCCCCCCGATCGTCGCTCATCGAACGTCGCCGACCAATATCGGCCTCTACCTTTTGTCGGCGGTTGCGGCACGCGATTTCGGTTGGCTGGGAACGGTCGACCTTCTTGATCGCCTCGACGCGACTTTTCAGACGATCGACAAGCTGGAGAGCTACAAGGGCCATCTTTACAACTGGTACGACACAGTCGATTTGCGCGCACTCGAACCAAAGTACATTTCGTCGGTGGATAGCGGCAATTTCGCAGGCCATCTTATCACATTGAGCAACGCGATGCGGGAGATCGCGGAAGACGCGGTCTGCAATGCGCATTGGATATCGGGCCTGCTCGACAATCTGGCGCTCGTGCGCGAGTCCATGCAGGAATCCGTCACTTATCGACGGTCTTCGCTCGCCGTGCAGACAAAGATTATCGCTGTCGTCGATGGTCTCGTCGCGACGCTCAAGTATACGCCGCTGGGTCCGGTCGGAGTCGCGCGTCATCTGTCGAATCTCGCGCAACAAGCGGACGATCTGGTCGAAGCAGTGCGCGCGACCGCGGCCGATCAGGGCGATACAAGCACACAGGAGAGCGACGTTCTGATTTGGGCCGAGAGCTGTCGCGCCTGCGTTCTCGCCCATCGCCGCGACCTGGACGCACTGATGCCGTGGGCGAGCATCATTGCACGCGGCTCGTCACCGGGCGACGATCTTGATCGGCTGCTGGACACCATGCCCACCTTCGCTTCGCTACGGGGCACATGCGAGAAGGCTCTGCAGATGCTCGCAAGCCGCAGCGAGCGCAGCGTAACGCCGTGCAGTTTCTCGCGCCTGGCCGAGGCATTCGAGAAATCTGCGAGCGCCGCGGCGTTGATCGCGCATCGCATTGCTGCGGTGCGTGAAAACGCAAAATCGATCGCAATGGGAATGGAATTCGGGTTTCTGCTCGATGCGGATCGTGGACTTCTCTCAATCGGTTATCGCAGCGCTGACGGCAATCTCGACGGCAGCTTCTACGATCTCCTGGCGTCGGAAGCGCGTTTGGCCAGTTTTTTCGCGATAGCGAAGGGAGATATTCCCGCAAAGCACTGGTTTCGGCTCGGTCGCACGTTGACGCCCATCGATGGCGGGGCCGGCCTCGTTTCCTGGTCCGGATCGATGTTCGAATATCTGATGCCATCGCTCGTGATGCGCGCGCCTGCGGGCAGCCTGCTGGAGCGGACCAACCGATTGGTCGTCCGGCGGCAACAGGAATATGCCGAGGAGCGCGGCGTGCCGTGGGGTATGTCGGAATCCGAATACAATGCGCGCGACATCGAACACACCTATCAATACTCCAGCTTCGGGGTTCCCGATCTCGGGCTCAAACGCGGTTTGCGTGACAGTGTCGTCATCGCGCCTTATGCCAGTGGCCTCGCCTCGATGGTCGATCCCACCGCCGCGATCCGCAACTACAATCGCATGAGGGGAATCGGCGCGCGGGGCGCCTACGGCTGGTACGAAGCGCTGGATTATACGCGCTCCCGATTGCCCGAGGGTGCAAAAGTCGCGATCGTTCGTGCCTACATGGCGCATCACCAGGCGATGACTCTCGTAGCAATCGCAAATGCGTTGCAGGGCGGGAAGATGCGCGAACGCTTCCACGATGAACCCATCGTGCAGGCGGCCGAGCTTCTGTTGCAGGAGCGCATGCCGCGCGACGTGGCTGTCGCGGTACCGGCGCCGGAACAGCCGGTCGCTTCGACGGATGTGGCAAGCGTGGTCCCGATCATCCAGCGCCTCTACACTTCCGTGCACTCGCGCGTTCCCCGCACGCACCTGCTTTCGAACGGACGTTACTCGTCAATGGTGACGGCAGCGGGTTCGGGTTACAGCCGCTGGTCCGATATCGCCATCACGCGCTGGCGCGAGGACGTTACCATGGACGGATGGGGCTCTTACGTTTTCCTGCGGGATGTGCGAAGCGGGGATATCTGGTCTGCCGGTTATCAGCCGAGCGGCGTCGAACCGGATAGCTACCAGGTGTCGTTCACCGAAGATCGCGCCGAGATCATCCGCGACGACGGCACCTTGACGACGACGCTGGAGATCGCAGTGTCGCCGGAGGACGACGCCGAAGTGCGCCGCGTGTCCATCACCAACCGCGGAAACCGCGAGCGCGAGATCGAGCTGACATCCTACGCCGAAATCGCCCTGGCGCGACCGCAGGACGATGCCGCGCATCCCGCATTCTCCAAGTTGTTTGTGGAGACGGAGTTTGTCCCGGAGCTCGGAGCGATTCTGGCTACGAGGCGGCGACGTTCGCCCGCCGATCCCGTCGTCTGGGCGGCGCATCTCGCAGTCGTCGAGGCCGAAACGTCGAGCGATGTTCAATTCGAGACCGATCGCGCGCGCTTTCTGGGGCGCGGGCAGACGATCCGTTCCTGCTCCGCCGTCGCCGACGGCTGGCCGCTATCAAACACGTCCGGCGTCGTGCTCGACCCGATTTTCAGCCTGCGGCAACGCGTGCAGATTCCGCGAGGCGGGACGGTGCGCGTGGCGTTTTGGACGATGGCGGCCGCATCGCGCGAAGACGTACTGGATCTCGCCGACAAACATCGCGATGCAATGGCCTTCGAGCGGGCCACGACGCTTGCCTGGACGCAGGCGCAAATGCAGCTCCATCATCTGGGCATCACCATCGATCAGTCGCACCTGTTTCAGCGGTTGGCCAATCATGTCCTGTATTCTGATCCTACGCTTCGGCCGCCCGCCGAAGCGATCAAGCGCGGCGCGCGCAAGGTCTCGACGCTGTGGCCGCATGGAATTTCCGGCGACCTGCCGATCGTGCTGGTCCGCGTCCAGGACCATGACGCGCTGGAACTTGTCCGCCAGCTCCTGCGGGCCCAGGAATACTGGCGACTCAAACGGCTCGCGGTCGATCTCGTCATCTTGAACGAGCGCGCGACGTCCTACGTCCAGGACCTGCAAACCGAACTTGACGCGCTGGTGCGGATGAACAAGTCGATGCCGCGTCCCGCAGGGGGCGAGCTACGCGGGGGCGTCTTTTTGTTGCGCGCCGATTTGGTCGCGCGGGAAACATGCGCTCTTCTGGAGGCGACCGCCCGTGCGGTATTGCATGGCGATCGCGGACCGCTGGTCGAGCAGATAAACCGCGCGCGGGATCTCAGGGCTTCACCTGTGGCACCGTCTCCGCGCCGTCTGCTGCCTCCTCCGGCTTCGGAGGTGATGCTTCCACGACCTGAGATGGAATTTTTCAACGGACTCGGCGGCTTCGCAAGCGAGGGTCGCGAATATCTGACGATTCTCGAAGGCAGCGAGCGCACGCCCGCACCGTGGGTGAACGTCGTTGCCAATCCCGCTTTCGGCTTTCAGGTATCGACCGACGGCAGCGGCTTCACGTGGTCGGAGAATAGCCAGCAAAATCAGCTGACACCTTGGTCAAACGATCCCACAGGGGATGCGCCCGGCGAAGTGATCTATGTGCGCGACGAGGAAAGTGGGGAGCTATGGGGACCGACGGCGCTACCCATCCGCGAGAAATTCGCACCCTATTACGCACGGCACGGTCAGGGTTACACCCGGTTCGAGCATGCCTCCCACGGAATCTCTCTGGAGCTTCAGCAATATGTTCCGGTGGACGATCCGATCAAAATCTCGCGTCTGAAAATTGTAAATCATTCCGCCCGCGAGCGGTATCTGTCGATTACGGCCTATGTGGAATGGGTATTGGGCGCCAACAGGTCCGCGACCGCGCCCTTCATCGTTACCGAAGTCGATTCCCAGACGGGCGCTATATTTGCGCAAAATCCCTGGAACGAGCAATTCGGCGAGCGTATTGCATTCGCGGATTTGAACGGCCGGCAAACCGCCTGGACCGGCGATCGGGCGGAATTCCTCGGGCGTGACTGCACGCTCGAACGTCCCCTCGCGTTGGTGCAAGGAGGCGTTCTCTCCAACCGTACCGGTGCCGGATTCGATCCCTGCGGCGTCCTGCAGACCAAAGTCAGGCTCGGCGCCGTCGGCACGACCGAGATCGTCTTTTTCCTGGGCCAAACTGCGCAAAAGTCCGACGCGCAAAGGCTTCTCGCAAAGTATCGCAAGTCGGATCTCGACGCGGTACTTTCCGAGGTGACCCGCCAATGGGACGACATTGTAGGCACCGTGCAGGTGAAATCGCCCGATCGCGCGCTGGACATTCTGGTGAACCGCTGGCTGCCCTATCAGACGCTTGCCTGCAGGGTCTG
>Ga0302325_10029757_pt1 | contig 11280 bp, 6 predicted proteins | sample Palsa_T0_2_FD_201948 | JGI IMG/M metagenome (GOLD analysis project Ga0302325, IMG submission 201948) | Peat permafrost microbial communities from Stordalen Mire near Abisko, Sweden - Palsa_T0_2 | ecosystem: Environmental > Terrestrial > Soil > Palsa > Peat permafrost | place: Sweden: Abisko...
AGCCTTTTGTCTTCGCCGCCACCGGATGCTCCGGCTGTCTGCTTCATCTTGACGCTTACCTGGTTTAGGAAATTGGACCTCCCAAAGACTTCATCCATCAAGACTTTCGCGTAGGCCATTTCCTCGTCATCAATTTGAAAGAAGATCACTCCGTCTCGGGTAAGCAGCTTTCGCAGAAGTTCCAGGCGTTCTCGTATGAGGGAAAGCCAGATGGAATGCTCAACCCCGTCGTCATAGAGTTTGTTGAGTGCTTGATCGGTATTATAGGGTGGATCGATGTAAATGCACTTCACCTTTCCGGCGAATTCCTGTTCCAGCGCCTTGAGCGCAAGCAAGTTATCGCCGAAGATCAGCCGGTTGTCGAAGATGTCCTTGTCGCTGATTCGCTTTTTCGCGTGGTAGCTCTTCTCGGGTTCTTCAAGCAAGATGCGCGGCTCTAACCTTGGCCGTTCATCCTTGCCAATCCACGTCAATTCCAGTTTCTGCACGTTTGTCATTTGTGAGCCTTCCGTCCTTCAATGTTGCGTCGCCCGCCTATCATTTGCCGAGCTAAACAGACCCTTTGTAGATCACTTCAAGCGCTCGCTCGACATATGTCTTCAATTCAGATGGCGTAACGACCGTACTGTCCGCATCCGGGTTCGTGTCATGATGGAACTGCCCCGCATAGTCGTTAATCTCGTTCAACTCGCTTACAAGGTTCTGAGCGTGACGGAGAGGGCTTTGCACCGCAGCGTCGCGTATCAGGATCACAACTTGACCAAACAAGAGATCCTTGGGCAAGAGCCCAGGGAATCGTCTGTGCAAATAGCCCTCAAGCATTGGGCGAATCGCTTTGGACACGGCTTTATGATCGCTGCTTGCCCCATTGGCATATTGATTGAGCGATCTATGGTGTTGTGCATAGACCGACTCACACTCTTTGTCTATGTCGATTGATGCAAAATCCGTGTAGCCATTGGAGACTCCCGCCATTTGGAATACCGAAATTGGAGAAGTCTTATCCTCCTTGAGAAAGGCATCTCGAAGATCACGGATGAAGTACGCATCGTGAGCAAGAATGACAACCTGCTCGGCCTTTGCGCGGATTTGCTTTAGCACTGTTCTCGTATGCTGTCTTCGAGTCATATCCAAGCTGCACATCGGATCGTCAATGACCACGATGCGTTGAGCCAGCTTTGGATCATCGAGGGTACTGGCCACGAAAAAGGCGAAAGCGAGAGTCCGTTTGTCCCCATCGCTTAGAGCTGTCGCAAATGAGGGCGGTCCACCCTCCAAAACTACATCTTTGCCTCGTAGCAATAATCCGTATTCTGTTCTCGGGGCATTCCCTCTAAAGTTGGCATTCATACCTTTGATACTGAACGAAGCGCCAAATTTCTTCAGAAGCGCGTTGATCGTCGTCTGATATTTGGCCAATATCGCTACCATCAGCGCCTCTAATGCTTCTCTTGCGGTCTTCTTCGCTGTGTCTGCGGTTTTAGCGTCCTTCCTTGCAGCAGTCAAATTCGTGAAGAGAGTGACGACCAGGGGATCGTAGCGACGTTTTGTTGCCTGAAGAATCTGAATCTGCTGTTGCAGCTGCGCGACGCTGTCGCCGCTGAGTTGGGTTTTGTAGTTGTTAATGAGTAGTGCAATGTTCTTGACTGTCGCGTTAGTTGCTTGCAGAGGGGCAAGGAACTGTGACCAGAGGCCAACTGCCGTAGCCTTGTCGGTTTCGTTCCCTAGTGGTTCCGCAGGGGCAGCTTGCTTTTTGTTCACCAAGTCCGTCAGAAAGTCACGAAAAGCTTTCAAACTGGCTGAAGCAGCAGCCGCGTCAAAAGATATTTCTTGGGTCGGCACTTGTTCCAACCATGCCTTTGCTTGGGCAACCGCGACCCCCAAGCCCTTAGAAAAGTCGGTGACGATACGATCTGCTGTGCCGTTTATAAGCCTCTGTTCATATTCCGCTACTCTGCTCTTGAGATTGGCGTATGCCGCATTGAAATGCGTCTGGTATGCGCTCACAAGATCGTTGTTGGAAATATCTTGATTGCAAAAAGGGCAGGAAACCCCATCGCTGTATTGGCGACCTTGACTCAACCATCCCTCTGCCCCCGCTTTCCCGAGTTTCAGAATGTGCAATTTTACGGTCTTCTCGGCCTCGGCATGGATGTCTTGAAGCGATGTGCCCAGCACTTCGAAGAGGCCATCTGTGTCAAAAGTGGGCTCCGCAACGACACCGGGTACTGGCCTTGCCTGAATTGCCGCGATGTTTCCAGCGGCTACCACCCTTTTTTGAAGTTCTGCGATCTTTGTATCAATATCGTCAACCTTGGGAAGTTTCTCAAACTGGTCAATCGACATTCCAACATGATGCCCCGACAATTCGCCTGTGAGCTTACTGACCTTTTCAGAGGCATCTTTCGCGTCGGCGGTAGCCTTATCGACTGCTTGCCGAGCCGTTACCGCAGGATCACCCAAAGCAAAATCAAGCAGGTTCTTTCGATGCTCAGTGTTGACCGCGCCACCTGAATGAACGTTGCGTCCAATAAAGTCTGCGTCGAAGACCAGAAGCTCCGGCCTCTTTTCAGACCAGGCCCCGTTCTGAAAAGTAACTGGATGGCCGCTTCCGAACTGCAAATTTACCTTTGCAGGCAATGTGCCGTCGATTGTCTTGCAGCCATTTATGATGAGTGGATCGCCTGTCGAAACCGAACGAAACACAGTAGCCAAAGTCGATTTGCCACGGCCATTGTCAGCGTAGATCAGCGTCGCACTCTTGCAGGTAAAAGGCTTGCCGTTGGCCTGGTGCAAGAGACCAATTCCTTGAATTTCGGATATGCGTTCAAGCATTTGTAATCCGCCTCTCTTCAATCGAGAATCAAAATCAAAATCGCTGAGAATTACTCCAATTTGAGATCCGAGCCTGAACTCAGACCTTCCAATTCAAGTCCCTCAATTTCTCGCAGTGATTTTCCTGCAATTCCTTGCATGTCCCCATACATGCCGACAGTAGCTCCCACGACTCGTTCAATTTGCTCTTGTCGCTTGGCCCATTGCTTCATGATTGCCTTACGCTCTCTATCGAGGTCTTCTTGCATGGATGAAAACGCCTCCACGATTGCCTCGACACGCTGGCGGAACCTTGGGCCAGTGAGGTACTGATAGACCATCTCGGCTTTGGTCTGCTGGCCTTCGGTAATAAGTCGCGCCGAACTGACCTGAAGAAGGGTGTGGCGAAGAATCGTAGCAACCGGCAATAATGACCGTGGATGTGTGATCCAAACGCCGTCGATCACATCGAAAGTCTCAATGCCATCGGGCAAGGTTTGAGATACAAGCACAGACAAATCTGCTTTGGCTGCACGTTGATCGTCTCGTAACTTGGTGAGCCAACCGTTGCTCCAGTTTTTAGTGCGCTTGGTTTCCCAAAGAATCGTGCCACACATTAGACCACCGGGACTGACAACACGATGGAGGGTATCTCCTCCGTATTCGCCCTTGGGAACAGGCTCAATAGTGTCGTATGGGAATTTGGCTCTGAGCAGATTCTCCAATTCGAGCTCCTGAACCTCGCCCTGCAACTGCTGGGAACCTTGCTCGGCCTTCTGCTTTAGCTCTTCGATCTTCTGTTGCATTGAGGCAATGGTTTGATCTTTCTCCATCACCTTGAGCCGGAGTCCGTCCTCTGCTTCCCGCTTGGCCTGGGAGCGAACCTCGGAAAGCCCCTCCTGCACGCGCGTTTCAACAGTCAGCTCCAGTTCGCGTTTGGCATCATCCAACTCGCGTTGCTTCTTGATTAGCTCTGCCTGCGCTTTCTGGGCTTCGGCCAGCTTCTCGTCACGGACTTTGAGGACCTCTTGCAGCTCAGTCAGTTCCTGATTCTTCGTGTCAAGTTCTGCGGCGCTGGCAAGCTTGGCTTTCCTTCGTTCCTCTTCAATCAACCGTGTCCGTTCGGCATTGAGCTGCTCCGCAACCTGGTCCGTCACTTGCTGCGCGAGGGCACGCTTCTCTTCAAGGAGTTGTTTTTCCTGATCGCGCACGGCCTGTTCGCGCCGGGCTACCTGCTCGTCCTTCTGGTTGAATTCTTCAATTCGCTGTTGCATCGATGCAATGGCTTGATCTTTCTCCATCACCTTGAGCCTGTGCCCTTCCTCGGCCTCGTTCTTTGCCTGAGAACGGACTTCGGAAAGGCTCTCCTGAACGCGCGTCTCTACTGTTAGTTCCAACTCGCGCTTCGCATCGTCCAGTTCGCGTTGCTTCTTGATTAGATCCGCTTGGGCCCTCTGGGCCTCGGCAAGTTTTTCATCGCGTGCTTTGAGGACTTCCTGAAGCTCCGATAGCTCCTGAGCTTTCGTCGCAAGTTCCGCCGCGCTGGCGAGTTTGGCTTTTTTCGACTCCTCCTCGACGACTCGCGCTCGTTCGCTCTTGAGCTGCTCTGACACCTGATCCGCGACCTGCTGTTGAACTGCACGCTTTTCTTCGAGGACCTGCTTTTCCTTTTCGCGCACGGTTTGTTCGCGCTGGGCAATTTCCTCATCCTTCTGATTTAGTTTCCGCTCGAATTGCTGACGCGTCGCTTCAATCAACGGCGCTGCGAGCGATTCCGTCAAAGGAAACTCCGTCTTGCATTTTGGGCAGGTAATTGTCGGTTCCATCAGTCCAACCTCCAGCGGATGGCAAAGAGTTGTGTCAACTCCTGCTTTTGTTTCAGCTTCCCTTCAATGTCTGCAATCAAGGCTTCCCGCCGTGCCTCGACCTCATCCTGGGCGATAAAGAGGTCTTTGCGCCGTTGATTGCGGGCGGCGGTCAACTCTTTGATCCGGCGTTGGTGCTCCAGCTTGTGTTGGAGGCCGGCGGCGGCAACCGCCTCCCTTCGCACCTCACGGATCTCTTTGTCCAAGTCTTTGATCTCCTGTTCCAGACCGAACTTGAGGTCTTCAGTCCATCGGTCGAGCTTTTCAGTCTCTGAGTCGAGCCATTTGCCATTGCGTTCTTCCAACTCCTCCAAGACCCGGCGCTGCTCTTTACCCAGCTCGGAGGTGAGCGCATCCGGAGGCTCAAGTAAGAGCGGCTGTCCCGGCTCCCCCGCCAAGTCAAAGAGGCGCTTGCACGCGCCGGGTTCCAAAGATTGACCACTGTCGAGAACTCCGGTAAGCAGAATGTGGTCCTCGATCTCAAAGCCGGTGATGGTGAATCGGGAACAGGTGAGCCAGCCGCTGCGAACAGGTAGGGACTCCAGAATGGCAATGCGTTTGCCGCTGTCTTTCAGCTTGAAGCGCAGCTCAACCTTTGGGGTCGGCAGCGAACGGCACGCACGTAAAACTTGCTGTGCGAGGGGATGGCCGACGCGATAGATGTTTGCTTCCGCGACGTTCTTTCCCATCCGGTAGGGGCCTGGGTTGACTGGTTGGGACTTGTCGGCTGAAGCGGCGAAGGGATCACGCTCCAGATAGAACGTATGTCCTGGGGTGTCGAAGCGCGCGTAGGGAGCAAGATAAAAAGTTGTAAGCCGCCATAGCAGGTCTTCAAAGCGGCCAAGTGATTTTCCGCTGGAAAGTCGAACTCGTTCAATGACGTCCTGGTCGAAGTTGTTGAGGAGTTGCTCACTGGCATCGCTGCGAGCCTGGGCAATCTGCGATTCGAGTTCCTGCTGGAGCTGGTCGAACTGGAACTCGATTTGTTCGGTCGTTCGGCACCGCTGGTAGATGCCGACAATCCGCTTCTCAAATTCCACGCCAGATTCGATGGCCCCAATGACTTCATCGCTGGCGCCGAAGACTCCATCGAAGAGCTTAAATTTTTCAGCGAGGAGCTGGTAGACACGAACATCGGCAGCGTTTGCCTTGTTGAGGAAGTTGACGACCACCACGTCGTATTTCTGGCCATACCGATGGCACCTTCCGATGCGCTGCTCGATGCGCTGCGGGTTCCACGGCATGTCGTAGTTCACGACCAGATTGCAGAACTGCAGATTGATGCCCTCGGCAGCGGCTTCGGTGGCAATCATGATGCTGGACTCGTCGCGGAAGTTCTCTACAAGGGCCGCACGTTTGTCGGCGGTGGGTGAGCCGGTGATCCGGTCGGTGCCACGGTGTTGCTTCATCCATCGCTGGTATATTGACTGACTCAGTGGGTCCGTATTGGTGCCGTTGAAGAGCACTACCTTCCCGGCGAACTCGGTTTTTTGGAGCAAGTTGAAAAGGTACTCCTGGGTGCGCCGCGACTCCGTGAAGATGATGGCCTTTTGGTGGAGTGCGCCGGTGCCGTCTTCCATACGAACCGTCCTTGCAGCTTCAAATCCACGCTGCAAGGCGGTGAGAAGTACCTCGCCCTTTGAGTTGACCTGAACTGCTTTGGCGAGCAAGTGGAACTGCTGCAACTTCTCTTTTTCCGCTCGAAGCTCGGCAAGTTGTGCCGGGGTGAGGCGGTCTGGCAGCTTCTTTGCATTCTCGTCTGCCGTGTCGGATTCGCTCCCCTCGTCGTCGTCCACCCATTCTTCCTGCACCTCAGGAAGCGTCTCGAAGTCCTCGGCGATAGCGGCGGGAACTTCGGCTGCTTTCTGCTGGTCGGCCTCCGCAGCCTCCAGCTTGTTTGCGAGTCCGAGCAACGTGTCAGAGATTGCATAAGTAGATGAGGCCAGGAGCTTCCGTAGAATCAGCGTCATAAGCTGGCGCTGGCTCGCTGGAAGTGCATACAGCTTTTCGCCTTTGAGGTAATCAGAAACGAGTTCATAGAGCTGCTGCTCAGCGGCAGTGGGATAGAACTCCTGCACCATCGCATGGCGGTTGGTATAGGGCACGTAGGCTAATACCTGACGCCGTAGCGTGCGCTGGCAAATAGGCCGCAGGCGCTGTTTAAGGGTGTCGAAGTCGGCTTTGCCAGAGAGCCGAGCAAACTGAGCGCGAAAGCTGCGGAGATCACCGAAGGTAAACTCATCAACGATGCTTACAAGGCCGTAAAGCTCTAGGAGGGAATTTTGCAGCGGTGTGGCCGTCAGCAGAACTTTCTGAAAGCCGCTCACGGCGTTCTTGATTGAGTTCGCTACTTTATTGCCGGGTTTGTAGACATTACGAAGACGGTGCGCTTCATCGATAACGACCAAATTCCACGGAGTGGTCCGCAGGTACGATTCCTTCGACCTTGCAAACTGGAAGGAACAAATGATGATTTTGGGTTGCTGAAACGGGTTCAGATTGCCCGCACGAATCACCTCATTGAAGGTCTTGGCTTCAAGGATGACGCTGGGGAGAAAAAACTTGTCGAGTAGTTCTTGGCTCCACTGTTTACGGAGGTTGGCCGGGCAGATGACGAGCAGTGTCCGTCGGCGCTCTGCCCAATGCTGGGCAAGCAAAATGCCTGCCTCGATGGTCTTCCCGAGGCCCACCTCGTCGGCCAGGATAGCCCCCTTCGACAGTGGAGAGCGGAAGGCGAAGAGCGCAGCTTCGATCTGGTGCGGATTGAGGTCAACCTGAGCGTCAGAGAGTGCAGACGCGAGTTTGTCCACATTGTCCGAACTGGACCGTTTCGTCAGCTCATGGGCAAAGAGCTTGGCGTGATAGGCCGTCAGACTCATTGGCGCTCAGAATTCTCCGTGCCCCAATTTTAGAGCATTGTGCTGCGCAGTAGATTTCACGTCCAAATAGCTAAGGACCACGGAATCTGCGGCAGAATATGGACCTGTCGTTTCAGGACAAACTCCCCACAATTGGATTCAAAGCTCAGCTCGGCCAGATTCGTACAATGTGTGCCCGCATCCCATTCATCCAAAACCAGGAAGGGGCCCTTTTTCTTGGATGTGCGATTTCTCGATGCATATATCGATGGCGACAAGCATCACGCTGGAGATTAGATTGAATGGCGACCGATTCCAGCTTCTGCTCAGCCTTAAGGGGCGTCTTTGTCCGTTTTCTGAAGCGACCCCAATCTGTGCAGAGGAACAGGTACAGATACGCTATCGTTAGATTCAATATTGCCGCACACAAAGCGCACGATGATCCCAAGGAAAGTCCGGCGGATCGAAATTCCGTTTTCCGTAGCTAAAATCGTAGCTCTGCTCCTGCAAATCATCGAAGCTTAAGTCGCTGGCGGATGTTCCACCGGTCAAATACAACCTCCCCTTTACATGCCAGTAGACGGGTCGCGGGTGCTTTGAGCCCAATCCCCAGACTCCGGCAATGCTGATACTCGGGTCGTAGAGAGTTTGCACCTCGGCGATGGTGGGCAGCCGCCAGTCTCTGTGTCCCGCCAGATCGAGACGCTGGCAATATTCGATCGCCTGTTCCCGGTTTACATCCTTGCCGTTATCGCTGCGAGCCCAGGTCAGCTTGGTCTGCGGGTCCGTCCAGGTGGGGGCCGTATCGCGGAGATACTTCGCCACCAGCACTACGATTCCCGCCGCAATCAAAGCGACCGCAGCGATCGCCATGCCGAACCGTGCTGTGCCATTTCGCCAGCCGGGTTTCTTTGCGTCATCGGCTATCGGCGTGACGCGGGGGGAACCGTCGGGCGCAGTTTCTTCCGGCTTCTGGCTAGACGCGGAAACTGCAACTGGAACGCTGATGGCGTCGCCGGTCTCCGAAGCGTCCTCTTCCCCTTTGGGCAAGTGACCGTTTTGGCGGGCCGTGCTCTCCGGCGAAGTGAAAGCGGAGACCGAGAGCGCAAACCGGTATCCGTATTTAGGTACAACCTCAATCGCATCGGAGCCAAGGTGCCGCCGGAGCGACGAGATGTTCCTGGCCAGGCTTGTGTCTCCCACGACCGTGTCCGGCCAAACGGCGGCAATAATTCTTTCCCGCTCTACCGCATTTCCAGCCGCATCGACCAGTATCAGGAGGGTCTGGAACTCCTTCGGGGACAGCGCAATCTCCCGCCCGTCAGACTGCAACGAACGCCGCCGCACGTCCAACGTGAACCCGTTGAAGCGGTAGAGAGATTTGAATGCCGAACTGTTCACTATCGAACATTATTTCAAGAAAACGTCAATTTTTCGTCAAGCATTCAGTGCTGGAAAATGCGATTTTCAGTCTGTCCCCGAGGCATCTTCCCGTAAACGTCCTCAGGCGGCCTTGTTCGGCAAGAACTACCGATGGCATATCCCATTTGGGAGACGCGGCCACGCACGTCAGGGTGCGATAACAAGGCCTGTCTGATTCCAAGAAGGCGGTCTCAGAGCAAGGTCGGTGATGATCCAAGTGACAAGAGCCAGTTCCATTTTCGGTACTATGCGTCTGCAGACCGTGTAACAAGGAGAAATGAATGACGAGGAAGGAAACAAAACGACTGCTTACTGCCATGCTGGTTCTTGGATCGATCTTCGGTCCAGTCTCCAACGCATTTGCGCAATACGAAAACGACAAATTCGATAAAGAGGAGCGCAAACTGGCTGAAAAGGGCGATGCTCGGGCCGAATGGGATTTGGGACAATGGTACCTGAAGCCCCACTATCACAAGAATGTAGGCGACGTCATTGCCATGATGGGGACCCAAACTCTTGGAAAGGCCAAGCCAGCCGAAGCGGCGCGGTGGCTCCACAGGGCGGCGGATCACGGTTATGCTGACCCAGCTCAAGAAGCCGGGTTGGGAACCATGTACATGCAGGAGAGAAACTTTGCCGAGGCGTTGTTTTGGCTACGTCGGGCCGCCGACCTCGGCAATGCAGATGCGATGGAGCGTGTGGGGGACTGCTATTCCCTTGGTCTGGGCGTAGCCGCCGACCCTGTTGAGGCCTTGGATTGGTACGGCAAGGCAGGGGCTGCAGGAGTCCACTTGGTCGGGCGCCACTCTCTCTATGCAGTGGGCGTGGCTTTTCTTCATGCAGGTGGCCCCAGGATCGCTTTGGGCTATCTCACCGAAGCAACTAAGGAAAACGACTTGGATGCGATGGAGTTGCTTGGCGAAATTTACAGGGACGGCAACGGTGTCCAGAAAGATCCCACAGTCGCACAAGGCTGGTTCAACCTCCGCCAGCTGATTCTGAACCAACAGGCGCAACAGGCGGCGGCTGAGAAGCAAGTGGTAGACGAACAAAAACGGGAGAGCCGCCAGGCATTGATTGGCGCCATTACGGATGGGCTGAACGGCGCAAGCTTCGATCCTGCCCCTAATACAACCCAGGGTACGATAGGCCAGCAACAGCCCGACATCAACGCCGCACTACAGCAACAGCTTCAGGCACAACAAGCGGCCCAGGCGCAGCAAGCAGCACAGCAAAGCCCGCAGTCGAATGGGACAACCAGTGGACCTAATCCCGATGACTGTATTGGAGGTGCCAAGAACTACGTACCAGGAAAAGGCTGCTTGGTCGCTGCTCACTGAATGAGTAGTAGGTGATGCAAGCATCGGCCTTGCGTTGAGCAGATATCGCAAACAAAAAACGCAGCTCGTCCAGAAAGTGTACCTACTGTCGCGAGTCTGAAATTCGTTGAACAAGCGCGGGAGTAGCTTCGAGCGCAAATCCCTGATAAGCGGGTCCTTCGCTGCGCTCAGGACGACAGCATTTGTTAAAACAACTTCAGACTCAGGACACTAAATCACTCGCAAACAAAGCCCTGGAGGTGATATGCATCTTTCACGCAGAGATTCAATGAAGTTGCTTGGCGGGTTCTTGGTCGCAGCGGAGTCCTTTAGAGTGGCTTGGGCCGATGCGCAGATCGTCGATATGGGCAACAGGGTCCAATACCAGGTATACGGACACGAAAATGATATGATCCGCTTTCTGATCAACAATTCAGAGATCGCGCGGGACGAGATCAAAGACGTGACTGCCAATGTTCCTGGGTATAAATGGTCCGGATCGGTTGTGATTGTGCCCGTCATTCACGGGAGAGAGAAGGACCAGGTCTACTGCTACGCAGTCATCGGGAATCGAGTATTGCGATCCCCTCTCTGGCGGGATACCCATCCCGGCGTACTCAACCTGGGTGGCGTCAACTGGTCCGGAGATAATACCGTGGAGATCCCTGGGGACGGTAGCAGCGGCACAATGACCTTCTCTGACAGTCATTGGCACTGCACTGCTGATGGAGATTCCGTGATTGAGCAGGATGAAAGGTGGCTTTAGCCAGATTGAATTAAGCCCGCCAACTTTTTGAGGAGCGTATGAGGAAGGTTTTCGGTTGTTTTCGCATTTTTATTTTTGCATATGCATTTTTCGCATACCTAAATCAAGCAGTCGCCCAGTATTACAACGTCGGCTTGTGGAGTCCGAAGTACACGGATGACGGATACTTTGATTCCTCGAAGAAATTGGAAAAATTAGCCGCAATCGGCGATGCGGACGCTGCTTTCGAGATCGGT
>Ga0302325_10029758_pt1 | contig 11279 bp, 12 predicted proteins | sample Palsa_T0_2_FD_201948 | JGI IMG/M metagenome (GOLD analysis project Ga0302325, IMG submission 201948) | Peat permafrost microbial communities from Stordalen Mire near Abisko, Sweden - Palsa_T0_2 | ecosystem: Environmental > Terrestrial > Soil > Palsa > Peat permafrost | place: Sweden: Abisko...
TGCAGATGCCGCTCCCGAATTGGTTGGACAGCGAGGTCAGACCGTAACTGAAATAGCTTCCGACGTACCAGTGCGACGCCAGGCGGAATCCGGCATCGAGCCAGAGCGGCAGGAACATGTTGCTGACGGTATGGTTCAGGTCGTTGCCGTTTCCTCCCGACAAGCCGCCAAACGGCAGGCCGAACGCCAGGCGAGCCCCGAATTCGAAGGCCATCCATGGCGCGCCCGCCTCCGGGACCGACGTCGGCGGCGCAGGCGCCACCGCGGTGGCCCCCTGGCTGTAGGGATCAGGGACGCCCGGTGCCGCGACCGCCGCCGCGCCTCCCGGCCCGATGCGCAGGTCCACCGGACGGATCTGTCCATCGGCCAGCGTCACGTCCGCCTCCGCGCTCCCCATGCCGGCCTGGAGCGCGACGATGTGATGCGGGCCTGGGTCCGTCGGGCGCTCGTTGTCGAGGAGGACCAGCGGCACGGGCTGCCCATCCACGGTCACCTCGAGGTTCGGCTGGACTCCCGGGGGAAGGTCGACGTGAATCCGGAGCTTGGCGACGCGCGGTTGCGCTGCGTCGAGCGCCGCCCGGGCCTGCCGCTTCGCGTCGCCCCACGACGACGGGACGTTCGGAGGCAAAGGCGTGTTGAGCACGCGATTGAGGATCTCCGTCCCGGCGATGACCTTCCCGAGCTGGATGTCGCACTGGGCCAGGGGCACCTCGGTGGTCGGGGCGTGCACGAGGGCCTCGCAGCGTTCGAGCTGCTCGACGGCTTCGCGGCAGTTCCCCGCCTGCGCCAGCCGGAGACCTTCGATGGCGAACGGCCGGGCGGCCGCCTTGTCGCTGTCCGACGGGTTGTTCGGGTCGGCCTGGGCGACGCCGCCGGTGGCGACCGCCGCGAGGAGGAACATCGGCAATGAGGTACGAAGAATCGCTTTCATGAATCTCGGCTCCCGTTTCGTTTGGAGCAAACGCGTTTGGCCGCGCAGCCCACACCGATTCGCGACGCGGTACCCCGGAACGACGACAGCTGCATGTAGCCAGGACAAGCGACCCGACGACCCGAGAGCCAAGCGAAATCGCACCGAACCTTCCTCACGGGCACCTTCCCCGGGTGGTCGCGTGGACGACGCACCACCTCGCATTTGGGACCCTATACGACCTTCCGCCAGCCGCAAATGAAAAATTCTCGAGCTCGGGCTCGTACCGGCGCCTTCAGTGACGACAGGCCAGTGACGACGCCTTCAGTGACGACCGATCGCTCGTCACGTGACGAGTGATCGCCGGGGATGCGAGGAGAGGATGCGGACTGGCGGACCTGGATGCGGATGCGGATGCGGATGCAGGTAAGAGGTGCGGGCCGGCGTTGTGGGTTCTCTTGGCGCGTGCTACGCGGTCTGGTTGGCGTTGCGACGCCCACAGGAGAATTGCCGATGAATCCAGTCATGCGCTTCATGCAGAGCTGTGCCGCCGTGGCCACGCTTGCGATCGTCGGATGTTCGTCCAGCAAGAGCAACGACAACTGCAGCTCGACCAGCAGCGGATCGCTCGGCGGTGCCGTCGGAAGCGGTTCGACGTCCTCGAGCAGCGACTGCTCCCAGGCATCCTGCCCGGCCATCACCGACACGTCGGCGTGCGGCACGTGTCTCGCCCAGCACTGCTGCACCCCGGTTACAACGTGCAAATCGGACTCGGCGTGCGAGGCGTGCGAGACCACTTGCGCTACGCAAGCCGGCACCGCATGCGACCAGTGCCTCCAGCAAAACCAAGATGCCACGAACGTCGAGACTTGCGCGGCAGACAACTGCACATCGCAGTGCTCGAGTGGCGGCTCGAGTTCGGGCTCCAGCAGCTCGGGCTCCAGCAGCGGTGGCGGGGACGCCTGCCCCGCAAGCACGGACGACTCGCCGTGCGATACGTGCATCAAGCAGAGCTGCTGCCCGCAAACGACCGCCTGCGCCAGCGACTCGGAGTGCCAGAGCATCGCAGCGAACGAAACGTCCCTGGCGGAGGCTCAGCAAGAGGCCGAGCAGGACAACGATGTCCCCGCGGAGAACCTCGTGAGCTGCATCGAAGATAGCTGCGCCACGCAGTGCGGTAACTGAGCATGCCGCGTCGAGTCCCTTGGCACGTCGCGAGCGGGGAATAGCGCAGGCTCGCGCGGGTGATGACCTCCTCCCCTCCCTCCGAGCTGGGACGCGCTGGCCAGCTGGTGGCCGGCAAATACCGGCTGGACGCGAGGATCGGGCGCGGCGGCATGGGGTCCGTCTGGAGCGCGACGCACCTCGGCCTCGGGCACCGCCTCGCGCTCAAGCTCATCGCGCGCGAGTTCGTCCGATCGCCCGAGGCGCTGCGGCGGTTCGACGCAGAAGCCAGGACCGCGGCGCGCCTGCAGTCGCGCCACGTCGTTCAGGTGTTCGACAACGGCAAGCTCGACGACGGGACGCCTTACATCGCGATGGAGCTTCTCGACGGGGAGAACCTCGCCGACCGGATCGAGCGCGTCCGAGCGCTGGGGCTGGCGGACACCGTGGAGATCCTCGCCCAGTGCTGCAAGGCGCTCGGACGCGCTCACGCCGCGGGAATCGTTCACAGAGACATCAAGCCGGAGAACATCTTTCTGACGCGAGTGCCGGACGAGGATGCCGAAGTTGCCAAGATTCTCGATTTCGGGGTGGCGAAGATGGCGCTCGGGCTCGATGGCGGCTCGCAAGGGACCGGAACCGGAGCGCTGCTGGGTACCCCCCTCTACATGAGCCCCGAACAGATCCGCGGCGCGCGAGACGTGGACCACCGGGCCGACCTCTATTCGCTGGGCCTCGTCGCCTACACGATGCTCAGCGGGCAGATGGCCATCTCCGGCGAGACCTTCGGGGACGTTCTCATCGCGATCTGCACGCAGCCGCTGCCGAGCCTGTGCGCCGTCGCGCCGTGGCTGCCCTACGCCATGGAAGCCTGGTTTCAAAGGACGTGCGCTCGCGAGGCAGACCGCCGATGGCAGTCGGCGCAGGAGCTCATCGAGACGCTCCGCACCGCCGCGAGCGCGGGTCCTGCGCGTTCGACCGCGCCGCCGGGTTCCCCGTCTTCACCGGCCCAGCCGTCGACGGCGGCCCGCATCGAGAGCGTCACGCCGAACTTCGGGGAGAGCGCGGCGATCGCGGCAACCCTCGCTGCGGTTGCAGCCCGCACGCCCGCACGCATCTCGGCGGCCACCCCGCCGAGCGCTGTCGCGACCGCGAGCCATGGCGTCCCGAGAGCGCCCTTCGGACCGGTGGCCTTGTCGCAGAGCGCCGCGGCGGTCTCGGTCACGGCGGCCGGCATTCCGCGCAGGCCGAAAGGCGCGATCGTGGCGGCGGCCGCTCTCGCCGGTCTCTTCGCCCTGGGCGGCGCCGTCCTGCTGGCTGCCTGGCCGCACGCCCACGATTCCGCGGCATCGATCGCTCTGCCGGCGGCCGGGCCTTCTGGCGCCGCCTCCTCGTCGATCGCCGCGGCCGCTCCCGTGCTCGCCGCTGCGGCCCTCCCTTCCATCGCGGTCGACGCTTCGGTCAGCGCGCCTGCGAAGCCGGCGGGCGCCAGGGACCTTCCACCCCCGTCGCATGCGTCCCGGTCGCCCGACACGGTCCTTCCGGCCTATCCCCCGGCCCTCGGGTCGGCACGCACTCCGCCTCCGCGGCCGGCGTTGCCGGAGGCGCCCATCAACCCGGGTTACTGAGACAGAGGCCCGGAGGATTCTCATGGCCACGGGAAGACTCTTGCTCCATTGTGTGGAGAGTGGGTCCATTTGGCTCGTGGGAGGATAATCCGGTGAAGAGCGTCGTTCGAATCCGTAGTGTGTCGCTGGTGGCAATGGCCCTCGGGGCCGCGTGCACGGTCAACACGACAGGTGGCTCGCTCGATGGGGGATTGACGGGCCTGGGTTCGGGCTCCGGCAGCGGTTCGAGCAGCGGCGGCGCCGATGCGGGGTCGAACTCGTCGAGTGGCTCATCGAGCGGGTCGTCGAGCGGGTCGTCGAGCGGGTCCTCGAGCGGGTCCTCGAGTGGCTCATCGAGCGGCTCATCGAGCGGCTCATCGAGCGGCTCATCGAGCGGCTCATCGAGCGGGTCCTCGAGCGGGTCCTCGAGCGGCTCGTCGAGCGGGTCCTCGAGCGGGTCGTCGAGTGGGGGCGGGTGTCCCGCCGCGCCGGCCGGGGCGGCGTGCGGAGTCGATCCCCAGTGCGGTTGTCCTTCCGGCGACAAATGCGACATCGGAGGCATGGCACCCGCGGGGTGCATCCCCGCCGGAACAGCGGTCGAGGAGGCGAGCTGCTTGGGGAACACCGACTGCGCGGCCGGTCTGACCTGCCTGTCCGGCGTCTGTCACGCGTTCTGCGCGACCCTCGACACCGCGTGCCCCGGCGGCGAATGCGTACAAGCTGGCGACGGGCAACCGCAGGACCTTGTTTGCCTGGTCTCATGCACGCCCGCGCCTGTGTCCTGCGGGGCTGGGCAGGCATGCGAAGTCTTCACGTTGAACGGCTCGCTCACCACCGATTGCGAAGGGCCCGGTACGGTGGCCGCCGGCGGGAGCTGCACGATGGACTCGGACTGCGCGGCGGGTCTGGGCTGCATTGGGACCCCGGCGGCCTGCCTTCAGTGGTGCCAGCTGAGTCCCAACGCAACGAGTTGCGCCTCGGGGAACGCTTGCACCGGTTTCGATACCCCGTTCATCATCAACGGCATCACCTACGGCGCGTGCCCCGAATGACGTTCGCATCTTGACCGCCGAAAAGCGCCAGGGTTTCCTGTGTTCTCCATGCAAGAAGCGCCCGATCGACGAAAGCAGTCGTGGCCCGGCGCGAGACGGGTGGGCGGATGGCTGGCGGCGTGCTGTCTCGTGGCTACGGTTCCGCGGAACGCCCGCGCGGACAACGCCAATCCGAACGTCATTCCGCTCGGTCAGAACGAATCATTTCTCGGCAACACCGGCGTAGGTCGGCCCGACGACACCGGCGCGGTCTATTACAATCCCGCAGGGCTGGCGGAGGTCGGAGCAGGTCAAGTATCCCTGAGCGGCACGGTCTACGCGAGCGTGCACGAGCATTACGACGGCTTCATCGCCGTGGAGAACACCAACGTCCCGCTCGACGAATCGGGTTTCGAGGCCATCCCCACCGCCCTCGTTCTGACCAGGCCTCTCGGCGACTGGGTGGGCGCCTTCTCGGTCCTCGTGCCCATCTCCTTTCAGTTCGACGATCACACCGCGCTCGCCATCCCCAATCTTCCCACCAACCTGATCTATTCCACGTCGGAGACCGAGGCGCGGTACGGCCTCTCGATCGCGCGGAAGCTGGGCCAGCGCTTCGCGGTGGGGCTCTCGGTCTTCGGCATTCAACACATGGAGTCGATCATCCTGGGTCTCGATACCGTCAATCCTTCGACCGGCGCGTTCGCCACGGTTCTGGAGCGCGAGAACCTGAGCATTTACGGTCTACTGGCCACGCTGGGGATTTCCTACGTGGCATCGGACGCGGTCCGCTTCGGATTGCGCATGCAAACGGCCATGGCGCAGATCTATGGCAAGGGGGAATCGTACAGCATCACCCGCGGAGCAGCCCCGATGGCAACGCCTCTGCCCTCGGAGAACGTCAGCGGACCCGCCAACTACGGTATCCCTTTCGATTTCAGCCTGGGTACGGCGGTGAAGCCGACCGAATGGCTCACATTGCTGGGGGACGTCAGCCTGCAACTTCCGACGAGCTACCAGGAGTTCCCGGCCTCGATCAACAACGAGACCGTCACTCTGAAGACCACACCCCGTTTCAACGTCGGGGTCGAGGCCCTGCCCGCTCCCGCGAACCCCGTGCGCCTGGGGTTCTATTACGTCCCTTCGGCTCGAAGCGGTGAGCCCGGCGATCCGGGCTTCCAGAGGCTCGATTACTATGGCCTCACCGCGGGCGTGGCCATGAACCGGGAGCACGTCCGAACCTCGGTCGGAGGCTTTTACATCTGGGCGAACGGGCAGGCGACCAGCACCGCGCCGGCGAGCGCGGCCGTCAGCGTATCGGGCGTGGGCGCCATGATCACCACGGCGTACGTGTTCTGAAGAGGCACGCTCAGTCGATGAGGTCGTCCGAGTAGCGCTTCGCGCGCCAGAACTCGTCGAGCGCCGATGCCGTCTCGTCGAGGCGCTCGAAATGCGGCATCCCCAGCGTCGGGCTGATTCGCTTCGACTCCCACATGCAGTAGCGACCCACCATCTCCGGCAGGAGATCGAAGCTCGTGGTTCCGTCGCGGTCGTAGAGGGCCAGCACCGGACGCTCCAGCTTGGCGTAGATCTTTTCGATGCCGGGCGTGGAGAGCTTGCCGCCGAGAAAGGCCAGCGGCGCGTGCTCGGCGCCCGGCTGATGGGATGTCTCGTACGCATAGGCCCGAAGGCCGGGGTCGACCGGCCCGACGAACGACTTGCTCAGGAAATAGCGAATGCTCGGGCGCGAGGCGATGGCTTCGAACGCCAGGCGGCCCCACCATGGTTCCGAGGTGGCCTCGGCGGTCCCGGCTCCGCCGGCACGAGCGCGCGAGCGCCCCTGCCCCGTCTCGCGGGACTCGAGGCCGGTCGGCGAAATGAAGGCCATGCTGTGAACCAGATCCTTCCGCGCCAGGGCCACGCGCGCGACGAGCTCGCAGCCGAAAGAGAGAGCCACGACGTCGGGAGCGTCGGCTGCCTCCTTGACCCGCGTCAGAAAGTCGACGAGATCGTCGGTATAGAGCTCCGGCGTGTAGCACTGCGCGCTACGCTCCGAGAGGCCGAACCCCGGCAGGTCGAGCGCGAATACCGGGCGGGTGGAGCGGAAACGCTGGAAGAGCGGCTTCATCTCGCACGCCGACGCACACGCGTTGACGCCGTGCACGAGGACGAGCGGTCGAGCCTGGGCGCGACGGTCTTCGTAGTAGGACACCAGGTGACCGCGATGCGTGCGCATCGTGTTCCGCTCGGCGGCGATGGCCGGAGCGAGCGTCAGCGCAGAAGGTCCCGGGAGCGCCGCACGCGGCGTCCGAGTAGGCGATTGTGTCGTCATGGATACGCTGGCACTGAGGGTGGGGCAGTCTGGGCCTGCGGGTTGTGCGGTTCGGAGGGCAGCTACTGCACACGGCGTGCGCGGCGGGTCAGCACGGCGGCCCACCATTCGGCTGCTTTCCCCATTCGCATATTTGCCACGGGGCGTTCGCGTGGTGCGGTCGCCTCTATTCCCCCCGCTCGAGCCAGATGCGGACCTCTCCAGGCTCGTCACCCGGCTCCACGTGGACCACGCGCGGACGACAGCAGACCGCGCAGTCCTCGGTGTACGTCTGGTGCGCGCCGCCGCCCGCGTCGACGAAGAGCTCCTCTTCCTCGCCACAGAACGGGCAAGCGACCCCGCTCGCGCTCTTCGACCGACGACGTTTCTTCTTCATCGCGGTCGCACCAGCCACGTCGCATCCCGCCTCGGACGCATAGCAATTTGCCTCCAGTTCCCTGGCGCCACCCGCCGAGAGATCGGGGCACGGCCCCTGCACCGTGGTCCGATCATCATGACCATGAAGAAGCCAAGCTGGTGGAACGAGGAGCACAGAAGCTCATGGGATCGCGCGGCAGAGGCGCTGCGGCGCGACTGGGAGCAAACGAAACACGATCTTCACCTCGGGGGCCATGAGCTCAACCAGAACATCGATCACACCGTCGCCCAGGCCGGGGGCAAAGAGGCGACCCCGTCGATCGAGGCCGCGAACCCGCCCGAGGTGATGGGCGCCTGGGCGGACGTGGAGCCGGCCATCGGCTTCGGCTACGCCGCGCGGGGTCACTACGGAGAGCGCTACCCCAAGTGGAGCAGCGAGCTCGAGCGGGTGCTCCACGAAGACTGGCACGATCTCAAGATCTCCTGGAACGAGGCCAAGGGCTACGTCCGCCACGGATACGAGCTCCGTCGCTGACGCTTCGACTCGCTGCTACCGGCACCGCGATAGACCCATCTCTGCCCGCCCTCGGGCTCGCCCGAGGCGGCCACTTCTGCGCGCACGCGGGCCTCTCGCACCAGCCCGTGATGCGGAGCAAGGCTGCACGCCGGATCGGTCGCGCGCGCGTCGCCGGTCAGCGCGAAGGCCTGGCAGCGGCACCCGCCAAAGTCGGTCGCGCGCCGGTCGCAGCTCTTGCACGGGTCCGGCATCCACGCTTCGCCGCGGAAGGCCCGCATCCCCTCGCCGTCGCGCCAGATGCGCGCGAGCGGCGCGTCCCGGACGCTCTCGAAAGCCATGGGAAGGACGCGCGCCGCGTGGCACGGGAGCACCGTCCCGTCCGGCGCGATGACCACGAAGCGCCGCCCCCATCCGTCCATGCAGGCGCGCGGGCGATCGGCGTGCCAGTCCGGCAGGACGAAGACCACGGCCATGGTGCCGGACAGCCTCTCCCGGGCTTCCTGGGCGACGGTTCGCGCGCGTTCGATCTGGGCCCGGGTGGGCAAGAGGGCCGCGGCGTTCTCCAGCGCCCACGAGACGAGCTGCACGTTGGCCAGCTCCAGCCGGTCTGCTCCCAGCCGTTCGGCCATGGCCACGATGGCCGCGACGCGATCCAGGTTTGCGCGATGGAGCACGACGTTCACCGTCAGCGGCAACCCCAGCTCTTTCACCCAGCCGGCGACGCGCATCTTCTGCGCGTGGGAAGCGGTCCCCGCGAGGCGATCGCTCGAAGCCGGCTCGGCGTCCTGCACGCTCAGCTGCACGTGATCGAGCGACGGCGCGAGGCGTTCCAGCCGGCCACGGTCCAGCGGGAGGCCGCTGGTCACCAGGTTGACGTAGAGACCGCGATCGCGAGCGCGCTTGGCCAGCGTCTCCAGATCGGCGCGCGCCAGCGGCTCGCCCCCGGTGAGGTGCAGCTGCATCACGCCGAGCTCCGCCGCCTGGTCGATGACGCGCAGCCACTGCTCGGTCGAGAGCTCGTCGTGCCGGCGCACCAGCTCGGTAGGGTTCGAACAGTAAGGACACGCGAGCGGACAGCGATGCGTCACCTCGGCCACCAGCGTGTACGGCGAGGGAAGCGACTCTCCCGAAGAGGGCCAGGCGGCCGTTGGTGCGTGCCCGTTCCCTCGCTCGGCCTTTCTCTCCCAGGCCTCGAGGAGTCCGCGGTCGTGGAGGTCGTCGAGGAGGGCCTCGACGTCGTGCGCGATGACCTCGCGTCTGGCCTGGTAGCGCGCGCTGAGCTCGTCCACGATGGCGCCCGCTTCGCGTGTTCCGTCGCACAGGGCGACGATGGCGGCGGCGGTGTCACCGAGACGAAGGCCACGCTCGGGCGACAGCAGCACCGGCCGCCCATCGCGCGGATCGGGCTGGACGCGCGCCTTGCGCGACAGCCGAGGCTTCACGCGGATGCCTCGGCCACGGCGTCGAGCATGGACCAGAGGATGCGGCACTTGTCGATGAGCGCGCGCACGCAGGCCTCCTGGAGCGCGCGCGTCTTGGCGTGCAGGACCACGAAGGCGAGGGCCTCCTCCGCGTCGCGCGTCGCGCGCGGTACCCGCGAGCGAAAGTAGGCCAGCGCAGGCTGATCGACCCAGGGGTAATGCTGCTCCCAGGCCGCCACCCGGGTGCGCATGATGTCGGGCGCGAAGTGCTCGGTGAGCGACGAGGCCACGGCCTCCAGCAGCGAACGTTCGCGCACCAGCTCCACGTAAGAATCGCACACGTAGCGCACCGCCGGGAGCACGCGGCGCAGGGAGCGCACCTCCTCCGCGTCGAGGCCCACCGCACGCGCGAGGAGCAGCCACTCCGAGAGCCCCCCCTCGCCTTCCCTGGATCCGTCGTGGTCCACGATGCGCCGCACCCAGGCCCGGCGGAAGGCCGCGTCGTCGCTCTTCGAGAGGATGAGCGCGTCCTTGATGGGGATTCGCGTCTGGTAGTAATAGCGATGAAGGACCCAGCGCTGCAGGTGCTCCTTGGACAGCGCGCCGGCGTGCATCGCCACGTTGAACGGGTGCAGGCTGTGGTAGCGCGACGACCCTTCGCTCCGCAGGCGCTCGACGAACGCATCGGGCGCATCCCCCCCGACGAGAGCGTCACCCTCCGGAGTCACAGCGCGACCTCCATCCCGTCGAAGGCGATTTCCCAGCCGGCGCGCTCGACCGCCTGGCGCTCGGGCGATCCCTCGCGCAGCATGGGATTGGTGTTGTTGATGTGCGTGTAGACGCGGCGCGCCGCTCCCAGGCCGGCGAGGCGCGCGAGGCTGCCGTCGTCGCCACCCACCGGGACGTGCGCCATGTCCCTCGCGCGCGCCTTGCCGAGATGCTGGACGACGAGCTCGTCGTCGCTCCAGAACGTTCCGTCGAAGAACACCGCGTCGGCTCCGCGAATCATCGCCTCCACGCCGTCGAGGGCGCCCAGGGCGGTGGCGATCACCAGCACGCGACCGCTGGCCAGATCCCGGATGCGCAAGGCCACGTTGTCCTCGGGCGAGGGCTCGACCAGTCCCACCAGGTGCACCGGCAGCTTGCCGGACGCCGCGAGCGCGGTCACACCCAGGCCCACGTCGTCCAGGACCACTTCGCGCTCGAGCTTCAGCGTCCGCCAGAGCACCTGATCGCGGGTCCGCGCCAGGGTGCGCAGCACGGCGTTCCGTTCGACCAGGCCGGCACGCACGCGCTCCGTCGCCAGCAAGACCAGCGGTTGCGACTCACGCAAGGAGAGCAACCCCACCACGTGATCCAGATCCCCGTTGGTCAGGGCGATGGCGCCGATGGGAGTGTCTCGCGCCGCCCGGGGGTGCAGCGGCGCAAAGCGCTCCATCTGCCGGAGGACGTCGGGCGATGCATTGACCAGTAACCAGCGATCGCCCGCCGTCAGCGCCAGCGAATCCTGTGTGCGTGGCGCGATGCGAGGGTCCCCCGCACGGACCAGCGCGCAGTTTTCGCACGCGCAGTTCCACTGCGGCAGTCCCCCGCCGGCGGCAGCGCCGAGCACGTGCGCGCGCAGAGACTTACTCCGCGTCGGAGGCGCGCGCGGTCTCGGCGATGGGTGACCACTCGCGGTCTTCCTGGCCGTCCTCCTGGTAGGAGCCTATCTCCGCGTCCATCTTGAGCTCTTCGTAGGCGGGCGTCGTCCAGTTCATGGTCCCAATCATGCGCGCAATCGATGCCGCGTGCAACGCGACTCGACCCTCACGGGGCGGAGAAGAGGTAAAGCAGCCCCGTCACGCCGATGGCGATGCGCCCCTTGCCTGCGGCGATGGGCGTATTCCACGCTTCGATCCCCGTCGCCATGGTGGCCATCGAGCCGTTGACGATCTCCA
>Ga0302325_10029759_pt1 | contig 11279 bp, 7 predicted proteins | sample Palsa_T0_2_FD_201948 | JGI IMG/M metagenome (GOLD analysis project Ga0302325, IMG submission 201948) | Peat permafrost microbial communities from Stordalen Mire near Abisko, Sweden - Palsa_T0_2 | ecosystem: Environmental > Terrestrial > Soil > Palsa > Peat permafrost | place: Sweden: Abisko...
TCAAGCAGGCCAACGAGGGCACCATCGGCGAGGCCGTCGGCGACGAATTCGACCCGACCCTGTACGGCATGCCGGCCTCCTACGACGAGCAGGGCAACTACGAGTACCCGGACGGCTTCGACCCGGAAACCGGCGAGTGGCTGCCCGGCTACGAGAAGCAGCGCGAGGAGTGGGAACTTCAGTACGCCGAGGCGCGCGCCAGGTTCGAGGCGCACCGTCGGCAGGTGGAGGAATCCCGCAAGCCCGTGGACGAGGAAGAAGCCGTTACCGCCGAGCCCGGCGAGTCCGCTGCGGGCAGCAACGGCGCGCCGCGTGCGGCTCGCGGCCCCCGTTCGGGCGGGTCCCGGCCGGGTGGCGGCGCCGGTTCCCCGGGCGCGGTCACGTCGAGCTCGACTCCAGGGGCCGCGGCCACCGGCACGCTGGCCTCCGACGAGGCCCTCGCGGCGCTCCGCGAGAAGCTCTCAGGCGGCCAGAACTAAACCCAGCTAGTAACCGAAAGCGGCACCCGCCACGCGGGTGCCGCTTTCGCGTTCGCGCCGGATGCCGGACCCGGGTGGTGACGTCCGCCCAGTATGCTGCGTGACCGGCGCCGTTGGGCGCCGGGGTCGAAGGGCGGAGGCGTTGCGGTGCTGCGGGTCGGGCTTACCGGGGGCATCGGATCGGGGAAAAGCGAGGTCGCGCGGCGGCTGGTGGCGCACGGAGCCGTGCTTATCGACGCCGACGTGGCCGCCCGCGAGGTGGTCGTTCCCGGTTCGCGCGGGCTCAGCCGGATCGTGGCGGCCTTCGGTGCTGACGTGCTCAGCCCGGATGGCTCGCTGGACCGCGCCCGGCTCGGCGAGATCGTCTTCCACGACCCCGGACTACGCGCCAAGCTGAACGCGATCGTTCACCCGCTGGTCCGCGAGTGGATGGCCGCGGCCGAACGAACCGCGGTGCAGGCGGCCGACCCTCCTGGCCCGATCGTCGTGCATGATGTGCCGTTGCTGGCCGAGAGCCGCGGGAAGGGCGGCTTCGATCTGGTCATCGTCGTGGACGTGCCGTCTGAGCTGCAGGTCGAGCGGCTGGTCAGCCAGCGCGGAATGGCCCGCGGGCAGGCCAGGGCCCGGATGGAAGCCCAGGCCAGCCGGGAACAGCGCCTCGAAGTCGCCGACATCGTGATCGACAACTCGGGTTCTCTGGCTGACCTGGATCGCCGCGTCACCGCGGTCTGGGCTGACCTTCAGCGCCGCACCGGATCCTGACCCCGGGTCCAAGGCCCACCCGGAATGTCAGACCCCCCGCCTACAGTTGCATTCAAGGAGTACTGGGAGGTTGGTTCGTGCGTCCGGTTACCGATTTGCAGCGCGAGGTCGCGCCGTTCGAGGTCGTCACCGATATGGTGCCAGCCGGCGATCAGCCGAGGGCGATCGCCGACATCGAGAGACGCATCCAGGCGGGGGACGCCAACACCGTGCTGCTCGGCGCGACCGGGACCGGCAAGACCGCGTCGGTCGCCTGGATCGCGGAGCGGCTGCAGCGGCCGGTGCTCGTGATGCTGCCGAACAAGACGCTCGCCGCCCAGTTCGCCAACGAGCTGCGTGAGATGCTGCCCCATAACGCGGTCGAGTACTTCGTCTCCTATTACGACTACTACCAGCCGGAGGCGTACGTCCCGCAGACCGACACCTACATCGAGAAAGACTCCTCGATCAACTCCGAGGTCGAGCGGCTCAGGCACTCGGCCACCAATTCCCTGCTGACCAGGCGGGATACCATCGTGGTTTCCTCCGTATCCTGCATCTACGGGCTGGGCACGCCGCAGGAGTACGTGGACCGGATGCTCAAGGTCAAGCTCGGCGACACCATCGAGCGGGACATGCTGCTGCGCAAGCTGGTCGGCATGCAGTACACGCGGAACGATCTGGCCTTCACCCGCGGCACCTTCCGGGTCCGCGGTGACACGATCGAGATCATCCCGATGTATGAGGAGCTCGCCGTCAGGATCGAGATGTTCGGCGACGAGATCGAGCGGCTGATGACGCTGCACCCGCTCACCGGCGAGGTGATCAGCGAGGACACCGAGCTTTACGTCTTCCCCGCCTCGCACTACGTGGCCGGGCCGGAACGCATGGAGCGCGCCATCAACGGCATCGAGGCGGAGCTGGCCACCCGGCTCGGCGAGCTCGAGCGCGGCGGCAAGCTGCTCGAGGCGCAGCGGCTGCGGATGCGCACCACCTACGACGTCGAGATGATGCGCCAGGTCGGCAGCTGCTCAGGGATCGAGAACTACTCACGGCACATCGACGGCCGCGAGGCGGGCAGCCCGCCGAACACGCTGCTCGACTACTTCCCCGAGGACTTCCTCTTGGTGATCGACGAGTCGCACGTCACGGTCCCGCAGATCGGCGCTATGTACGAGGGGGACGTGTCCCGCAAGCGGGTCTTGGTCGAGCACGGCTTCCGGCTGCCGAGTGCTATCGACAATAGGCCGCTGACCTGGGATGAGTTCCTCGACCGGATCGGGCAGACCATCTACCTGTCGGCTACTCCGGGGCCGTACGAGCTGCAGCGCGTCGGCGGCGACGTGGTCGAGCAGGTGATCCGGCCGACCGGGCTGGTCGACCCGGAGGTCGTCATCAAGCCGACCAAGGGCCAGATCGACGACCTGCTGCACGAGATCAGGCTGCGGGCTGAGCGCGACGAGCGGGTGCTCGTCACCACGCTCACCAAGCGGATGTCCGAGGACCTGACCGACTACCTGCTTGAGAACGGGGTCCGGGCCAGGTACCTGCACAGCGAGGTGGACACGCTGCGCCGGGTGGAGCTGCTGCGCGAGCTGAGGATCGGCGAGTACGACGTGCTGGTCGGCATCAACCTGCTCCGTGAGGGCCTCGACCTGCCCGAGGTGTCGCTCGTCGCCATCCTGGACGCGGACAAGGAAGGCTTCCTGCGGTCGGGCACGTCGCTGATCCAGACCATCGGCCGAGCGGCCAGGAACGTGTCCGGCCAGGTCCACATGTACGCGGACACGATCACGCCGTCCATGAAGCGGGCCATCGACGAGACCAACCGCCGCCGGGAAAAGCAGGTCGCCTACAACACCGAGCACGGCATCAACCCGCAGCCGCTGCGCAAGCGGATCGCCGACATCCTGGACCAGATCGTCCGCGAGGACGCTGACACTGAGCAGCTGATCGGCGGTGGCGGCCGCCAGCAGTCCCGGGGCAAGGCCCCGGTGCCCGGCTTGTCGTCGCGTGCCCGCGCCGCCCAGGCCGCCGCCGGCCGCGGCGCGGCTGCCGCCGGGAGCGGCAGCGTCGCCCGCGAGGAGCTCGTCGGTCTCATCACCGAGCTGACCGAGCAGATGCACGCCGCCGCTGCCGACCTCCACTTCGAGGTTGCCGCCCGCCTCCGCGACGAAATCCGCGAGCTCAAGCAGGAGCTCCGGGGCATGCACGCGGCCGGCGTCTAACCGCGTACAACCGGTCCAATGTTCCGCGAGCCGCGAGGATGTGACGCAACCAATTTGGTCACAGATGTATGACCAGCTCAGACTACTGTTGCTTTCGAATTAGGATGCCACATGAGTCACTTGAATACGGCCGGGCACTTGGTAAATCACTTTAATCAGCATTAATCGCCGGGATATAGTCCGGGGCGGTACAGACAGGGGCCGCCAGAGCCCGGGGAGACGATGCGACGCAACGGGCTGATGCGGCTGCCGGCCGCGAAGTGACGGAGGCGAGACGAGTGTCCTGGGTGACTCGAGACGTGATGGATGACATCAATGAGGCCACGGGCAGGCGCTGGCGCGATCTCGACCCGATGCTGCCCGCGCCCGGCGACCTGCCGGAAGGGTGCTCGGTGCCACTGATGACCACGGGTGGCAACGGCCGCCCGGCCGGTGTTGCCGTCTGCCGTCACGAGTACATCCCGGCCGACGCCCTGGAGCAGGTCTGGGGTCCGGCCACCAGGCTCGTCCTGACCCCGCGGCTACGCGAGCCGGACGCCTACCCGGCCCTGGATCAATTGCTCGGGCAGTGGCGCGACCACCTGGCTGGCCTGCCGGAGGCGGACAACGAGGACGCGGCGGCGATGATCGTATGGCCCTCCCGCGACATCAGCGGAGTGAATGCCCTGCTGAAGCACGGGATGCAGGCGATAACGGTGATCGCGGTGCGCCCCGCCGGGCGCGCCATGGGTGTTTCCGACCAGGACACGCCCGCCGATGTGGTCATCCGCGAGGCGGGACCGGATGATCTCGATGCGGTGACCGAGCTGGAGATGGGCGTGATCCGGTTCGACGCGCACTTCGGCGCGGCCATCCTGCGCCCGGCCACCGAGGCGCTAGTTCGCGACGCTACCCGCAAGGCACTGGCCAGGCGGCAGGCCTGGGTCTGGGTGGCCGAGCGGCGCGGGCGCCTGGTCGGGCTGGTCCACGTCCTGCCGCCGGATGAGTCGGCGTGGATCGCGGGCATGACCGGCCCGGGCACCACGGCGTACCTGCAGAGCATGTTCGCGGCGCCGGACGAGCGCGGCGGCGGCCTCGGCGCGGCGCTGGTCAAGCGCGCTCATGACGAGCTCGACGCACGCGGCATCTCGACCACGCTGCTGCACTACGCGCAGCTGAACCCGCTGTCCGCGCCGTTCTGGAGCCGGATGGGATACCGGCCGCTGTGGACCGGCTTCCAGTCCCGCCCGGCGGTCGCGCTCCGTTGACGGCGGGCCGGCATGATAGTTCAGGCTCTAGCCGGAATGCTGAGGTTCTCCTTATGGTTGCCTCAGAAAAGAGGATCAGGCACGTACGGCTACTCGACGGCGGGAACGTGCACGAAGACGGTGGACAAAGGTGACGAAAGGTGGATAAACGGGCGTGAGCAGTCGGCTAGCGGCGATGCCGGGGGAGGTGTGACGTGCTAGTCAGCCTGATCGCGGCTATCGTCGCGGCATTGCTCTACGGCATTGCCTCGGTAATTCAGGCGATCGCGGTACGCGCGGCCAGCCACAAGCCGGCCGCCGACGCCTCCGGAGGCGTCGATCCCGGACTGGTAGTGCGGCTGCTGCACCAGTGGCGGTTCGTGGCGAGCATCTGCCTGGACGCCCTCGGTTTCATCGCCCAGCTCATCGCGCTCCAGCGACTCCCGCTGTTCGCGGTGCAGGCCTTCGTGGCGGCGAACCTCGCGGTGACGGCGGTGGTGGCCTCGTGGGTGATCGGCGTGACCCTGTCCTTGCGGGAGTGGGCGGCGGTCCTGGGCGTGGTGGCGGGCGTGGGCCTGCTCGGTTCCTCGGCCGGCGCGGAGGGCGCCGCGCAGGTAGGCGCGGTCTTCAAGCTCTCGCTTATCGTGGCGATCGCGGGACTGGCCCTGGTCGGCTTGGCCGCGGCCAAGCTCAACGATCCGTGGCGGACCACCGCGCTCGGCATGACCGCCGGTTTCGGCTACGGGGTGCTGAGCATCGCCGCCCGGGTCCTTAACGGTTTCTCGCCGGTCGAGCTCGCCCGTGACCCGGCCGCCTACGCCGTCGCCGCGGCCGGCATCATCTCCTTCATGTTCTACGCCACCGCCCTGGAAAGCGGCAGCGTAACGGTCGCCACGGCGGCCGTCGTGCTGAGTGAGACCATCCCGCCCGCGGTCATCGGCGTCATCTTCCTTGGCGACCAGACTCGTCCAGGACTTGCCGTGGTGGCCTGGGGAGGGTTCTTCATCGCCGTCGCCTCCGCCGTCATGCTGGCCAGATTCGGGGAGGCACACCACGAAGAAGACGTCGCCCGGGCCGACGCGGTGGCACATCGAGGCGCAAATGCCGGGCCAGCCGCCTGCGGCCTGTTATTCTGGTGGTCCGTGGACCTGCAGTTTTTCCTTTGCCCGACCGGACACCACGGGAGCCTTATAGTGGCCGCATCATCACTTCATTCACGGCCTGTGCAAACAAGACATCTCTTTGTCACCGGAGGCGTCGCCTCCAGCCTCGGCAAGGGGCTGACCGCATCCAGCCTCGGCCGCCTGCTGAAACTCAGGGGCCTGCGGGTCACGATGCAGAAACTCGACCCGTACCTCAACGTCGACCCCGGCACGATGAACCCCTTCCAGCACGGCGAGGTGTTCGTGACCGACGACGGCACAGAAACCGATCTCGACGTCGGGCATTACGAACGCTTCCTCGACACCAACCTGGCCGGTGAGGCGAACGTTACCACCGGCCAGATCTACTCCACGGTGATCGCCAACGAGCGGCGCGGCGCGTACCTCGGCGATACCGTGCAGGTAATCCCGCACATCACCAACGAGATCAAGTCACGCATCCTGCAGATGGCCGGCGACGACGTCGACGTGGTGATCACGGAGGTGGGCGGGACCGTCGGTGACATCGAGTCGCAGCCGTTCCTGGAGGCCATCCGGCAGATCAGGCACGAGATTGGCCGGGACCGGTGTTTCTTCCTGCACGTCAGCCTGCTGCCGTACATCGGTCCCTCCGGGGAGCTGAAGACCAAGCCGACCCAGCACTCGGTGGCCGCGCTGCGCAGCATCGGCATCCAGCCGGATGCGATCGTGGCTCGTTCCGACCGCCCGATCAACGCGGGCCTGAAACGCAAGATAAGCCTGATGTGCGACGTGGACGAGGAGGCCGTGGTCTCCGCGCCCGACGCGCCGTCCATCTACGACATCCCGAAGGTGCTGCACGCCGAGGGCCTGGACGCCTACGTCGTGCGCAGGCTCGGCCTGCCGTTCCGGGACGTGGACTGGAGTGAGTGGGACGACCTGCTGCGCCGGGTGCACCGGCCGGCCCACAGCATCACGATCGCTCTGGTCGGTAAGTACGTCGACCTGCCCGACGCTTACCTGTCCCCGGCCGAGGCGCTCAAGGCGGGCGGCTTCGCCAACGACGCGCAGGTGAACATCCGCTGGGTGATCAGCGACGCCTGCGAGGAACCAGAAGGCGCCGCCAGCGAGCTCGAGGGGGTCGACGGCGTCCTGATCCCGGGCGGTTTCGGGGTCCGGGGCATCGAGGGAAAGATCGGCGCGATCCGGTACGCGCGCGAGCACGGCATCCCGATCCTGGGGCTCTGCCTGGGCCTGCAGTGCATGGTCATCGAGGTGGCCCGGGACCTGGCCGGGCTGGCCGAGGCGGACAGCACCGAGTTCAACCCGGACACCCCGTATCCGGTCATCGCCACGATGGCCGATCAGGAAGACGTGGTGGCGGGGGAGCGGGACATGGGCGGCACCATGCGCCTGGGCCTGTACCCGGCCTCGCTGCGGCCGGGCACCAGGGTCGAGGAGCTGTACGAAAGCACCACCGCCGATGAGCGGCACCGGCACAGGTACGAAGTCAACAACAGCTACCGCGCCGTGCTCGAGCAGGCCGGGCTGGTTTTCTCCGGGCTCTCGCCGGACGGGCACCTGGTGGAGTTCGCCGAGCTGGCTGGGCACCCGTTCTTCGTCGGCACGCAGGCGCATCCGGAGTTCCTGTCCCGCCCGACCAGGCCGCATCCGCTGTTCAGCGGGCTGATCGCGGCCGCCCTGGCGCGCTCCAAGGCCGCCAGCTCGGCCGCCGGTGCCCGGGCCGTGGCCAGCGCATGAACGTCACGGATGTGGCCGAGCGATGGCCCGTGGTCTCCTCGGCCGAGCTGCTCCGTAGCCGGCTGATCTCCGTACGGAGCGACAAGGTCCGCATGCCCGACAATCAAATAGCCGAACGGGACGTGGTGCTTCATCCCGGCGCCGTGGCCGTGCTGACCCTGGATGGCGCGGGCCAGATCCTGCTGATCAGGCAGTACCGTCATCCCGTCGGCCACTTGCTCTGGGAGATCCCGGCCGGCCTGCGTGACGTCCTCGGCGAGGCACCGTGGGCCACCGCGCAGCGGGAGCTGGCGGAAGAGGCGGGCTACCGGGCCCGCGACTGGCGGGTGCTCGCCGATTTCTATTCCTCGCCTGGCTATAGCACCGAGCGCATTCGCATCTTCCTCGCCCGGGACCCGGAACCCATCCCGGCCGCCGAACGCGACTTCGTCCCCGAGGACGAGGAAGCCTCCATAGTCCCGGCCTGGTTGCCGCTGGACGAGGCGGTCCGCAAGGTCTTCGCCGGAGAGCTGCGCAACGGGCCCGCGGCCCTGGGGATCATGGCGGCGTATGCCGCCAGGTCCAAAGGGTATGACCAGCTTCGCCGAGCAGATGCACCCGAGGAGCAATGACGCTCCCCAGCCAGGAAGGACCCCCCATGAAGATTGGAATACCCCGGGAAATCAAGAATCACGAGTACCGGGTGGCGATTACGCCCGCCGGCGTGCACGAGCTGGTCCGTGGCGGCCATCAGGTGGTCATCGAGGCCGGGGCCGGGGACGGCTCGTCCATCCCGGACGAGGACTTCATCACGGCCGGGGCGAAGATCCTGCCGACCGCGGATGACGTGTGGGCCGAGGGGGACATGATCCTCAAGGTCAAGGAACCGATCGAACAGGAATACCACCGTATGCGCGCGGGTCAGGTTCTCTTCACCTACCTGCACCTGGCCGCCTCGAAGGCCTGCACCGACGCGCTGCTCACCTCGGGCATCACCTCGATCGCGTACGAAACGGTTCAGCTGCCCGACGGGTCACTGCCGCTGCTCGCCCCGATGTCCGAAGTCGCGGGCCGGATGGCGCCGCAGGTGGGCGCGCATCACCTGCAGCGTGACGGCGGCGGGCGTGGGGTGCTGATGGGTGGCGTGTCGGGCGTCTACGCGGCCAAGGTGGTGGTGCTCGGCGCGGGTGTCTCCGGCATGAACGCGGCCGCGATCGCCCTCGGCATGCAGGCCGAGGTGCTGCTGGTGGACCGGAACATAGCCAGGCTCCGCCAGGCGGACGCCATCTATCAGGGGCACTGCCAGACGGTCGTGTCCAACGCCTACGAGATCGAGCGCGCGGTCATCGACGCGGACCTGGTGATCGGCGCGGTGCTTGTGCCGGGCGCCAAGGCCCCCAAGCTGGTCACCGACGAGCTGGTGTCCCGGATGAAGCCGGGCGCGGTCCTGGTCGACATCGCGATCGACCAGGGCGGCTGCTTCGAGGGATCACGGCCCACCACGCACACGGATCCCACCTACCGGGTGCACGACGCGCTGTTCTACTGCGTGGCGAACATGCCGGGCGCGGTCCCGCATACATCCACCTACGCGCTGACCAATGTCACGCTGCCTTACGTCGTCGAGATGGCGAACCGAGGCTGGCGTGAGGCGCTTCGTACCGATCCGGCCCTGGCCCTGGGCCTGTCTACGCACGCCGGCGCGCTGAACTGCCTGCCGGTCGCCGAGGCGCACGCGCTGCCGTACACCCCGCCCAGCGAAGTCCTTGACGACGGCGGAGCAGTCAGCTAGCAGATGACCCAGACGCTGGCGGACGCGCTCCGCGGCTACCTGCAGTACCTGGTGGTGGAGCGCGGGCTGGCGGCGAACACGGTGGAGTCCTACCGGCGGGACCTGCGCCGGTACGTTTCTGTGCTGGCCGGCCACGGCAGGACCAGGCTGGGTGATGTCACCGCCGCCGACGTGGCGGATTTCCTCGCCTCGCTGCGGGAAGGCGACGAGGAACACGCGGCGCTGGCGGTCAGTTCGGCCGCGCGGGCCGTGATCGCGGTCCGGGGGCTGCACGCGTTCGCGGTCGCGCAAGGCCTGGCCGAACACGACCCGGCCCGTGACGTCCTGCCGCCCACGCCGCCCCGGCGGCTGCCCAAGGCGATCACCCTCACCGAGGTCGAACGCCTGCTCGCCGCCGCGGGCGGTGCCGACCCTCGCCAGCTGCGGGACCGGGCGCTGCTTGAGTTCCTCTACGGGACCGGGGCCCGGATCTCCGAGGCGACCGGCCTCGATATCGACGAACTCCAGCTTGACTCCGAGGACCCCATGGTGCGGCTGGTCGGCAAGGGCGGCAAGCACCGGGTGGTGCCGGTGGGAAGCTACGCCGTGCGCGCCGTGGAGGCCTACCTGGTCCGGGCCAGGCCCGCCCTCGCCGGGGCGTCGCTGCGGGGAACCCCGGCGGTCTTCCTCAACTCCCGCGGCGGGCGCCTGACCCGGCAGGGCGCCTGGGGCGTGCTGCACGCCGCCGCCAGCCGCGCGGGCCTGAACCCAGGGACCGACGTGTCACCGCATACCCTGCGGCACTCGTTCGCCACGCACATGCTGGACGGCGGCGCCGACATCAGGGTGGTCCAGGAACTCCTCGGGCACGCCTCGGTCACGACCACGCAGGTCTACACCCTGATCACGGTCGACAGGCTGCGCGAGGTCTACGCTTCCTCTCACCCCCGCGCCCTCGGCTTATACCTGACCCCCGCCCGCTTCCTCGTCTGGCGCCGCGGTCATCGGCGGGCCAAGCCGGCCGGCCAGCGCGCTCAGGGTCGGCCCGAGCGCAGCGTCGAGGGTGGCGGTGGCGTACGGGTCACCCCGGGTGGCTCCCTGGTTCACGATCACGATGGGCCGCTGCAGCGTGGCCGCGTGCCGGACGTAACGGAACCCGGACATCACGGTCAGCGAGGAACCGAGAACGAACAGGGCGCGGGCTCTTTCCACCAGCGCATAGCAGGCTTCTGTCCGCGGCCTCGGGACATTCTCGCCGAAGAAAATCACGTCAGGCTTGAGCACGCCCCGGCACGCGGAACAGCCGACGACCTGGAAGGATTCGGTTGCCTCGGCCGCGAGCACGGCGTCCCCGTCCGGATTGATCACGGTCGCCGTCGCCGCGTCCCAGCCGGGATTGGCGGCCGTGAGCCGCCGGTCGAGTTCGGTGCGCGACGTCCGCTGCCCGCACGACAGGCAGAGGACGCGGTGCAGGCTGCCGTGCAGTTCGGTCACCTCGGACGCTCCTGCCGCCTGGTGCAGGCCGTCCACGTTCTGGGTGATGATCCCCGTCAGCAGCCCGCGACGGCTGAGTTCCGCGACGGCACGATGACCGTGGTTCGGCACCGCCCGGGCGATGTGCCGCCAGCCGAGGTAGCTGCGGGCCCAGTACCTGCGCCTGGCGGCGGCGCTCCCGGTGAAGGTCTGGTATGTCATCGGCGATGACCCAGAAGCCTGCCTGGCCAGGCCGGTCGGCCCGCGGTAATCCGGGATACCTGACTCGGTGGACAACCCGGCTCCGCTCAGGATGAGCACGCCGCCGGAGGTGACAAGGTCCACCATCATCTCGAACGATCCGGTCGTTCTCGCCTCGGTCAGCTGGGTCACGGTTCCATGGTGCCTTATAGCGCGGCCGCCCTGATCGCCTGGGACACGGCCGCGGCGGCCTCCCGCTCGAACAGGATCGTGTAGTGATTCACCCCGGGTACCGTCTG
>Ga0302325_10029760_pt1 | contig 11278 bp, 9 predicted proteins | sample Palsa_T0_2_FD_201948 | JGI IMG/M metagenome (GOLD analysis project Ga0302325, IMG submission 201948) | Peat permafrost microbial communities from Stordalen Mire near Abisko, Sweden - Palsa_T0_2 | ecosystem: Environmental > Terrestrial > Soil > Palsa > Peat permafrost | place: Sweden: Abisko...
CGGTCAATCAGCCATCGCGTCTGACGACGTGGGAAGGTCTATCTCGTTCTTGGCTAATGACGGCTGTGTGCGGAGGTTACTCGGCCATCAAAGGCAGGTGTTGGGCTCTGGCCTTGCGTCGCCCAGCCAAACGCAGCATAGCGATGGGCATCGCCTTGAAGACCAACAGCAAAACCGGGCGTAGAGGCGGGTTATTAACGGGACGATTTACGCGCAATGCCAGCCTCGTGTCTCAGTGTCTGCGACTCTGCAAGTGCCACAGGGAATGGCACCCGCGAACCAATCGCACGTAGTAGGTGAGCTGCATAGATCAATTCAGGTAATGGATCCATGGGTTCATTGTCAGCCACCATCAGGCAGATCGCGATCCGGGATATTTGAGAAAACAAACGAGGCCCTGCAAGGCCCTGCGTGAGTGGCTTGGAACGGCTGACGCAAGATAGAAAGACGAGAGCAACCGCACAAGGGAAGAACAGCTGTCTCGTCTTAGAAGAGTATTGGAAGGGTCGGAAAACGATGGCCGCAATTGAAGGGCACTCAACTTCCTATACGTCACTACGCCGTGCGAGCATTAAAAGACTCGACCTTCCAATTAGACTAGAAGTCCTACGTCCCTCCCCATTCTCACCAGCTTTGCTCTCCGAAAGCAGACAGCTACGCCAAGATGCAGAACAGACCTTCAACGTAAGAGAGCACAGGATATACAGCTCCAGGATCATTTCGGAATGAACTGACTCCTGGGTTAAGTTTAGATCGTGATCAATCACAAGCATCCTTCAACATGATGCCGCTATTGCCGTCCTTCAATTCATGGAACCCATGGTTCGAACAGCAGGATGGCGCAGGCGAAAGAAGTTATTCTCAATATCCACAAAACCCAGTCTCCCAACAGGAGTCTCCAGTGCCTCTGAAAGTATCAATACAACCCGTGGCAAGATCACCTCACGGCCATCCAAATCCAGTGGTGTGTGGGCCATCTGGCGTGACGTGCATGGTGCTCCTTGAAATTCTTGAGCATATGCGAACGACGGCAGATGATTTCGAAGCACAGACCCAGGATGTGCACCGAATGATGGACAAACTCTCCGCAGAACTCGTCCGTCCCCGTTCTTTCCAAGATTCGGCTCAGGTAATTACGTTGAGAGACCTTGTTCAGGTCTTGTGGGCAGAACGAAGTCAAATCCGCCTGTTTACCTCGAGACTGGTACAACTTCTACATGAAAAGATGGATAACGCCTTGGTCGAGCAAAGAACGATTGTTCCCGCAAACTAAGTACAACAAGGGCTTGGTATCATGACTTCCGCACGGCATTCATCCAACCGCATCACCGAATCATCTTCTCAAGCACAAATATCCTTACCATCAACTCGAGTGCCATGGTACTCATCGGATGATCTCGGGCTTTGGCTTTCAACGCGCCACATGGGGTTCAGCGATCTAATGGGTTTTTTCGATGCATCCACTCGAGCAGAGTCTAGCCAAAGCGTAGCGAGTGGTGTACAGTCAAGAACTTCAGATGCCGTGGTGAAGGATCAAGGATCGAAAATGCAGTTTCCAATTGCTCTAGAAGAGTCTGACCTAAGCTACCAACCCAAAGCAAAAAGAAAGCGAACAAGAAGAGGTTCTAAGGATCCAGAAAAATTCAAGTTCACTTGCAACTCCTGCGAGAAAAGCTTCACACGGTCTTCCACCCTCCAGGAACATGTTCGGACACACAGCAATGAACGCCCCTTTGCATGTTCGCACTGCAAATCGAGTTTCTCTCGCCTAAAATATAGGAATCGACACCAAGACCTTCACACTGGAGAGAAAAAGTTCATCTGTAGTGGTATGCTTTCGAAAGAAACTATATGGGGTTGTGGTCGCCAATTTGCAAGAGAAGATAGCCTGGTCACCCATCTTCGAACTGCACGTGGCTCTAGATGTTTTAGACACATTCTGGACAATCTTGAGAGTTACTTGACTCAACCAGGTGAGAAGAGGGACTACAAAAAAATCTTTTGTCCTCGTTGTAATGAGACATTTGGGATCGAGAAAATGAAAGTCCATCTCGATAGATCAACAGGGAAAACCTGCTTCGTAGAGTGGTTGATACACCAGGCTCTAGTCTTGACCCGTCCACGTCAGAATGTTGTTTTGGCTTCATACTCCGAACCTCAACATCGCGTGAATTCGAATCTGTCTCTCCCACCAAATCAACAAGTTAACTTGAACATAACCAAGGGCAGTGGGCCCCCATATCTCTCATACTTGCCAGATACTGGATTTGCCGTGGATCTTGAGACGGAAAAAAATATCGAAAACGCACACAGTGAGTCTTCAGCTAGCCAATACATTTCCCAGGGCAGCGAATACTCCTCTAGTCCCACGAGAACGACTTCTCCAGCTCTTTTAACTCGCCAGGGCAAATCATATCCATCAGTGACCGCGGAGCCATTCGCCGAGTGGAAAGTTATCGAGTATGGGTACGAAAAAAGCTATATAGAGAATGATCGCTCTTGGGTGAAAGTCCAATGTCGAACGCGACCGGATGATGTGCGTATCAGTTTCGCAGGGGACGATCGCGTAGACACCTTCATAAACTTCCTAGGTTCCTGTTCGGATGTTCCGAAGATCCATGTCTCTATCTGTATTGCCTCATCACAGATATCTCCTTCTTAGACGATTTGGGTCTCCAGAAAAGGGAAATACCTGTCGAAATTCGCGGTTCTGAAGGCAGATTTTCCGTTGCAACTTTGTCGTATGATCCGAAGGTTAGGAAATTCGTCTGGTTGTCCTCTACGCAATCATAAACCTTACGGAAGCTCCTGCGAGCTCGAATAAAGGGTTGCATAAGACACGAACGGGATACGCGGGATGAGAGATCTTGAGATTTCTACACGCTGGAGATATTCGAAAGACAATAGATTAGCTAGAACGCTCAAACCTAGCTATATCTGCGGACTTATGAGTGCATAGAGGCTTTGAGCATGATTGATTTGATTTGAATAGGACAGAAAGATTATCAGAGAAGTCGAGGTTAGATAGACATACATCAGGAAGTAGGTCTCCCTGCCCTGGTAACCTTCGAGCTGAGTCACGTGCCTCTTCCCAGGCAGCTTTTGAGAAGGAAACGTCCGTATAGATGAGCTATTACCTAGTACAAGAGCCCAGTACAGTGTACTTAAGATATGAAATCTATTCTCATGACATTACTGTGAGTGAAGACGAGAGAGATTGCTATCCCCAAATCTACTCGTCTAGAATATAACCCAGTAAACCCACACCCCATCCAATCGCCTGAAAAGATCGTTGCCCAACCAAAACCATGAGGTGGAAAGTACAAATTGAATTGTGGTGAAGAAGATGGCTTTCGCAAAAAAATGATTTGTGCCCGTCACACCCAACGTGCACTGCGAACTCCGCGACACCCAGCCAAGATAATGCTCAGAGTACCGCTCTAAACCAGGTGATGGGCAAGGTTAGGATACGTTATCTTCGAAGTGCGAATACTTTGGAGTCTTCTTGGCATCCATTACAGTCTCTACTGAGCGGTGCCGAAGTCTCATGTCTTCGAGATCAATTTCCAGTCCGGCGTGGGTGTGTAGTGGCGGCGGTCCGGCTGTATCGATTGAAAGCCTAGTAGAAAGATCGTACAGTGGCAGTGATAGGGAATCGAGAAGCTCGCCAACATCAACAAACCCAAGTGATGATTGTATGGCGTCTTCAATGTGAGCCAAGATAACCTAGCGGAGCGTCAGAGTTGGAGTTTGACGTGGAACAGAAACGGCATTCCCGCGTGGTACAATTTCATTGGAGGATCGAGTGCGACGGATGGAGCTTTTCACCATAGGAAGTAGGATGCCGACAAGTTGTTCTTCTGTGCGTGGAGTTAGCCGTCAATCGGTGAACGGAGTAGGTGTCTAGCTGTTACCGTCAATCTGCCTTGCTGGTCTGCGGTACTTCTTCCAGATGAAAGCAATGCTCACGATGATCATTACCACTCGATAGACAATAGTTGCGATAACAGGAGGTGCCCAGATGGCTTGTTGGTCGACCTGGGATGACATGATTGAGGTTGAGCTGTGGTGGTACTTGCTGCCTCGAATATTAAATATCGAGAGGCTCTGAATTGAAAAGACTGAGTGAAATGTTCCAGGTACTTAATAGATGCAAAAATATAGAGTATTAATAATTGAGAGGGAAGAAAGAATGATCACCACTGGGGGTTGAAAGCTTGATATATCCATTGAGAGGAACGTGGCGATTTCCTCCCGGATGGAATTTTTGACGTAGCCTTGAAGACATGCATGAGGCGCGCAGTCTGAAGAGCATCGCTAAGATCACGGCGATGCTCTGATTAATCTGGGAGACTATATGAGCTGAAAAGGCCATTGAACAATGATACAGAACGTTCGTAGTCAAGGCGATGCTTTGGGTGTCGATAACTACTAGGCACAAGTTCGCGTCTGAAGGCAGACCGCCCAGGGAGCAGGCATCGCCTTGATAAACCTCTCTAGCCAGCCTGCCATTACTTTCCTGGCGGCGGGGGAGGAGCCACAAACAGATGACGCCCGGCTTGATGAAAGGTCGTTGGATTGCAAGAAACTGAGCAAGCCACGGCGATGTTCAATCTGAGTGTTCTGCTAATCCTTGAATAATGGATGAACATAACATGGGCCGTGGCCTGGCTGAAGCAGGTGCGGGAAGATTTATTTAACCTGACGTGCAGCTTTCTTTTTTCTTTTTCTCTTTGACAATGAACGCCGAATGGTCATGCAAGGGCCTGAGTCCGTGTGCAACCTATTCGACGGTGATGGCTCTGAGTGTGTCCCCACGCTCGTTGAGTGGGGATCTTGTCTCGCTGGAACCAAGGCTCGATGCATCGCCTTGAGTCAGATTGGAGCCACATCGCAAGAGAAGAAGCATCCCCTGCAAGGCCCAAGGGGGGGGACTCGATGCATCGCCTTGATCCGTGTCCTGAGTTTCAGCCGTCGCGCCTTGGTAGCCAGGTAGGTTTTCATTGGACGTGGCCCATGTTACAAGGTTGCCGAGATGCTGAGCGCTACTGTACAATAATGGGACAGACGGCAATCAAGGCCCTGCGCCGCTCGGCTTGCACTATTTTTCATACAGTATATATATAACTTTCGTGTCATGGATAGAAAATCCCTTTCACTGTGCACCATAAGCCATGGGATGGATATCCCTCCAAAGGACCCGTCGACTTTGAAAACTTTCATTATGTCTGCTCGAATCAGCTAGACTCAGGTCCGCATTGTCCGTTCTCTTCGCGCTGAGACCGCTAGGCTTGCCATCCTCCAGCTCGAACTTCAGATTGCCTTTTTTGCTATGACATTGAACATCTCCAGAGCCCGGAAAGATAAAGATTACTTGTACGAAATCAAGATGATGACCAGTTTTACCGAAGCTTAGTATGTATTCCGTAAATGTCTTCAGTACTGAGTCCAGCCGTTGGAGAGATATCTCATATGATTATGGGATGAATGAATAACGTGCGCGTCCAGTGCATCGCAACCGAGAAGATACCTACCACCACCACCGCCGCCGCCTTCTGCTCCTATACTTCCTGGCTGGGAAACTCGTTGGAATCAGAATACCCACAGGTACACTTACTGTTACCGCGACAGCCAATTTTCTCAATGGAATGTTAAGGCTGAGGATATTTTCGATGAATTGCGTGGAGAGGTGATGCTAGTTAACAGAGCACTTCATGATGCTATGACACCGGGTTTGGCCGTTGAGCCGATCAATTTTGGTACTCTAATTACATATCGCGACCTTGTCGAGAATTTTCAGAACGAGGCAGTAGAGATGCAACGTCGATATCGAGAATACATGGGACAGTTGCTAGCCAGGATCAAGGTTAAAAGTAACATAGTCAGGAACCCGGATGCGAAGGAAAAAAGATCTCTGGATCCAGCAAGTTCATCGGCACCGTCGACTTGGCCCTCCATACTGACACCTGTTTCTCCAATTGTCGACATCTCAGCCAATTCAAGACAATCTTGAGAGAGAAAAGATAGACAGAGCCTGACCCCCTTGGTGAACGAACGGGATACATCCGCTGCTGATCTGGCAATCGACGAAATCGTCCCACAAGGCACTTCAGAACCTGCAATCCAAATGATTTCAATGGCAACAGAGGCACAAGATCCCCATATTGATATCCCAGATCCCCCAACAGAATCGAGTTCTCATCAATCAAAGAAGAGGAAGAGACCAACGCCGAAGGATCCAGGTAAATACAAACACGAATGCGATACTTGTGGGGAGCGTTTCACACGATCAACTACGCTTCGCGAACACAAACGAATCCATACCAACGAACGCCCCTTTGCATGCTCGACATGCCTCAAAACTTTCACCAGGCCAAAAGACAGAAAACGACATCAAGAACTCCATACTAGGAAGAATAAGTTTTCTTGCGATCTGAGCTTCGATGGCATAGATGGGCAATGTGGTCGGGCGTTTGCTAGAGAAGATGGATTGGTCGCTCACCTTCGGACTGAGCGTGGTTGGCATTGCCTTCAGAGCATATTCAGCAGCGAATTTTTGGGCATGGTGGCCCAAAGGGACGCGAGAAATGAGAATGTGTTCCGTTGTGAATTGACCCGCCTATCTTGTGGAGCAGAATTCGACCGCTTCGTCGACTTAAAGAAACATCTTGGAGAGCCCGACAACAAACAATGCGTGGTTGAACGGCTTGTAAAGATCTTTGTTGACAGGATTCGCAGTGATCAAGAACGAGAATGTGCTGAACAAAAAGAGAGGTCTTCAACCACTTCGGATTCAGAACAGCAACGCCCATCTAGCCCCAAGCAGCAGAGTCTTCAATCTCAACGGGAAACATCACCGCCACGCCCACCGTCACTAGCGGTGACACGATCAGAACAAAATAAACTCCAAGAACCTTTAACAAGCGTCGAAAATATTGTGGAATGTGTCTCTTCTTTTGGCAGCCCGACGGAGGAGGCTGCAAGAGAAGAGGCGATCAAGGGACCGACGCCTTCTGTAGGTCTGATTCCGGCACGAGAAGTAGGGCCGGACTTTGACCCCTTCGCTGGGTTGGTCTTAGTTAACTCTGGGTGCGATTCCTTGGGTTCTTCCCTTCTGGTTTGGATTGACATAAAATGTTCACAACACCTGACAACGAACTATCGAGTCGGAATTGGAAGAGATACGGACATGAGCACCCGTTTAATTAGGGGCGAGTTTTCCTCCTACCGCCTAGAAGCATGCTTCCATTCAGTGGAATATGATTTGGTGAATAGCCTGGAAATCTACATTTGCTATCAGTCCGATGGCTCGCCACCGCGAATATTTCGCGTTGGGAGAGTACGTTATGAATTGATGGTAAATGGATGGAAATGGGTTAAGGTCACATCTCCAGCAGTATCTGCAGATATTCGAAGCGAACATGAGATTCCAGAAAGGGGTGTGACAGAAGTAGAAAATGCTCCGCCTAGCTTTCTCGGCGACATCCATACTCTTCAAGAAGGTTCAAAGATCGAGGAGGTCGCTATTCCAAGAAAGCCGGTGGGTCCATCTCCTCAGGAGTCAGAATTAAACACCGTATACGATCGATTCTCGGGCTGGATTCTCATTGACTCTAGTTTCGTGGAGGCTGAAAGCAAGATCTGGCTTCGTATTGAAAGCCCAAAACCCCTCGCAACACCACCTTACTTCAGAATGAGAACCTCTACGGAAACATTCTTCGAGATGGCTCAATGCGAGCGTGACAAGCGTCTTATTTCCACCTGCCGATACGTCTTCGTGATGAAGATTTCAGGCCACTGGTTTCGCCGCAAGTTTTTGGAGAAGGAAGTAAGGATCGATCTTGTTTACCACCCTACAGGGACGGGGAAGAATGGCTTTGCAGTAGGAACACTGTATTATGTTTCCAAGGAAGATCGGTGGAAATGGGTGGGGGCCCCATCAGCGCGAGCACCTGCAATTGCAGGACTTGGGCATGGCAATTCCGAGGTGGCGGAAAAGTCATAGACGAAGAAGCACAATGTCAACTCAAAAAAGACATGACAAAAAACTTCTCCAAACATGCGTTCCTCACTAGTGACAAACGCGACCATTATGAAACGAAGAAGAAAAAAGATACTCGGAAGGAGCAAGACGTCGAGGAAATAAGCAAGACGCGAAATAGGTTGCCATTGCCCAGAAGGGATATCACGTGCCAGACCCCCATTGAACTTTCCTCACTTTTTGGAATGTCTAGATAAGAAACGTGGGAAAGGGGGTAAGACAAGTAAGTTGGAGATATACATAATTGTGATGACAGTGCTGACTTTGATAATACACCCCTCATTCTAGTATATGGTATGAATAAAGAAAGAAGTCTGAGTGGGAAGTATCAGGAGATTTGCTGCGAGAAGGTCGGAATATTTTCTGACTGGACTCTTCCGCTATACAGCAGCATATCTTCTTGGCAAGGGGGAACCTTTTCTGGGTTAACATCAAAGGTTCGTCGGTACTGAAAGGAAAATTTGTACATAGCTTTGGAAGATCTAGCTAGGCACCGCCACCTCAATGGGTTTCCTTCCACCTTGACGTCCTAGGCTATCAAGAATATTTTTACGCGATAAGCTGTAACATCCCCCAATTTTTACATTATTACGGGCAAGACTTTCTAATCAGAGTATACGCTTATTCTGAATCTTCGGGGATTTCGGGGTCTTTTTTCGATGTGTGTTGCCTCACGCCCCAATGAGCATCCTTGACGCAATGGCGATAGTAATCTTACAATCCGTCTCCGATGTAGCTTGCACACTCGTAACAGGGTAGAGAATGCGAGAGAGTTAGAAAAGATAGAAAGTTTCAAACGAGAAATAGGCGATGGAATAAACGAAGTCGGTCTCCTAAATCAGGAAAGACAGGATGGATTTAACGTGGTCACGTGTTACCGTCTTCTGCTTTTGGTTGATCCTCCAGCATCGTCAAGAAGCAACAATGCTGATGACTGAGGGAAGTGTTCAGCAAGGAAGATGAAATAAGATTATTTTGGCAAAGTTACTCGTCTATAGTACACCCCACATCCCAGCCAATTGCATGAAATCCACGCTTAGCTCGCTCATCTCAAGCACATAATTGGCCAACTAGACGCTACTCAGTAGACTCTATCCCTCAACAGTCAGCCCTCGGTCCCACTACTCCTGAATGCAGCACACAGCGCCGCATAATGGTGCGTCAACTCCAGCACATTCTGCGGCAGACTTGTCGCTTGAATGATACTCCTAACCTTCAACGCGCCTTCATCTTCAATCAAAGTCCGAATCGTATATAGCAACTCAGGGCTGAACTCCGAGTACCACCTATACTGCCACGTCACAAGTCTAATCACACTCGCGACCGTCTCTCTCGTCTGCTTCTCCCTCTCGAAGTCAGCTAGGATGCCAGTCAAGGCCTTGGGAGAGAAGCGGATCGATAGGCAAGCACGGTAGGCTTCTACGGCCTCCGCTTGGTGATGAAGACGGTTGGCGAGGGAACCAAGGATCTCCCATTCTTCAGCCGATTTCTTGTATTGCATTTGTTGGGCACGGTATTGGGCCATTTCGGTGCGCCAGATGGTGTAGATGCGGAGGTCTTCGTAGAGAACCATGAAGAGGCTATCAAGCCAGCGTTCGCAGAGGCGTTTGTTGTTGAAGCGAGAGAGCTGCTCTTCCGTTGCTTCGGACTGTAGACTGTTAGATGTGCATCAGGATACGAGGAAGAATGCTTACATCTTCATTGCCACTTTTCGCCTCCTCCGGTGTGACTGTATGTGAAGGTTTCTCAACCGACTCATCGGCTGCCGAGCCTCTAACACCGTTCTCAGCAATTAAGGTAGGGGCAGTGGAGTCTCCATTCGTGCTCTTCTCGTCATCAGTATGCTCGTCGCCGTTGATTGGAGGACCTGGACTTCCTCTCAGTACATCGGTGCTTGCATTGCGCTTGGTTGAGTCACCTTGTTGGCCGGCAGGTGGCTGTTTCTCGCTGCGGTATTCTTCCTCCATTACGAACACGTTACTTCGGATTCTCAGCAGCTGATCCCAGCCAATCTTCGCGGTCATCTCGGTCAAAATGCTGTACGCATGTTTGAAAGTCCCCTTGTACTGAGAAGCCCTAAGACTCAACAAACTTGGATGAACTTGTTCGGAGTACTTCGATTCTGGTTCGCTGTCGATCTCGTCTAATCGAGTTTCGGGTAGGGTTGGCAGATATATTTCCTTCGGGTCAGGCATTATGGGAGCATCCTTGTCTTGATATGTGAACATCGGACAGGAGTTGAGAGTCGTCAAAGCATTCTCCCAGTCCTCCATTGCGACATATACCTCTGCTAACCTTGCCCATGTGCCAAATTCGCTTGGAGCAGCCACCGTGCTTCGGTCTGCGCAACCAAGAGCCATCCGTAACCTGTCTTGCTTAAGCTCTTCCGCGTTGGGGTTCAAGGCTTTCTTCATCAAAAACTCTGCCTGTGTATCTAGCATCACATAGTCCATTGGCGATTGTTTGACAGATTCGTGCAGGACTCGGACTGCTTGAACCTCCTCATTCCCCATAAACAAGACCTTCGCCAGCAGAGAAGAGACCTCGACGTTCCGTGTCCGCAACTTTTCGAAGAGGTTGATACCAGAAGCAAATCGTCCGGTGGTGTGGAAATATTTGAGAAGGCCAGTCGTGAGGTGATTCGAGACGTTGTTCGGTACCTGGACGATAGAATCGGAGCCCAGTTGCCAACCTATATACATCAGCAAAATCCACATTTCCCGACTGTTACATCCTACCTCTAAAAAACAACTGCTCAGCTGCCTGTAGAAATCTGTGTTCTGTTTCTGTATTCGTGACTGGATTGAATCTTCGAACCCCCATTATCTTCCTGATCGTATCTCCACTTCCATCGTCCGCGTAAGAGTATGCTCGAAGCACACTGCAAAGATATGTCTCCAACCATAATTCATCAGAAGACACTCTCTTCTCCCCTCTCTCGTCTATGCAGTAGCTGTCGACGGTTCCGGGTATCGTAACGTGTACGCGCATATCGAGTCGCGAGAAGGCATTGTAGCAGCTGCTAATGGTTAGCGCAAAAGAATGGCCAATTCGTTATATCCCATACCAGTAGACGCCCTCGACGATTTTCGAGGTCGATTGGTGGTTTTCCTTGTATGTGAGGGTGTTAATGTATGCAGCCAAGCTTGCAGATGACGAAGCATCGACACCAGTGACATGGTGATAGACTCCAATCTGCGCACCAATTAGCAGATCTGCCAGCATCTGGATATTTCA
>Ga0302325_10029761_pt1 | contig 11278 bp, 8 predicted proteins | sample Palsa_T0_2_FD_201948 | JGI IMG/M metagenome (GOLD analysis project Ga0302325, IMG submission 201948) | Peat permafrost microbial communities from Stordalen Mire near Abisko, Sweden - Palsa_T0_2 | ecosystem: Environmental > Terrestrial > Soil > Palsa > Peat permafrost | place: Sweden: Abisko...
TGCGTTCGGTCACGTCGACATGGAGGACGCTGTTGTTATCAAAGAACAGCCGGGCCTTTTGGATCCAGATATTCTTTTCGAGGGTCATCTCCAGGCGGTGCAGGTCGAAGGATTGGGTAGGTCGGTCCTCGACTTTAAATGCATCGGCTGGGGCAAGGAGGGCCGCAATATCTTTTTTTGTGATAAAGAGGTTGGCCGTGGGGTCGGAAGGGGCCGTGGGGTCGGAAGGGGCCGTGGGGTCGGAAGGGGCCGTGGGGTCGGGGGCAGCGGCCGCGGAGGGGGCTTTGGCGGATGGGCCGGTGATGTTGATCAGGTAGCCCCGGCAGGTATTGTTATTGCGGTAACGGATGGCCGCGACGAGCAATACCAGCACTCCGGCGCCTACACAGCTCCAGACCGTGGTGGATAAAATTTTTCCGATATTTATTTTAATGGCCATGTTTTTCTTTTTTGTATCCGGCGGGTCCGCTTTTAAGACCCGCCTGACGACCTTACGGTCCGTCAGACGGGTACAAAGGTGCCCGGGTTAGTAAAAAAGTCCCGTTCACAATGCTATAGGGTTCAACAACCGCCTTATGGGTTCTATCAACGTATCGATATCTCCTGCTCCTGCCGTGATCAATAATTCCAATTCATCGTTGTAAACTGCCTTATCATCTATTATTTTCAGCAACTCTTTTTTGTCGACTACGGTCGCCCGTCCTTTTGTCATTTTCCCGGCGATGAGTTCGCTCGTCACTCCTTCTATCGGCAGTTCCCGGGCCGGATAGATGGGTAACAGAAATACTTCGTCCGCGAGATCGAGGCTTGCCGCGAATCCGCCGGCAAAATCGCGGGTCCTGGTGAACAGGTGCGGTTGGAAAATGACGGTACATTTTCTGCCGGCGAATAATTCCCGGGCTCCGGTTATCAGCGCCTTTAGCTCTTCGGGGTGGTGGGCATAGTCATCGATAAAAACGCGGCCGGGTTCTTTGACGATATATTCAAAGCGTCTTTTGACGCCGCGGAAGGCGGCAACGGCTTCGATGATCTTATGGCCGGCAATGCCCAGGCGGTGGGCTACGGCGATGGCGGCCGTGGCGTTCTCTACGTTGTGGCGGCCGCCCATGGTGAGTACGACGCGCTCCAGTTTCCAGTCGCCGGTCTGTACGTTGAACAGATAGTCGCCGTCGTCGATATTGATGTCGGAGGCGAAGAAGTTGGGTGCGGCGGGGCGCGCGGAGGCGCGGGGGCCATCTACCAGTCCATAGGTCAAATGCTCGTCGCCTTTTAGTTCGGCCGCCCGGTCAAGCCCTTCTTTGCTGAGCAGGAGGCCGCCGGTTTTAAGCCGGCCGGAGAAGTCGATGAAGGCCTGCTGCACGGCATCGGCCGTACCATAGATATCGAGATGATCGGCGTCCATGGCCGTTATCACGGCGATATCGGGGCTGAGCTTGAGGAAGCTCCGGTCATATTCGTCGGCCTCTACCACGCATACATTCCGGGTATTGCTCCAGAAATTGCTGTTGTAGTTAACCGCGATCCCGCCGAGGAAGGCGTTGCAGCCATAACCGCTATACCGCAGAATATGGGCGATCATCGTCGAGACCGTGGTCTTGCCGTGGGTCCCTGCCACACAGATATTAAAAGCGCTGTTGGTGATCATCCCCAGGACGTCGCTCCGCTTGAGGAGCGGATAGTCGTGCTGGCGGTACCAGTTTAGTTCCCGATGATCTTTTGGCACGGCGGGGGTGTAGACGACCAGGTCTGCGTCTTTTGGCGCCGCTGCCGGATCGTCGTCATAGTGAACAGGGATACCTTCGTTATCGAGCTGCCGGGTAAGGGTCGTGGCGGTCTTATCGTAACCGCTGACTTCTCTCCCATGAAAACGGAAATAGCGCGCCAGCGCGCTCATGCCGATGCCGCCGATGCCGATGAAATAGACTTTTTTTATATTTTTTAAATCAACCATTATTTTCCAGTGCGTGTTTGGGTCGTGCCGGGGCCCAAGGTGGTTAGAATCTCTTTTGCGATGCGGTCGGCAGCGTCCGTAACGGCGAGCCGGCCGATGTTTTGCCGAAGCTGTTGCTGCAGCGTCTTGTCTTGTACCAGGGCGATGGCGGTAGTCACCAGTTTGTCCTTTGCCTCGCTGTCCTTTACCATCAGGGCGGCCTTTTTTTCCACCAGGTTTTTTGCGTTTGCCGTCTGGTGGTCTTCGGCGGCGTGCGGAAAGGGTACGAATACCACGGGTTTTGCCGCCACGCATAATTCGGCGATCGACATAGCGCCGGATCTCGAGATAACGACATCGGCGGCGGCAAAGGCTGTTTCCATCTGCGGGATGAAATCGCTTGTCCAGATACCGCTGTGGCCGGTGACGATGGCCGCGGCCTGTGCGGCAAAAGGTTTTCCGGTCTGCCAGATCAGCTGGATATCCGTCTGCAGCCAATCGTCGAAGTGCGCGGCGATCGCTTCGTTGATGCCTTTGGCTCCGAGGCTTCCGCCTGTCGACAAGACCGTCGGCTTGGCGGGATCCAGGCGGAAAGTAGCAATGGCTTCTTGCCGGGAGATGGTGCTACTTACGATGCTGCTGCGAACGGGATTGCCGGTGACCAGGATCTTGCCGGCGGGAAAGAATTTCTCCATGCCGTCGCTGGCAACGAAGATGCGGGTGGCCTTCTTTCCCAATAAGATATTGCTTTTCCCTGCGAAGGAATTGCTCTCATGGATGAAGCTGGGGATTCCTTTTGCCTGTGCGGCGCGCAGCACCGGGAAGCTGGAATACCCTCCTACCCCTGCCACTGCATCCGGCCGGAAGCTTCGCAGGATGCGGTTTACCTGGAAGAAGCTTCGGATCAGCTTAAAGGGCAGGCCTGCATTTTTTATCAAAGAGCTCCGGTTAAAGCCGGCGATATCGATGCCTTCGATGCGATAACCGGCCTGGGGTATTTTCTCCATTTCCATTTTCCCTTTCGCACCGATAAAGAGCAATTCGATGGAAGGGTCCTGCTGTTTCAGGGCTCCGGCTATCGCGATGGCCGGGAAGATATGTCCGCCCGTGCCGCCGCCTGCTATGATGATCCGCTTACTCATGTGGGGAGCCCTCCAGTTGCTCGACGTTACGCGCCACACTAAGGATGATGCCGATAGCCAGGCAGGTGAACAGAAAGGAGCTGCCGCCCATGCTGACGAGCGGCAGGGTTACTCCCGTAACAGGGAACAGGTTGACATTGACCGCCATATTTGCCAGGGCCTGGATGACCAGGGTAAAGCTAAGCCCCAGCGCCAGGAAAGCGCCGAAGGCAAAGGGGCATCGGCGGAAGATGCGGATGCTGCGCAGCAGGAAAACGAGATAGATCAATACGATAAAAATGCCGCCCACCAATCCATATTCTTCGATGATGATGGCATAGATAAAATCGGAATAGGGGTGGGGAAGAAAATTCCGTTGCTGGCTGTTGCCTGGCCCCAGTCCGAGGATCCCGCCTTTGGCGATGGCTATTTTGGCCTGGTTGGTCTGGTAATTGTTATCGTCGTTGTCCGTTACACCGCCATACATAAAGGTCTCTACGCGGCTGATCCAGGTATCCACGCGGACGAAAAGCCGGCTGCGGCCTTCTGCCTTTGGCTTTTCGGTTGTTCCCCCGTTTGCCTTATGCCGGATCATGGCGGCGCCGACGAGGATCAGGACGGGTATAGCGGCGACGGCGATGGTCAGCAAAAGATGCCGGGCGCTGACGCGGCCGATGAAAAGCAGCATCAGGCTGGTGGCGCCGATCAGCAGTGCGGTCGACAAATTGGCCGGGGCGATCAGCAGGCAGATGACTGCAACGGGAGTAATGACGGGCAGGAAGCCGGTACGGAAGTCCTTGATGATCTCCTGCTTTTTACTCAGCAGCCGGCTGAGGTACATAAAGAGGGCCAGCTTGGCGAGGTCGGAGGTCTGGAAGGTCATGTTGATGATCGGCAGGCGGATCCAGCGGCTGCCTTCGTTGAGCTTGACGCCGAAAAAGAGCGTATAAAGCAACAAGGGGATGGACAGGAGGAAAAGAATTTTCGCCACCCGGGAATAGAGTGTATAGTTGACCTGGTGGGCGAAATAGATGATGACGAGGCCGACCAGGATGAACGCAAACTGTTTAAAGAGATAGACTTCGGTATTGCCTTTGTATAGCTTGTAGGCCAGCAGTCCGGTGGAGCTGTATACGACCAGCAGGGACACGATGGCCAGCAGGAAGACGGCTGTCCAGATGACCTTGTCGCCTCTTGTACGTGACCGGAGGCTGCCAAAGGGTGTTTTTTCTATCGTTGTCGCAGCGCTCATAGATCTCTGACAGCCTCCTTGAACTGTCGTCCCCTGTCTTCATAATTCTTGAACAGGTCAAAGCTGGCGCAGGCGGGGCTCAGCAAGACCACATCGCCTTTGGTGGCAAAGTGAAAAGCGGCTCTGACGGCTTCTTCAGCGCTGCCGGTATTTACCATGAGGGGAACATCGTTCTGGAAGGCTTCCTGTATTTTCCGGTTGTCCACGCCCAGGCAAACGATGGCTTTTACTTTTTCCTTTACCAGGTCGCGGATCAGGGAATAGTCGTTTCCTTTATCGACCCCGCCCAGGATGAGGATGGTGGGTTTGTCCATGCTTTCCAGCGCATACCAGGTACTGTTGACATTGGTCGCTTTGGAGTCATTGATAAATTCCACGCCCCTGACCGTGATGACGTATTCCATGCGATGTTCCAGGGCTTCGAAGCTCTGGATCGCCTCGCGGATCTTTTCCTTACGGATGCCAACGGTGGCGGATGCGATACCTGCTGCCATAGTATTATATTGGTTGTGAATGCCTTTGAGGGCAAAATCATAAATACTCATCTGAAGTTTTTCACTTCCTGTATTGATGTTCATCTGGCCGTTTCTGATAAATCCTCCTTTGTTGGTTTCCTGTTGCATAGTAAATGGTAGTGGGTTAGAATGAAAGGGAAGTCGGTCTATATACGTCGCTATCACCGGGTCGTCCTGGTTATAGATAAAATAGTCGGCGGCGGTCTGGTTCATCGAGATCCGAAATTTGCTATGGATATAATTTTCGAATTTGTATTCATAACGATCCAGGTGATCTTCGGTTATATTGGTCAGGATGGCGACGTCGGGGCGGAAGTGGACGATATCATCCAGCTGGAAGCTGCTGATCTCGGCTACATACCAGGGCCTGGGGTCTTCCGCCACCTGGCGGGCGAAGGAATAGCCGATATTTCCGACGAGGGCGCAGTCCAGGCCACCGTGGCGGCAGATATGCCAGGTCATGGCGGTGGTCGTCGTCTTACCGTTGCTGCCGGTGATGCCGATGATCCGGCTGTCTCCTTTAAAGCGCCAGGCCAGTTCGATCTCGCTGATGACGGGGATCCCCTTTGCTCTTATCTGGCGGACGAGGGGGTTTTTGTCCGGGATGCCGGGACTCTTTACTACTTCGGTTGCTTCCAGGATCCGCGAGTCGGTATGGCCGTCTTCTTCAAATTCGATGTTATGGGTGCTGAGGGTCTGCCGGTAATCCTCTTTGAGGGGGCCGCCATCGGACACGAAGACATCGTAACCGCGTTGTGCTGCCAGTAAGGCTGCTCCAACGCCGCTTTCGCCACCACCCAATATGACCAATCGTTCCTTCATGTCGTTTATTCATTTGTTTTCAGCGGACCGCTGTGTTCTGCGGACCGCGTATTCGGCGGACCTGCTGCACCATGTCCGGCAGGCGGGGGTCCGGCAGTCCGGATTAAGGGGGGTTCTTCTTAAGAATAGACTTACTGCACCACAATTTTCTTAGCATCTTGGGCAGCCAAACGTTAGTTCGGCAACTGGTTTTTCATATACCTATTTACCTGATCTTGAGTGTAGCGATAGCAAATGCCACACAAAGGATCGTGATAATCCAGAACCGTGTTACGATCTTGCTCTCATGATAGCCCAGCTTCTGATAGTGATGATGCAGGGGGCTCATGAGAAAAACCCTTCTTCCTTCGCCATATTTCTTCTTCGTATACTTAAAAAAAGATACTTGTATCACTACGCTGACGCTTTCTACCAGGAATACGCCGCAGAAGATGGGTATCAGCCATTCCTTGCGGACGATGATCGCCAGGGCGGCGATGATGCCGCCGAGGGTGAGGCTGCCTGTATCGCCCATGAATACCTGTGCGGGGTAGGCGTTATACCAAAGAAATCCCAGGCAGGCGCCGACGAGGGCGCCGATAAAGATGGACAGTTCGCCCAGGTTGGGGATATACATGACGTTCAGGTATTCTGCAAAGCGGATATTGCCGCTGGCGTAGGCAAAGATGCCGAGGCAGGCGCCGATGATGGCGCTGGTGCCGGTGGCAAGGCCGTCCAGGCCATCTGTCAGGTTAGCCCCGTTGGATACGGCGGTGACGATAAAGATCACGACGATGATATAGAGTATCCAGGTCAGTCCCCTGACGGCCGTGGGGAGCAGCTTGGAATAATTGAACTCATGATTTTTGACAAAGGGGATGGTGGTGATGGGTTCTTTGGCTTCCACGAATAGCTTTTTTTCTTTTCCCAGGGTGACTACTTTCAGGCCGGTGGTATCGGATGGCAGGCCTGGCCCGACATATTCGCGCCATACCCTCGTGTTGCTGTTGAAATACAGCGTATAGCCGACTACAAGACCCAGGACTACCTGGCCGAGGATCTTGAACCAGCCGGCGAGACCGTCCTTGTCGCCTTTTTTGTACGCAATGCCTTCTTTTTTGGCGATGCGCCTGGCCCGGAGTTTCAGGTAGTCGTCAATAAACCCGATGACGCCCAGCCAGATGGTGCTGAACAGCATTAAACGGATATAGGCCTTGTGCAGGTCGGCGAGCAGGAGGGTCGGGATTAGGATGGCGAGGAGGATGATAAAGCCGCCCATGGTCGGGGTGCCTTTTTTCTGTTGTTCGCCTGCCAGTCCGAGGTCTCTGACGGTCTCGCCGATCTGTCGTTTGATGAGATAGCGGATCAGGCTTTTACCAAAGATCATGCTGATGATGAGGGAGAATACAACGGCCAGCAACACCCGGAAAGTGATGAACTGGAAAAGGGCCCCGCCGGGTACCTTTATGCTATTCTGTCTAAACCATTCAAATAAATAATACAGCATGTCTATTTGTCTAATAATTCAAAAAACCCGGTTAAAATCTCTTTGTCATCGAAGGGATATTTGACTCCTTTTATCTCCTGGTATTTTTCATGTCCTTTTCCTGCGACGAGCAGGATATCTTCGGTCGCGGCGAGGTTTAGAGCGGTGCGGATGGCCTCTTTTCGGTCGGTGATCGAGATATATTTTCTTTTTGCCGCCGTATTGAGCCCTTCTTCGATATCCCGGATGATCTGGTCGGGGTCTTCGCTGCGGGGGTTATCGGAGGTGAAGATCACTTTATCGCTGTACTCGCAGGCGGCAGCGCCCATGAGTGGTCTTTTCGTTTTGTCGCGGTCGCCGCCGCAGCCGACGACGGTAATGATCCGTTCGTGTCCCTTGCGCAGTTTCTGGATAGTCGCCAGCACGTTGATAAGGGCGTCGGGGGTGTGGGCGTAATCGACGATGCCGATGATCCTTTCTTTTGGGGAGACGACATAGTCAAAACGGCCTTCTGCGCCACTGAGGGTGCTGAGGCTGCGCAGCACTTCCGCCTTGTCTTCGCCCAGGCAGATGGCGGCACCATAGACGGCCAGCAGGTTGTAGGCGTTAAATTCCCCGATGAGCCGGAAATGCACTTCCTGGTCGTTGATGGTCATGACGAGACCGGTCAGGTTGTTTTCCAGGATCTTTCCTTTGAATTCCGCCAGGGTTCGGAGGCTATAAAAAAACTTTTTGGCGTGTGTATTCTGTAACATCACTCCTCCCCTTTTATCGTCGGCGTTGGAGATGGCGAAGGCGTCGGTGGGGAGGGCGTCAAAGAAGGACTTCTTTACCCGGATGTATTCGTCAAAGGTTTTGTGATAATCAAGATGGTCATGGGTAATATTGCTAAAGAGGCCGCCGGCGTAGTGAAGTCCGGCGATGCGTTGCTGGTGGATGGCGTGTGAGCTGGTCTCCATGAAGACATGGGTGCAGCCTGCGTCCACCATTTCTTTCAGCAGTGCGTTCAGCTGTAGCGGGTCGGGTGTAGTATGGGTAGCCGGGACGATGCGTTCAGCGACATGGTTTTGAACCGTGCTTAGCAGCCCGCATTTATAGCCGAGGCCGGAGAAGAGTTTGTACAGGAGGGTGGCGATTGTCGTTTTGCCGTTGGTACCGGTGACACCGACCAATTTGAGCCGTTCCGAGGGTTGGCCGTAGAAATTATGGGCGATGATACCGGCGGCGGCGGTGGTACTTTCCACCTGTACATAGGTCACTCCGTCCTGTAGCGGGGCGGGGAGCTCTTCGCAGACGACGAGGGTAGTGCCGGCGGCTGTCACCTGCGGGATAAATCCATGGCCGTCGGCGTGGGTGCCTTTGAGGGCGATGAACAGGGAGCCGGGCCCGGCGAGCCGGGAATCTGTTTGCAGATTGTCGACGGTCTTATTCAGTTCGCCGTGAACGGAACGGATGCTGACCTTATATAATATATCCTGCAGTTCTGCCATAGCCCTTCCGGGTTTTCTTATCGTTAATCGAGTTGAATAAAAATGGTTTCATTCTTTTTTAAGGCAGCGCCTGGTTCCAGGCTTTGTTCTTTTACTCTTCCGCTGCCTCTTACGGCCACCTTCAGGTCCATACTTTCCAGCAGGTAGAGGGCGTCCTTCAGACCCATGCCCTTTACGTCGGGTATCCCCTGCCGGGGTGTCGTTTGCCGGTTTAGTACGGGGTTGGCCCCGGGGGTAGCCGCATAGAGCCGGCTCCAGGCGTTATTTCCGGCAGAGTCGGTATAGGAGAGGTTGAACGTGTGTTCTACCTGTTGGATATCGCGGGTATAACCGGCATAATAATAGCGGCTGCTGTCGCGGGTGAGGGTTGTCTTCGAGCCTTCGGCGACGAGGGGGCTGCCGCCGGAAGAAAGATCGGTGTCGACGCTCATCAGTTTATCGGCGAGTTCCTTGAATACCGGTCCGGCGACTTTGGCGCCGAAATATACTTTTGCAAAGGGATGATTTTTGATTACGACGATGCAGGTGTATTTCGGGTGGCGGGCAGGGAAATAACCTACAAAGGAAGACTGGTAAATATGGTCGGCGTAACCGCGGGAGCCGTTGGCTACGAGGGCGGTGCCCGTTTTGCCGGCGACGGGATAAAAACTGTTCTGAAACAGGCTGTGGGCGGTGCCTTCGGGGTCTTTACAAACGCCTTGCAGGCATTCCTGCAGTTCGTGCAGGGTGGTTTCGCTGCAGATGTTTTCGATGAGGGTGGTGGGCTGGTTATCTTTTACGGTGATACCGGATTCCTGGATGGCGCTGACGAGATAGGGCTTCATCATTCTGCCGTTGTTGGCCACTGCGTTGTATAGGGCAAGTGTTTGCAGGGGGGAGATCAGCACTTCATAGCCAAAGGCCATCCAGGGGAGTGTGGTGGCGCTCCAGGTATGAGATCCGGGATGTTTGACGACGGGGGCGCCTTCACCCAGCAGGTCGATGCCGGTTTGTTGATCGAGCCGCAGTTTCTTCAGATGGGAGACAAAGCCGTTCGGGTTAGCGGAATAGTGAGTCCAGGCCAGTTTGGCCATGCCGACATTGGAACTGAGCTCGAAGGCTTCCTTGACGGTGAAGTCTTTGTTGTCATGCGGTTCGGCGTCGTAGACCGTGCGGCCGGCGACTTTCCAGGCGCCGCCTTCGAGATTGATCTTGTCACTGAGGGAGACTTTTTTATCTTCCAGCAGGGAGAGCATCGTGGCCAGTTTGAAGGTCGAGCCGGGTTCGGTGGCGCGGATGGCGTAGTTGAGATCTTCCCAATAGCTGCTGTCGGGTTGCATCCCCAGGTTGGCGATGGCTTTGATCTTGCCGGTTGCTACTTCCATGACGATGCAGGTGCCGTGTTCGGCCCTGTTGGCGATCATTTCCCGCAGCAGGGCGTTCTCGGCGATGTCCTGGATATTGACATCCAGGGTGGTGATGATGTCCCTACCGTTTTTCGATTCGATTTCATAGCCCTCTACGGGAACATAGGCGCCGCCGGCGATATAGCGGACGAGGCGGCGGCCGGTCTCACCTTTCAGGAGGGTATCGTAGGTGCGTTCGAGCCCTACGTTCTGGGCATTCGCTCTTGCCAGGCCAATGGTACGATTGGCCAGCAAGCCGAACGGATTCAATCTTTTATTTAGCACTTCCGCGATAAAGCCGCTCTTGTTGCGGCCTTCACGGACGAGGGGGAAGTTGCGCAGCTGCTGATACTTTTCAAAAGAGACATTGGATTCGAGCTCATAGTAGCGGTCTGTCTGGCGGTAGCCATGGAGCAGCACTTTTTTATACGCGGCGGCGGGCTGGTCGCCGAAGAGCCGGGACAGGCAAAGGGAGAGGGAGTCGACGTTTTCGGTAAAGCGGCGGCCATTCTTTTCGCGGAGGCCATCGGCGCCGAAGTCGATATAGATATTGAAATAGGGAATGGATGTACTGAGCATACTGCTGTCTTCGCTATAGATGGTGCCTCTCTCTGCGTCCAGTTCGATGACCTTTTGGTGGAGGCTATCGCTGAGGCCTCTCCAGTAGGCGCCTTGCACGCGCTGGATATAGAATACCTTACCCAGCACAACGAGGCTCAGCGCCACGATGCCGATAAAGCACAGGTAGACTCTCCATAATATGTCGCGTTTGACTTCCATTTTTTATTTCTGAATGCTGTCGGTCAGTACAAAAGGCGGCTGGGTCAGTTCTTTGAGCCCGAAGGGGGCGACGGCTTTTGCCAGTTCGCTTTCCTTGCTCCGGAACATGACTTCGCTTTTGAGCGTTTTATATTCGTATTGCAATTCTTTTAGTTCTTTATTGGTCCGGCTGAGATCCCGGGAGATCTTGTCGGCGTAATGGCCGTTGTAGATGTAGACGACGGCAAGGGCAGCCAGGAACAGCAGGAAGCCGACGTTGCGGACGACCCAGCGGTAGCCCATCCGGGAGGGTTGCCAGCGGTTGCGGGCGGGGCCGGCGGGGTCTCCGTCGGGCTTGTGGGCGGGCGGCGTTGATTCGGTATTGCTTGTCTCCATATTATGTGCGTTCGGCATTATGTGCGTTCGGCATTATGTGCGTTCGGCGATTCGCAGCTTGGCGCTGCGGGATCGCGGATTTTGTTGTAATTCTTTATCACCCGGGGTGACCGGTTTTTTGGTTATCACTTTTAACAGGGTGG
>Ga0302325_10029763_pt1 | contig 11278 bp, 9 predicted proteins | sample Palsa_T0_2_FD_201948 | JGI IMG/M metagenome (GOLD analysis project Ga0302325, IMG submission 201948) | Peat permafrost microbial communities from Stordalen Mire near Abisko, Sweden - Palsa_T0_2 | ecosystem: Environmental > Terrestrial > Soil > Palsa > Peat permafrost | place: Sweden: Abisko...
TGTTGTAGGCGAACGTGCGCTCAGTCACGTAGCGGTGAAGGTGGACCGGGTCGACGTGGACCTGCGTGCCTTTGAGCGACCTTTTAAGGAGAGACCAGAAGTTCTCGATCCCGTTCGTGTGGACAATCCCCGAGACGTACTCACGGCCGTGGGTGACGTACTTGTGGGTGAACTGGTCGCCCATCTTCCGGTAGCCCTTGGCCTCGTCGGTGTAGACGTTCGACCCAGGCTCGACCCACCTCTCGATGTTGGCTTTGAGCGGGCCGGTGAGGACGGCAGCCTTGACGGTCCCGCTCTCCCGCTCACGGGCGCCCTGGACCCCTGTCTTGGCAATCGGGCCACGGCCCTGGATCTTCTGGCGGCGGATGGATTTGTGCATGTTCCCGGCCTTGCCGCCGATGTAGGTCTCGTCCACTTCCACTGTGCCCGTGAGCTTGTCGTACATGCCACCGGCCTCCATGGCGTCCCGAATCCGGTGGAGCATGAACCAGGCGGTCCGCTGGGTCACCGAAAGGGCACGGCCGAGTTCGTGGGAGGAGATCGAGTTTTTGGCGTTGGCGATGAGCCAAACGGCGGGGAGCCACTTCTCCCAGCCGATAGGGGAATCCTCGAAAATCGTCCCGACCTTGAGGCTGAACTGCTGCTTGCACCCTTTGCACTTCCAGATACGCCTGGTGGTCAGGAAGGACGGCTCAAGGGTCCCGCAGCGAGGGCAGGCGACCTGGCCGTCCGGCCAGCGCAGACGACACACGAAGTCAAATGCCCTGTCGGGGTCGGAGAAAAAGGTAATCGCTGCTACCAGGGATTCTGGGTCTCGAACGCTTGTGGCCATATCTCTATTATGCGCCTAGAGGGTTGGTGTGTCAAGTGATTCAATACCATTAGTATGCGGAAGGTTGTATGATTTTGCCATGAGGGTCGAACCGTGAAGGTCGGCATCGTGGGGAGCTCGGGATTCCTGGGAGTGGAGCTGCTGCGCCTGTGCGCCGGCCACCCCGAGTTCGAGGTGGTGCACGCCATGGCGGCCAGCCACGCCGGCCAGGCGGTGCCCGACCGGTACCCGTCTCTCGGTGCCGCCTACCCCGAGCTGCGGTTCGAGCCCACCGCCCCCGAACCGCTGGCCGGCCTGGACCTGGTCTTCCTTGCGCTCCCGCACGGCGAGTCCCAGGGGTTGGTGCCCTCGCTGATGGGCCAGGTGGGCGCCATCGTCGACCTGGCCGCCGACTTCCGGCTGACCGACCCGTCGATCTATGCGACCTGGTACGGGCACGAGCACACCGCCCCCGACCTGCTCTCGTCGTTCACCTTCGGCATCCCCGAGCTGTACCGGGGCGAGATCAGGGGCGCCCGGGCGGTGGCCGCGGCCGGTTGCTACCCGACCGCGGCGGCGCTCGCGCTGGCCCCCCTGCTGAAGGCCGGCCTGGTGTCTCGTGACGGGGTGGTGGTCGACGCGGCGAGCGGGGTCTCGGGGGCCGGGAGCGCGCTGACCGAGGCCAACATGTTCGCCAGCGTCGATGAGGACTTCCGCGCCTATGGGCTCCGGAACCACCGGCACACCCCCGAGATGGAGCAGATCCTCGACGCCTCGGTGCTGTTCACCCCGCACCTGGCCCCGATGTCCCGGGGCATCCTGGCGACCTGTTACGCGCGCCTGGCCGCGCCCGGCGCGACCAGCTCCGAGGTCCTCGGCGCGTTGGAGTCGGCCTACCGCGGCGAACCGTTCGTGGTGGTCACCGACACATCGCCGTCGACCAAGGCCACCGCGGGGTCCAACTGCGCACACGTGAGCGCGGTGGTCGACGACCGCACCGGCTGGGTGATCGCGTTGTGCGCGCTCGACAATCTCGTGAAGGGAGGTTCGGGCCAGGCGGTGCAGTGCGCCAACCTGATGCTCGGCCTGCCCGAGGACACCGGGCTCCCCATTGCAGGGCTCTACCCGTGAGCATCACCGGCCCGGCCGGATTCGTCGCCGCCAGCGGGGCGGCCGGGATCAAGTCCGCCGGCACCCCCGACGTCGCGGTGGTGTCGACCGCCGATGGTCGTCCGGTCCCCGCCGCCGGGGTGTTCACGGCCAACCTGGCCCCGGCCGCCCCGGTGATCGTGAGCCGCCGGCACCTGGTCGAGTCGGGCGGGCGGGCGGCGGCGGTGGTGCTCACCTCGGGCAACGCCAACGCCGCCACCGGGGAGCCGGGGACGCAGGCCGCGGCGCGACTGTGCGAGCTGGTGGGGGAGGAGATCGGGTCCGACGGCGCGCACGTGCTGGTGTGCCAGACCGGGCTGATCGGCATCCCGTTCCCGATCGAGGTGGCCAGCACGGCGATCGGGACGATCGTGGCCACCCGGGGCTCGGGCCGGGCCGACGCGTCGGGCGCGGCCGCGGCGATCTTGACCACCGACACGGTGGCGAAGGAGGTCCTGGTGGAACGGGACGGCTTCTCGGTCGGCGCCATGGCCAAGGGGGCGGCGATGTTGGCGCCGCACATGGCCACCATGCTGGCCGTGCTGACCACCGACGCCCGAGTGGACCCGCCGGAGCTGCAGGCGGCACTCGCCGCGGCCGTCGGTCCGTCGTTCAACTCGCTGAGCGTCGACGGGTGCACGTCGACCAACGACACCGTCATCGTCCTGGCCAGCGGTCTGGCCGGCCCGCCGCCGCCCGGCGCGCTGGAGGCGGCGCTCACCGAGGTGTGCGGATCCCTGGCCGAGCAGATGGCCGCCGACGCCGAGGGGGCCACCAAGGTGATCCGGATCCGGGTCACCGGCGCGGTCTCCGACGCCGAGGCCCACCAGGCGGCCCGCCGGGTGGGCGACTCGCTCCTGGTCAAGTGCTCGTTCAACGGTGAGGACCCCTACTGGGGCCGGGTGGTGAGCGAGCTGGGCACCGCCGGCGTCGCGTTCGATCCCGCGCTCGTCTCGATCTCCTACGGGGGCACCGCGGTCTGCCGGGACGGGGTGGGCGCCGAGCACGACCGGGCGGCCGTCGGCGCGCACATGGCCGGACGCCACATCGACCTGCACTGCGAGCTTGGCCTCGGCCAGGGCACCGGGGCGGTGCTCACCACCGACCTTGGGTACGGGTACATCGACGAGAACCGGACCACATCGTGAGCGCGCCGGCTCGGAGCGACCCGACGACGGTGGCGTCCCTCCTGGTCGAGGCATTGCCCTACATCAGGGAGTTCTCGGGCAACGTGGTCGTGATCAAGTACGGCGGCAACGCGTTGGCCGCCTCGGCCGAGGGCCCCGGGGACACCGATCCGCTACTGGCCACGCTGGACTCGTTCGCCCAGGACGTGGTGCTGCTCCGTTCGGTCGGGATCCTGCCGGTGGTCGTGCACGGGGGCGGGCCACAGATCGGCGACATGATGCGGCGCCTGGGCAAGGAGGTCGAGTTCCGCGACGGGTTGCGGGTGACCGATGCCGAGACCCTCGACATCGCCCGGATGGTGTTGGTGGGCAAGGTCAACCGCGAGATCGTCTCCGCGATCAACGTCCAGGCCCCGCTGGCGGTCGGGCTGTCGGGCGAGGACGCCCACCTCATCACGGCCGAGCAGCGTTCGGCCGAGCTCGGCTACGTCGGTGACATCTTGAACGTCGACCCGACCATGGTCACCAGCCTGCTCTCCCAGGGCCTGATCCCGGTCATCGCCACCGTCGGCATCGGGGAGGCCGGGCAGGCGTACAACATCAACGCCGACACCGCCGCCGGCGCCATCGCCATCGCGTTGTCGGCCGACAAGCTGGTGTACCTGACCGACGTGCCGGGCGTGCAGTCCGACCGCGACGACCCGTCCTCGCTCATCGGGCAGCTCAGCGCGACCGACGTCGACGGGCTGGTCGAGGGGGGCGTGATCGACGGCGGGATGATCCCCAAGGTCGAGGCGGCCGCACACGCGGTGCGCGAAGGGGTGCGCCGGGCCCACATCCTCGACGGCCGGGTGTCGCACACCTTGTTGGTCGAGCTGTTCACCGACACCGGGGTCGGCACGATGGTGTCGCCGTGAGCAGGTCGGGAGACACCCGCTCGGCGTTGATGGCCACCTATACGCCGCCCGAGCCGGTGTTCGTCCGCGGCACCGGCACCGAGCTCTTCGACCAGGATGGCCGTCGGTACCTCGACTTCATCGGTGGGCTGGCCGTGGTTTCGCTGGGCCACTCGCACCCGGCGGTGGCCGAGGCGGTGGGAACCCAGGCGGCCACGCTCAGCCACGTCTCCAACCTCTACCGCAACGCGCTGGCCCCGGAGGTCGCGGCGACGCTCGACCGGCTGATCGGCGGGGGGACCACGCCGGCGGGGGGCCAGGTGTTCTTCGCCAACTCGGGGGCCGAGGCCAACGAGTGCGCGATCAAGCTGGCCCGAAAGTGGGCCGGGCCGGGCCGGTCCGGGATCGTGACCGCGCTCGGGTCCTTCCACGGCCGGACCCTGGCCACGCTCGCCGCGACGGGCCAGCCCGAGAAGCACGTGCCGTTCGCGCCGGTGCCGGCCGGTTTCACCCACGTGCCCTACGACGATCTCGACGCCCTGGAGGGCGCGCTCGACGCGACCCCGAGCGCCGCGGTCCTGTTGGAGCCGCTCCAGGGTGAGGGCGGCGTGGTGGTGCCGTCGTCGGACTACCTGGCTGGCGTGCGCAGGCTCTGCGACGAGCGGGGCGTGTTGCTCATCGCCGATGAGATCCAGACCGGGCTCGGCCGGACCGGGTGGTGGTTCGCCTTCCAGGCCCAGGACCTCCGGCCCGACGTCGTGACCATGGCCAAGGCGCTCGGCAACGGGATGCCGGTCGGGGCGTGCTGGGCCCGGGCCGAGGTGGCGGCGGCGTTCGGTCCGGGGGACCACGGTTCGACGTTCGGCGGCCAGCCCCTGGCCCTCTCGGCGGTCCAGGCCACCCTGGCCGTGATGGAGGCCGAGGACGTGTGCGGGCGGGCCCGGCGGGCCGGGGCGAGGCTGGCCGCGGGGCTCGACGGTCTGCCCGGGGTGCTCGACGTGCGCGGTGCGGGGCTGCTGCTGGCGGCCCGGCTGTCCGGTGACGACGCCAAGGAAGTTGCGGCCGGGGCGCTGGCCGCCGGGCTGCTGGTCAACGCGGTCCGGCCCGACGCGGTGCGGGTGGCGCCGCCGCTCTTGGTGAGCGACGCCGACATCGACGAGGCGCTGGCGATCCTCGGCGGGGTGCTGGCCGAGAGAGTCGCCTCGGGACGGGGTACGCCATGAGGGTGACCAAGCATCAGCGCCAGCACCGGATCGCCAAGCTCCTCGAGGCCCGGCCGGTGACCAACCAGGCCCAGCTGGTCGACCTCCTGGCCGCCGAGGGGGTGGAGGCCACCCAGACCACCGTGTCGCGGGACCTCGAGGAGCTGGGCGCGGTCAAGGTCCGCCTGCCGGGCGGGGAGAGCGCGTACGCCCTGGCCGAGCTCCCGACCCAGCAGATCGTGCCGGGCGAGCAGCTGCGCCGGGTCCTCGGGGAGTGGGTGGTCGAGATGTCCCCCTCGGGGAACCTGGTGGTGCTGCGGACGCCGCCCGGCTGTGCCCACGTGGTCGCGTCGGCCCTGGACCGCAGCGGTGTGCCCGGCCTGTTGGGGACGGTGGCCGGCGACGATACGGTGCTACTGGTGGTCGCGGAGGAGCACGGTGCTCCGGCCATGATCGAGCGACTCCAATCCCTGATCGAGCCGACGCGGGGCGCCGGCTCGTCGACCTGAGATGACCGATCGGTGACCCGCCGGACGGGCGCGTCAATCCAACGGAGGCGATGAACGTGGCCAAGCGCGTGGTGCTTGCCTATAGCGGCGGTCTGGACACCTCGGTGGCGGTTCGGTGGCTGATCGAACAGCACCAGGCCGAGGTGGTCGCGGTGGCCGTCGATGTCGGCCAGGACGCTGACGCGCCTCCTGACCACTGGGACAAGATCCGCCAACGGGCACTGGCCGCCGGCGCGGTCGAGGCGGTCGTCATCGACGCACGTCGCGAGCTGGCCGAGGAGTTCTGCGTGCCGGCGATCCTGGCCAACGCGAAGTACGAGCACAAGTACCCGCTGGTCTCGGCGTTGTCACGGCCGCTCATCGTGCGCCACCTGGTCGCCCAGGCCCGGAAGCACGACGCCGACACCGTCGCCCACGGCTGCACCGGGAAGGGGAACGACCAGGTGCGCTTCGAGGTCGGGACCCACTCGCTGGCGCCCGACCTCGACGTGTTGGCGCCGGCCCGGGTGTGGGGCATGACGCGCGCCGACTCGGTGGAGTACGCGGCCAAGTGGGAGATCCCGATCGAGGTGACGGCCGAGAAGATCTACTCGATCGACGAGAACCTGTGGGGCCGGACCATCGAGTGCGGCGCGATCGAGGACCCGTGGGCCGCCCCGCCCGAGGACGCCTACACGCTGACCACGGTGCGCAACCCCGAACCCGTCACCACGGTGGTCGGGTTCGAGGCGGGCGTGCCGGTCTCGGTCGACGGGATCACCCACGGGCTCCAGTCGATCATCGAGCTGATGAACGACATCGCCGGCTCGCGCGGGTTCGGTCGGATCGACATGGTCGAGAACCGCCGGGTCGGGATCAAGAGCCGGGAGATCTACGAGTGCCCGGGCGCCCTGGCCCTGCTGGCCGCCCACGCCGACCTCGAGGACCTCACGCTCGAGCGGGACATGGCGCACGAGAAGCTGCGCCTCGAGCACCGGTGGGCCGAGCTCGTCTATGACGGCATGTGGTACTCGCCGCTCAAGCAAGCGCTGGACGCGTTCATCGATCGGAGCCAGCGTCACGTGACCGGGGAGGTCAGGCTGCGCTTCGAGGCCCCCGGGATCTGCACCGTCGAGGGTCGGCGCAGCCCGGTCGCCCTCTACGACCACGGGCTGGCCACCTACGACGCCAGCGACACCTTCCGCCACCAAGATGCCGAGGGCTTCGTGCGGATCTTCGGGCTGGGCGTGTCCACCTGGGCGTCGCGCCAGGAACGGGGGCAGGACTCGTGACGCTCTGGCAGGGCCGCTTCGGCGACGAGATGGCCGACGTGGTCTCGGAGTTCACCGTCAGCCTGGGGTTCGACTGGGCGCTGGCCGCCGACGACCTCACCGGGTCACGCGCGCACGTCCAGGGCCTCGGTCGCGGCAAGGTGCTGACCGAGGGTGAGGTGAAGGTGCTCCTGGCGGCGCTCGACCGGGTGGGCGAGGAGGTGGCCGAGGGGCGGTTCGTCTTTGCGCCCGGCGACGAGGACGTGCACACCGCCATCGAGCGACGGGTCACCGAGCTGGCCGGTGACGTCGGGGCGAAGCTGCACACCGGCCGGAGCCGCAACGACCAGGTGGCCACCGACCTGCGCCTGTGGTGCCGGCGCCGGCTGACCGGGGTGGCCGCCGAGGTCATGGCGCTCCAGAAGGTCTTGACCGGCCGGGCCACCGAGGCCGGCGACGCCTACCTGCCCGGCTACACCCATCTGCAGCGAGCCCAGCCGGTCCTGCTGGCCCATCACCTGCTGGCCCACGGGTGGGCGCTCGCCCGCGACGTGGACCGGCTGATCGCCACCATCGAACGGATGGACGTCTCTCCGCTCGGGGCGGGGGCACTGGCCGGGTCCTCGCTGGCGCTCGACCCCGACTTCGTCGCCGAGGCCCTCGGCTTCCACGCGCGGTTTGAGAACTCCCTCGACGCGGTCTCGGACCGGGACTTCGTCGCCGAGGCGCTCTTCGACATCGCCCTGCTCGGCGTGCACCTGTCGAGGATGGGGGAGGAGATCGTGCTGTGGTCGACCGAGGAGTTCGGCTTCTGCACGCTCGCCGACGCGTACGCGACCGGCAGCTCGATGTTGCCCCAGAAGAAGAACCCCGACGTGGCCGAGCTGGCCCGTGGGAAGGCTGGTCGGTTCATCGGGCATCTGACCGGGTTGTTGGTGACCTTGAAGGGGCTGCCGCTCTCCTACAACCGAGACCTCCAAGAGGACAAGGAGCCGCTCGTCGACGCGGTCCACCAGGTCACCCTGGCCCTTCGGGCCCTCTCGGGCCTGTTCGCCACGGTCGAGTTCCACCACGACCGGATGCAGGCGGCCGCCGACGGGTCCTCGGCCGCCGCCGTGGACCTGGCCGAGTTCCTGGTCGAGAAGGGTGTGCCCTTCCGAAAGGCCCACTCGCTGGTGGCCGGCCTGGTGCGTGATTCGCTGGAGCGCCACGTCCCGCTGTCCGAGCTGGTCCAGGCCCACCCCGAGCTCGGGGATGCCGGGGCCAAGCTGCTCGAGCCGGGGGTGGCGGTCAGCCGGCGCACGACGCCCGGTGGTGCCGGGTCGGTGGCCGTCTCCGAACAGCTGGAACGCTTCGGCCGCCGCCTGGACGTCGACCGCACGCGGCTCGACATCCTGGCCGAAGAGGATCGACCGAACCCCGCGTCGACGTGAACGCCGGGGCCGCCGCCGCGGTCTCGGTGTCGAGCGAACTGTTGGCCGGCGATCCGCTCGAGGTGGCTCCCCGGCTCCTCAACACCCTGCTCGTCCGGGGCGAGCGGGTGGTCCGCATCGTGGAGGTGGAGGCCTACCGGGGGATAGAGGACCCCGCCTCGCACGCCTACCGCGGACCGACGGCGCGCAACGCCACCATGTATGGCCCCCCGGGCCGGTTGTACGTGTACTTCACCTACGGGATGCACTGGTGCGCCAACGTCGTGTGCGGGCCCGAGTCGGTGGCCGGCGCGGTCCTCTTGCGGGCCGGGGCCCCGGTGGCGGGGCTTGAGGCCATGTGGGCCGCCCGCCCGGCGGCGCGGCGCGAGCGCGACCTGTGCAGCGGCCCGGCCAAGTTGTGTCAGGCCCTCGGGGTGACCGGGGCCCTGGACGGGGCCGACCTGTTGGGCGGCGACCTGGGGGTCCGGCTGTGCACCGATGGGACCGAGCCGCCGGCCACTCCCGGGATCGGGCCGCGCATCGGCATCAGCGTGGCCGCCGAGGAACCCTGGCGTTGGTGGGTGGTCGGCGACCCCAACGTGTCGGTGCGGGCCCCCGTTCGTTGAGCGACCCGGACACCCGGCCCGATCAGCTGTCGGGGATGCTGATGTTCTGCAGCTCGACGTACTCCTCGAGGCCGAATCGCCCGGACTCACGACCGAGGCCCGACTGCTTGAAACCGCCGAACGGCCCCCGTCCTCGTCCGCCCTGGTTGACCCGCACCATCCCGGTGCGGAGCCGCCTGGCCACCCGCTGGGCGCGCTTGGTGTCGCTCGACCACACCGCGCCCGAGAGCCCGTAGATGGTGTCGTTGGCGATCCGTACCGCATCGTCCTCGTCGTCGTAGGGAATGACGGTGAGCACCGGTCCGAAGATCTCCTCCTGGGCGATCGTCATCGAGTTGTCGACGTCGGCGAAGACCGTGGGGCGGACGTAATACCCGATCGGCAGATCATCGGGAGCGGCCGATCCACCAGTGACCAGACGAGCGCCCTCGGCCACCCCCTTGTCGATGTAGGACCGCACCCGGTCACGCTGGGTCTCCGAGACGAGCGGCCCCAGCTGGACATCGGTCTCGGGATCGCCCACGGTCGTCGCCTCGGCGATGTCCTTCACCCGCTCGACGATCTCGTCGTATCGGCTTCGGGGAACCAGCATGCGAGAGAGGGCAACGCAGACCTGTCCCGAGTTCACGTAGCAGGCCCGGACCCCGGCCGAGAGGGCCTCATCGAGGTTGGCGTCGTCCAGGATGATGTTGGCCGACTTGCCGCCCATCTCGAGGGCGACCCGCTTGACCGAGCCCGCGGCTAGCGCGGCGATCTGCTTGCCGGCCCGGGTCGATCCGGTGAACGAGACCATGTCGACATCGGGGTGGACCACCAGCGCCTCGCCGACCACCGGCCCGGTGCCGCTCAGGAGGTTGAAGACCCCCGGAGGGAGACCCACCTCTTCGGCCGCCTCGGCGATCGCCCACGCGGTCAGGGGGGCGACCTCGCTCGGCTTCAAGATGACCGGGCAGCCGGCCAGCATCGCGGGCGCGATCTTGTTCACCACCTGGTTCAGCGGGAAGTTCCACGGGGTGATGGCCGCCACCACCCCGACCGGGGCCCGGACCACCAGCGACCCGCCCAGCTGCTCCTCCCACTGAAACTCCTCGGCCAGATCGGCGTGGGAGGCGAGGTGGGCGAGCGGTCCGGCGACCTGCATCATCTTGGCGATCTTGAGCGGCGTGCCCACCTCAGCCGAGATGGTCTCGGCCAGCTGGTCGGCCTGGGCGCTCAGCACGTCGGCGATCCGGCCGAGGAATTTCCCGCGCTCGGCCGGTGGGGTGGCGCCCCAGGAGTCGAACGCGGCCCTGGCCGCCGCCACCGCCCGATCGACGTCGCCGGGGGTGCCCGCCGGGACCTCGGCGATCACGGTCTCGGTGGCCGGATTGACCACCGAGATGGTCTCGGAGCCCTCCGAGGCGACCCAGGCCCCCCCGACGTAGATCTTCGAATACTGGCTGCTCATGGCTGCCTCCGGCTCTTTGTGGCCATCCTTCGACCTCATGTTAGGTTCGACAGGATCGTTCGTACCGGCCGAGACCCCGTTGACGGCCCCTCTCAGGCACTGGTACGATGCACAGTCCCTCCGCAATCCGGTTGGCCGCGTCGGCGGCCCCGGGCGGTGGGATCCGAGATTTCGGCGGTGCGACTCGTCGCCCGCCTCGAACCTCGGAACGGTAGGCACCAACGCCTTTGGTGGGTGCCCCGGTCGTTCCTTGAAAACGGAAGAGCGAGAGCCAAAAGCCAGTGCGGGCAGCACGGGAGCGCTTCTGCGCGACCAGTGCTGACTGTCAAGTAATAAATCAGTGGTAGGCGGGGTTCCTCTTCGGAGGCTCTGCTTACTTGTCAGCCGGGGCGAGTCACCTCGGCTGACTCTTCGATTTTCGGGAGGTCCTTCGGGGCCGAACGAAGGTCTCGATGGAGAGTTTGATCCTGGCTCAGGACGAACGCTGGCGGCGTGCCTAACACATGCAAGTCGAACGCTGTCCATTCGGTAGCAATACTGATGAAGACGGAGTGGCGAACGGGTGAGTAGCACGTGAGCAACCTGCCCCGAAGACCGGGACAACACCGGGAAACCGGTGCTAATACCGGATGCCCCCACCGGGCCGCATGACCTGGTGAGGAAATGGATTCCGCTTCGGGAGGGGCTCGCGGCCTATCAGCTAGTTGGTGGGGTAACGGCCTACCAAGGCATCGACGGGTAGCTGGTCTGAGAGGACGATCAGCCACACTGGGACTGAGACACGGCCCAGACTCCTACGGGAGGCAGCAGTGGGGAATCTTGCGCAATGGGCGAAAGCCTGACGCAGCA
>Ga0302325_10029764_pt1 | contig 11278 bp, 7 predicted proteins | sample Palsa_T0_2_FD_201948 | JGI IMG/M metagenome (GOLD analysis project Ga0302325, IMG submission 201948) | Peat permafrost microbial communities from Stordalen Mire near Abisko, Sweden - Palsa_T0_2 | ecosystem: Environmental > Terrestrial > Soil > Palsa > Peat permafrost | place: Sweden: Abisko...
CAAATCAATGCGTTCCGCCGGCGCCATCACCACACGCTGCGCGGAAACCGGCGCGGGCAGAAGTCCCTGCTCAGTGCCAATCTGCTGGAACGAAAGGAGCTTGCCCAGCGAAAAACGGTAGAAGCGTCCATTCGAACCATTCATCAGGCGAAAACGATACCGCCGCGGTTCCACTTCCAGGTAAGGAAAGAGTTTGCCATTGACCAGGATCGCGTTGCCGAATACTTCGGGAACCCACGGTGCCTGGGGATTAGGAGAGACGGGGTATTCCAACTGGCCATCGGGAAGAAGAAAGCGATCATAGATTAGTAACGGTATCTCATATTTTCCCTGGGGAAGTTTCAGCGCGTCTTCTGCTTCATCGCGGATGAGATACATGCCCTGCAGGCCGGCATAGATATTCAAGCGATTGATGCCCATGGTGTGGTCGTGATAGAAGAGCGTCGCAGCGTCTTGCCGATTGGGATAGTGGAACGTCGCCGACTTGCCGGGAACGCACCAGTGCTCGGGATAACCGTCACTCTCGGGCGCAGTCTTACCGCCGTGCAGGTGAATGACACTGCGGACTGCGGGCAGAGTGGCCTCCGCTCCGTGCAGGGTGTGGTCGATGGGTAGAAAGTGGCGGTCCGGCAATTGGTTCACCCATTCCACGATCACTCCCTGGTTGCTGCGGGCTTCGAATGTAGGCCCCGGAGAAGTGGTCCCAAAGCCCCACATGCGTGTAGGTGGCAGGTCGCGATGCACTTTGTTTTCGACGGGGCGCATGGCCATTCGGTAGTAGGGAAGGTGCAGGGCAGAATTTTCGGGGCTGGGGTGGGTTCCAATGGGTTGTGCGATTTGCGGGATAGGCAGTGGATCCACGTAGGGGCTGAGTGTTTCCGGATCGAGTGTAGTCTGCTGGGGCGGCGGCAATTTGGTGACGGAGATTCCGGCGGCCAAAATTCCGGATCGCTCCAGGAACCTGCGACGTGTAATCAAAATCAAAGCCTCAAGCAAACCATAAATGAAGCAGGGCACCGGGACGAAATGCCCGTTGCCCTGCTGTTATTTGCGTTCGTGGTGGAATTGCGCGGCCAGCGAGTGGACTGTAACCGATGATTCGGGAGTAAAGCTGATCTGAGAAATTGCGCGACTCTTTTATAGTCTGCGACTCTCATGCTTTGTATCAGGGCCCGACTTTAGTCGGGCCGCACAGGGCTGAGAGAAATCGGGCTTCAGCCCTGCGGCTCGATCAGATTAGTCGCTACAGTCCACTAGTTGGTAGGCTCTCCGGTGGTTGGGTTGAGCTGGTAAAGAGAGGCGTCCGGGCTATTGAAGTTGAACATGACGTTCAGCTTGCCGGCGAGGGAATCGAATGAACCCGGTATGCGTTGGCCATCGAGCCAGTTATCCTCGACGAAGCGAAGAATCGAGCTCTGGTCGGTGACGGAGTGGTCCACGTAGTTCTTTTTGGCGTAGGGCGAGATCACCAGGAGCGGGAGACGAGGACCGTAGCCGCAACGGCCCTGGGCATGGGCAATGGTTACGCCCGAGAGCGCGGCGTCGCCGGTCCCACACTGGGCAGTGCCGGTAAGAGCATCCATGGTGGTGGCCGACTGGTTCACGATCGGGCCCATCTGATGGTCATACCATCCGTCGGAGTCGTCATAAGCGATGACCACTGCGGTGTTTGCCCAATCCTTTTGCTTTTGCAGGAAGTTGATGACACTTACCACGAACGTCTGCTCATCCAGAGGATCCGAGTAACCTGCGTGGCCGTCCTGGAAACCGGGGGCCTTGAGGTAGCTGACGGTGGGAAAATTGCCGGCGTTGATTGCATCGAAGAAGTCGTGGAGGTCGTACTGGTGATTGGCCGGGTCGCCATCGATGCCGACGGTGCTGGGCGAAGAGGGCCGAGTGTGCTTGAGGTTCTGGGTGGAGGTGTAGTACTGGAACGGCTGGTGGTGCGGAATGTAGTCGGCCTTGTTGACTCCCGTGACCGCGGATACAGTGCTGCGGGCACAGCCCGTGGTGCCGTTCGAATTCTTGACCGTGAGGTCGAAGCCACCCTCAAAGAAGCCCCAGCTGATGCCGCGGCTGTTGAGCAGGTCGCCTACGTTCTGGCTGCTCATGGCGAGCTGCGCGCCGGTCGTGGTTGAGCAAACATCGCCGACCGGGTCGGCGTCGCTGATCAGAGTGTAACCCCCACCCCCGTCGCCGATCACGTCTGCGCTGGCGTTGACCTGGTCACTCACGCCGTTCAGCTGGCCGGAGATCAGGTTGAGTGCGCCATCGGTGGAGGGGCCAAAGTTGGTGCCGTAGGAGTTGTCACTCATGGCATACCGCTGGGCGTAGTTCCAATACGCGGTCACCGTGTTGCCGTCGTAGTAGCCCATGACCAGGCCACCGGTTGTCTGGCCGGCCGGAGGAGGGCCCGGCGTGCCGGTGTATTTTGGGAACGAGTCCATCAAACCGGCGTGGAAGGCTTGTTGCTCCGGCATGTAATCGTGATCCTGATCGTTGGTTGCGGCTTCGGAACGATCGAGGCGGAAGGGATTGGCTGCAGCCGTTCCGTTGACCGCGCTGTTCAGGAAGTTGGGATTGCTGTAGAGCAGCGCGTCGGTAAAGCCGTTGACTGCCGGAGTGCCCGGGGCGGCGTTGAATACCGGCTCTTTGGGAGGGTTCAAGGCGTTGGGGTAGGTGCCGAAATAGTGGTCGAATGAGACGTTTTCCTGATAGATGACGACGAGATGTTTGATCGGGGTGGTGGTCCCCGCCTGCGCCCCGGCCACCGTTGGATTGATTAAGGACCCGGCAAACATCAACGAGGCTAAGGACGTGGCTACAAGCTTTTGCATCAGTGCTCCCTTCGAGGCCGGCTTCACGACCGCCATCCAGCTTTAATTACGCAGTATTAAAGTCCGGTGACTAGGGAGTTAATAGGAGTGTAAAACACGATTGGACCCAGACGGGTAACCGGCGAGCGCCTGGAAAACCTAAGGTGAAATTTCCGGTTATCAGCCGATCTTCATTTCTTCAATTCGAGACGTTTGACAAAGAATTGATGCTTAACCGCGTAAAGGGTGTAGTTGCCCAAATCCTTCTCCGCGATCGCGTACACCTTGTTCTGTACCCGCAGTGCCCGGAACCCCAGGTAAAACACGACATTGATCAGGATGGAGCAAGTGAGCACGGCGACAGCCACGCGGATACTTTCACTGTTACTTATTCCGGCCAGGCACAGCAAGACAAGTCATCATCGCCTCCCCTGCGGGCGTTTCAGCGCCCGCGTCGAGGCCGGCTTTATCGCGTTGCGCGACGAAAAGTCTTGCGAATCTTCACTCGTTTGCCCGACTGAAGAGGTGCCTGATACAAAGCAGGGGCTTTTTACTCGACGACCCCCGGCACTTTCAGCCCTGTGAGTTGCAGCAAAGTGAGCCAGACGAATTTTGGATTGTTCAGCAAGTAGCGGCGCCATAAGCGTCTCGGCTCCTTGATCAGCCGATACAGCCATTGCAGGCCTGCGCCCTTCATCCAGTCCGGGGCTTCGCTGAGATTTCCACTCAGCAGGTCGAACGCGGCGCCTACACCGACCATCAGCTTGATCGGCAGGCGGCCGAAATAAGCGGCCATGAAGCGCTCTTGTTTGGGCGTGCTCAGACCGCACCACAAGATGTCAGCCTGGGATGTTTCCAACTGGTTGCGAAGGTCGTCTTCTTCGGCGGTGCTGAGCGGCCGGAAGGGCGGAGTGTAGGTTCCAACGATGTTGAGGCCGGGGAATTTTTCGGTGAGCGCGGTTCGCAGCTCCTCCGCGACACCAGGCTTGCCACCGTAAAGAAAATGCCGGTAACCGCGAGTCACCGAATGGGCACAGAGGCCAAGCATGTAGTCGGGACCGTATACGCGGCGCATGTGTTTGAATCCATGGAACCGGCCGAGCCATACAGTAGGCATGCCATCCGGCGTGGTCAGGAAGGAACGATTCAAAATGTCACGAAGCTTGTCGTCGGTTTGCGCTTCCATGATTCCATGCACGCCGGTGACGCAAATATAGCCCTGCTCTCCCCGGTCAAGGAGTAATTCGGTCTCGTGAATAGCCTGCTGCATATTGAGGGCGCTTACGCCTACGCCGAGAATATTTACCCGCCCCAGCTCAGACGACTCGGGCACGATTTCTTGACGCAAACGCTGTTCTGCAGTTAAGGACACGATCGAACCTCGACGCCGGTTTCGGTCCGTACTTCAAGAAAGTTCATGAAATCTCCCTAATGCTTCCACCGCGTTGAACAGAAGTATACGTTGGCCTGTCTCGCAGATGAAGATGCTGCTGCGAAGATGAGGGTTTCGGTAATCCGTAATTGGGGTGACTTCCGTTCGCAGGTGGACGCCAGCGCCGCGAGCTGCACGCGATTTGGTGCAGCGCAACTGTCGACGGAACGACCGCCTGATTGCGAAGAACCGTAGCGAGGTGCGGTTCGACGCCGTGATATGCACCGCCGGCGTTGCATATCAGGCTCTGCTTAGTGGCAGTGCAACCTGGCCGCTTGGAGAAACATTACCTAAGTTACGGGCAACGCGGCCCACGGTTTCTGGCCTCGATGGCCCGGGGGATTTCCTCTCAAGACGAGCGCCGCGGTAGAGTAGGGTACCCCATGGAAAGGTACCAATGATCTCAATTTGTTTTTGACTTGGCACAGGAGGGGTGCGACACTTAGCCCCAGTCAAGGCAAGTGCAACGATGCCTGTGCCTTACGCGTAAGCTGCAGAGTTGAGGTGCTTTATGGGGAAGATGGAAGGCGTGCAAGGCAGTCGGCCGGTCAGCCTCATCCTGGTCAACATGACAGCGATGAGCGTGGACTTGCTGCAATATGCCTTTGCTGGGCAGGAGAAGATCAAGATTGTGGGTTCGGCCACGACGAACGCCGAGCTGGCGATCCTGCTCAACGAGCGATTTCCTGATGTCGCGCTGATAAGCAGTGACGCATCGAGACAAGAGTCGGTTGCGCTGCCTTTTCTGGAACAGATTGCGGCCATGGGCACAGTGGTTCGGCCGATTATTCTGTCAGAAAACATGAGCCGGGAGGATGTTGTCACGTTTTTTCGCAAGGGCGCGCGCGGATTGCTATGCAAATCGCAGAGCGACGTTTCGCTGTTAATGAAATGCATAGCCTGCGTAAGCACCGGACAAGTCTGGGCGAATGCGGAACAGCTGGAGATGTTGCTTCGCTCGCTGTCTCATCCTCGCTCGCTCACGGTGACTAATGTGATAGGGGATGCACTGCTCAGCCAACGCGAAGAGCAGGTTCTGGATCTACTGGCGCGCGGCCTGAGCAACCGGGACCTCGCCAGGGAGTTGAAGCTTAGTGAGCATACGGTCAAGAATCATCTATTTCGCATTTTCGACAAGCTCGGAGTCTCGAACCGGATGGAGGCCGTGCTGTACGCGATGAACAACGGCAAGCAAAAGGCTTCGCCCTCGCGGGAGCCTTCTTTGCCAGAGGTTCAAACGGGTGCAGCTTAGCTGGATTTCAGGAATTCTCCTGTGCCACGAACTCGGGTGCCCCATATCTCGCTCGTTTTTCGCGAGATGTGGGATACCGCCAATCTATCCCCGAGATTCTGAATAGCCCCGATAAGCCAGAGGTTAAGGTTCGCGGAACCCATATCTCGCGAGAAATGAGTGATATGGGGCACCGAGTTCGTGGCACAGGAGATTTCCTGAAGTCCAGTTTCCGCGGGCCTGTTTCAGCAAGCGCTGAATGCTACACGGTTGAGGTTAGAGCGCCTGGTCCTGCAGGGCCACACCGCCGACAGCGGGGCCGGGTCCAGCCAGTTCGTCGAACAGGGCGGCCATCGTCAAATAGGTATTCTCGAGCGAAAATTCGTTGCGCACGCGGCGCAGCCCAGCCTCGGAGGTGCGCTCGCGGAAATCCGGGTCGGTCAACATCCGGTGCAGCGACTCAGCCAGATCTTCTGCACTGCCCGGGCAAAACAGTAAGCCGCTATCCCCGTCCACAATCTGCTCGGCAATTCCCCCATTGCGGCTGCCGACCACCGGCGTGCCCGCCGCCATCGCCTCGATGACGACGCAGCCAAATGGCTCCGCCTGAACCGAGGGTACGACCGCCACGTCGAGCGCAGCAAATACCGAAGCGGAATCCTGCATGTCACCTGTAAGAGTCACTGTTTCCTCCAGACCGGAGGAAGAGATCAACTCACGCAAACGTACTTCATGCTCCTCATTGCCGGGTGCGGCAGAGCCCACAACCACATAGTGCACATCCGGATGGAGAGGGCGCAGCAGATCGGCCGCACGCACCAAAACCTCCTGCCCTTTGCGATGCCACTTGATGCGGCCCACCACTCCGACGAGCATGCCCTTCCGGGCAAAAGACTCGCGAAATGCCTTCACCAGGACAGGATCCGGCTTGCTCGTCGTCTGATCCAGCCCGTCGTAGATGACATGCACTTTATCGTGCAACCGGGGATTAAATTGATCGCGGGTGCAGTACGAGATGGCGATAATCGCGGAGGAGAGCTGGTGAATGTAGTACTGGTAGGGTTTCCACAGCGAGCCGAACTCCGAGAGCAATTCGCGGATGTGCCAGACGTGCGTTCTACCGGTGAGAAATGCCGCCATTGCGGGGGTCGGGATTACCGCCACGTTGGTGTGAACCAGGTCGACACGCAGGCGAAGGATGAGGGCGACGAGCCACATTACAGAAATGGGGAAGAAAAACAGAAATTTCAGGATCCCGAACGGGGAGCGGAACTGAGCGCGCTCAATGATAGCGAGCCGGCGGTGGATATGGACTCGCACACCGTGGGCCTCGAGGTGGTCCGCCAGCGGGCCTCGTTTCGGCAGCACCGCATGGACCTCGTGCCCATCCTGCGCGAAGCGGCTAAAGACACGCTCCATGCAGCGGGCGGACCCATAAATATCAGCCGTATTATTGACCGAAAGAATCTTCATGTGCTTCAAAAGGTAACAAGGTTCGTGGTTAGACTTCTATGAGGCAAAGTTCTCTGGCCCTTTCTTCTCATACCGGCCGGGACTACTACCGGGTTACGTGTCCAATACTAACCGGGACTAGCGAGCTGAGTTGACGAAAAAGGATGCGCTGACGACACTGCTGGGTACATAACCGTACCCCGACGGGTAATGGAGTGGCTGATTTGGCGCCCCCCACATGCCCACCGCCTTGACCGTGGTGGTTTGGGCGATGGGGAACGGCCCGGTGTAGTACCGCGCGGTCCCGGAGCCCGGCGCAGGGGTGCTTCCGTCGAGGGTGTACCAGATGCCGGTATTGAGACCCGGATCGGCCAGGGTAACGACCTGGGAGCCGGCGAACGACCCCCCGGCGGGCGAGATGGTTGGGGCGTGCGAAGCTACTTCCGAGCAGGTGGGGGTGGTGACGTTGTCTGACTGCACCGGCGGGTCTGTCTGTTGTTGCTGACGCTCAATGTATCCGCCCTTGTGAAAAGCTCCGCAGATGTAATTGTGCTTGATTGCCCACGGTGATTTTCCGTAGCCCCAGACATAGCCGTTGCAGAAGTTTCCTTCTACCAGGCTATTGGTTCCCTGGGAGCCATTCCCCCAAAACTCAACCCCGTAGGGTGGACACCCCCCCAGGGTCGGCGGCTGAGTTTCAGTCGCAATCATTACATTGTCGTCGAATATCAAGCCGGGTGCAGGGCCGTTTTCGGCGGTGAGAAAGGATGATCCGCAGCAGGCAAACGATGTCGCAAACGTTCCATGGTAGGAAAGGATCGGGTCGACCACCGCATTGTGCGAAAACACAAATGGGTTCGTCGGGGAGGAGGTTTGCACCTCAACCCCGATTCGATGGTAGTTGACCACATAGTTGTAGGCGACGGTGCAGGAGACGCAAACGCTGTTGGTGACGCCTGGCTTCCAATCAGTCAAGAGCTGTAGAAAGTGGATGCCCTGTTCTACGTGGATGAAGTTGTTGTACTCAATGGTGATGTTCCGGGCTTCGCCGACATTCACCAGGACTCCGGCGCAATTGCCGCCCAAATCTTCATAGCTGGCGAATTCGGCGCGGCAGGAGCCGGGGTCGCCAAAGGTGTTGTGGTCGATCAAAACATCTGAAAGCGTGTTTTGCAATCTGCCGCCCACGACCTCGTGCGCAAGGTAGCCGGCAAAGAAAACACCCGCCGCCGCCTGAAGATTGGTGAATTGGTTATGCGAAATCGTTATGCCGGAGTTGTCCGCATTATTGACCCAGATGCCGGGGGAGTTTGCAAAGTGGAGATACTCGATGCGGATGCTGGTGCAGTTCAACAGGTTGAATATCGTAAAAGAGGGCGAAGAGGAGGCCAGAATCGCGGTGGCGGGAGTCACTTGCGGGCCGGTGAACGTGAGGCCGGTGTTGCAGGGAATGGCTAAGGCGCTCGTGATGCTGTAGATGCCGGGTGCGAAGGATACAGTCGCTCCGGGCGGCGCGGAGGAAATCGCGCTCTGCAACTCACCCGTGGTCATGCCGGAACTCACTTTCACAATTGGGCCTGCAGGAGCTGATGTGGACGCAGAGATCCTCTTAAAATAAGAGGTTATTCCCGGGGAATTGGCAACCGTGCCGGTGACGGAGTAGGCAACCGCCGGCTCCCAGTGGGATCCTGCGATGATCGGCTTAGCGGTCTGGAACCAATAGAGAAGGCCGGCGGCCACTGCCGTGAGCACCAGGGCCGCCGTGGCGCTCACGGCAACTCCCTTGCTAAACCTCTTGCGCAACGCTCTGAAAACCAGCAGGGCCGCGCAGCTGGTCGCGATGGCTACCGCAAACGTTAGCAGAGAAGGATTCAAGGTCATTTGGCCTGCGTGAAATTGGTTTCTCAGACCAGCTCTGCAGTATGAACAGGCTCGGCAAGAGCAGCACGAGCGTCACGAGAATCTGAATCCAACTGGCGGAACATCGGCCCTATGCAGAGTCCGAGTATGAGATAAAACGCGATCGCAAAGGGCGTTTCAAGAACATTGCCGAAAAACGCATTGAACAGTGTGTAGACAAAATACCCCAGGCCAAATATTTGCCCGGTCACCTTGAAGGTTCGATAGAGAAGACGGACAACTGCAATCTCCAACCAAAAAAATATTAGAACGCCGATCACACCCGAGTAGGCCAGGGTGAAGTAAAAAATACTATGGGGGGAGCGGGTACCCTGCTGCACCGTCCCTGCATTGCCGGTAAGCACCGCCAGTGGATACCCGTAGCCGAGTCCAAATATCAGGGTGCCAGGGTCCTTGGTAACCTCTTGACGAATATTAGCCCACCAATGCTCTCTCCAGTAGACGGTTCCGTAGTAAAACGAAGAGTTGGCGGCAGTCCCGCCAACGTCCTCGGCCAGCTGAGGGCTGATCGCACCAGCCAGGCGAGCTACGGTTTCTCGAGCCGAAAGTTCTCCACCTCGTCCGGCAATGGCCGGCAGCCGGAGATCAATCAGGGCAGCAATCGCGAGTACTACCGTGATGGTGCCCAGCACCGCAAAAACGCGGTTTATTTTCTTCGACAACTTCCCCCAAACCATCAGGGCCAGGCCCAGACCAATCCAATCGGCGCGCTCCTGGTTCGCGATCGTCAAACAGCTGAGCACCAGGATGGGCAACCAGAACGTAGCCAGATCTGTCTCGTAGGCAAGCAAGCCTAACAGCGGTACCGATCCTGTGGGGGGGCTAAATAGTAATGGCGTGTCGGCATCCCCGCCGACGGTTAAGTTCATACCGCCCAGGAGAAGAAAATAGAGAGGGGTATAAATCACCAGGCTCCAGGCCGTATACCTGATATAGACCCGGACAGTCCCCTGGTGGAGGTAGCCCACCCAAATGCCGAGAAACAAGTAAACCGGACAGATATTGAAGACCAGAATCTCGAACGCGGTTACAACCTTGTAGCCCAGAAGAATCCCGTAAATCAACTGGGCGAAACCATAGAGCAGGGAGACTAGAAGTGCCCAGGCAAATTCATTCAGTGGGTCCCGACGCCGGGTAAGAGCAACATACCAACGATCCCAGAGGAGCCGCGGAGAGAAGAGGAGAATACCCCCAAAGGCAAGCGAGACGTAGGAGGCTCCCTTTCCCAAATACAAGGCGCCGCACAACAGGAACAGAACCACCTTGGTCCATCCGTCGAGGGCGAGGAATCTCTTTAGCATGGGTTCTTCTCAGCTAGGAACGTCGAAGTAGCCGGCAGTTGAGGGGCGCCGTCTGCAACGGTTCGGCCAGCCCCGTTTCATTCTATCGAGAAACCGGTTCTTCAAGCAGCGACTGCATCTTACTATCTGAAGTCTGGCCCGAAAGTGCCAACAGCGACTTTTACCGGGGCGATTTGGCACGAAACACTACCCTGGTAACCGAAAAGACCGGGGCTCGGCTCAACCAAGATAAGCGAGATTTTGGGGGGATGCTGTAACCCAAAGGTGGGGTTGGAAACACCGCTGAACGGGTCAGGGATAGGGGATTATCTTCCTCACCCCGCTACGCGGGAGGAGATTCACCGGGCCGGGCTGGTTGTCAATCGGGGCCCGGCGATGGGGTTCGCCATTCTTTGCTTTCCCTGCGATACGCCGGCCGCTGGCCAGGGTCAGGAGCCAATCCCTGGCGGGGGTCTCCTGGGGATGATCGTGGACGTTCTTGCAGCCAACGGGTAACCTCCTGGAGGCACGTCGGGGTACCCCGAACCACCGAAATTGTTGACACTCGGGGGTGCTGCCGCTAGATTACGGGGAGTAGGCATTGCAACACTGTGAAATGGGTAAGGCGTGTTTTGGGCCCAGATCCGGTGAGTCGTCTCTGTACCCCCCGCAGCGGCTTCGCCTACACGAGTCCGGTTCGTTGCTCACCAGCTTCAGGCTTTTGCAGTCATTGTGACTGATCTGGCGGACCGCGGGCTCCGGGATGTTCCACAATAGAGCCGAATCAGCGGACCCGAAGGGCTGAGCGGCTGGTAAAAGTCTCTAACTGATACATTTTACAGGGCGCTACGCAACTGCATCCAACATACCGGACATGAGGTTCGGTCGAATTCAGAGCGGGGCACCCGCAACAGGAGTAGCTTCTGTGACAGCCAAAGCGACACCATTAAGCTTGATCGTGGTGCCTTGTTTCAACGAGGGGTCGCGTCTACCAGTCAAGCGTTTTACCGACTTCCTGCAAAAGGTTGAGGGGATCAATTTTCTATTCGTCAACGATGGCAGCCGGGATAATACTCTCGCCGTCCTCGAAACCATTCGTAATGGGAGGGAAGACCGGGTCCAGATCCTCGACGTGCAACCGAACGCC